>Ga0208645_1003964_pt1 | contig 10676 bp, 21 predicted proteins | sample VirMetDEL_Sep_01_FD_184519 | JGI IMG/M metagenome (GOLD analysis project Ga0208645, IMG submission 184519) | Aqueous microbial communities from the Delaware River and Bay under freshwater to marine salinity gradient to study organic matter... | ecosystem: Environmental > Aquatic > Marine >...
AACAGACTTTGATGACAAAGTGGATATAATGCCAGTTGCAGATCCAAATATTTTCTCTCAGACTCAGCGTATCTCCATTGCGCAAACAGGAATGCAATTGGCACAATCTAATCCTCAAATGCATAACATGTATGAAGTGTACCGAAACATGTACGAAGCATTAGGAATAAAAGATGTAGAATTAATTTTAAAAAGACCCCCTCAACCTACCCCTAAAGATCCCGCACTAGAACATATTGATGCTATTGCGGGATTAGAGTTTAAAGCATTTCCTGGACAAGATCATAGAGCTCACATAACAGCTCATTTAAATTTCATGGCAACCAATTTAGCTAGAAATAATCCTGTAGTAATGGCTGGATTAGAGAGAAATATTCTAGAACATATTTCAACCATGTCTCAAGAACAAGTTCAAGTGGAGTTTAAAGAAGAATTAATGCAGTTACAAATGCTACAACAAAATCCACAGACTATGCAAGATCCAAATGTACAAATGCAAGTTAAAATGCTTACTGAAAAAGTAGAATCTAGAAAATCAATATTAGTTTCAGAAATGATGGAAGAATTTATGAAGGAAGAAAAAAGAATTACTTCTCAATTTGACAATGATCCTATTGCAAAACTTAAATCAAGAGAGTTAGACTTACAAGCTAAAGAACATCAGCGTAAAAAAGAAGAATCAGAAGCTAGATTAAACCTAGACCGTATGAAATCTATGATGGATCAAGATTTTAAAGAAGAAAAACTAGATCAGAACGAAGAATTAGCTAATTTAAGAGCAGATACGTCTATTGAAAAAACTATTTTGTCTGCTCAACTAAAAAAGGACAACTAATATGTGGTTTAGTGCCATTAAACTAGCTGTAAACGCAGGTTCACACATTTTTAAGAAGCGTCAAGAGACAAAAATGCTAATGGCAGACGCTCAAATGAAACATGCAGAAAAAATGGCATCGGGAGAGACAGATTACCAAGGAAAGTTATTAGAAGCACGTCAATCGGACTGGAAAGACGAGTTCGTTTTGCTCGTCCTAACGGCTCCTATAGCCATTTTGGCTTGGGCAGTGGTATCAGACGACCCAGGTGCTTTAGAAAAGATGCAATTGTTTTTTAAATACTTTTCAGAACTACCTTCTTGGTTTACTAACTTATGGATACTTGTAGTTGCTTCGATTTATGGTATAAAAGGAACTCAAATATTTAGAGGAGGAAAAAAATAATGGCAAGTAAATTTTTTAAAAAAGCATTAAAGGCAGCAGCAGGGGCAGGAGCCGTAGCACTAGCACTTAAAGGCATTAAAAAGAAACCTGGAACTAAAAAAACTAAGTCACAGGGTTTAGGTAGTAAAAATCCAATTGATAGATCTTTTGCAAAAAAAGGTTTTAAAGGAACAAATAAAACAGGAGATGCTTCTGCAGCAGAAGCTATGGCTTTATCAGATAGAAATAAAAAAATATTTAAAGATGGTATAAATAAAATAGCAGCAGCTGGTGGAGTATCTAAATTAAAATCTGGTGGACGTGTAGGAAAAATGGGTGGCGGAATGATGAAGCGACCTATGTATAAAAAAGGTACTCCTAAACCTACTGGTAAAAATAAATTCAAAGGTTTTTCTAAACTACCAGAAAAAGTTCAAATGAAAATGAATAAAAAATTAGCTAAATTAGTGTAATGTTCAAACAATTAGTCAAAACTATTCTGTCTCCTATGACACATTTTCGTAATGTCATGTGTTCTTTGGTTTGTAGAATATTTGGTATCACTCAATGTTTATGTAATCACGACTGTAACTGTAAGAAGAAAAAGTAATGGCTGATAAAGATAAAAAGAAAAAGAAAAAAACTACAATTTTTGTTATTCCAGAACTTTCTACAGATGAAGGAAAAGATTTTAAAAACTTTACTAAAGGGATTACTATTGGAGGAGGTAGAGGTAAATTATCTGGTAATTTAAATCTCAAATCTTCAAAAGATAAATTCACTGGTGGAGACCAAACAAGAAATTCTGCTAGATTAGAAGGAGGTGGTAAAGGTCTTACTTTTTATATTGAAAAAGGAAAATCTAATAGAGGTAGAAAAGATAAATCAATTGGTCTTACATTTTCTAAAACTTTTAACAAAGGCGGTAGAGTAGGTTTTAAAAGTGGTGGCCTAGCTAAACGTGGTAAAGGTTGTGAAATAAAATAATGGCTAAATTGTGTCCAAAAGGAAAAGCAGCAGCAAAACGTAAATTCAAAGTGTACCCTTCTGCATATGCGAATATGTATGCATCTGGAGTTTGTTCAGGAAAAATTACACCAGGTGGTAAAAGAAATAAAAAAGCTTTAGGAGGCATGGCTCAAATGTCTGGTATGGGCAAAGCTAGATTTAGATAATGGCTGAAAAGGGATTACGATCCTGGGTCAAAGAAAACTGGGTCGACATTGCAAATAAAAAGAAAGACGGATCTTATCCCAAGTGTGGAAGAAGTGGTGGAGAGAAAAGAAAAAATTATCCTAAATGTGTTCCTATTGCAAAAGCAAGAGGTATGTCTAAAGGAGAACGTAGAGGTGCAGTTGCAAGAAAACAAGCTGTAGCAAATACAGGACCAACACCTTCAAGAGCTGCAACTTTTTCAAAAAGGAAAAGCATGAAAATCGGAGGATTAGTGTAATGGCTATGAATAGAGGAAACATGTCTCAACAAATAACTAAAGGTCCTAATAAGAAAAAACTTCCTATACAAGAATACATCGGGACTTATATTAAGGGAGATCTTGGTGGTAAAAAAGTTTCAAATAAAAGTTTAAAAAAATACTACAAAGGATTAGTATAATGCGTAAACAGGATAATATGCCTGCAAGAAATAAAAAAAACTTTAGACCTACAAAGTCTGGGGCAGGAATGACACGAGCCGGTGTTGCTTCCTACCGAAGAAAAAATCCCGGCTCTAAACTAAAAACAGCGGTGACTGGAAAAGTTAAACCAGGATCTAAAGCTGCAAATAGACGTAAGTCTTATTGTGCACGTAGTGCAGGACAAATGAAAAAATTCCCTGAAGCTGCAAAAGATCCTAATTCAAGACTTCGCCAAGCACGCAGAAGATGGAAATGTTAAATGAAAAAAACAAAAGCAAAAATAAAGAAAGTAATTAAAGGTTTAAACAAAGCCTCTAAATTACATGCAGGACAAGCTAAAGTATTAAAAGGAGTTATTGGTGGATCCAAAAAAAGGAACGGGTAAAAAACCTAAAGGATCTGGCAGAAGATTATATACAGACGAGAACCCTAAAGATACAGTTAGTATAAAATTTGCTACACCTGCTGATGCGAGGGCTACGGTATCTAAAGTAAAACGTGTATCCAAACCTTTTGCTAGAAAAATACAAATATTAACTGTTGGAGAACAGCGTGCCAAGGTTATGGGTAAATCAAAAGTCGCTGCAATATTTAAAAAAGGCAAAGAAGCCCTAAGAAAAAATAGAAAGGTAATATAATGGACGATCTATTATTAATCTCTAAACTACAAAAAGCAATTAAAGACAGACAACAAACTTGTGTTGACGTAATATGCACCGGTGGTGTTGACAGTATGGAGAAATACAACTATATGTTAGGACAGATACGAACGTATCAAACAATACTACAGGACATCTCTAGCCTGCTAGAAACAAAGGAGCAAAAAGACAATGACGGAACCGTTATCAACTTCGGGGGAAGTACCGAAGATTAAATTAGGACTTCAAGAAAAATATAAAGAAGAAGATAAAAAAACCAAAAGTAATCCAGAACCTTTAAATCCTGAAAATATTAAAGGACAAGTAGATGAACTTCCAGAACCATCTGGTTGGAGAATTTTAGTTTTACCTTTTACACCAAAAGAAAAAACTAAAGGTGGAATTATTATTGCACCCGAAGCTTTAGATAAACTTAGAATTGCAACAACCTGTGGATACGTTTTAAAAATGGGTCCATTGTGTTATGCGGATAAAGATAAGTACCAAGATCCTTGGTGCAAGAAAGGTGATTGGGTAATATTTGCAAGATATGCAGGATCAAGACTACCCATACAAGGCGGAGAAATTCGTTTATTAAATGATGATGAAGTATTAGGAACGATCGAAGATCCAGAGTCCTTGCTTCATGTACTATAACCATAGGAGAGGACTATGCCAGAACAAAACAAAATGAACACAGAAAATAACGAAGTAATAGATATTGATACAACAGGACCATCGGTTGATGTTGAATTACAAGAAGAAGTTTCTAAAGAAGAACCTACAGAAATAGAAACAAAAGAAGAAGTATCTAATATTACAGAAGTAAAAGAAGAAGAAGAAGTAAAAGAGGAAGTAAAAGAGGAAGTAAAGGAAGAAGTAAAACAAGAACCAAAAAACGAACACGAAGATTATAGTGAAGGAGTTCAAAAAAGAATTGCTAAACTAACTAAAAAAATGCGTGAAGCGGAAAGACAAAGAGAAGCCGCTATAGAATATGCAAAAGGAGTTCAAGAAAAAGCAGAGATTGTTCAATCTAAACTTTCTAAACTAGAACCTGGATATGTATCTCAAGTGGAGAATAGTATTAAATCTGGTATGGAAGCAGCGGTAGCAAAACTTACTAATGCTAGAGATCAAGGAGATATTAAAACTGAAGTCGAAGCTCAAAAAGAAATTGCTAGACTAGGTGTTCAAGAAGCTCAAATCTCTCAACAAAAAGCAAGATTAGAATCTGCTCCTAAACAAAAGGAAATAACTTTAGATCAAGCTGTAAATTCAGCAAATGACAATATACCTCCTGCAGATCCTCAAGCAGAAGTATGGGCTTCTAAAAATGCTTGGTTTGGAACAGACAGTGCTATGACCTATACTGCTTTTGATTTACATAAAAAATTAACAGAAGAGGAAGGATTTGACCCTAAAAGTGAAGATTATTATTCTGAAATAGATAAAAGAATAAGGGTTGAATTCCCCCACAAATTTGGTAATAGTGTATCAACGGAATCGGCTAAACCGACACAACAAGTAGCTTCAGCGAAGCGAAGTGTAAAACCAGGCCGCAAGACTGTAAGACTCACACCCTCACAAGTCACAATCGCTAAAAAATTAGGTGTGCCACTCGAAGAGTATGCGAAACAATTAAATATCACGAAGGAGATATAACGCTATGGAAAATGAAAAAATAAAGACTTCTCGTGCGAGCCAAAGTAGAGCTAAAACAGCTAATAAAACTACATGGACTCCACCGTCATCTTTAGATGCACCCCCTGCACCTGCTGGGTTTAAACACCGATGGTTACGAGCTGAAATAATGGGTACTAATGATACCAAAAATTTAGCTGGTCATCTGAGATCAGGATTCGAACTCGTAAGAGCAGATGAATATCCTGAATCAGACTTCCCAATTGTGGAAGACGGTAAATACAAGGGAGTGATCGGAGTTGGTGGCCTTCTGCTAGGAAGGATACCAGAAGAAGTCGTTGAAGCGCGAAAAGAGTATTTTAAAAAAGTTACTCAAGATAAAACAGACGCTATTAACAACGATCTCATGAAGGAACAGCATCCAAGTATGCCAATCAATCAAGAGAGGCAAACTCGTGTAACCTTTGGTGGTACTAAAAAAAGTTAATTTTTTAACGATTTTTATCCAACAAAGAATTTAAAAATAAACCGTTCATTAATTTGAACAAAAGGAGAGAACAACTATGGCTAACCAAGACGCAGCTTTCGGTCTAAAACCGATTGGCTATCTAGGAAGTGCGCCTATGAACTCTGGACTTACTGAATTTGAAGTTGCCGCGTGTGCATCTGCAATGTTCCAAAATGACCTGATCCAAGCGATCAATACAGGTACAGTTGGAATTGCAGCAGCATCTGACAACGGACAATTACTAGGTTCACTTCAGGGTGTATTCTTTACCGATGCTTCTACTAGCAAACCAACGTTTGCTAATAATTTAAAAGCATCAAATACGGCTACTGATATCAAAGCTTTTGTTACTGACAATCCTCATCAACTATATGAGATTCAAAGTGACAATTCTGGGGCATCAGGACAAACAGACGTATTCAACAACGCAGACGTAGCGGTTGGAGCGGGTGTAGCACCTAATTTCATTTCTAAAACTGAATTAGGCGACAGCACTCAAGCTACAACTACTGCAAATCTAAGAATTATTGGAGTATCTGACGATGCTAAAAATAATGATTTGACATCTGCAAATGTTAATTGGAAAGTGATCATCATTGAGCACTTATACTTAACAGCAACAGGAGTATAGGAATATATTATGGCTATCACAAGAGGACAACTAGTTAAAGAACTAGAGCCAGGATTGAATGCACTATTCGGCCTGGAATACAAAAACTATGAAAATGAGCATGCTGAAATTTTTGATACAGAAACTTCAGACAGAGCTTTCGAAGAAGAAGTAATGTTATCAGGCTTTGGATCTGCAGCAGTAAAAGCTGAAGGTCAAGGCGTAACATTTGATTCTGCAAACGAAACGTTCACGGCTCGTTATACAAATGAAACAATTGCACTTGCATTTTCGATCACTGAAGAAGCGATCGAAGATAATTTGTACGACAGACTTGCGTCTAGATATACAAAAGCATTAGCTAGATCTATGGCTAATACTAAGCAAACTAAAGCTGCAAATGTTTTAAACAACGCGTTCAACTCATCTTTCGCAGGTGGGGATGGAAAAGAGCTTTGTGCTACAGACCACCCTATTGTTGCAGGTACGTTTAGAAACGAACTATCAGTTGCGTCTGACTTAAACGAAACTTCGTTAGAGCAGTCTTTAATTGATATTGCAGCGTTCACTGATGAGAGAGGCCTTAAAATTGCGGCAAGAGGAGTAAAAATGATTATTCCTTCTGCGCTTCAATTTACTGCTGAAAGACTTATGAAGTCTGCAGGTAGAACTGGCACAGCTGATAATGATATCAATGCTGTAGCGTCTAAAGGTATGGTACCACAAGGTTACGTGGTCAACCATTACTTGACAGACACTGATGCATTTTTCATTAAGACAGATGTACCTAACGGATTGAAAATGTTCGTTAGATCACCTATCAAAACAGCTATGGAAGGTGACTTCACTACTGGAAACGTTAGATACAAAGCTAGAGAGAGATATTCATTTGGATTCTCTGACCCTAGAGGTATCTTCGGATCTCCAGGAGCAGCGTAATAATTTTTAATTATTAATTTAAAGGGGGCTTTTAAGCCCCCTTTTTTTACTGTAGAAAGGATAAATGAAAACATATTTAATAAAAATTGTTACGAAAGAATTACAAACTAAATTTAATATTGATAGTGAATTACCTATTGATACCACTGAAAAACTCCATAAACATGTTATTGACTTTCTAGGAAAAAATGATATAGAATGGGAACCAAATCGGCTAAAATACACACGCGGATTTTATATAACTTATGAGGAGTTAGATAATGGCAAAAAACAGCATGGTACTATTCGCAAAGAAACTCAACCTAGAGTCTAAATGGAATGAAATGTTTCTTGAGAATAACGGAGAAGTAACACCTGAAATGTCTGTTCTTGGAGATGAGATTAAAACAGTTATTAGATCTATCTTAAAAGAACAAGAAAACCCTAAAAACATTAAAGATTTAGAAGTTCATCTTTTCGCTGGTTAAGTAGGGTTACATCATTAAAAGTCGTTTTCACTATAAGGACTTCTTGCCTTTTTTCAAAAAAAACTATATAAAAATCTTACTATGCATTAAATTAGAATGTAGACGCGTATAGTCGACGGCCTAAAGACTACATTCATTAACTAGGAGAATATATAAAATGGCAAATACAACATTTAATGGTCCGGTTAGAGCAGAAGGTGGTTTTAAACAAATCTCTAAAAACTCTTCAACTGGTGCTATTACAGACAATACAACAATAGACTCAAGTGGAAACATTTCAGGCGGTGGTACATTAAGTGTAACAGGAAGATCAACTCTAACTGGAAACACTATTGCAACAACTGCAGGTACAGGTATCACTACTGGTACAGGCACAGTTTATGCAGCTTCAGTAATTAAAACAGGTGGTATTTTTCATACTTCTATTTTAATTGACTTAACAGGTTTAGCATCATCTGGTTCTGGTGACATTATTGGAAAAGCAGGAACTGCTAATTCACATATTGGACAAATCACAGCAACCATAAACGGAACAGTTCTTGGTGGAAAACTAACTTGTCTAGAAGCTCCAGCAGGTGGAGATCCAGATATCAATTTATGGTATGCGGACGAAGCAACTGGTGCAGAGGATGCAGCGATAACTAGTTTGACTAATCAAGTACAAATGTGTGACAGTGGTGATCTAGCTTTAAACAGTGTGATCAGTATCCCAACACCGCCAGCAGCAGATAAATATATTTATATGGTAACTGGTGCAGCAACAAACGCAGACTATACAGCTGGAAAATTACTTATTGAATTTTTCGGATATAGTGCATAATAATTAACTTTAATTAGAGCGGAGCTTCGGCTCCGTTCTCTAACAGGAGAACAAAATGGCAGACGCAGTATCAAGTCAAACATTAGTAGACACAGACAAAAGAACAGTAGTTAAATTTACCAATCTATCAGATGGAAATGGAGAAAGTGCAGTAAAAAAAGTTGATGTTTCAGCTTTATCTGGTGCACCTTCAAAAGTTACTATTGACCAAATTTGGTATGACATCGGAGGAATGAGAGTTCAAATAGATTTTGATGCTAGTACAAATGTTCCAGCTTTAGTTTTAGGTGGAAGTGCAGCAGCAGGAAATGTCCAAGGTCATTTAGATTTTAGATCTTTTGGTGGTATTAAAAATAATGCTGGTTCTGGTGTAACTGGTGATATTGATATATCAACAAGTGGTCACACAAACTTAGATCACTATACCATTATATTAGAACTGAGAAAATAGGAGGGTAACTAATGGCCAACACAACGTCAGGCACAGTTACTTTCGACAAGACTTTCGCAGTTGATGAAATTATTGAAGAAGCTTACGAAAGAATCGGATTACAATCTGTATCTGGATATCAATTAAAAACAGCAAGACGTTCTTTAAACATTATGTTTCAAGAATGGGGTAATAGAGGTTTGCATTATTGGGAAATTGCAGAATCTAATATTGATTTAATTGAAGGACAAGCAGAATATACATTCTTTAGATCTACAGGAGATGGGACTAGTTCTTCTACTAGTGCTACATCCGATGTATACGGTGTTGCAGATATATTAGAAGCTAACTTAAGAGGAAGTAGAACTTCTACTTCTCAAGCAGATCAAGCATTAACAAAAATATCTAGATCTACCTATTCAGCATTATCCAATAAGCTTTCTAAAGGAACACCTTCTCAATATTTTGTACAACGATTTGTAGATAAAGTTACTTTGACTGTTTACCCAACAGCAGATTCAACCAATGCATCTAAAGATTTACATTTTTATTACGTAAAAAGAATTCAAGATGCTGATTCTACTTACACCGATGCAACAGACGTACCTTTTAGATTTGTACCTTGTATGGCATCTGGTTTAGCTTTTTATTTGTCACAAAAATACAATCCACAATTAACTCAAAATATGAAATTACTTTATGAAGATGAGTTTGCTAGAGCGTTATCAGAAGATGGATCTTCTTCTAGTTCTTTCATTACACCTAAAGTATATTACCCAGGAGCATAATGTCATTCGCAAAAGGAAAACAAGCTAAAGCAATATCAGATAGATCAGGAATGGAATTTCCTTATCATGAAATGGTAAAAGAATGGAACGGTTCTTTTGTGCATATTTCTGAATATGAAGAAAAACATCCTCAGTTAGAATTAAGAGCTCACTCTGGAGACCCTCAATCTTTAGTCAATGCAAGACCTGATAGAACAGAACCTACACCTTTAATTTTATTAGGACCAAATCCTTTTCAAACTATTTCATCTAGTTCAGGTATTATAAATGTATTTGAAAAATCACATGGTAGATCAACAAGTGATACAGTAAGATTTAGAGGAAAAATATCTACTACATCTGATCCAGATGGTTTTAATAATCCAAATAATTTTGATGGAATTACAGGATCTAATATTGCAAAAGCTGCTGGTTATTCTATTACAGTGGGTAAAAGAGATTCTAGTGGTAATGTTACAAATACAACAGATTTTTATCACTTTACTGTGGACACAGATACCGCTACAACAGGAGGAGTATCAGGAGGAGGACAATTTTGTACCTCTGGACCTGTAACTTTGGAGGCATAATATGGCAGGAATTAGTTATTCAGATTTAAGAACAAACATTAGAAATTATACTGAAGTTTCAAGCACCGTGCTTACGGATGCTGTCATTGAGAATTTTGTGTTAAATGCAGAGTATAGAATTTTTAGAGATGTACCTAGCGATGCTTATCGATCATCGACTACAGGTAATCTTGTAACCAATCAAGATTTTGTTAATGTTCCTGCAGGAGCCTTAGTAATAAGAGGAGTACAAGTGTATACATCTACTTCGGTTACTACTGGAGCTAATACTTGGTTAATTAAAAAAGATTTAACTTTTTTAGAAGAGTATGTTTCTGCTAATACCGATTCAGGTTTTCCAAAATATTATGCAATGAAAGGTGGAGCAACCGGTAATACTAGTTCTACTTCAGGATCTATTTTACTTGCACCAGTGCCTAATTCTACTT
>Ga0208645_1003966_pt1 | contig 10674 bp, 24 predicted proteins | sample VirMetDEL_Sep_01_FD_184519 | JGI IMG/M metagenome (GOLD analysis project Ga0208645, IMG submission 184519) | Aqueous microbial communities from the Delaware River and Bay under freshwater to marine salinity gradient to study organic matter... | ecosystem: Environmental > Aquatic > Marine >...
ATCGCAACCTTCGATGCTTTCAGCCTTCAGTAAGAACCTACTCATCTTCTAACCGCCTTCCTTATTTGTCTATCTAGCTCTTTCTTGTAATTATTGTTGACTACACCTATAGCAATCTTAAAGAAATCCAAGAACTTTCTGTGTTTGATAAATGGTTTAGATACAGCCAATAGTTTGAGCTTGTCTTTGCCTTCTCTCTTCCACAATGCATTGTTTGTGAAGAATATTTTCTTAGGTGCATCAGCCTTGTTGCTTCTCTTACCAATAATATTACCAAACTTATTTAACCTTTCACCACCTGCTGATGTAACTGGTGCAAGTATAGATGATTTCTTTGCCTTCTCTATACCACCCTCATATACATATCTAAGATACTTAGCTGCAATATCTTTAACAAAGATAAGAGCTGATAGATCATTAGGTTTAGCTCTAAACTTCTTAGGCATATCTACTGACTTAATAGTAAATGGCGTTGGTCTATCTAATCTCTTTTGTATCTGTGCTCTTTGTGCATTGACTACCTTAGCACCTACATTATTGATAGCTTTTGCAGTTGCATCAGGTAAGTGTTTTCTTTTAAACAATCCCATCTGTTTCTTTAATTCTTTATCGTTAGTCTTTACGTTTATTGTTATTGTCATAGTTCCTCATAATGTGCTATCAACTTATCAATATACCATTTAGCCTTTTGTAAGTCTTGTATGTTAGCGTTCTTCATACGATGTCTATGTATGTACTTAATCGCTGAACCTTCTAGATAACTAGGAAACTCTGAGCCTAGTTGTTGTTTAATATACTCAATGCACTCTACCTTCCCATTGTTATAATGCTTAGGTGCTGATACTGGGTCATGCTTTTTCTTTTTAATACTCATCTTTACTTTACTCCTTTTGTGTAATTTATTTGCCTTTGTTTGAAAAGACCACTCCAAAAATTTATCAATCGCTTTGCTTATCATCCTTCTTCTTCTTCTTCTTTTTCTTACCAAAGATAGCTTCATAGTTATCCTCATATTTCTTTGTATTCTCAGGACGTCTTGAACTACCTTTACCACCATGCCATTTAGTCATAACTTATCCTTTGAAAATTTACAGTCTTATCTAATTTGCTTAACAACTCTTTTGCTTTCATAAAGTCTGATGGGATGCATCTAAGTAATTCCTCTACACTAAATATCATCATGTCAGGCTCATCTTTATGTATCTTGTTTAAGATTGGCTTCTCATCATCAGTGTCACAAACTATTGCTGTTTTCTTATCAAAGTTAAAGCATCTTGTATTTGGTTGTATTCTTGTATAACCACTCTCTTCACATTTCTTGTTAAGAGCATCAAGAGCTCTATGCATCATTTCAACCATTTGTAATTTCTTTTTTGCATGAGCATCATGTAATGTATCTTTTAATAACATTTCAGCTCTACAAAATTTAATTTCAAAATTAACACCAACCATCTTAAATATTCTTTTTCTACTACCCCACCTCTCGTATGTTTCAGATTCATAAATTCTTAATTCTTTTAATTTTGTATCTAAAGTTTCATCTAAATATGTTTTCATTGGATTGGTCTCATTTTGTGAATTATAAGTGGATTGGGACTGGTTGCTTATAAAAAGCAAACCAATCCATCCAACTTTTGGGTAATTTGGCACTAAAACCAATCCAAAAACAGTCCAAAACCAATCCAAAACCAATCCAGTTAATATAACTCATTGTCCCACCTTTTAGATTGATAACCCTTATCTTCGTGATAATGAACTAAATCATTGTTTGCTAAATCTCTTAATCTACCAGTCATTGTCTTTTCTTTTACATCTAATATTGATGCTAAAATTGAATTTTTTACCCATACATCGCTTGGACATTTTGGATTTTTTTCTAACTGATAATCTTCTATAGCTTTGTTTGTTTCTCTTCTTACTGGAGTCCAAAGATTATATTTTGGCTTTTCATCAGTTTCTAACAATACACCTGATGTAACACCCTTAAATCCCAACAGCTCTATTTCCTTAAACTTTAAATACATTTCATCAATAGGCGTACCATCTTTGACTAATGTCTGCTTTAAATTAACTAACATAGCTGCATCATCACTGTTTTTATCTCTATCTACCTTAAACTCATAATCTAATGCTGCAGGTAATACAGAGCTTCCTCTTGATCTAGCACCACTACCATGTCCAGTATGGTGAACAATAATAATAGATGCATTAAACTCTTCTTTTAAATCATCAATATGCTGGATAAACTTATTCATATCTTCAGTGCTATTTTCATTGAGACCATAGTTTCTAGCCAAAGTGTCCACAATAATCATTCCTATTGAGCCTTGTTCTTTTTCTATGTTTCTACAAACCTCTTGTAGATTCTTAAAATCTTCATTATCACCAATTCTTGTACCTCTATTACTAACCAATAAAGGCTTATTCTTTAAACTGTAGTCGTGATGTTGCTCATGGCTTTTTATTCTCCGACCCACACCAGTAAAACCTTCACCCGCCAAATAAAGCACTGTAGCTGGTTTAGTTTCATAACCATAAAAAGTCCTTCCTGATGCAACAGCACATGCCATATCAATAGCTATAAATGACTTACCACTTTTAGCTGCACCAAATATAGATGTCACTGTGCCACGTTCTATGCATTTATCTATTAACCAATCAGGCTCAGTTATATTAGACATAATCTCATCAACTGTTTGGAAATATAGACTGGCTCTTGGTGCTTTTACCTCTTTAAATTCATCCATACCTTCTATGTATGTCACTAAATCACCTGATGTTGGAAAATCATCTCTTTTGTGTGCATCCCATAAATCATCTTTATCTTCAAAATGTGGTGGTGGAGTTACTACCTTAACTGTAGATTTATTTTTAGTAAGCATATCTGCTATTTCATTAGCACACTTAAATCCAGCTTCATCATTGTCAGGAAATATCCAAACTTCTTTACCATACAAAGGTGACCAGTCAGACTTTTGCCAACTATTTACGCCACCATGCCACGTTGCACAATCGCCTTCATATATCTTTTCTGCACCCAGTGTGGCTTTCTCACCCTCTGATACCAAAATAGGCTTATCTATATGCTTTGCTTTGTAATACAAAGGCATAGTGCCTTCAGGCCTTTTTAATGACCAAGTACCATCTATATTTTTGCTAAATGGTGCATATTTTTGTTTGATTCTATGACCAGTGGGAAACCTCATTACCCAAAAATCTTCAGCATACTGCATTGCTATAGATGCTTCAGATAAAAAGCTTCCCATCTGTTTTCTATCAAATGATCTTGCATTGCCCTTGTTAATGCCATTTGGGGGAGTCACACTAACACTGAGTAAGGAGTCAGAGGACAATGCTTGATCATAACCAAACTGTTTTAAAACTGTTGTTACATCTTCATTTAAATACTTTATTAAATCTACAACCCCACCACCAAAACCACCTTCAAATGTATAAAAAGTGCCTTTCTCTAGGTTAAGAACCATACTGCCATGAGTACCCCATCTCATTTCAGTAGATGAGATACTCTTAGGCTCACCTAGAAGCTGCTTTGCAACTTCAGGTGCTATTTTTACCCAATCAACAGACTGCATCAGAAAGGAATATCATCGTCAGATAGCTCAGATGTCTTTACTATCATGTCATTCACTTTATCTGCAAGACCTTCATTAGGTGATACAAAACCATCATCATCGTCTGATGGTGCATCAGGGTCTATATACCAATCAGGTATAGCATTACCATCAAATCTATCTGCCCATTTACTAAACTTAAATGAAAGCTCTGATGAACTACCCATGCCAACCTGTATGATTTTTGAACCAGTAAACTCTACAACTGGCAACTTACCTACATTGTTTGCTCTATCATTCCAAAACAAATCTAAAATGCTATCAAAAGCACTTGATTCAGCAAAAGTAAATCTTTGCCATAGATAAGCATGTTCTGCACCATGTGGCATTACCCAACAAGAAAAGGCTCTTTTCCAATCCTCAGCAGGTTTAGGGTCAACTGAGCCAAACTTAGCGTCCCATTTATATTGGAAACCATCAGCCTTAGTATATCTACCCCATCCTGATTTAAAAGTCTCAGGGTCAAGCTGTAGATATTTAACATCAACCTCAGTTTCACCATTAGCATAAAACTTTTGACCCATTGTTTTGAATCCTAAGTAGATTTGCTGTTTATTTTCGGTATTTCCCATACCACCTAATATACTCATATATTCTCCATTTAATGTATCGTTAAATTCTCGATACTGTTTATATAATCAGTTTCAAGTTGGGTATAACACCTCTCCTTAAAACCCTGATAATCCTCATCGTTTATGATTCCTAAAAATTCACATGCAACTTGGATTTTATTGTAGGAATTCCTACAAAACTCTTCAAAATCTTCCTCAAACAAATAACTATTTAAGTCCATTCGCCTTTTGTACGACTTCATCTAACCTCTCACATACTTCTGATAGTGGACACATATAGTATTGTTCCCAATTCTTTTTATACCCACTCTCCATCAGATATAGAGGTATTACACACATAATTTTGCGTCTGTCATACTTATAAATTAATACTGGTATTAAGTTATCGTTAGCACTCTCTACCGCTTGATTCCACCATGCGTTTTTAAATACATCACTTAGACCATTACCTTTGTATCTTTTACATTCTATTGCTAAGTTACCCCAGTAAATGTCAGCCATGCCTTTTGTTTGATATTGGTCTAGGTTTCTTTTAACAGTCTCAGTGCTACCTTTAGATGCAAGATAAGTATTAATCTTTTTGCATATGACTCTTTCAAAAGCTGCACCTTTAGTTCTGCTGTTAATTGGCATTAGACTTCATTCCCCCACACATCCCAACCATCCCTTTTATTTCTAGCAAACATTTCTAAATAATTAGCAGGTGACATATCTTCAACTAAATTATAAAAAGATTGTGGTTTTGTGGAATGTGGTTTTAAGCTTGGATTATGTACCCAATTTAATTTTCCTATGTTTTTGAATTTTTGCATTGGTTTACCAGCAAAACCCAGTAAACAAAATTCTGTACCAAATACATAGCCCATGCAAGGTGCTATACCTGATGGTTTTGTCCAAACCATAGTTAAGTGATAATTTACACCCCACGACTTTAATACATCAAATGTATATGGAAGCATTTTATTAGTTGTCCATGTGTAAACATGACAACCAGTATTACAAATATCTTGTATAGGCATATCTTTAATTTCTTGCAAAGTCATAGTTGGATAATCTAATTTTTCTTTTCTATTTTCTACTCTTTTAACTTTACCCGTCAATGATATTTCCCAAGGTGGGTCAAGAACTATGGTGTTGTACTTCTTATTAGGAAATGGAATTGTCTCGCTGTTAATTGGCATTTACTATGATCTCCTTTTTGCCAGTATCGTGATAAGTAATAGTTAAAGTGTTACCTTGTTTTACCTCAGTGTAACCAGCACCATTATTCACATGAATATACCATTCATCCCTTTCTTTGTTTAGCTTTAATCTTTGCAGCTCTACTATGTCTTTATACTGAGTCATAGCCTTTCTCTGCTTCATAAGTAACCATGCCAAGTTTAATTAGCATCTGACTAGCTTGTTCTATTGTTAAGTTATTTTCTATTGCAAAGATTTTTATGTCTTTGTGTAGCTCTTCAGGAATCCAAAGCGCCTTTTTATTTTTATCATCCATTGTTTTGACTCTCCATATTTATATTAAAATTTATTTGATAATAAAGCAAAGACTTTATTACATCTTTAGTTAAAAACCTTATACTATCTATAAGGGCATTTGATAAACTCTCCATACTCTTAAATACTCTCATTATCTATTTGCCCTTACCTACAACACCAAATCAATAACATTAGCACTATTATAAATACTCAAAGGCTTACCCTTTTTATATTCTTTAAAGTCCTCTAGATAGGTTTCCATTATTGACCAACCAAAGTCCATCTGTTCCTTTGTCATTCTAAATACTTTAGATGCATAAGGATAAGTCTTCTCTTGAGCTACAAACACAAATGAATCTACTTTATATCCAGCAGCTTCCATACCACGTCTATAGTATGCAGCTTGTAAGTCATATCTAAACTTTTTGACTGACTTAGCAAAGGTGTAAGGTTCAACTGATTGAGTAGTCTTGTAGTCAACTATAACTATCTCATCTTTTGAATCAGGATTATCTAAAGGCGGACATATCAAATCAGGTCTACACTTACACAACACATCATCCTCATACCAGTAAAAGCTAGATTCAGGAACTTTACCTTTAGCATCAAGATAAGCATTACCTTCATAGATCATGTTATCCTTCATGCCTTGTATAAGCTCTACATCAGCTTCTTTAAGCACAATAAGACCTCTCTTCTCATACTCTTCTTTGAGTTCTTTGTTAGCCTTTGTGTAAGGACTACCAGTAATAACAACCACTTCTTTATCAAATGCTTCCTGACCTTCTACAAGCAATGAATGAGCAGCAGTTCCAAACCTCATAGCTGGTGTTGTTTCTTGTTGATGCTTTATTGCATGTAATTGTGATTCACCAAACCTTCTTATAAAACTACTGCTAACACCAACACCTGCATGATAGTCTTTGTTAGGTATATCTTTAAACACCCACGCTTTGCCACGTTGCTCAGACTGGTATTCTTTTAGCTCTTCTATCACTTAACCACCCCCATCAAATATGCTATCTCAGTCAAAGACTCTCTGACCTTATGCTCATCATTACCAACTTGCACTTTAGTCTCACCAGTTATGAAGTCTTTGTAATAACCTCTAACTTCTCTTTTAGGTAAGCGGATTTCTCCGCCACCTAATATATTAAATACTACTTCCATTACAAAACCCCCTGAGCTTTCAGTTCTTGCTCTGCAAGTTCTTCGTATGACTTAGCACCCATCTTCATATTCCAATCCATAGTAGACATACCTTGAGACATTTCTACATAATCTTTAGACTTACACCAAATCTTTTCTTTAGCAAATTGCTCTTTAAGATTATTAGGTATTTCTAAAGCAATATCATAATCATCAACATCCAACATACTGTAACAATTATCACATTCAATAGTTGCACAATCATCAACAAAGTCTCCTGCTTTGATTTGTTCCATCTGTAGCATTGCACTATATGAATAAGAACCACCACATGAGCAATCTTCTATGTGCTTGTTAAAAAATACTTCAGCACTATCTATGGAGTTATGACCCCAAGAATTAATAGTGCCTGTTACTTTGATTTTATTTTTCATTATTTCCCCCTCTTTTTAGTTAGTTTTACTTCGTGACCTTGTTTGATTAACCTAGCTCTTTTACTAGCCATGTAGAATAAGTTGCTAGTCTTAATAGCAACTACCCAGCCTAAGCTAGGTAGTTTTACTTCTAAAGTGTATCTAGTCATTATTTAACCCCCATTTCAAATAATTCATAATTAATATTATCAAGGCTTTCTTCTGCTTTGGTCATGTCAGAATAAGTAGAAGAGTATTTAGCCCTTGCGGTTTGTGGTAATTCTTTTTCAAATTTAGCCCTAGCTTGTTCTAAAAGAATAGTTATCTCATTAAGAGTTTGTAATGTTTGGTTTTTTTCTTGGTTTGTCATGTTATTTAACCCCCTTTTTTTGTTGTCTTTGGATCTTCTTTATTTGCTTGTCGTATGACTTATAGTTATTAAGGTATTCCTCTCTTCTAGCTAGGTTCTCTGATGGTGTTTCACCAGCAAAAGGTCTCATATTGTTATATGCCTTTAACCATTGTGTTCTTTCTTTTTTTAAGTTTTCTAGTGTGTTCATGTTTGACTCCTTTTTGTTTAACATAACGTATTATATACATTTATATATTTAAATGTAAACATTTATTTTAATTTATTTTAAAGGGTTCAATACTGGCACTTGGCTAAGTGTATCTAAGGTTTCTTGTAAGGAATCTATTTCTAGGGTTGGGGTGATTATCTTTTTATCAAAGGTAAAGTAGGTTTGCGAAGTAGTATTTGGTTTGAAGAGAATTCGCTTATGTTCTTCGCTAAAGAAAACGAAAGCAAGAATATCACAATGATAATTCTTATAAGTCTCTGACATTGATCGTGATGTTTCAGATGCAAAAGTGTATTTGCCTTCTTTGGATTCTCTTCTGCTTTTGACTTGGACTGTATATTTTGCATTGGCAAATTCTACCATTAAATCTGCGGGATGTTTTTCTTGAGTTGAATAGCAAAAGTCAGCGTATTCTAATAAGAATGTTTGTACTAAGGATTCTCCTAAAGCACCAAGTCTAGAATTACTTTGATGATCTTCCGAGCTTTTCTTTGCCATCTTTAGTACAAAGTGCTAGTTGTCTTGAATTGTAAGAGCTTCTATTTGGTAGCTGCACATGATAACGAGAATCTAACAGTTCTTCTGATGCTTCTAACCACATTCCCATTTCCATTAAAGCTCTTGTCCTTCTAAAGTTCATGAAACCATTTATGCCAAGATTAAAAACTAGATCTATACAAACCATTTGTGCCTTTTCAGGAAAGCTACGCCAAACTGCCCAATGTTTATCTAAATTTTTTATAACTCTATCTATGTCGTTTTCTAATAGATACATAGCTTCATCTTCACTAATGCCATTGTCTGATAAGTTTCTTCCCACACCCACGCTGATTTTTCCTGCCTTGCAGGTATAAATGGTACACATATTTCCTTCATGCCTGACTAACATTTCTTTTACTTTATCGTACATATTATTTGTTATGGACTCCTCTAAACTTCTCTGCTGTTCTAAGTGATGACATTCCAAGTAAGGATAAAAGAATTGTAGTAAGTTGTGCAAAATCAAACTCAAGTTTCTCAAGTTGTAAATCAGTACCGCTAACTACAGCTATCCAAGTTGCAATAGGCAATATAATGTAATGTGTGCAAAGAGCAAACCCACAAACATATCCAATGCAGGGTCTCCATGACGATACAAACCAGTTCCCGTTTTTCGCTTCTTCAGCATTAAGGCTAATCTGTGCTTTATCCAAAGATATAAGTTCTTTTTGTAAGTCATGTGATAGTTGTTCTTTTAAGTCTTTATCCTGAACAAATTTGTCCAAGACATTATTTGCCACTTCAGCTATTTTGGTTATGCTCAAAACGTGCTTTTTACTATTAGGGTTATTAAAGAAGCTACAATAGTTGTAAGACCACCAAGAAGCCAAATTTTTGTGCTATCTACTGACTTTTGTAATGCATCAGTTTTTCTATAGATGGTTTTCCAGCGTTCTTGACATATCGCATCATGCTTTTCTAAATCAGATGCCACTGATGCAATAGTCTTTTTTGTAGCCATTAGTTTTCCTCTGTTACTTCCTCTTCTTTAGGTAGAGTTTTATCAAAGGCTTCAATCAATATGTTCTTATGATTATTAATCATATTATATAGATTGTAACTTCTTTGTAGCTCAGCTAGTTCTCTTCCAGCTACGTTTAATTCAACAGCTAAACGAGTTTGTTCCTCGTTTAAATCTTCTGCTGTATATTCTCTACCATTAAAATTAATTATTACGTTTTTCTCTTCACTCATATTACTCTCCAAGTATTTTATTTTTAATAAGCTTTATCCATTCAGGCTTCTTTCTTTTTATTATAAATAAAGCTATACCTATTACAATAATTAATCCTATTAAAGTATCCATATATTATTCACCTATTGTTTTTGTTTCAGTAGTTGGGTTAATCTCTTCAGATATTTTAGAGTCTAAAGCAGATTTTAAGTTTGCTACTTCCTCTTCACCCATAATGCCTTCTACCCAACCAGTAACCACTTCATTAGTTAAGTCTGCAAAAGGTATAAAGTCAGAACCAATATCATCAAGTGATAATGATTGTGTGCCATAAACACTAGCTGTATATGGTACTTCTTGACCATCTACCTCGTGCTTTTCACTGCTCTCAGCATTGATACGCCAATGAACGTTATATACTGTGTCGCTGTGTCCTTCGTAATCGGGATAAACATCCACTGTTTTGCAATCCCAAGTGTATGTATTTGCCATGTTATATTTCTCCTATATTGCTGCAATTATAAATGCTAAGAGTTCATTATACCTGACTCCTAACCTAGTTTTCTCTTCGCCTGTTGTTTCGTCTGTCCAAGTGCTTGATATAAACATACAATAATCACCTGCATCCAAACCTTCAGCACTAAAAGCCTGTTGTAAATCTTGAGCCATTATACCAAAGTGTATTCTAGCATCATCGCCTTTATCAGCTACAGCAGACTTCCATCTGTACTTTTTCAGTAATCCTTTAGCTGCAACTGCAACTCTAGTTTCTGCTTCTGATAAATCTTCTATGTCTTGTTTTTCGTTTATGTCTGATGTTTGTATAGTTCCGTTGGTAGCGTATATGTCTTTGAATCTTGAACTAGAAGAACCTAAATCTTTAGAACCATCAGCAGTACCACCTGTAGATGTTGAAGGTAAGATTGCATTAGAAACTAAATGTATTCCTGAACCACTACCTAGAGGTGTACCTAAAGCTATACCTGTAGATGTTGTAGATATTCTACCAACTGTTACGCTATCTTTTCTTAAATCTATAATAGTTCCATCAGAAGTAAGTCTGTTAAAGTTAATACACTCACCACCGTCTCTAGTTACATTAGCAAAACCATTAGCACTAAATCTAGCACCTGC
>Ga0208645_1003967_pt1 | contig 10673 bp, 14 predicted proteins | sample VirMetDEL_Sep_01_FD_184519 | JGI IMG/M metagenome (GOLD analysis project Ga0208645, IMG submission 184519) | Aqueous microbial communities from the Delaware River and Bay under freshwater to marine salinity gradient to study organic matter... | ecosystem: Environmental > Aquatic > Marine >...
TAACCTCTACAACCTTTTATTAATTCTCTAACATTGTCTATAATATTTCTTGAAGTATCTAATGCAGTATTTGTATCAAAAATATTAATATCACTTCCACCAGAATATGGTGTTACTTGAGTTTCACAAACTAATGAAGCATCATAGAAAGATTGTAAATCTATTTCAGATGTTGTTAATCCTTTTCCATATCTAGTATTAGTTAAATAATCTAATAAGCACCATGCTGGATTAGTAGAATAAGATGCAGTTTGTTCTACTAAACTTGCATTATAAGTTTTAACTTTTTTACCTTGTATTTTAGCTTGTACTTTAGGAACTCCAGTAAATGCATCTTGATTCCATTTAAAACGAATTGCTAAATAACATAGACCAGATAATTTATGATTAGCTGTCCAATTAGTTAATGTTGATAATAATGTTGATGCTGATTGACCATCTGTTCCATAATGTGGCTCTAATCTAATTAAACTTTCTGAATCTTTATAAAAATTACTATCTGAACTATCTACTTCTACTGCTGTTCCATCAGAAAATCCTGATGCAAATGTAACTATTTTATCATCTATTCTTATTTCTGTAATATCATTGATTTCTCCCTCTGCCATTACGATAGCCATATACAGATAAGTGTTATCTGTTCCTGATGTTTCCATGAATACTCTAGTTCCACCAGTTAATCTTTCTCCATAGATTACAGGAATATTAGAGTCATTAGATTGTTTGTTAATTAATAATCCTCTTTCAAAATCATCAAATGAGTTAGTTCCAAAATCTTCTATTTCAGGAACTTTAGGTCTTAATATCCAAGATAAAAATAAACTAACACCTAAAGCAACAAAAGGATTTACTCCTATAATTTTTAAAACAGGAGATACTATTTTTCCTATAATTTTTCCTATTTTAAAACCCATTATGCTCTACCCCATTTAATATCTTGAACTGTTTGACTTGCAAAATCCATACCTACATCTGTGCTAAAGAATCTTTTTTGAGATGTATTGTTTGTTTTACGACCATTCTTTTTTTCAAAATCTGCCCAATGTGATACAATAGATAAACCAACTGAACTTGCTGTATCATTTTCTGATATACTAAAACTTTCAATATTTCCTTTATAAAGTAAAAAAGGGTCAGCAATTAAAGTATTAGAATCATTTAAAAAACCTCTATAAATATCAACAGTATCATTCGTAACATTCTCATTTAATACTGTAGAAATAAAAGTTTGATCTGCACCTGATAAGGTTAAATTAACTGTAGCTTTAGTTAAATCTGTTTGTTCGCTATGATTAGATATACCTAATATAAAATCTGATGCTGAATAGGTAACTGATGATCCTGATACTGATGATGTTAGCGAAAAGGAACAATCAGTAATATTAACAGGAGTACTGAACCCAATAGTGATAAGATGTACTGGTCGAATATCATTCGTTGCTAATTCTGTCTTTAATGTCGAAGTTAAGTTTCTCGTCATATTTCTCGTAAGTTGTTCTTAATACTTTCTCGCTATCTTTTACCATAACAAAACTAAAACTTCCATTAGGAATAGTATTATATCTTAAATCATTTTTAGTTTGATCTAATTCAGTTTCATCTACTACTTTTTCAGCAATAAAATCAGCAGTGACCCAATGTTTCACTAAATATTTTGTCATCTATAATGATTCTTCTACATCAAATTCAAATTGATATAAAGCATTACCATCTTTATCTGCACCTACTACTCCAAATTCTTGAATATCGTTATTTAAATAAACAGTAAATGGAACATCATCATATTGAATATCTGATGAAGAAACTGCTGTAGTTAATGGTGGTTCTATTGTAAGAGTTCCAGTTGAAATATCTGATTGATCTTCAACGACCATATAAACTTTAGAATGATTAGCAAACTTAATAAAATCTCCAGCTTTTAATGTGCCAGTTCCAGTTCCACCAATTGTAATAGATGTAGCACCAGCACTAGCTGTTCCAGTTGGTGTTCCACTAGCTGTACCTCTAGCATCTTCGACTTCTGGTGGGATTATTGTAAAATTTTCTTTGCCTGATCTTTGTTTAATTATAAATGCCATTAATTCTCCATAAACATCAGATCGTTTAGCTGTAATTATTCTAGCAGTAAATCCCCATCTTTGACCATCTATTTGTCTTGCAAGTTTTTTACCAGAAACAGATTTAGAAATAATAGTATTTTGAATTGACTTTATTCCTAAAGATTGAAATTGAGCAGTTGATATTGGAAATGAACCTGACATTAAATTATACTTCTTGCTCCTCTCTCATTAACAGCAGAATTAATTAATTGAGTTATAGTGCCTCTTGATCTAACTAATAATTCTTCAAAACCTGAAGCATCTACTGTATTAATATTAAAATTAACTGTAGTTTGTCCACTATTAGTTCCTCTAGCATTTTGAGTAATTTGTCCTGTTTGATTAGGCACAAATAATTCTGGCCCTCTTTCCCCCACCATTATTGGTTTTCCTTTTGATACTGTTCCACCATTAGCAAAAAATTTTAAAGATGAACCACCACCGCCACCACCCATTGCCATTAAAATTGCTTGAAGTGCTATTTGTTTTTTCAAAGAACTATTTTGATGATTAATTGCATCTACTTTTTCTTTTTCTCTATTTAATAAAAATTCATCAATAGTTTTTTCTACTAATTTTAAAGTGATTCTTTCTATTGTTTTAGCAACTATATCTACTAATAAACTTTGTGCTAATTCTCTAAAGTTTTTATTTAAACTTTTACCTAATACTAAAGATTCAGCAAGTGATTGTGAGAATTTAGAAGTAGCATTATTAATACCAGTAAATAATTCATTAGATAAACTATATTCATCATTAGATTTTTTAATTTTTTCTAATACTTCTTCTAATGCATCTTTTTGATTAATTACATTACCTTTAGTTCTAATAATGGCATCTTCATAAAATTTATAAGTTTTAATAACATTTTTTTGTTGTCTATTTAATTCTAAAAATTGTCCAGCAAAATCAACTTGACCTTTTGCAATAAGCATTAATCTATCATTATAAATATCTAGATTTTTAATAGCTTGTTTTAAATCTGCTTTATTTAATTCTTTAATATCATTAGCAAGAACTCCAATTGGGTCAACTTTATCTAAATTACCACCTAGATCAATTACAGTTTTATCAATATCTTCTAATTGTTTTTTTAAATCTTCAAGGCTAGGTGTACTATCTTTAATTTTTTTAGATAAATTATCGAGTGAATCTGAAATACTAATAATACCTCTTGCTAATTTATTTGCTAATCCAGTAGCTTCATTAAATGTTCCAGCAAGATTCAAAAAACTATTTTTCAATCTAGTTGTAGCTTGACCTATAGTTGGAGATAGTTGTTGAAATTTTTTATTAATATTATCTGTTTCTTTTAATAAAGCTGTTGCAATAATATCTGATGTGATTTTACCTTCAGAACCTAGTTTTTTTAATTCTCCTCTAGTAACACCTAATTCCTTTGCAAATATATCTAATAATGGTGGAATGTTTTCAGATATACTTCTAAATTCATCTCCTTGTAATCTTCCAGATGCGAAAGCTTGAGATAACTGTAGAATACCAGAACTAGCTTGAATAGAACCTACTCCAGCAATACCAATAACTTTGTTAACATTTTCTGTAATAGTTGCTAATTCTTTACTGCTTAAACCTAAATTTTTAGATTGTAATGCAAGTTTTTGATAAAGTTCTACTGTTTCAGAAAAACCTCCTCTAGTTCTTCTTGCTATTTCAAATAATTCACTTTGAACTTTATTTAATTCAAGTGTTGAGTTTGTAACTAATTTTAATCTGTTTTGTAAATTTTGAAATTCATTAGATAGATTAAAAAATTGTTTTACAACTATAGAAGAACCAATAGCAATTAAGGCATTTTTTAAATTAAATACAGAAGATTTAGTTTTAGTTAGATTATTATTTAACTTTCCAAGTGCTTGTTGAGATTTATCTCTTGCTATTATATCTATTTTAATATCTGCCATTATTTAAACCTTTTCGCTTCTGTTAATGCTTTGTTAGTTTTATACTGATCTTGTTCCTTTTTCAAGTATGCTAACCAAAGATTATAATGACTTAATGGCATTTCTAAAACTTTTTTTATAGGAAGTTTTAGTCTATCAGCGACAACTAATAAGTTCTTAGTATCAGTGTCGCTATCTACTTTTTTTCAGCATCTTCGTAAAAAGTGCCTTCTAAAATTTTATTTGCGATATTACCAATAACTTGAACATCTGCTCTTTTCTTTAATGCAAATTTATCTTCTGGTTGAAAAGCTTTGACTAATTCGCCTTTCTCATTTTTAACTAACAGCTTCATCACTAACAAATCAGCTAAAATACTTGAATCGTTTGAGCCAGAAGTTTTTAGAGCAAGTTTATTTTTTTCTTCAAGAGTAATTGGTTCACAATAAAAGACAGATGGATTACCATTCTCATCTTTCCATTGTTCTACTTCGATTATAATATTTTCAATACTATCAAAATGAGATTTAACTCTATCTATAACTGACATAAATTATATTAGACAGTTCCTACAGTTAAAGCACCAGTTCCTTGAAAAGTTATACTTCTAGAAACAACTCCATCTAATGTTGAGTTAATAGACATTCCAGTAACAATTCCAGTTCCAGAATAACTAGCATCTCCTGCAGTATCTCCTTCTGGAAGTAATGTAAAAGTCAAAGATGAACCAACTGTACATTCTTCTTGTGAAGTATCAGTTTCGTCAAAATGACATTCTACTGTTCCTGAAAATGAAGTTCTTCCAGCTAAAAAAGTTTTTGCTGAATCTGATAATGCAGTATCTTCAACTACATCTGCTGTTGTTTCTAAAGTGAACGAAGTGACTTCGCCAGTAGTGTTAGCTCCAGTCTTTACTACGCCCTCTTTTCCGTGATGAGTAGCCATAATTTTTCTCCTTTAATTCTTCTTGTTGTATGGTTTCTTTAGTTGTCTTATATCCAAGTTTTTCATAATGAGCAAGATTATTTTCATTAATAATTATCTCATCATTACCCTTATACATTTTAATATCTTTAGCCATAATATATTATAAATTATTTATTCTTCATCTTCAAGTTCATCATCTTCAAAATCATCTAAATCCTCAATATCTATTCTATTTTCTATTTCTTCTAATTCATTTGAGATTTCAGAACATAAAGAACTTATTTTATCGTTAAATTTTTCTATTTGTTCTATTTTTTTGTAAATCTTATCTAATTTATTAGCCATTATGCAGTTCCAGATTGATGTTCATAAATTACTCTTACTACCATTGTTATAGCACCATAAGGAAATAAAGTTCCAGCATCAGTTTCTATGGAGATAACTTCAGTATCTAAAGCATTGCCATTTCTAGTAATATCTTCTTCTAATTTATTTTCTATAGCTTCTGCTAATTGATTTCTAGCAGTATCAATGTTAGATTCAGTTCCTTTAGTAAATCCAGATATTAAAAATTCTAAAGTTGCAATTCTAGTTCTAGCACCACCACCTAATTCTTGATCTTCTTTTGTTTCTTCTTGAGTTTGAACTAATACTGCTGGATATTGCTGTTCAGATAATTCATCTAAAGGAAAAGGTTGTCTAGTAGCTTTTTTAATTACTGGACTACTAATAGCTTGAATTGTGGTTAAAATGTGACTAGCAATATCTTCTCTTTTACTCATATGTTTAAACCTCTAATTTGTTTTTCAATATATTTAGCGAAATTCTTTTGTATAACTTTTTTTAACTTAGTATCAAAGCCAAAAAATTTTCTTTTAGGTAATTTACCAGTACCAGTTTGATGATACAAAGCTTTTTCTGCTTCATATTGACTTCTAAAATAAACACTAACTCTATTTTTAGAAATAGTTTTAGTAGCAATATTTTGCAACATCTTATTAGTATCTTGTAAATCTACTCTAGTTTTATTTTTTAATTTTGAATAAGCTTCAGAATAAGGAACAAATCTTTTTCTTTGAAAATCTAATCCAGATGAAGTTCTTCTAATAATAACTTCTTTTAAATTTTCTCCAGCTTGTTCTAATCCTCTAGTAATTATTCCAGGTAATTTATTTAAAAATTTAGAATATCTGCTTTGAACATTTTTAATATTAGTATTTAGTTTTATATCTAAAGCCATTATCTGACCAATCGTCTAAATCCATGTAAAGGTTCTCTTTCATTTACAGAGATAGTTTGATTAGCATCAGTATCATATTCAACACCATCTTCTAAAATCATTCTCCATTCTAGATTATATTGGCTCATATAATATTCTGCCATTCTTTCAAATCTGTCTTTATCAGCTTCTGGTCTAAATTTACTTAATGCTGGTAAAAAAAATCTTCCAAGAAATAAATAAACTCCAGCACGTTCAAATTGATCTAAATTAACTTTTGTATTAACCATTTCTGCTGTATTTAAAACTGTAATATCAGTAAATACATTTTGCTTATAAACTGGCCACCATTCTATTCTTAATTGTCTAAAAATATCATTTGTAGTTTGTGCAAAGAAATTAACTGCTTCTGTATCAGTTGAAAGAATACCAAACTGAAAAGCATCAGGTTGATATTTAGTTACATCACTTGCAGTTATTACATCAGCACCAGTATAATTAGCCATTATTACTCCAGATTAAATAAATAATTAAACAAAGTAAAGGTATAGAATACATAGGGTTATTTTTAGCTTTAACCCAAATCCATTTAATCTTTTTCTTCGTCTTTAGCCAAATCCACTTGTTCATCTTTTTTCTTCCTTGTTCGTTTTGGTTTATCTTCTTTTACTACATCTTGAATAGGTTTAAAACCTCTAAAATCATAAACTGCTTTATTAGTTTTATAATCTTTTAAACTTCTTTCTATAATCTTATTTTTTCTTTGTAATTTGATTTTTTGTTCTGCATCTTGAATTATTTTTACCATTTTTTCTCCTATTTAGAAGTGAGGGCTATTTCTAGCCCCCACCAAGTATTCAATTATTATTGAATTGATGAATCGTAGTGTAACTCAACTCCATAAGAATCATGGATTTCGCCAACTCCATAAACTGAAGTTGCAACAATCTCATCTGCTCTTAATGAAGCATCTCTTTGAGTTTCAATCTTAACATCTTGCATCATAGCGATTGCTAAAGCATCTCTATGGAATGCACCACCTTTGTAATCGCCAGCAGTACCAGTATTAGCAATATTTGAAGTTTCAAATACATTCATACCAGCTAATCTTCCAACAAAGCCTGATCTTAAAGCTTCATTTGCAAGATCGTTTGCATTAGCATTAGCAAAAGTGTTAGTCATATTTGCTTTTAGGTCATAAGCAATTTTAGGGTGTAATACTACATTACACATATCAGCATCAAGTGCATTTGCTCTTAAAGTTGATAATGAATTAAATATTACTGCCGCACTAATTGCACCAGTACCATCTCCTAAAGCTGTTGAGAAACCATCAAACAATGCAGTTAAATCTGCGTCTTGTTTTCTAGCTAATGCTTCTCCGAACAATTTACCAATATCTGCTGCAACATTTCTTGGTGCAGAGTTTCTTGCTAAATCTGTAAGGGTTGTCATCACTCCCACTTCGCTTGCTGTAATAGTTACAGAAGATGGGTCAATCGCTGTATTTGATAAGTCAGTTGCTTCAGAAACTGCCGCCGCACTCACTTGTGCATAAACAGGAACTTCAACTGCTTTACCACCACCAGTGATAGCATAGTTTCTAACTAAGTTTCTCATGATGGATTTTTCAGAAGCTACGAATTGTGCTTCTGCTACTATCTCTGTGTATAGTTCCGATAGTGTAGAACTTGTACTTTCGTTTGCCATGTTATTATCCTATTAAGGTTAATTGTTTAAATTAATCTTAACTGCTCCAGAATCACGCTTTTTTCTATACTCAGAATATTTAGCCCGATCTTCTGGTTTAGTTAAGTCCAAGTCCTGTAGATTAAAGGGTTTAACAGTATTACCACCGATAGCACTCTGGCTTCCTGAACCAGACAATGACCCTTGACGGAAATGTGGGTTTGCATCTAGGAACTCTTTAACACGATCTTCAATAGTTAATAGTTCTCCTTTTGCGTTATATCGTACATTAGAATTATTATCAACTACTTCTATACGACCATCATCTGTGTATTTAATTTCATCTTTAAGCAAAGCAACGACTTGTGCTGGGTTAATAGCTTTATTACTTGATGCAACAGAAAGTATTGAATTATCAACTTTTTCTTTTTTGATTTGATTTTTATAATTAGATAATTCATTTTCTTTTTCTGCTAATCTTTGTTGCATTATCTTTTCTAAGTCTTGTTTAGTCTTAGCTTCTTCTAATTGTTTTTGCTTAATTAGTTCTTGTCTTTGACTTTCTTCTTCTTGAAGTTTCTTTTCATATTTTCTTCTTTCAGCTTCAAGCCTAGATGAGATTACTTTATCAAGTTGCTCTTGAGTAAATCTTAATTCTTTGGCTTCTGCTGTTTCTTTTGGTGCTTCATTAGTTTCAGTTGAAGCTACTGTTTCTGTTGCTTTTGTTTCAGCAACTTTATTTTCTTCTGACATTTTTACTCCTTTATTCAATTATTAGTTCTCCGTTATCGTCATACCAGTCAGGGTTGACATAACTCCATTGATGACGACAATTATAGCCACCTCGAACAATTAAAGGGTCACCAGATTTCTTTCCTGACCAGCTTTTGCTATTCCAAAGTTCTTTGACTTCATCAATCGTAAATAGTCCTGATTTTCTTTTATCATATCTTCCATTTCTTACAAGTGCACAATGCTCTCTAGTAGTTGAGATAATACTACCGAAATACTTAACATATTTAAGCCCAGCTTGATCAGATTTAAAATAATTTAATTCTGCATCAAATTCTCTAAGTGTGTCATTTAGTAGCTGACCAGAATACTTTTTCATATTTTCGCCTGTTCTATCACTAGCATATTGAGATTGTAATATTTGAATATTCTTATCTAATTTCTTTTGTAAAGCTTTAGCAACAGCAGTTCTTTTATCTAATGCTCTTAATTTTATTTCATCTCTTTTAATTTCTTCTACTAATTTATTAATTTCTTTTTGATCTGCTCTAGCATATATACCATTGATAGATTGTCTTAATTCTCTTTCTAATTCTGCTGGAGAATTACCTAATAAAGTATATTGATAAACTTTTTGATTAAGAGTTCTAGTAAATGTATTCGATATATCTTGAAATTGACTAAAAGATTGTCTTTTAAGATTTTGAATTAAAGTTCTATCTGCTTGAGTTAATTGTTGAAACTCTATCGGTATATTGCCTATTTTTTTAAATGCTTTTTCTATTCTTTTAGCTTGTTTATTAAAACCCTCTCTAACAACTCTATCTGCCCAAGGCAAATATTCAGTATCTAATAGTTTTCTTATTTCTGGTTGAAAATTAATAGCTGATTGAAGATTAAATAACTTTCCAGCATCAGTAGGAAGTTTTTGATTAACAAGATTAGCAACTTGTCTTTCTATTCGATCTAAAAGGTTTATTAATTGTTCGTAGTATTCTGCTTCAGCAATTTGAATTTGCTTAATTCGATAGTCAGCAACATTTTCTATTAAATCTGCCATTCATTAAATCGTTTCTTCCTCTATTGCCTCGATTACTTCTGGAGTTTCCACTTCTGTTTGAGTAAATTGTCCTAATTCTACTTTTGCATCTATTTCATCAAAAATAATATTTAATTTTTCATCATCATCTACTACTGCTCTAGCAATCTCTTTATCGATTTCTTTGTTTAATGTTGGAGATTGAACATTAATAGTTTTAGCTTGTTGATAGAACATTAAATCAGTTGCATAATCTCTAATGTTAAAACTTTCTGGGTAATCTATTTCGCCATCAAATACTGTATTTTGGAATAAAGCATATAATCTAAATAATTGTTCTTCAGCTATTTGTAAGTTATCAGCTTTTTCAGATAATCTAGCATTTAATAATTCAAATTCAGTTTGTAATGCAACACCAGATGATATTCCAGTTTTAGTAGTTCTAACTGCTCCAGTATGTGCTATTCTATTTATAGATTCAACTTTGTTATTAATTGATTCCATAATAGCTTGTAAGTTCTGACCAGATGGTTGCAATAAATATGGTTTTAAGTTTGGCTCAAGTTCATCAGGCATTTCAATAACAGCACCAGCACCAGCAGAAGCATTAACACTCGGAGTTTTAACTAATGATGGGTGGTTTGTTAATCTGATTAACTGTTCCATTTCTGAATATTCGTTATAGATAGCTTTTTGTAAATCAGCTATATCAGTTAAATCTGATTGACCAATTCCTCTTTTGTGAGATTTAGAATTGTATAAAATAACTGCTGGTATTTTGCCAATCATATTATCTACAGTATCTATCACTCTAGGTTCTTCTCTTTCAGGCATATACAAGGTATCTATTCTATCAGGATACCAAACTCTCATGTATGTACCACCTTGTCTATCTACTTCTTCTCGGATTTTTAAATAGTTTAATTCATACTTACCATTTAGTTGTCTTTCATAGTTCCAATCTAAAACATTTTCAGGAGTAACGATTGATAAGTATGGTCTAATATCTTGTTCTAATTCTTCGGCTCTAGTATTTGTAGTAACATTAGGCTTATCTAAAATCATAA
>Ga0208645_1003970_pt1 | contig 10669 bp, 9 predicted proteins | sample VirMetDEL_Sep_01_FD_184519 | JGI IMG/M metagenome (GOLD analysis project Ga0208645, IMG submission 184519) | Aqueous microbial communities from the Delaware River and Bay under freshwater to marine salinity gradient to study organic matter... | ecosystem: Environmental > Aquatic > Marine >...
CAATGTAAGAAATGCTGCAACATGGAATAAATGGGGTTACAATAATGATATAGACACAGGTACAGAGGAAATAATAGCGTCTTGGGGTGGTGCATGGTCTCCACCAACAACAGCCGAAACAATAGATTTTGTTTCTACTGATGCAAATGATACAAGCGGAGGAACTGGTTTAAATTCTATTGTAATTTATGGTATTGATGAAGATAGAACTAGCATAATAGAGGTGTTAACATTAGATGGTTTAACACCAGTTACAACAACAAACACTTATTTCGGAATAAATAGGGTTGCTCCTTTTTTATGTGGCAGTAGTAAATCAAATGAGGGTAAAATAACAGGAGACCAAACAACGTCTGGAATTATAGTCGCTGAAATGCCAATAGGCGAAACCGTGACGCAACAAGCTATTTTTTATGTTGATGCTGGAAACACTTTTTTAACATCTAGTTTATATATTAATGTATTGAAAATTTCTGGAGGAGGTACCCCAGTAGTGACTATTAAAGGTTATGTTTATAGCCCAGTTGCTAACGCAAACATTCAAATATTTAGAACTAAAATAGATACTGGAGTAGAAAACTCTGTTTATATTGAAGCACCAGAGCTTTTTCCTATTACTGAAAGCTCTGTTTTATATTTTACAGCAACAACAGACACTAATAACACAAGTGTAGATTTAAGATTTAACGGGAAATTAGTTCAAAACATACCAGTTTAAAATAAAAAAATGGATAAGAATTTACCTGATAAATGGGTGCGTAAAGCAATAAGCGACGTTTTAAATAACTTAAACGTAGATGGCGAAATTATAAAGTGTTTTGATACTAGGGTAACTGGCTCTTATACTCCAGACAAATATATTTTAATGACTACTCAAACAAACTCAGTAGATAAAGCTAATAAATGCGAATGGAGATGGGAAAGTTCTATTTTGTTAGATTTCTTTACAAAGTATGATAGGTCTGGTAATACAGGTAGTAGGTTAGAATTAGATAATATTTTAGATGAAGCAAGAGAACAATTAAATACATTGTCTTTAGATGTTTTAAGTGGTTTAACAATAGTAACACAAACACAAAACTACCCTAACGATATAACAAGCGTAACTGATAACGAAATAGTTAATAGGAAATTTCTAAGGTTAGAATTGCTAATTAATTAATTTTGTATATTTACGGTAAGATATTTTTTTTAATTTAAAACAATAAGTATGTCAACAACAATTAAAGGTGACGCACTTGTCTTATATGTACATGACGGTACAGAATATGAGCCAATTGCTTGTTTAACAAGTAACACCTTATCAACTGCAACAAACATTATAGAAAGTCAAACAAAATGCGATCCAGGCGAAGTAATTAGACAGGCTGGAAGTTTCTCTTACGAGTTAGGTTTTGAGGGTGAGTATATAGAAAATGAGGCTAGTAAACTATCTCATGATGGAATTTTAACTATTGTAAACACAGCAACACAAGCTACGTCTACATGGAGAATGGACACAGGACAAACTGGAACTCCTTATTATTATGGTACTGGTATTTTTACAGATACAGAGTTAAGTGCTGATGCTGGCGACGAGTTAGCAACATTTAGCGGAACTATTCAAGGTAGTGGTTTAATATTAACAACAGACCCAATAGTATAAAAACATGAGTACATTAAAATTAACAATTGACAAAAAAGAGTATAATTTTACTTTAGGATTAGGATTTTTAGGAGAGGTTTTAGACGAATTAGATTTAGATATTACACAATTGATATCTAAATATGATAAAAACCCTTTTAAATACGTGCCTATTTTAGTTTATCATAGTGCGAAATATTCAAACGAGTTAGACAATAAAGAGGTAGATTTTACATTAAAAGACATTATACGAGGTATTGAAAACGACGGAGCTTTAACAGACAAAAACACCTCAATAATTAAGTTTAATGAGGCTTTTGTAAGGAGTTTGACAAAGGACGTGCCAGTAGAGGAAATAGAGGTAAACGACGCTAAAGAAGTTGTAGCCGAAAAAAAGTAGATTGGGCGTCTGATGTTATTAGTGTAGCTTTAGGAGAGTTAAAATGCCCGTCCTTAGATTATGTTTATCGTATGACATGGGCGGAATTTAGAATAAGGTTACACGCTTATAACAGACTTGATAAAAAAGAGTGGTATAAAGTACGTGAGATTGCCTGGAATAGTTTAATTTCTTTTAATGTAGACGCTAAAAAGTTACCTAAGAGTAAAGAGAAATTTATACCTTTAGAAAACAAAAGGAAACACGACCCTCATAAAGAGTTAAGGAGAAAACGAATAGCAGAAGTACAAAGGATTTACGCAGAGGCAAAGAAAAAACAAAATGGCTAACGACTTAGAAATTAAAATTGGAGCATCTATAACCGATTTAAAAAGCGCATTAAATAAAGCTGGTTATGAGGTTAAGAAATTTGGAGAACAAACAGAAGGTGTAGCTAATAATAATAATAAGTTAGGCAAATCCTCAACTAATGCTGCTGGAAATATAAGAAATCTTACTGGAGCTTTAAAAGGTTCAAGCGCATCTATGGGGGATGTTGCGGAGGCTGGGTTAGATGTTGTAGACGAGTTAGGGAGTGTTTCTAGTGCTACTGGAGCTTTAAGCGGTGCTTTAACGGCTGGGTTAGCAGTTGCATTATTAACAGCCGCAGTAGCCTTAACTAAATACGCATTTCGTTTAAGTGATGCAGCAGTAAACGCTGAAAAACTAAGAGCTGCAACAAAGAAACTTATTGGCTCGGCTCAAAGTGAAATAACTACTTATAATGCTTTGCTAAAAGTTGCTAAAGATGAAACTAGAAGTAAAGAAGAAAGAGTAAGGGCTTTAGCAAAAGTAAACGAAAAATCTGGAAAATATATAGGTAATTTAAGTCTTGAAAGTTTAAAAAGTGGAGAGGCTACAAAAGCAACCGATAAATATAGCGAGGCTTTATTACAACAAGCTAAAATAAAAGGGTTACAAAGTAGATTAAGCGACCTTTACGCTAAACAATTTGACATAGAGACGAGGTCAATAGAGGAAAATACAACATGGTATGAAAAAGCTGCATCGTCATTAGCTGGTTATGCAACTGGGCAAGGCAATTTAACAGCGGCATCTTATTTAGCAACACAAGGAGCTAAAAACCAAAAAGAGGAGTTAGCATCTTTAGACGCTCAAATCACAAAACTAACTGGTTCTTTAGGCACGTTAATAAGTGAAGATGTTTCTACAAAAGGAATATTTACAAGTCCTAAAGCACAACAAAAAGAGTTAGAACAAATAAGAGCGCATAGCCAAAATGTTTTAGGAGCTATGTTAGAGGCTAAAGGTTTAATAGAACCGATAGCACAAGGAATACAAGCTGCAACGTCTTTAACTCCAATGCCAGAAAAATTGAGTGCAGATGAGATGCGTTATCAAAATCATTTATTAGCATTAAATAATGCTATGACTGAGTTTGAAAGCCAAGCAGATAATATAATAAATAACGGAATTGCTAACACTTTTGGTAATTTAGGAAATGTAATAGGAGAGTCTTTAGCTAGTGGTGGTAACATTTTGAACGCTGGAGGAGCTGCATTATTAGGTAGTTTAGGAGGTATTTTAGTTAATCTAGGTAAAATGGCTATACAGGTTGGTATAGGTATTAAAGCGGTTAAAACAGCATTACAAAGTTTAAATCCAGTTGCAGCGATAGCGGCTGGGGTTGGTTTGATTGCTTTAGGTTCTGCTTTTAAATCTGGAGCGTCTAAACTTGCTAGTGGTTCTGGTGGTTCATCTAGCGGTAGCGGTAGCATAGGGGGTGGCGGTTCAAGTTTTGGAAGTTCAACACCAAGAAGTAATACAAACTCTGGAGGAGGTGGTTTTAGTGGTGGAACGGTAGTATTTGAAATTGCTGGACAAAAACTAATAGGTGTTTTAAGCAATACTTTAGAAAGAAATAGAGCTTTAGGAGGTTCATTAAATCTAACAGGATCATAATGGCGATAAAGTATTTTTTGCAATATAACGATGTTGAAAATATAGTACATAGGCTAGAAATTGAGGACTCTACTTATACAGGAGACGAAATAGAAGTTTTTGGAACTATAACTTTAGATTATGCCGAAACTGATAAAACGTTAGAGGCAATACGAGGGAACGGATTAAAAGTAGATTTAGAAGCCTCAGAAGATAGAAAGTTTACAGAGCTTTTTACAAGTGCCGAAATGACTTACCAGGTTAATTATCAAAGAAACTCAGAGGTATTATTTAGAGGTTGGATAAATCCAGAGGGTTACTATGAAAGTTTTGTGGCAGATAAATGGTATGTTTCTATTGATTGCGTAGATGGTTTAGGATTTTTAAAAGACTTGTCTTATGTTAATAATTCTACTGGAGTTTCATTTAGTGGGAAACAAAGTCAATTAGAAGTTATAGTTAACTGTTTAAAAAGAACTGGATTAACTCAAAATATTTATACTAATATTGATATTTATTATACGGGTTTAAGCACGTCGCTAGATGTTTTAGATAATGTTTATGTAAATACTGAAAGGTTTATAAAAGACGACGACGAAACAATAATGTCTTGTGATGAGGTTTTAAGAGATACTTTAGAGTCTTATGCAGCTTGTATAACTATGCATTTAGGTAATTGGTATATTTATAAGCCAAATCAATTATATTTAGACCAAAGCCCTACGTTTTTTGGTTATGATAGTGATGGAGTTGCTTTAAGTCCAACGACATACATCATAGATTTATTAAAGTCTTTAGGTAGTCAAATCAATAATTTCTATCCTCATCATGCAAATAAAAATCAAAGTTTAAGTTTAGACAGACCTATTGGAGCTTATAGAATAAATTATAAATACGGCTTTGCAACAAGTTTAATAAGTAATATTTATTTATTTAACTCAAATACATTGCCTAGTATAACTATTAGCGGATGGACTATTAATAGTACTACAAATTTAACAGGTAGCCCAGATTATTACGGTGTATATTTAGAAAGTATTATAAGCGGTTCAGATGTTAAAAACATGACCTCCGCTGGTACAACCGTATCAAGTGGAGATTTATTAAGCTACCGTTTAAAATACGAGTTAATATCATTTGTTAGGGGTGGTGGATTATTAGATCCTGGATTTTTTCAATATAAAATAATATTAAGTGGAGCTAGTACATACTATTGGGATGGTTCAGATTGGACTTTAACAAACACAACTTTAGAAGAATATAACAAAACAGTAATAGGAGAGGTTTATTTGTTAGCAGCAGATTTTACCGCAGCACCGATAGCTGGAGATATTATTTTTGAGATATATACACCAGTAGAAGACCCAACAAGTAGTGTTACAACTTTTCATTTGCAAGAGGTTAGTTTAAATACACAACAAACAGGAAACGCTGCAAATATAAAAGGAGAATTTCACACGGTAGAGAGAGAGGATAGTCCTAGCACAAAAGTAGAAGATAATAAAAAGGTTTATACTGGAGATAATCCTAGCGAGGTTTATGTAGGAGCTTTGTATAAAACAGACGAAAGCACAACCACGGAAACATGGTCTAGGAAAGGTTTTACAGAAGATATACCTATTTGTCAATTAATGGGAGAGGAAACACTTAGAGCAAACTCTGAAAACTCAACTTTATTTAGCGGTGATATTTACGGATATTTACCTTATTTAAGCGTTGTAACTATTGATAATGTAGATGGTTTATTTATGTTAGTAAATTATAGTTATAATACTAAGTCAAATATTATAAACTGTAAATTTAAAAGGATATTTGGCGACGAGTTAACGGATATTTTATACACTTTAACTTTTGATTATGGAAACACAACTAAACCTACAATAAAAGGTTAAATTAAATTGCGTAAATTTGAATAAATGAACTATACAGACGGTACATATAAAATTTTATACATTAAGCAAGACGGGTCTTATTTGCCAATTGGTTGTTTAACGTCTAATAGTTTTAATGAAAGCGTTGAAATGTTAGACACTACTACTAGAGACAATTCTAACGGATGGACAACATCAAGACCAACGACACAAAGTTACGATATTTCGTTTGACGGATTAATAACACAAGAGTTAGCATTAAGCACTAAAATAACTTACGGAGTATTAAAACAATTAAAACGAAGTAGGGAACTTGTAGAGTGGAAAATAGAAGATGACAGTGGTAATATAGATTACGGAAGTGCTTATATAACAGCTTTAGGGGACTCAGCAACTATTGACGAATTAACAACGTTTAATGGTAGTTTAAAAGGATATGGAGAACCAGTAGAGCCTATAAGCGAAATTTACAACGCTTACGAAAATAGAGTAATAACAAATGGAGGGAACATAACAAGCGAGGCTTGTCAATTAACCTTTATAAAAGAACTAATAGCAGAATGAGTTTATATGATAAAATGTCAATTGGTTTTGGTCCTGGATTTGGAGTAGGGACATCAAAACTATTTAACTTAAAGCCTACCGATGGGACAGGAGATTTAACAGTAGTAAGAGCCGACACAGACGCAAGCGAATTGGTTACAAACGGGTCTTTTGCAAGTGATACGGCTTGGACTAAAGGAAGCGGATGGACTATAAGTGGAGGACTTGCAACAAGCACGGGAGCGGTAGGAGGAATAGAGCAAACTTTAGTTATTACGGCTGGCGTAGAGTATTATGTAGAGGTAACAACAAGCGGAGGAGCTTATAATTACGGAGGGTTAAAAGTAAGATTAGGCGGAGATACTAATTTAGCACAAATAACAGAGGACGGAACTTATACTTTTAAATTAACAGCGGAAGCGTCTACTGATTTTGGATTTTTTGTGGATGTTAGTAACGCTTTTAGTGGTTCTATTGATGATGTAAGTGTAAAAAGTGCTGAGTTTTTATATGCCGCAACAAGAATAAACGCTGAGGGATTTATAGATGGTGTTAGACCTAATGTGCCTCGTTCAAGTTTTCCGCTTGGAGGGAGTAATAACGGATGCCCTAGTTTATTTACAGAGCCAAATAGAGAAAATAAATGTTTACAAAGTCAAACTTTAGATAATGTTTACTGGACAGCTAGTAGATTAAGCGTAACGGCAGACCAAACAACCGCACCAGACGGCACAACAACTGGAGACCAATTAACAGATACAACAGATAATGCAACACATAGGCTTTATAGCGGTGTTATATCAAAAACAATAGCCGACGAGGTGTTTTGTGTAAGTGTATTTTTTAAAAAAGGCAATAGTTCAGATATAAGTGGTTTGATTAAATTTGCTAACGGGAATGAGTCTGACGCCACTTATTTATCTATTAATTTAGATACGGGAGCGGTTATGAACGCAACCGACGGAACTAATTACACTATTTTAGACTCTGGGACTGACGATTACGGGGACGGTTGGTTTAGGCTTTATGCTTTTGTACAATCTCCAACCTCTACATCCTCTCCCGATAATAGTACAAGATTACACGTTTCAATAGGCGGACCTACTGGGAGTCTAATCTTTGCGGGTACGGGTACAGATTATCTTTACGCATGGGGAGCGCAAGTAGAAAAAAACGTTGCTTATACAACAAGTTATATCCCAACAACTAGCGCAGCAAAGACAAGAGAGGCGGACGAAGTAAATAACGCTGGAGATAGCGACGACTTTAACGACGATGAGGGTGTTTTATACGCTAATATGGCGTCTATAAACAATGATTTAACAGCAAAAGAAATAAGCGTAAGCGACGGAACAAATGACGAGGTTGTGAGTATTGGATATAACACAACTACGCAACAATTAAGAGCTTATGTAAAAACTGGAGGGGTTTTACAATGTGATTTTACAGAAACGATAGCAGATATAACTGTCCTTACAAAAGTGGCTTTAAAATATAAAGTTAATGACTTTGCTTTATTTATAAACGGAATAGAGGTAGACACAGATACTAGCGGCTCAATTCCTAGCGGATTAAGCGAGCTAAACTTAGATAATGGAGCTGGCAGCAATAACTTTTACGGAAAATGTAAAGAGTTGGTTTATTTTAATGAAGCTCTAACCGATACAGAATTAACAGAACTAACAAGTTAAAAAAATGGCACAAAAATATAATTTACCAGAGGCTTATAAAGGCGATACTTACGATACTGTACAATTTACTATGAAATTAAACGATGTTGCGATAGACTTAACAGGTTACACTATAAAAAGTCAATTTAAAAAAAACAAAAAAACAGGACAATTATCTAAAACAATTTCCACTACCAGCGGCATAACAATTACCGACGCTGAAAATGGAATTTTTGTTATAGACTCTTTTGTAGTTGATTTAAACGCTGGAGATTATTTTTATGATATTCAATTCACGGACTCCAACGATATTGTAACAACTTACATACAAGGTCGTTTACAGGTAATACAAGATGTAACAAATGGATAATATAGATATAGACATAAATCCAGTAGTTAGAGAGATAACAGTTGATATTTTAGAAACTGTTAATAATATTAATATTGAAGTATCTAAAGCAATAGGAGTGCCGTCTGGAGGTGTTACAGGACAGGTTTTAACAAAAACATCTAACTCAGATTATGCTACTGGATGGGAAGCACCAGAGGGTACTGGAGATATGTTAGCTAGTGTTTACGATCCTACAAGTATAACCGCAGACGCTTTTTCTATGGACAACATGGTAGAGGGTGCTACTAGCAAAATATTAACATCTACCGAAAGAAGTGAGATTGCAGCAAACACTTTAAAAAATAGTTACCCAAGTGCTGATGCCTCTAAATTAAGTAGCATAGAGGCTGGAGCTGATGTAAACCCTACGGCAGCGGAAATAAAAACAGAATACGAAAGCAACGCAAATACTAACGCTTTTACGGATGCTGAAAAAACGAACTTAGGAAACCAAAGCGGAACTAATACAGGTGACCAAGACATAAGCGGAATAGCTACAAACGCCAGTGATATAACAACTATACAAGGCGAACAAACAACACAGAACACCGCAATATCTTTAAACACCGCTAAAGTAACATACAATAAAACAACCGCAATAAATGATTTTGGCTACCAAGAAGTTAGTAGTATTTCTGAATTTAACGCACTAATAACAGGGACCACAGCGGGCGAGTGGTTAATAACTGCCGACATAACATTAGACGGCAACAAAACATTGCCAAGCGACGTAATATTATCTTTTAACAATTCTAAAATAGATTTAAACGGGTTTACTTTAACGGGGGCTAATACTGTCATAAATTCAGGGTTAACTCAAATATTTAATGTGAATAGTGGCGGATTTTCAGGTACTTATGTTTGCCAAGAGGTTTTTCCGCAATGGTTTGGTGCAATAGGGGACGGAACAACTGACGACACCACGTATTTACAAGCAGCGTTTGATTTTGCAAGAGACACTAATAGTGGGGGCAACAATATTAATCTAAACAGTAAAACCTACAATGTAACTAATACACTAGAAATGCATCTAGCAAATGTATATTTTGATGGCGCAACTATTAATTATTCGGGGACTAGAGATAGAGTTGTTTTACAATGGGGGGATGTTAATACTCAGGTTTCTTATAAGGTTTTAGATGGAGTTAATATTTATAGCAATACATTAGATTGGTCGGATGAGGACTATATAGGCTTGCGAATTTATAACGCTCGTTCATGCGCTATTAGTATAACTAGAGTAATGCGTTTTGGTATAGGAATGCAATTGTATTCAGTAACTAATGGAGTTGTTTATAACACTTTTGAAATTCAGGAAATATTAGATAATAAGATTAATATAGACATGGTTTGCGACGGCATCGAGGCAGCAACAAACTATATAAATGAAAATAACTTTTTTGGTGGCTCACTTAATGAGTCTGGCGATACTTTAGCATTAGGTGATTGTTACTCAATAAGATTAAGAGCTATAAATTCTGGGTATGTAGGACATAATAACAATAAATTTTGGGGGGTTTGTTTTCAAATGGGAGATGGTTTAAGTGGAGACGAGCGAATACCCATTTTATTTGATGATGTAGGAAGTGCTAATTTTTTCTATACTTCTCGATACGAAACAGGGAGAGGCGCTTTTGTAAAGCTAAATAGTGCAAGTACGACAATAACAGATAACTATTTCCATGTTTCAGTGTTGGGTGGCAACTATGCTACTGCAACAATGAATGAAATAGGTGATTGTAGAATGAATCATATTAAGTATAAAGAATGGAAAACAAAAACACATTTTAGAACGGTTGACTTTATGCAAAGTATTTGCGTTTATAATGGAACTAACTCGCAAACAACAGGAATTTTACACATTATAAATAGTGGTGGGACTCATTTAGATTTTGCAACAGGATTTACAACAAGATTAAGAAGTATTGAGATAACTGGGTCTCGTGCGGTTGGTTTTTTTGCTACTTGTGCAGGTGGCGAAAAGTTTGTTTTATCACAAGAAGCAGAAAACGAGAACTATGGTCGATTAATGGTTGCTTTATTTGATGAAGACTTTAATAGATTAACTGATGTTTCGCCCAATGCGCCACATTTTTACGGAAAAGAAGCGGGTGTGCCTGGTGTTTGGTCTGCGTCATGGGGTGGATTATACACAGACACAGCAAACAATCAATCATTGCCTTTTAGAATATCTACCGAAGTTCGATATATTCAAGTTTTAGTTAGTGG
>Ga0208645_1003973_pt1 | contig 10667 bp, 12 predicted proteins | sample VirMetDEL_Sep_01_FD_184519 | JGI IMG/M metagenome (GOLD analysis project Ga0208645, IMG submission 184519) | Aqueous microbial communities from the Delaware River and Bay under freshwater to marine salinity gradient to study organic matter... | ecosystem: Environmental > Aquatic > Marine >...
TCATGCAGGGCATCGACCAGAGCAAGCTGGTGCCGCTGCTGACCGGCGCACTGCAAGAAGCCATCGCCAAGATTGAAACACTTGAGGCCCGTGTGGCCGCACTGGAAGGAGCAAACTAATGGACGAAATCACCAGCGAACAAATCGCACAGCACTACACAGCAATGGGTCACAGCGTTGACCTTATCAATGCCATCATTGCTGGCGACACGATGGCTGACGACGATGCAGCCGACAGGCAGGACTGTGTAGACCGCAATGTCGAACACTTGGAACTGATGGTGGCAAAGGACTACTGGACCAGCGAAGACATGACAGCGGTCAATGCCGCTATCACTGCTGGTCAGGGTTACACGGCATAATGAAACTCGCCACAGAGACACACATGGAACCCGTTCTCAAAACTCAGATGGAACTTGAGGCACACGAGAAAGAGTGTGCCATAAGGTACGCTGCAGTGCATGAGAAATTGGAGTCTTTGGACAAGCGCATGTGGCGGCTTGAGGCGATGATTATGGGTAGCACTGTTCTCGTGGTAGCAATGGTGGTATCAGTATTTATGGGACTTAACTAATGGCTGTATTCAAGGCATTCAAACCAGAAGCGATGAACAAAATCGCCAAAGCTATGGGCTACAGTGGCGACATGGGCCAGTTCCAAAGCTATATTGAACAAGACCCAATGCGTCAACAGCAGATGCAGAGGTACACTAACGCTGCCGTTCAGATGGCAAAGGGTGGCGACGTTAAGAAGATGTTCGTAGGCGGTGCATTGGCAAATCAACTGGGGCCAGTTCAGTCTATTGGATTTGGTACGGTAGATGCAAGTGGTCAGATGTCTGGCGCACCTGCTGGTGGCGTGAGTCTTGAGGGCTTTGTTCCTATGCGGGGTGGCGCACAGACAGCACAAGCTGCCAACACACCTGCTGCAAACACTGGTACTGTAGCACCGGCAATGCCTAATGTAACGAGTGGCCGTTACATTGACCCGCGCGGATTGCCTGATGCTATGCGCATTCAAATGGATACTAATTATGGTCAGCCATTAATGTCTGCAGATGGCACTTTGGGTACAATGAATACTCAACAGCCAGACTATAGCGGCATGACTTATGAGCAAGCACAAAGTCGTATGATGCAAAGGGACATGAAGTCACCCGCTGAACAAGCAGCTATTGATGCAGCACTTGCACGTGGACCACAGCCAAAACAACAACAACAAACAACCACACCACCTGCTGCACAGACACAGGCACCACCCACAATCAACCAAGCATCTATGCAGCGTATGTATCAACCGGGACTTCCAGTCGGCGGTGTAACACAAGCTGCACTCACTCCAAGTGAAGCCGGTCAATATATCCAACCCGGAATGGGTACAGTCACTGGTGCCGTTGCAGTGCCTACAGCTATGGCTGGTATAGCACAGGCAGCACCTACACAGGAAAAACAAGCAGCCACTATGGAAGCTGCTCAAGCCGCACCAGCAGTTGAAAGTGCAGTTCAAGCTACCCAAGCAGCACAGGGTACTGTAGACCCCCGTGCGCAGGTTACTGCGGCCCAGCAAACAGCATCCAGTGTTGGGGACTTGACAGCAGCGCAAGGAAATGCTACACTAATAGATAATCCTGTTCAGAGAAACATTCAGCAGGGTGAACTTATCAGTGGTGCAGCAGCAGATGCGCAGACTGCGGCAACATTTACTGAACAGGTACAAGCAGCAGAAGCTACGCCATCTACACAGGCTACTGTACAGGGTCAGCTTGCTAATCTGACTGCTAACTTTGATGCTGCCAATCCACCTGCATGGGCTGCTGGTGCTATGCGTAATGCTACAGCACAGATGGCACAGCGTGGACTAGGCGCAAGCAGCCTCGCTGGTCAGGCAATTGTTCAGGCTACGCTTGAGGCTGCTCTTCCTATTGCACAGGCTGATGCTGCCACTCGTGCGCAGTTTGAGGCACAGAACCTGTCTAACAGGCAACAACGTGCAATGCTTGCTGCACAGCAACGTGCGCAGTTTATGGGTCAAGAGTTTGACCAAGAGTTTCAGGCTCGTGTTCAGAATGCCGCTAAGATTAGTGACATTGCTAACATGAACTTTACTGCAGAGCAGCAGGTACAGCTTGAGAATAGTCGTGCTGCCAATACCATGAACCTTAATAACCTGTCTAACTCACAGGCTATGGTGATGGCAGAAGCAAGTGCATTGGCACAGCTTGACTCGCAGAACTTGAATAACCGGCAGCAAGCTGCTGTTGCGAATGCTCAGTCCTTCCTGAATATGGATATGGCTAATCTGTCTAATCAGCAACAGACAGAGATGTTCAAGGCACAGCAGCGTATGCAAAGCCTGTTCACTGACCAAGCTGCTACTAATGCTGCACGTCAGTTTAATGCAAGTTCACAGAATCAGGTTGACCAGTTCTTTGCTAGCCTTGCTAATCAGACACAGCAGTTTAATGCTTCTCAGGTAAATGCCCAAGAGCAGTTTAATGCAGGTCAACGTAATACACTTGAACGCTTTAATGCTGAACTGAACAATCAACGTGACCAGTTCAATGCACAGAACCAGCTTGTGATTGCGCAGAACAATGCACAGTGGCGCAGAGAGATTGCCACAGCAGACACTGCTGCAGTCAACCGTGTCAATGAACTGAATGCAAGTGCCATACTTGATATTAGCAAGACTGCATATGACAATCTGTGGACTTACTATGCAGACACTATGGAATGGGCATGGACATCTGCTGAGAATGAGATGAACCGCATTGCCGACATGGCTATTGCCACGCTGAATGCAGATGAACGTGCCCAGATTGCATCAGAGCAAAGCAAGACGGCTGCAGGTACTGCACTTGGTAGCCTCGTAGGAACACTGGGTAGTGCCTTTATCGGTACTAAATTTGGATAGGATATAACATGATAAATCCGGCTAGACAACTGTATCTAAATATGGACATTGATGCGCTTCAAGAAGAGAAGCAAGCCCCGTCTACTGGACTGCTTGCTCCTCGTAAGATGGTCAGCAATGTGTCTCAAGATGCTGTCGACAAGCCAGCCTATCGTGTTGCACAGCACATGAAAGAACTTCGTAAGCAGAGAGAGATGCTGAAAAATGGCAATTGAAGAACAGAACCCTTTGCTTGATGCGCCTATTCCCGGCATGTCTCTTACACATGAGTTGGGTGCAAGGCCGTGGCAATCACCTGCACAGTTCACTACTGTAGATGAAACCATCAACTTCTATATGGACCGTATGGCCACAGAAGAATATATGGAACAGGCTATTGAGGTCATGGAGATGGGTGTCCCCGTGACTACGATTGCTAACACTATGCAGATGGCTGGTGTTATGGAAGGCAAGCACAGCATTGATGTGGGTATGCTGGTCATTCCACTGATTATGGAAATGCTTATGCTGATTGCTGAGAATGCTGGCATTGAATATGATGATGGGCTTTCTGATGACAAGCCTACTAAAACCAGTGATGCTCGTCTCGACATGATTCGTCGTGAGATGAAAGAACGCATTGATGATGTAGAGGAACAAGAGCCAGAGGTTGAGGCAGAACCTATGGCAGAAGAGCCTAAAGGGCTGATGGCACGGAGAGCATAATGGGTTTTCTTAGTGGGCTTATTACAGGTGCAGCACAGAGTGTTGACGCACAGCTAAAGAAAGATATTGAGCGTAGTCAGGAACGTGCAGAGGGCATGGCTCAGTATCGTATTACCCGTCGTCGTGCTGAAATTGAACGCCAAGAAAAAGAAAAGCGTGAACTAAAAGAGACACTTGGTAATCTGGCTAGTCTCGTAGACGGTGACATTGACAAGGCTGCACAACTTTACAAGGCCGGTGGTGGCAATCTTTCTGGCGCACAGTCCCTGTATCAAGAACTACTGAAGAACCAACAGGCAGGTAAAGATATTAAGACTGCTATCACATTTGCAGAGGCTCGTGCTGAACCGGGTCAGATGACGGATTACATCAACCAGTTTATCACGCCTATCTCTAAGCTGCCACCAGTTGCGGGTGTCAAAGGTGCAGGTTTGTACGGCGCAATGTTTAAGCCTGACCTGTCCGCTAGTGTGCAGAAACAGGTTGAAGAAGATGCGCCTCTTCCTGCACAAGAAGCAAGAGACATGGATGTGCAGATGGCTACCATTGACCGCACAGGTTTCTTGGCTGCACAAGAGGCAGAGCGTGAGGAGAAACGGTTTGACATCGAAGTAGCTAAAGCAGGTCGTGATGTAACTCTTGATGAACTTAATCAGAAAAGATTACGTCAAGCAATGGACATTGCTGGGGCGGCTGAAGAAAGGGCTGGTAAACAGTTTGCATCAGATGCAGAACAGCGCGAAGTAGAAAATGCTAGGGCTGAAGTAGCGGCACTGCAAAGACAGTCTCAACTCATACAGGAAGCTGAAGCGCACGTGTTAAATATGCGTTCAAAGAAACAGGATATTGAGAAGACTGCTCTTGAGATAGCCAAAGAAAAAGACCACCCACAGTTTAAGGACTTTGAAGACCAAGCTGTTTATGCTGCACAGAAGCTTGCTATGGGTGACCTTACAGAAGAAGAGCGCGAAGACTATCAAAAACTCTATGACAGTGCTATTGAAGGTGCTGTTGCATACACCAATGCTACAGAGACAAAGAAGTCAGGCACTGCAGCAAGCGCAGTATTCTCTAAGCAGAGTTTGGATAGCATTGTGCAGGGTGCCGCTAAGTTTGAACTTGATATGGTTCCATCACAAGCCATTGGTGACAAGATAAAGTACGCAATTGATGGTAACGAAGCAGCATACTATGGTGGCATGGAACGCGCATTAAAGACTGTAGAGACACGTCTGACTGCAGAGGACGGCACTATCAACCCTGAAGCAAAACGATATGTTGATTCTCTACGTGCCTCAAACACTCAGAAGCTATATGAATATGCGGTAGACCAAAGTCAAAAGTCATCGACGGGAACTAACGTAGAAAAGAAAAGAAGCAAGTTTATAACATATGACATAGCTAAATCTGGTGCAGACGCAATTATAGCCGCTAACCCAGAATTAAAAAGTGGGCAAGCACTTAAACAATGGGCTAGAGATAATGCTGCAGCGGGTAGTGTCATCCCCATGAATAAAGACGGAACCGTGTTTGGAATCTGGACAGGAAGCCGTTTCTTGAAGGCGCAAGACATGGGGCTTAATTAACAATGACTACACTAGATTTTAGTGGCGTATTTGACGAAGACGAAAAAGAAGAAGTCGCAGTTAAGGACCAACAGGTTCAATCAACAGCGGCTTCTTCTAGCTTTGAAGGTGTCTTTGATGACGAAGAGACTACACCTACTTCTAGCTTTAGCGATGTCTTTGATGATGAAGATACTGCACCTACTGAACCTGAAGATGTCCCGCCACCCTCACGCGAACCTTCCATAGAAGAAACCCCCGAAGATATTTACATGCGTACCAAAGAGGTGCCAGCAGGGTACAAAGCTGTCCCTGCGGTGCCTACGGACGATACAGGATTTGGTTCTCTTGGTATTAAGCTTGAGCCTATTGATGCGCCAAAACCATCCGTAGCTGAACAGACTGAATCTGCGTTCAACTACAAGAATACTAAAGAGATGATAGATATCTATGGTGCTGACATACTGGGTACTGAAGAGTTTATTGAGGACAACATACCGGATTCAATTAAGCCGGTTGCTGAATGGTTAGGCACCGCACTGAACAAAGACGTGGCTAACCTAGCTGTTGTTGTATCTGCCCTCTCAGATACGACAGCTAACGCTGGTGTTGCCTTAACTAAAGGATTGAAAGAAGTTGGTGTGAACGTTCCTTTTGAGGACCGGCTTGCGGGTGAAAAGTTTGCCGGTGATGTAGGCATGGCATTGGAAATGATTGAGGCTTCTGTACCCGGCGGCAGGACAGCAATGGGTCCAGTGAGGAAGCTGTTCAGAGAAGCCAAGAAAAAAGCAAGAGATAAAGCAAAGGCTGAAGTGACTAGAGAAAAGTTACTCAACCGCAAAATGAACATCAACAAGGCTAAAGAAGCTACAGCAGAAGATATTGCTACTAAGACAGCAGCCGCTGAGAAAGTAGCAGCACAGAACACAGACCTGAAGAACGAACTTATCTTGGGTTTTGAAGAGGCTACGGGTAAGACTATCTCAAGAGAAGTGAATGGCGTCCGTGTTGTTGACGACGACCTTGCTAGAAAAGCTGGAAGAGAGACAGCGGAAGAGATAGAGTTTGAAGAAACCAGAAGCGGACTAGCGAGAGGATTGGGTATTGGAGAGGTAGAGGCGGACGATGCCGCTCGACTTGCCGGTGTAGGTGACAAGATTACATCACCTATACTGAAGCCAGAAAAACTAGACGGCTTGGTTGCTGCTGCTTCTGACTTGAAGAAGGGATACCCCGAAGCATTCGACAATGACAAGACTGTAATAGATAACCTGCTTGAACTGACCGTAAACAAAGAATGGGGTCTGGCGGGTGATGAACTATTAGACGTGCTTAACCGCTACAATGTTTCCTTTGAGGATTATATCCTCGCAGTGGTAGGCTCTGGCTCACAGGCAGGTAAGGTACTTAATAAATTATCGCAGATTAAACGTGCAAGGCCAATAAATGAGATGAAAGAACTTGAGCGTGTGGCGACTCAAGCACGGCAAAGTCAAATACGTAGTAACATCATGCGAATTGAAGGTATTCGTCGTGGTGGCTTGGTGTCTCAACTTGCCACTGCCGCACGTAACGTAACGTCCGCTGGTATTCGCGCTCCCTTAGATAGCCTTGGCAATGTCATGGACACTGCGCTGTACAATATGGGTGAAGTACAAGGATTGGGTGCTAAAACAAAAGCAGGTGCCACGTCTCTTCTTAGTAAAGAAAACTGGAAAGACAGTTTTGCTAACATGAAATATATGTTTGGTCCTGAACAGAGGGGTGACACTAAAGACTATGTAGAGTTTATTCTGAACAGACCTGAACTCGCCAAACAATATGACCTCATGTTTAATCAGCTTAATGAATTGCAAGCTGCAACAGGTCGCGGTGAAGCTAGGAAGCGTCAGATAGACAACTTTATTAGTGAGGCACGGGCAAAGGCCAAGAAAGAGGGTAAGAAATTTGACGCTGAGAAAGTGCGTGAGGAAGCAGAACGACTTGCAAGCAAGAACTTTGATACATTCGGTAAGGGTGTGGACACAGTGCTGTCTGAATTAGAGGACGGTGTGAGTGTTCTTAACAGTGCCAACCGCTGGCAAGAATATCTTGTACGACGGGGTTCATTCCTTGGTGAACTAGAGCGTCTGGTAAAACGTGAGTATAAGATTGACCTAATTGACACACTTAATGAAGGTAAGATTAGGGACTTGCTTAACGACGCCTCAAGTGTACGGCCAACGGGTGCGCGGCCATTTAACGAACTCGTAGCTGATGCCACGAACATGGCACTTGATGTTACGTATGCGAAGCAGCCTGACATTGCAATGTTCAGGGAGATAACGTCCTTTATCACTCGTAACGGTCTGACTGTTGCTATCCCGTTCCCACGCTTCATGTTTAACAGCATGGAACTTATGGGTAACTATGCAGGTGGTGCATCCATACCACTTACAAAAAAGCTGATGGGACAGATTCCAAAAGGCACTAGGCTATCTGCTAAAGACAGACAACGTATCTCCCGTAATCTCGTAGGCATTGCTGCTGTAGGCGCGGCTTACATGGCTCGTAGTCAAGAAGACGCACCTGCAGACTATAAAGAACTTAATATGGGCGACGGTACAGTGATGGATACTACGCCCCAGTTCCCGCTTCGCCAGTTCCTGTATCTTGGTGAATTAACAAAACGACTGAATGAAGAAGGGCCGGGATGGGTAAAAACAGTAGACGATTGGTTTGACGCCAAAGAGTTTATGGAAACATTCGCGGGTACTAACATTAGAACAGGTGTGGGTAATAGTATTATCGAGGAGACCCTAGCCCTGTGGGACGGGACTGACCTGACTAAAGACGAACAAACAGCAAGGCGGGTTGGCCGCGCTTTAGGAACCTATCTGTCAAGTTGGATGGTTACATTTGGTCAGATAATCGACGCTGAACGTGCGCTAGGTATGCGTGGAGAAGTAATTAAAGACACAGGGAAAGACCCTACACTTGACAGGCAAACGACATTCTTGCAGAATCTGGCGCGTCCTTCCAAAAGATTTACAATGTCGGCTGAAGAAGAGGCGGCTTTACCTACCAGCCAACGTTTATTCCAAGAAGAACCAAGCCGTGTGGCCTCTGCACTTAAGGTTGGTCTTGGCTTGAGCCTACGCACTAAGGATAGTGAGGATGGTGAATACATCAAGAATCTTGGACTAAGCGAGTTTGAGTTGGCGAGTAGGTCAAAGGTGCCTAGTATTCGTAGGTTTGAGAATGAACAGTTAAGAGATTTCATACCCGCTATCGTCAGCTTTGCAAGAGCCTTTGAAGAAGACTCTCGTGACACGTATAGAAGCAGCCCCGCGCTACAAAAAGAAATGACGGAAAATGAATTTGTGAACAGTAGGGTCAGGCCGTACATTAAGGCACAGATTACTAGCGCAAAACAAATGTTATCTGATGGTAAAATTGTAAGTGCTGATGCCCCAGAATATATAAGTTATATGATGGCTTATCGAAGGCTACCCCCAGAAATACGCAAGAGTGCAGCAAGTGAGTTTATACTACAAGAAGAAAGGGTGCCTAATGGTGCCTCGACGGAAGATTTAGCCACTCTTGCTGAGTATGGCAAAGCACTGCAACAAGCATATAGATAAAGTAAACAGGGGGCCGTCAAGCCCCCTGCTCTTTTACAAGTACGTGTAATAGATACATGTACAGCATCATCAACACACCCACCATCATTACCTGTTATCACCTGAGCCACTAATCTTACCACGTTTATGTCTGTCTGCGAGTTTCTCTAGGTTCTTCTCCATAATATGTCCAAGGTTCATCTCAAGTTCTTCGGCTAGTACAGCGCAGTACCACAGCACATCACCAATCTCGTATCCAATCTCAATACGCTTGGCAAGGTACTCGTCCTTCGTTGCACCATCACGAATGAACTTCTTTACTTTGTTTGCAATCTCACCCGCCTCACCTGTCAGGCCAAGAGTAAGATACTCCATTGCTTTGTGCTGTGGGAAGATTGCTGTCTCACATGCCTTGTCTTGGTAAAGTGTTGCTGTAATCGTACTCATTTGCTTCTCCTTCATCCACTGTTTAGCTTCTTGCTCTAGGCTCATTCTGTTTCTCCAAGTTCTCAAAGTATGCAGCTTCCCAGCCGCGTTGCCACTCACGGAATGACGTAGTGTTCCTTCTCGTTGGATTGGCAACTTGATGGTAGCGGCCATTGCGCCTCTCTACCATCCTGAAAGCATTGTAGCCATCGTCAAAGTTACTTGCCAGACTCTTGTTCATTCATTCCCTCCTTGAATGCTTTGATTACGTCCGAAGAAAACAGCTTCTGTAGATTGAGCAGATACATACGTGATGCGTTATTGTCTCCGCCAGATACAGACTTCTTGTAGTCAAGGTTATCTATGATACGCTTAAGGCTATTAGTGTCAAACACAAGTGTAGCAAATACCTCATCCCCTACACACAGATTATGAAACCAATAGTCTGACTCTGTTGCGTTGATACCACTAGGCTTGCCGTAGCACTCATACTCAATGGCAATGTTACCTGTACGCTGCCACACATCACGTTCTGATTTAACTTCGATACGCTTGTCCTGTAGCATGTCAGCTACCATCTGCTCACGTACCTTTCCGTATTCAAGGTCTAAGTCAAACTTCTTACGGTCTTCAATCTTTGGTTCAAGATGTTGCATGTTACCATCTCCTATCGTTGTTTTTCCATCCACTTGCGAAGGCTACGCAGTTCAAACCATACACCAAACATGACAGCCCAAACTGCGATTAACACTATTACCTCATCTGTCATAGATTATCCGTGTCCTCATTAAAGTATTCGTTGTCAAAAAGTTCTTCAAGCAATGCAGTATACTTGCTGTCAACTGCACCGTCAATGTTGTAATACTCATCACCCCACGTATTCAGGTTGAGTGACAGGCTCTTTGGTGATGCTTCCTTGTCGATGCGGACAAATGCCGCAGCAGCTTTCTCTGCATCCTTTGTGTTTGTGTCAAATCTAATCTTCATCTTGCTTCTCCTTCTCTCTCAGTTTAATCCATTCATTGTAACACGGATGATGTCTAGGTGGGTTATATTGCACCCACCCGTTCCCCACTTTCCACGCTGTCAATGTACTCTTCGATGTCTGTTTGCCTGTCGTCTTTGTCATTCCATTCCTTACTTACAGATTTCTCAAGCAACGAGATAAGTCCTTCGTTAATGAGTTGCTTCTTCGCTGCATCATCGCACTCAAACACTACAGTAGCTGAACCGTCCTCGTGTTCCTCTACCTTCTCAACAGTAATGTGTCCAACCATTTTCTCTCCTTCTTGTTGTACGCTTTCTTAATCCGCTTTCGTTGACCAGCCTTGAAGTTAACAAACTTCTTCCACTTTGTCAAGGCATCATATTCATCTCCTGTCTTTAATGGTTTGCGTTTCATATGTATAAAAATCCCCGTTTTCTTTACATATCATCTCGACGTGTATAAATTATAG
>Ga0208645_1003976_pt1 | contig 10658 bp, 14 predicted proteins | sample VirMetDEL_Sep_01_FD_184519 | JGI IMG/M metagenome (GOLD analysis project Ga0208645, IMG submission 184519) | Aqueous microbial communities from the Delaware River and Bay under freshwater to marine salinity gradient to study organic matter... | ecosystem: Environmental > Aquatic > Marine >...
ACTGATTGCATCCAGCGGATCTGCTGCTGCGGCTTTGATCGCTGTCCATGTCGCCACCGCGTTATCCTGGACGTCAGTAAACAGATCAGAAATTGCCGTCAACGCCGGAGCAAAAGCCTGCATCAAAAACAGCTTCAACTGGTTCCACTTGATCTCGATCTCAAGCGCGGCAGCACGCGCGTAATAGCTTATGTCATCCCAATTGCGGATGATCAAAACAGCCGCTGCGGCCAGAGCAGCAGCAATACCTGCCGGAGTGGTCATAAATGCCATCATTGCCGCACTAGCAGTAGCAAGAGCAGACAAAAAAGCAGGCCCGAATGCAACCAAAAGCGCAGCACCAACAGCAGCAGCACCAGCGGCTAGTATTTCAAGATTGTCAGTCAAGAAAACAATTGCAGCAGATGCGGCAGTCACGGAGGCTGTAAAAATACTCAATCCACCTTTATTTGCTAATGCGATGAAAAGCGATGTCACGTCTCCTTTTAAATTACTTAGTAATCCCGGCAAGCGCTTCATCTGATTTTCCATTGCGCCAGCAAAATTGACATCGCCGATGTTTCTCAGGTATTGGGTGATTTCCTCTGCATTCTTTCCGACTGTCGTTGAAACTTCCTGAAAAGTGAAAGTTACTGTATCAGCCTGCTGTTTTGCTCTTATTCCGAATTGCTTCAGCCGCTCGAATTCCATCGTGGACGCATCAGCGACAGCTTCGATCATCTGCTCCAGGCTTGTCCCCAGAGCGGCAGCGGTGTTGCCGTAGGAAGTCATCGCCTTTTCGGACGGGTCAAGGCCGAGATTCTTCAGCCTTATAAAAGCGCCAATCGATTCCTCTATTGTAAATGGAGTGGTTGATGCAAATTTAATCAATTCATCGAACTTGCTATTTGCAGCATCAATTGATCCTGTTGCAGTGACCAGTGCGCCTTTGAAGCCTTCGATGTCTGTAATCGTGCTGGCGAATGACTTGCCAAGTGCCGCAACGCCCAGCGCAGCCATTACCGAACCGACACCAGCAATTACAGTCTTCAACCCAGAAAATGAATTCTTCATTCCTGTGGTCGATTGTTTTACTTGGCCCTCTACATTTTTGCCAGTATGACCAATGGCCGCAATATCGTCATTAGCCGCTCTGACTTCGCGAGTATCGACTTTAATTTGTATGGTTGCCAGATCCATGTCGATCCTTTATCACGATGCTGCGCAGTGCAGACTTGATATCTTGTGAGATTCTTTCTTTTTCCTTTTCACTTCTATACGGCGCAGCACAATCAACGTTATCGTATTTTACCACACCGTTGGCATAGACTGCCGACAGCCGCTTGATAGTCTCTGCTTCCCATGATGTTAGTTCAGTCTTGGTGCTGATCATAAAGCTGTTCAGTTCCTGCCAGGTTATCCCATAGACGCCGGAACCACTGCTCATCGCTACACCTATCCTGCTCAGCAGGCTTATCAGATAGCCAAACGGCTCCACATCTGGAAACCGCTCGGCTATCTCTTCTGATTGCAGGTGAGTCTGCCTGGACTGCTTTTGATCTTTTGCTCGCGTGTTCATCCATGCCCATTGCTCGACATAGCTGAACAGCAGAGCCTCTATCCTAAAAAATAGTTGGCTCGATCAGCCGCTGCCTCTATCAACTGCTCCGCTATCCATGCACGCTGCTCGTAAAGCATCAGCGCATTTTCTCTAGTGCACTTCAGCGATTCGCCCTCGTACTGGATATTATCCGACCATTTAGTTGTACACTCTGCCAATATTTCATACAGAGCAGACTCCAGAACAGCGCTCGGAACTTTGCGATCTTTGTACCTGTTTGCATTGCGAGTGTTGATTCGCTTTGCTACAGATTGCCAGGTCGCGCTGTCTTTACCCAGTACAGTGATCACCAGGTTGTCGCCGTTTTCGTCGGTCAGATAATCGCCGGTTGCAGGATGTTGAAGCCTGACTTCAATGCCTTCATCGGCGGCGGATTGCAGGTCGATATTAGCTAAGTCCATATATCACCTTTAGGCAGCGACGTTGACAGGTGCAGTCGTCAGCTCCAGCGTAACACTGTCTGACTTGATGCTGTCCACGTTGCCAGGATTGATTTGATAACCCATCACCAGGCCGGTGAAGTAATCATCTTCGCCGTCAGGATAGGTAATCTTGATGCTGATTTCAGTGTCAGCAGTGTGAGCAGTTTTCAGCACGCCTTGACCAGTATCAGCGACATCAGCCGCAAAATTCAGCGTCAGAGAACCGTCGTTCACCGAGCCTTTTCGCTTGACTACTCGACGTTCACCGAGCGGCATGTGAGTGATCAGGTTGTAAACACTGCCGAATGCCGGGATTTCGGTGATCTCGCCGACAGGCGACCAAGACAAAGCGCCATAACCGGCAGCGTCATAAGTGGCCGGCAGCGATGCGCTTGCGCTCAAAGTAGTACCGGCAGAGGTTTGAATAGCCATGTTGTAAACTCCTATAGTTTATTGCGCAGCAGCTCTGATGTTACTTTCGAGCAGCTTGTTAAATTGTTGGACGTTCTTTCTCACCCACCCGGCTGGCGCTTGATCAGACCAACCTTCAAACTCAAGTCGGTATATGTAATGTAGATTATTGGTAATATAGAAAATATCACCCACTGCAACCGAAACAGATTCATTGACCTCGGCAATCTTTTCGCCTGACATCGACCCTTGCCTGGTGCTATCGACCGATTCCGTCGTTCTGTATTCCGGAGAGCCGACACTGACGAACCAATTATTCTTCGCTCGGCCAGTATCGACCGGCGTGCCTTTTATGATCCCGGTGCTGACTTGGAAAAGTGTCGCGCGTACAGCCTGGCTCATGATTGACCCAATGTGCTGCTCTACTTTTTGCCAATCCGACTCAAAGCTCATGCAAAAGCCCGCCAGTAAATACTTATCGGTATAGCAAACTGATTATCAATAATCAGCGGCGAATTGATGACGGTTTTCGTAATCTTTGTCATTACATTGTTATAGGTATACTCGGCACCCCGCGGGAAGTGCAGTGCAACCAGCCTTGCCTGTTCCTGCGCATCGAATCGCCTTGTGCCTCTATCTGCAATCACAGTGACCTGGTAAATGCCTTCATAATCGTCAGTGCTTGCGTGCGATATACCTACTGCGTCCTTGATATTAGGCAGGAAGTTTTCGCGCAAATAGATCGTGCCAGCAGTCGGAGAATAGATCGTGTTCTCCCAAGCAATCGGTGGTGATCCAGCGACCTGGATCAGCGCCAGCCTGGAAGATAGAGCGGTATTGATGTCTTTCTCTGCTGCGCTCATTCTCGAATCTGGCAAATATATATAACATTCGTTCCGGCTGGATTTATCGGCGAGACAGTCATCACCCGATAAGTCTTGCTATTAGCCTGCACCTTCCAGCCTGCCTGTGGCTCGCTGCTGACATTATTGGCGATCAGCTTTAGATCGCTTGTCAGTACACTCTGCCCGTCAATCTCTGCTGCCCGGAAATTTAACGTCACGCCATACCCAGCAACATTAGTCGTCGATCCTGCTGCACTAACAACACCAGTTGCCGGATTGATTACTTGTCCTGACGTATAGCTAAACGTAATCGCCTGGCCATTATCTTGCAGCATACTGGCCGCGATTGATTGCAGGTGCAGGTAATTGATCGCCATGGATCTATGCCCGAATCACCGTAAAACTATTCCCCATCGTGCTGCTGGTCACCAGCTTGCGCATGATGTTCCCAATGCTGCGGATTACAACAGACGGAGCCGCATTATCCATGTACTCAACCTCCAGCACATCGACTTTTTCGCGCTTTACTGCTCGGCTCAGATTCGACAGCGGATCATTGCCACGCATGATCGATATAGCGATCGTAATCTGCGCGTCTTTGACCAGTTGCGGGATTTCGTCAGACTCTTCTAGATAACCGTCGATCCACAGATCAGATCGCGGGAATTGCAGCGGCTGAGTCTCTATGTATTTGATGCCTTTGAACGGTTGCTGCTCGAAATAATCCATCGCCTGGATTAATAGCTCGGACTCATCACCATAGGTCGAAACGATCGTGATATTCCTGTCGGCGCAGAATTGCGTAAACTCGGCAACAGTCACATAGCTGTTGGCTCCAGACACAACCGTGCCATCCTCAACAATTATCGTTGCCATGATCCACTCCGAATGAAAGTAATATGATGGCGGGCCACAATCGCAGCCCGCCACCATGATGCCGATTAGCCCAGCAGTACTGCCATGTGTTCAGGCTTGATAGCCGACACACCCCAGGCCAAAGCCACTTCAAAGTGAACCTGCCTGTACTCTTTGTACATGCTCACCTCGAAAGTGATGCCAGAGCGCGGGTCAGTCATGAGCATGACATCCTCGGCCAGATCGCCCTCGATGGGTCGAGCCGGAGCGCGAGTAACCAGGACGATGGAGGAGCGGTTGAACGCCATGTTGGCAGCATAGCTGTTGCCAACGGTGACGGCAGTGTTATCAGCAACAGCGGCCTTGAGGCCAGGCGCGGCGATGGTGAAGGAACCAGCAGACAGCGCGCTGGTCACCAGGTACTTGTTGCTGTCGCCAGCAAAAGTAACAACGTCGCCAGCCACGATGGTGCCGGAGCCAGTGTCTACGCTGATAGTGGTATCACCTACAGCGGCAGCGGCATCGGTCTGGTAGCTCGCGCCAGTGCCTTTCGTGTGGCCGTTGACCTGAGCAGATTCGCGGATATCCATGCCAGCAGTAGACAGCAGCACGCCTTGGCGCAGCAGCGAGTCATTGCCTTGGATATCAACGCGGCTTTGCAGGCCCAGCATCTTGGCACCAGCAGCAGAACTCACGACCAACTGATTGCCGGTCAGCGGAGCGCCGTTGTCTTTGAGGATTTTCAGAGCCTCGGCGGCATCGGTGAAGTCACCGGCTGAGCCAAAAGGAGTAGTGCCAGCACTACCGTAGGCGCGGGATGCAGCAACGTACAGATCAGCAATGTCCGATTCGACCTCATTGCAGAGAGTGCGCATTGCCTGTGCAAACTGATCGCGCAAAATGTTGTTGTAACCAGGCCCGCCAGCATTCATGCCGCGCTGCTCTTCGCCGTTCCATCGGATCGGCACGCCACGCGACTTGCTGATGCTGACAGTTTTATTGGTTACAGTCTGGTCACCAGTATCTGGAGCCTTCTGCGCCGGAGTGATATCAGCAGCAGATGATGCCGGAGCAACAGCACTGCGGATCGTCTGACCTTTAGCAGCTCGCTCGGCATTAGCGTCGAGAGTAACAGACGGAATAAAACCGACCAGTTCGCGCGATACAGTATCAAGCGCTTCGTACAGGTCGGGAGTCAAGTTGGTAAGAGTGTTAGCCATGTCAAATCACCTTTGTCAGTCCTGAATAATTCCTCCGTTTTTGACAAAGGCCATTTTGCGGTCAGCAGGTAGCTTGTCAAAATCGGATCGTGAAATCTGTTTTGCAGCCCCGCCGCCAGCCGAACTCGATGCGCCACCCCCAGTAGCACTCGAGCCATCAACTAAAAATGGGAACTCCTTTCTGAGGTGTTCCATCAGCGCGCTCGAATCAACTTCGATGCCGCCGACTAAAAATTGTACGCGCTCCCCATCATGTCGAGCATATTTTGCAGCATAATCGGCGAGAACCTGAGCGCGTTTTGTGTCGCTCTTGGCAAGCTGGTTGCCGATGCTCTGAGCCGATGAATCGATCTCTTTCTGCCGGATTCGATTGGTAAAATCCTTCAGCTCGCTATCTTTCTCCGCAAGTTTTTGCTGCGCTTGCTCCCACAGAGTTTTGAACTCGCCTTTTTCTTTCGCTCTTTGCTCGTCCTGCTCCGCTTTCTGCTGCTCGATCTCGCGAGCCTTTGCTTTCGCGGCTTTTGCCTCGTCCATCAACTGCTGAACTTTGTTCTTCAACCCGCTCAAATCCTCACTAGCCTGCGGAATTCCAGCGACCTTCAGCACATAGCCATCGTCGCTTTGTTCGTACAAGCCCCGGTGCGATTCGTCCAGGTCGTCAATATTTTCTACCTTGTATTGCAGCATCTAGTACCCCGTACTTGCTTGTGTGGCCCAGCCACAGATTGCATTATAACAGATAAATTCATCTGTCAACATTATATACCAGCACGTTCAAACGCGACCGGCTCCAGCAGTCTTAACTCATCCAGCGTATACTGCACGCCGACATCGTCAGTAAACTTGTCCAGCGACAGCCCTCCAGCCTTGAACAGTTTCTGCCGCTCTGCACCCAAAACCGTGACTTGGAATGCTTCGCTCTGATCTCTAAGCCAGCCGCTGTACGTGCGCTTTGCCGATATTTGGCCGGTAAAGTCAGATCCTTTGCTCGCTCTGGTGCCCTCTAATCCTGGCACTCTGAACTTTTCTTGCAGAACAGGAACTCTGGTCGATCTGCACCGCCAGTGCCGCGGCGTTGTCGGGCCCTCACCGAAATTGAATATATTGCCATCCAACGCGGCGCATCCAATAGTAGTCCTATCATCCAAGACAGCGACCCACTCCTCGCCTTGCAATATGTCGTTATTGGCTATATGGGTTTCTTTGCGAGCCTCGCCCGATATGTGCTGGATAGACGTCCTCACCAGCGATTCAGCCTGGCTTGCCTGACGCTTGCTGACATCCTTAACCCGCTTTGCCAAAACGGAAACAGGATCGCCATTTATAAAGCCTGTCTGAATAACCCTCAATAGCTCAGCCGACTTTCTCTGGCTGAATGTTCTGACGGCAGAATCAATCGTAAGCTCCTGCGTTGCCTTTCCTGAGTGCAGCACCATCGGCCTGGTAGTAACCAGTGCACGTAATAGCTCGCTTTGCGGTAACGTAGCCTCAACCGTTGCGGCCAGGCTTATCGTCTTGACAGCAAACTCTGCTTCATACTCTGCAAAATCACCGATATTCGACAGCACGCCGGAGCTGATTTTTCTCAAAGCGTCATCGATCAATTCCCGGATATCTCTCAGTTCTGTTGATAACTTTTGCGCCTGCGATAACGATTCTGCCCGGGCCAGCTTCACTTCGACATCGCGCACCAGCTCGGTCAGATACTTCAGCAGATCCTTCACCTGCCCGCCAGCGTATCGCTGCACAAATATCTGATGCTTTACGCTCGCATCAAAAACAAAATCATTGGCCGACATTACAGCGGGCTTTGCTCGTCAATCTGCGCCAGTATTTCATCAGGCATCAACTCCGACTGAATCCAACCGGCATCCTTAAGCCTGCGCACAATATCAACCTTCGGCATCACGCCAGCATCATAGCCTTGAATCATCGCCATGATCTCCTGCGGCGCCAGGTCATCCTGCCAGAAATCGCTGTTTAGCTCGAAAACTATCTCAGGCTCCTGCAAGCCGACAAAACGGTAACAGTCATATAGTGCGCTCGTAAATGCCTCGTCCAGGTTTCCAACCAGAGTATCCAGCATCGAATTCTCCGACGCCGACTGAATTCTGGCCTCCTCGGCTGTCATCTGTGCGCCAGCTTGCCGTCTGATAATCTTTGCGCCGATTTGCGCCATCATGACGGCTTTGTGTTCCATTTCATCTTTGATTGCAGATGCAGGATTCAGCTGCAACAACTCTGCTTTGCCGCCCTCACTCAAAATAATCCCAGCATTCTCCCCGACAGTGATGCCGCCAGGATTGGCCGTCATGAATTGCTCCGGTGACATGTCAGTTGATATGACAAGCGTACCGCCACCATGGATTGATAGATTGTTTTCGTGGTCTGCCGAATTGCGAAAGTGCCCGATATTAATCCTGGCAATGTCGTACAAGATTGGATCATCTACAGACGGCAGATTATTACTGCTGCCAACAAAGTAAAACGGGATGTAATCAAACGGCTGACCCGAATAATCCCGAACAAGTATTTCGTCGGATATCGGGTCATTGTCTTTGTCGTATAGCTGCTGGGTATATCCGGACTCACCAAGCCTCAGCACTCGATATTGATCCTGATAGTCCCAGGAGAACTCATCGTAGTGGACGGGAATCTGCTCCTTCAGCACCAGCATTCCCAGCTTGCGCTTGCCGTTGACGATATGCACATGCCAGTTGATGATCGTTTCAGCGGTATAGGTTGCTATGTGTGGTTGCAGGTCCAAATTGCGGATCTGCTCTAATGTCATGCCATCCTCAATCGACGGATAATCCACCAGCATACCGAACCGGCCCGTCAGCATAACTTCATCGGACGCATACTTCGCCAGAGTAGTCAAAGATTGCCCATTGCCGTCGGCATTGTCCATGACAAACATCAGATCATCCGGCAGTTCGATTCGCGGATCCAGCCGAAAGATAGCACCACGCAGACCAGCAAGAGTGCGCCCGGTGTAGTTGGTATAGATCGCCTTTTCCAGCCTGATCTGCCACTGATGCTCATCCTCGTGCGTGCGCCTCGGGATATAGTCTCTCGACTCTTTTACCGTCAGTCCAGATGCCGCTTGCCTGGTCAGCTTCCACTTCTCCAGCGCTTTGTCGTACTCTCTGTTGGTGTCTGATACAGGCATAACAGCCTCGCTAAATACTGAAATTGACCGGAATATAGGCTATCGGCTTTTCTATCGGCATCTCGTACGCTATCGGATATGTCGCCGCATCAATGGCGTGATCTAATCCTGATCGCTTGTCCGGCTCGCCGTTTTTGTCGTATGCCAGTTGCTCGAAAGACTCTGCAAGTACCTTGCAATTCTGTATGTTTAAGTATAGCACACCATGATCGAAGGCCGAATTAGTAGCCATAACCCGATCTTTGATTGCAGGATTGGATTTCTTGGCTCTGACCAGGAACCCGGCTTGCTCCAGCAGCGAGATATCGCTAGTGGACGCGTTCACTGTTTTCCTGGCTCTGCCGCTGGCGTCCGGATAAATATATATCGCATGACCAGGATACTGGCTTTTGATTGTCTCTATCATCGCCGGAGTATCATACATATCGATAAGCTCGCGGACTGCGTGCCAGTGATCGCCGCGCCTCACATACACAATCGCGCATTGCCGGGTCACGTTAAAGTCGCATCCGATAAACAGCGGCTCGTTGCCTCTGATATCTTCCTGGCTCGCGTGCACTTTGCGGTCAAAGCTCGCGTACACCGTGCCGTGCGTGAGATTGACGAAAAGCCCGTCTAGATATGCCGACAGCAGAGCATCAGGATAGATATCCTTCAGCGAATCAATATAGCCAGCAGGCAGATACGGATTGCTTTCTGTCGGAGCCTGGATTATTTGATATCCCGCCTTCGGCTCCCGCTTCCAGGTTTCATAAACGAACTTGAAGCCCTCCGGCGTGGTCGTCACTCCGACCGTGTTTTCTCCGCTGGCTTTGTGCTGACGGTTTCGGGCCATCACCTGGCGCCATACGTGGGCAGCGTCATCTTTCTTGAGAGTGTCCAGCTCATCGATATCGGCGTCAGCGTGTTCATAGCCGATAATCCGGTGCGGGTTTTCCATCGACCGGAAGAATATTGTTCCGTATCCCTCTATCGCAATCTGGTTGAGCGGTGATTTTTGCAGCTTGTATGGGATGGCCAATTCGGACAGTGTCTGCTCGAACCGAGGCCAGGCGATCATTCGGATTAGGTCGTATGTCGGCTCGTAGAATCCACGGTTGTGCCCAGGATTGCGCAGAATGCCGAAAATAGATCGGAGGATGGCCGCTTCAGTCTTGCCAGCCCCGAATCCTGCAACAAGAGCAGGATACTTGGCGGTGCTGGTCATGTAGTGATACTGCGGGACAGTTGGACTAATCGACGCCATCTGGCTTGATTATATTGATGGTAATCGGCTCCTGCTTTCTTTCGCCTCTACTGCCGTCGTCTGTCTGGCCAAGCCATTGTTTGCCAAGCCAGACAAGCATACCGCGGTCGCCGTCCATTGCCTGGCTATATTGCTTTCTGCGGAGAGATTGTTTGCCAATTGCACTCTTTTCGGAAAAGTACTCCGGAAAACTGACGCCATGATCTTCGTGGCATCTGAGGTTTAAGGTGTCGTAGGATATGCCAAGTATGTATGCTTGTTCTTCGCCAGTGCAGTGTATTTCGCACATTGCGTCAACCTGATCCCAATCGACTGAGATCTTTGGTCTGCCGCCTTTATTGATTGCAGTATCTAATTCCATGTGCTCCCCGAGCAACTATTCGCCCGCCCAGCAGGCAAAAAAACTGGCGACCTCATCAGCCGCCAGAAACACCATGAACTAGACGCATTGTATCACAAAAACGGCAGGAAATTGCAATCAGCAACTACGCCCCCCCCATTCATTCAGCGATTGAGCAGTAGACACTGATAGTGCCTGATGTATAAGCCGATATCCTGGCGCGAACGAATCCTAGTGTATCGCTGTTGGCTTTGTCGCCATCTGCGGTGAAGGTTTCGAGCGTCGTAGCAGACTGATCCTCGTGAGTCTTGTACTCAATAAGCACGGTTGCAGTAGTGATGCCGCTTACGCTGAATACCTTATCTTTCGGCAGCCGGAACCATTCGCTGGTAGCTACCTTTTCCTCGCCTGACAGCAGCGTGATTGTGCGATTGCTGCCGATGGTTGTATATGACATTGTTTTGTCCTCAAAGTAAAACGTTAGCAGGCGTACTCACCGACGCCGGATCAATTAGCTCGATGCCTTGAAATACCTTTCCAGTCTCTG
>Ga0208645_1003978_pt1 | contig 10657 bp, 13 predicted proteins | sample VirMetDEL_Sep_01_FD_184519 | JGI IMG/M metagenome (GOLD analysis project Ga0208645, IMG submission 184519) | Aqueous microbial communities from the Delaware River and Bay under freshwater to marine salinity gradient to study organic matter... | ecosystem: Environmental > Aquatic > Marine >...
TTCATCCAGTGTTTCTTGCTCTTTTTTGGGTCTTCCTCTAGCCATTATTCATCTCCTATTTCTATATAGTTCTTTCCTTGGTTCTTAATATCCGCTATAGCTTCCATAAGTCTCCCAAAAATGACCTTTGCTCTAGATTTAGAAAAGTCCTTTTTCTGTTTGACTCGTATTAAGTTGATTCCTTTGCCTATTAGCAGTCCTGTTTTTTTCTGATCGTAGTCTTGATTTCTTTTTAATGCCTCTTCTCCCCACACTGGTTCAAAGTGAGAAGGCCCGTCAACTTCTATAGCTATATTATCTTTTGGCAGGAACAAGTCAATATGGAGTTTTGTATTTGTTAGGATTTGCTCTTTATGGGGGATTACCTTAAGCCCATTAGCCAATAAATTTTCTAGTAAATATCTTTCTAGTTTAGACCCTAGTTTACTACTTGTTCTGACTCCAGCATTTGCTTCTTGTAATCTTGATTGTTTTTCTTCTTCTGATAGTTTATTCCAATTGTCTCTAGCTTTTTGTTTCCTCTTATTTAGAGTTGTTTCGTCCATATTGTCCCATGATTTCATTACAGAGTTTCCAATTTTATTCTTTGTTTCTTCTTTTCTTTGTGTTCCTTTTGTGGGGTGCTTATGTTTACCAGTTTCTAATGCAAGTTTTTGGGCTTCGCTTTTTGATCTTACTTTCATACCAAACTTCTTTGCGTCTCTTCTGATCTTGTTAGGGTATGTACCATACACATCTGCAATTTCTTTGAAACTTTTGTTCTGTATGTTATACATCATGTCCAGAATAGAATATTTTTCAATGTCTGATAATTGACTGTAGTTCTGCATTTCTAGCCTTTCTGATTTGATTGTTCTTTTGCCTTATTAAAATCTTACAGTTATCTATTAAGTCTTTGGTTAAATTTTTTAGTTCTTCTTTAGTAAGAAGGATTTGTTTCTCGCACATAGGATAATTGCGAAAGTTTTCAGTTGCATCTTGTACATTTAGAAATAACATAATTCCATCTTTGTGATTCCATTTTAGGTGATACCTATTTATAATAGCAGTGTCCTTAACTGTTGATTGTATTACATGAAGATTACTTAAAAATACTGAAGAGTATGGGTCTTGCTTTAAAAAGAAGGACTTAATCGAAGATAAAATTGTTTCGTCTACGATATTATCTACAAAAACTGCTACTTTCATTTTATGGTTTCCTTATCTTTTGATATTTTGATATTAATATTCTTATAGTTCTTGGTGGTCGGCTTTATGCATACACCCATATCAACCATCTTGTTTAGCAACTCAAAGATAAAATAATTTTTGTATCTAGGGGTAGTGCATAGTTCTTTCATCAATGGAGCGTCTGCCTTAGATATATAATAGATATCCATAATGTAATTGTTAATGTCGAAACATATATGGTTTACATTTTCATTATCAACAATACAACCAATATGATTCTTTGTTTTATTATTCAAAAAAATTTGACTATTGGATTTGTTGAAGTTTTCAAAAATTTGTTTCTTAAAAATACTATATCCGAACAAAATAAAAAAATCTTTCTCTATATATTTTTGGGCGAGGCTTAGTGAATAAGTATTGTTATACTTTTCGTAATTTTCATTATAGATAGGAATAACATTTGAATATTTTCTTTGATCAAAGAAATGAGATATTTTCTTGCCGTCGAAACCATATACATAAATAATCTTAGGGTTTTTAAAATTCTTCGTAATAATTTTATGTTGAGTTTCAAATAGATTAAATCTAGAATTAACCTTTACTAAACCGGTTCCTCCTTTGCTTTTCATTCCTTTAATGTATTTATCAGCTAGGATAATGAAATTCATACTATAATATTCGCACTTTCTAGAATATCAACTCCATGTTGTATAGCGCTCCTATACATAACACTACTAAACAATAGAGTTTCTTTATTCTCATTTGAAATAAGATGGAATGTTTTGAATTGATTGAAAACTAAATCATTAGCCATTTCTACCATATCGACCATTTTAGTATAATCGCCATCTACAGAAAGTATAACCATATTTTTATCAGCCATCATATTTGCTTGATGGTGAAGAGTATATATGAACGGCGTGTCGGCATCTAGAACCTTGGTGATCCTCCATTCACATCCAACTTCTGATTCTCTGATAATTTTTAGATAATCCTCGTTAGAATGTCCAGACAAAGATTCCGAATATATAATCAATAGGATTCCTCTAGGCTTTATGCTTGCCTTTTTGATTTCCAATAGGATATTCCGTATCTCTTCAAGATCCATGTCTGGTTTTGCATTTACAAGCAATAGATAATTCAAATGTGTTTGATCTTTAACTTCTTTTGCTCTATCTTCTACTGTTTTTTCTTTCAGTTCTTTTCTAAAGTATGGACACTTTGTTTTATTAACAACATAAAACTCTTTATCCTCATCATATACTTCTAGAACTTCAAGATGTTCTGTAGCTTTGATTTTTTCCAAAACACCTAGATAACAAGAGGCTTGGGTATCCCCCTTATATACTGCAAAAATACATTCTTTACAAGGAGTATGTATCTTATCGATTTTAGACATTTAACCACCCCAATTCTAATGTGGGAGCTTTCAATCTTAGGTCTTCTGATAGTTTTTTGTTATTAATTAACATCTCTAGCTCTTTAATAATATCAGGTGCTTTAACTACACTAACTCCTTTAGGTCCTACTGTTACTCCAATAGAGAATTTCTTTTTCATATTTCTTATAAGTGCTGTATTAAGTAAATATGGCTCTCTGAGTATATTAATTATGATGTAATCAATAAGTTCTGCTGGCTGTAAATTATTTGGAACTTGCAAATTATCGCTAATAGGATTTGGATTTGGCTTGTCCCAGGACAGATTAGTTGACAAATCAACAGATCTAAAAGCATTTACCCAAACATTATATACGTTGTCCCATGTATATTTCTCCGCACATAATTCTCTGGTTTTTTGTGATCGGTTTTTTCTTTCTTCTTCAGAGGCAACCACAAAGAAATCCCATAAAATACCAACCAAAGCATCATTATCTGGATATGCTCTGTTTGCCGTTGTTTCCATCTCTCTGAACAACCTTTTAACAGGAATTGCGTATCCGTCCAGATTCTTAACAATTTCTGTCATTGCACTGTATTCTACACTAGCGATAGGAATACCACATGAAGCGGCTTCAACTTGAGGCATTCCAAAACCTTCACAAATTGCATACTGTACATAAAAATCAAAAAGATTATAAATAGAATTGAGTATTTCTGTACTTACTGGATGACTAGCGTTTGGCATCATCATTGAGATTTTTCCGCAGTTCGGACATCTGCCTACTCCATGTGCAAACTTTTGTGGCTCTGCATGTTTGCAATTATTACAATGATATGTAAAGTACACTTTGTCAACAATGTTATTTTCTAGCAATAGGTCTGCTAATTCCCACCCATTAGCTTCAGGATAAGACGTGTGAAGGTAAAGGTAACTTTTTTCATAGAGATCTTTTTTGCCTTCTTTTATTAGACGGTCTAGGTACTTACGGTATGATTGTAATAAATCAGGAAATAACTTTCTCTTTTGGTTGCGCATAATAGCGCCAGTAATACTAACCTCTTTACCAAAGGTATTCTTTTGGTGTTCTTTTTTGTTATTTATAGGAGCAAATTCTTTTGGATTAACCCCTGCGTTGGCTATTTGATCAAATAAATTAATGCTTGATCCACATTGAGATTTCAGAACATTATAAGCCCATTCTGTGTATGGAACAATTAGATCCATATTAGCGAATGTGTCCAGCCATTCCAACTTTTGTGGTGCAGAATCAACTGTTGGCATAACGATCCACTTAAAATACGGTTGATAAAAACTGACTTCCTGATAGGAATACATCCAGTAATCTCTTATATCAAAAACAATGTCTGGCTTGAAGTGAGCAATGGCAGTATTAAATCTCCATTGACCAAACTGGTGAATCGGAGCTGAGTTGTATGCTTTTGTTTCTTGTTCATTTGATGGTAAAGGTGCGTTTGGATAAATTTTCCATTGTGTATTTTTTATTCTCTCGTCTTTTTCATGGGCATAACAAGCTAGTTCCGCTACCTCAAATTCGTCACTATTGCTCAATCTTGTTAATATTTCTTTACCATAAACACCATACCCTGTTCCAAGATGCGATGCGTCATTTGCTATAAAAATTCTAATTTTTTTTGACATTTTTGAATCCTATAAAAGAAAACTGAGCACCAACAATCGCTGATGCTCAGTTATTGAATTTATTTACTTAAAATGCAACAGTATCTTCAATACTCTCTTCAGACGATGAAGACTCGGAGGTCTTCTTGGTTCCTCTGATAATAGGAGCAAAATTATTTACACGAACCTTCATGGTTGAGTGCTTTACTCCGTCCTTTTCCCATGAGTCATTACGAAGAGATCCCTCAATCATAACAAGATCACCCTTCTTTAAAGTATTAGCTACCGCCTCCGCTCCAGAATCCCATGCTTCACAACGAACAAATGTTGTTACTTCGTCCTTGCTTCCATTAGCCCTAGTAAATTCACGAGAAGTAGCAACTGTAAAATTAACAACCGCTGTTCGTTTTTCTCCCACCACTCGTAGTTCTGGGTCACGAGCAAGATTTCCACGCAAAACAACTAGATTCATAATCCATCTCCTTATACACATCTCAAAAATAACCAAAAAACCAACGTAGTTTTTTGTGCCTCGTAGGGACTGTACAGTATTATAGTTTCTTTCAGCGTTGTTGTCAAGTTACGACTTCGCTAAAAACATTTTTTCAACTATAAGCCCATCTGTTCTAGATCTGTTACCTTTTACGATAACAATATTACCTTCAAATAAAGCATTCTTATATTCTCTATATTGATCTGGGAAGAAAATTACACTATCTATAGATCCCGTATTATCTTTCATAGTAACAAAAGCCATATGAGATCCTGGGTTTTTCCCCTGTTTGGTCTTAACTATTCCAATATAGTCAATTTCTCCACCAAGAATAATTCCGTCTTTTCTTTCGCTATGTTTAAAATCTTTACAATTAGTATTACACATGCTTATATCATACATATCAATTTTCCCGCATGTAATAGCACAACCAAGCAAAGAATCTTCTGTGTCCGCAATCCATTCCGGTCCATCTTCCAGAGAAAATGGTGGTTTCTTAAGTGATTCTATCAGATTTTCTACAACAGATTTTCTATTCTTATTAATCTTAGAGTTCATATACAAATGATTTAAACATGATAGAAGATCTTTTTGTGGACTCTCTAGAATAAACGCAAGTTCTTTCTTTGTCAGGTTTTGGATCAGACTATATTCAAACAACATAGCATTTCTTGTTTTCTTTAAATAAAACAAAGCACCAGATTGTATAAGTCCTTTTGCTGCTGTAGAATTGATATTAGGCAAAATCCTTAATAGTATATCAATCCATCCCGTTTCATTAAGATCAAAATCTGATACAACCTTTGTGAGTTTATCAAAAACACTTTGACCAACACCTTTAATGTCTGTTAGTCCAAAATAGACTTTATTGTTTTTGAGAATGAAATACTTGTTTAGGTTTCTCAAATCCGGGGTTCTTACATCAATGTCCATCTCTATGGCATTTTGTACCAATTCTTTAATTTCTGCTTGGGGGTCTATCTTGTCCTTGGCAAATCTTAAATATGATGCAAAAAATACCTTAGGGAAATGAGACTTAGCAAATGCAGATAAATAAGCATTAATAGCATAGCTAACACTATGAGATTTATTAAAGCTGTATCTCTGGGACTTTTCAATCCACCCAAAGATTTGCTCCGCTTCGTCTGATGTTACAATGCCCAGTTTTTTGGAGCCCTTTATGAACTTCTTTTTAACCTTGGCCATCTCTTCAGGTTTCTTTTTACCAATCGCCTTACGAAGCCCGTCTGCTTCTTGTAGATTGAAACCAGCGATAACTTTGGCGATCTCCATTGCTTGTTCTTGATAGATCATTTCTCCGTATGTAGAGTTTAAAATCGGTTCTAATGAGGGATGGAAGTAATCAACAGATTCTTCTTTATTTTTTTTGTCGATATAGTGATTAGTAACGCTTTTCCCATCACGCATCGCTTCAAGACAACCCGGCCTAAGAATAGCAATAAGGGCAGAAAGTTGTTCAATATTTTCTGGTTTCAGCTTTTTTGCTGTTTGTTTTCCTAATCTAGACTCTAGCTGGAAAACACCCTTAGTATTTCCTTCCGAAATGAGATCCCATGTTCTTTGACATTCTAGATTTAGATTCTCAATTTCTGGTTCAAAAAATATTTTTGTAACACCGTTTTCTTGAATTGGGAATTTGCATCCACAACTGTATGTAAAATATTTCATTCTTTGTATTCCAATTTGGGTATATGGTGATCTGTTCCGGGAAGTAAATCAACTATTTTGATAGATAAAATCTTATTATCTAATGATTCCCTTTTCTTATGCTTATCTATCATTTCTTGTATCTTCTTACAAAGATACGCGCAATCTGTTTGTGTGTCAAGCCTAACTATCATAAAGACCACAAAGCTCCCATGTTTTTAGAGTATATTCAAATGGATTTCCTTCTATATTATGAACTAAAGCAAGCATCTCTTGTGCAATTTCCCTAATCTCTTTTTGAGCATGTTCTGAGTTTCGTAGTTTCTGGAAGTTTGCAAAACTCCTCATGTTAAAACTAACGTCCGCTTGAATCTGACTGTTGTAAGTTTTAAAGAATCTTGCTGACTCTTTGGCTCTTTTTCTTCCAAGAGCATCTGTTAATTCTTCTACACATTGATGATATAAAGTATTACCTAGCTTGGTATATTCCTGTAGCTTATCTTGCCAATTAGAAGGCCAATCTGCTGGTAGATAATATTTGTCTTCTTTTAATTCTTTATAGCGGGCAGATTCTGCATTAAGGGAGCTAATACGATGTTTAAGTAAATGAATATGACTAGCAATATCGCAATCAACAAGAAAGTGAACCATTCCTTTTTCAAACGGGGTTTCATGACCATTGCTCCATAGCATGTTTATAAGGTTTGGAATTCTTTCCTTTTTTTCTGGCGTTAAATCACGACTAGTGCTCGTCCATGCAGAACAAGCAATAACTTCATCACTACCATAATATCCTAATAGTTCTACTTTATTTTTCATTCCTTCTCCTGTAAAAGTAATGTGCATTTTGTAACTCCTATTGCATTACACAAGAATACACAAACTTGGTGTTTCACTACAATAGCACCATAGTATAGCACAAAAACATCGTTTGTCAACCCCAAAAATAAAAGACCCCAGATTTTTCCAGGGTCTTTATTTCTATTTTGGGCCTTGTACTACATCGCGAAAGAATAGTAACTTTGCTTTATTTGTAATACATTTTTAATCTTTATTCATCCTCTCCCCTAAAATAATCATATATACTGCAATTACTGATAAGGGGAGAAGATAGAATATAAAAAACAGGAATAATCCCATTACTGTTGTGCTACTTCCCCTCCCGCACGGGTAATTAGTGCAGCGAATACTCTTAGATCAATATCCTCACTAACATAGGCAGTTGAACCATCTGTTCTGGTTACATTCATACCGCCAGGATGCCATGAAAATGCTTCGCCATTATTTGTCTTGTTCATGGGGTGGCCCATGTTTCTAGCAGCACCCTTATCACCATTGGCATCAATAGGATGAAGCTTGAACGGCCCAAGGCTATCTGCCCAACCAAGACACTGATTAATAACGTCTGGAACAACCTGTGCTGGAGTACCCTTAACCCAAGTTGGCCTTGATGCACATTCTGCTACAAGAAAAGTCTTGCTTGTTCCATCTCTAAATTGACCCATAGTAGTAACACGGTCCTTAATCAAAGCACCATCTGCTTCTGGTCCCTTGTTAGCATATGGATCTGGATCAAGAACCTTATTCTTTACACCAGTAAATACCTCATAATCTGTGCGACCAAAAGGTACACCAGTGTTTAGTGCTGGTGCAGTAGAGTCGCTGTCTCTTGATGGACCGTCTGGAAAACTTGTCCATTCTTCTCCATTATAAGTATTAGAAGGACACTGGAATACCTTGACTTGCTGCTGTGCTACATAAAGGTTTTGACCCTGCCACCAATGTAAATTCTTATCATAATTATCTGCTAGTGCTGCCTCTTCCATGTATGGCAGAAGATCAACTCTCCATGATCTTTCTGTTCGTGCCTTATTATCAGCAGGAGCAATTGGGGTTACGGAAGGATCAATAGTATCAATAGTCCAACATGCTGCTGGAAACTTCTGAGTACCATTTTCAATATTATGTGCAGCCAATCCAAACTGACGCATATTGCTCATACAATTTGCTCGTCGTGCTGCTTCTCTGGCAGATTGTACTGCTGGTAAAAGAAGACCAACGAGAACACCGATAATAGCAATAACAACTAATAGTTCAACGAGAGTAAAACCTTTTCTATTCATAATTAATCCTTTTTTTAATGTTAGGTGGGTAAAACATAGCCTGTTAACGATATAATACTCAATCGGCAAGAAGATACAATCATATATCATGTTAGAATTGTGTTAGGATTCAGGAAATTGCGATTCCAATTCATCTAGGGTTGGGTAATCAAATTCCCACGGTTTCCAGTTGATTTTAGAGGTAAAATCTTTGACTAAAATAGTTTCTCCATCTAACACATATTGATAAGTTGCTGCGTATTGCTCTTCACCAACCATATCGTCTTTAATAATCTTGAAATTATTAGCTCCTTCTGGCAAAGAGAAAAATACTCTAGATCTGCCAATGTTAATACAAAATTCTTTTACTCTTTCATCATATTTGATAGGATAAAAAATATTCCGTATAGATCTTTCAACCACCGGAGCACGATTACCCCAATATTCTGGATTAAGCATAAAACCAATAGAAAATCCAGTCCATAATAGCAAGATTTGATATACAAGTGTTCTTGCTATTGTTTTTGCTACAAGTTTTTTACTCATTTAAAAGATCCCTTAAACTTAATTTTCTCAGAAAGATTTCTATGTAGTTTCATAAACCTAATAAGAATTTCTGCCGTATCTTTGACATCTTTAATCGCATCATGAGCGCCATCTTTAGTGATCCCCATATAATCCCTGAGAGAATCTAAAGTATAACTTTTGAGCTCATTACTGTGATTGAACCAATAGAACACTAGATTCAAGACATCTGCAACATCCCTAGGAAAAAAAATATTAGAATTTCCTTCTTTATTAACATTCTTGTATTTCTTACTAAGTCTCTGTATAATTGGAAGATCAAATCTATAGATATTGTATCCAGAAGCAATTGGGGCAGAAAACTGCGATTTCTTTTTATTGCTTCTAGTATGATACTTTTCAAGATAGTCTACAAACATCTTCCATGCAATTTCTTGTTTTGGGTAGTTTTGCCATTCAGCATATACTTTGTCTTTAGAACATCCCTTAACTTTAGCATGAAAATCTAGAATATCTGTTTTATATTCATAGTTTGGGTCTTTTTCCATTGCTTCTGGTTTAAAATTACAGTTGAACTCTGAGTTCGGAATAATTTCCAAATTCAATGGATCTATCATGACGGCAGCAATTTGTACTGGACTACATTGCTCCGGATTAACTCCGTCCGTCTCAAAATCAAATACGCAAATTTTATTATAGTTCATTCAGATACCTCTACAATTTCTTGTGGTTTAACTCCAACTTTCTTGTTTGAATCAGAAACGCTAACCGCATTATTAAACTTACAACAGTTTATCTTCACCTTCTCTGTTTTGGTCCACTCTTCTCCGTTATAGAGAAATTGACTTCCAACTGCCACAACGTCGAATTTAACTTCTTTCATATCTCTACTCCTTCTAATAGAATTTTTTGAATATTCATTACTTTGTCTAACATAGCAATACCAAGAATATCAAACTTAATAATACCAATAGCTTCCAAATCTTGCATTTCCATACCAGCAATCATCTGCTTATTTTTGTTGTCATAAACCATTGGACAACTTTCGTTTAGTGGTTCTGAACTAATAGCAATTCCAGCAGCATGTTTTGATTGATTTGATTTTGTGCCCTCTAGTCTAATTGCTTGTTCAAATCTCTTCGATAGGGGACCATCCAAATTTCCCTTATCATCAATATAGCACCATTCTTTGAGTTTGTCAACATTGTTTTCCAAGGCCCACCTAATGATAGAAGCTTCTCCTGTGTCCTCTTTCATCTGCTGTAATTCATCGGCAATCTTAGCTTCGTCAGGGATATTTTTGGTAATATTATTCATTTCTTCAAATGATATATTCCCGTATACTCTCAACACATCTTTAAGAGCCCCACGCCCTTTAATGGTATTAAAAGTAATCATCTGACTTACCTTATCTTCACCATATCTGCCTTTGATGTACTCGATAATATTTTCTCTTTTGTCGATTGGAACATCCACATCAATATCTGGCATAGAAATATGATCGGCAGTATTACGACCAGCGTTATAAAAACGATCGAACAAAAGATTGTACTTAATAGGGTCGATGCTTGTAATTCCAATAAGATACGACACCAGACACCCAGCGGCAGATCCTCTTCCCGGTCCTGGCAACCATTTTTCTTCTCTAACATGATTCACAATATCCTGTACAATAAGGA
>Ga0208645_1003982_pt1 | contig 10646 bp, 8 predicted proteins | sample VirMetDEL_Sep_01_FD_184519 | JGI IMG/M metagenome (GOLD analysis project Ga0208645, IMG submission 184519) | Aqueous microbial communities from the Delaware River and Bay under freshwater to marine salinity gradient to study organic matter... | ecosystem: Environmental > Aquatic > Marine >...
TTTTTATAGACTCTTCTGCGTTTGCAATTTCGTCTTCTAAATCTTTTAATTCAATAACTTTATCTGATAATTTTTTTGCGGAATCAATTTGCTCAACTGATTGCATTCTATCATTTTCAAAATCTATTGTCATAACTTTCTATCCTTTCTATATATATTTTTATTTTTTATTGTCAAGCACTATTATACAAATCAATTTCAACTGGATAATATTTCCTTTCTTGTTTATCCCATTTTAATAATTTATATTTTCCGTTTGTTATATCAGAAACAATTGAACAGGCAACTCCAATAATTGCTGGATCACCTGTAAGTAGTAAATAATCTTTTGGTTTATAATCTTTTAATTTAGTTCTTAATGTAGATATTACATATGCAGGACTTAAAATAATTTGTGAGTTTTCAGGAAGTAAAACTTTTAACTGTCCATATTGGGTTGCACCAATTATATTTATTTTGGGCATACCTATTTTTGTACCAGGTATATCTTGTATTACGTATACTATAGATTGTCCTGAAGATTTTAAATCTGTATAATTTATGCTTTCTTGCATTGACATTCTATACAACATATTATATCCCTTTTCAATAGAAAGTAAAAAATATTATGAATTATAAATTTAAAAGCAAACCTTTTGCTCATCAATCTAAAGCATTAGAAATGTCTTGGGATAAAGAAGTATTTGCATACTTTATGGAGATGGGTACAGGTAAATCTAAGGTCCTTATTGACAATATTGCTATGCTTTACAATGCAGGCAAGATTAATGGTGCATTAATTATAGCACCTAAAGGTGTATATAAAAACTGGTTTGATTCTGAAATACCAAATCATTTACCTGACTACATAGAAAAAAAAATGGGTCTTTGGAAGACAGACCCTAATGCAAAAGAACTTAAACCTTTATTTAGTTTAGGTGCAGAATTACATATTTTAATTATGAATGTTGAAGCTTTCTCTACTAAGAAAGGTGTAGACTTTGCTAAAAAATTCTTATCTTGTCATAAGACAGTTATAGGTATTGATGAATCAACTACAATAAAAAATCCAATGGCTAAAAGAACTAGAGCTATTATTGAGCTAGGCATTAAATGTAAATATAAAAGAATTCTTACGGGTTCTCCTGTAACTAAATCACCATTAGATTTATTTTCTCAATGTTATTTTTTAAGTCCATTCTTATTAGGACATGAATCTTTTTATACATTTAAAACAAGATACGCTATTACTAAACAAGTTAATGTATCAGGTCGTATGGTTCATTTAGTTGTTGGTTATAGAAATCTTCCTGAGTTATCAGAAAAAGTAAAACCATTTTCTTATCGTGTATTAAAAGATGATTGTTTAGACTTACCTAAAAAAACTTATATGAAACGTATTGTTCAATTAACTGATGAACAAAAAAGACTTTATAAAACTATGAAAGAAAAAGCTATTGCATTCTTAAATGGTAAAATGGTCTCAACAGCAACTGTTATAACTCAACTTATGAGATTGCATCAAATTACTTGTGGTCATTTTAAATCTGATGACGGTGATGTACAAGATGTTAAATCAAATCGTTTAAATGAATTAATGGATGTACTAGAAGAAGTAGAGGGTAAAGCAGTTATCTGGGCCCACTATAGATATGATATAGAAAAAATTGTTGAAGCTATTATAAAACAATATGGAGAAAATTCTGTCGTAACTTATTATGGTGACACATCAACAGAGGATAGACAAAAAGCAATTAAAAAAATACAGGACCCTAATTCTCCAGTTAGATTTATTGTTGGTACACCACAAACAGGTGGCTACGGTATTACTTTAACTGGTGCTAGTACAATGATTTATTATTCTAATGGATATGATTTAGAAAAACGTCAACAGTCCGAAGCAAGGATTGATCGTATTGGTCAGGAAAAACCTATGACTTATATTGATATTATTGCTGAAGGGACTGTAGATGATAAAATCGTACAATCCCTTCGTAAAAAAGTTAACATCGCCACAGAAATTATGGGCGAAGAACTTAAAGACTGGATATAATTATTTAATTTTTATATCCAAAGGTTTGATATCTTCAGGTTCATTAACTCCAAGTTTGATTGTTAATACACCATCTTCCATAGAAGCATCATTAACAACTGCTTTATCGTGTAGTGCAAATTGTTTAAAGAATTTTCTAGCTGCTAAACCTTTTTCAATGTAGTCTTTTTCTTTGTCTTCTATTTGACCAGAAACAGTTAATACACCATCTTTGTATTGAACTTTAACATTCTTCTTGTTGAAGCCTGCAAGTCCTAACTCGATACCGTACTCACCTTTTCCGTATTTTACTACATTGTAAAATGGAAACGATTGTGCTTTTGACCAACTATCAAAGATAGAATCAAATGCATCACCAAACATTCTGTCTGAATGATTCCAAACATCTTTATTGAACTTATTAATTAAATCTAATGCTGTCATATTATCCTCCTTATTTAAGCAAGTTTAATTGGCCACATTATTGTGCGCCTGCAACATATATAACTATTTAGAAAAATATTTCAAGTATTGTTTTAAGGAAAATTTTTGCGCTATCAAATTCCATTACTAAGAAAACACCAACAACTATTAATATCCATTCCATTCTTCTAACTTGATTTTTTAATTCTTTAATTTCTGCAAAGGTTTGTTTTTGCATTATTCTGCAAATCTTTTCGTGATATTCAATTTTTTCTAATGCAGATTTTCTAGCCATAATTAAAATGTTTCTTCAGTTCCAGAACTACTTGTACTAAAACCTCCTCCAAAACCTCCTGATCCTCCAGACCATCCGTCGCCAGAGTCTCCGCTAGAAGGTGGTGCAGGTGGTGGGTTAGTAATTATTACATCATCGTATCCATATGTTCCTGGTCTTGTTACAGCATTGATACCTTGACCACCTACAAGTTGATCTCTTGCATTGTATAAATCCAAAACTAAATTTCTAGATAAAGGTGTTTGTGGAGCTGTTCTATTCATAATACTTGAGATTCTATTTTCTATTGCTCCAATAGGTCCTCTACCAAAAGCAGACACAGGATTATATCCTTGCATAACCCCACCCTCACCGTAAATTCCAGAAATTAAATCTCCAAATGAACCTATTCCAGAAGATGAATCAACTATTCCTTGATATTCATTATATTGTTTTTGAGAAGTACCATAAGGCATTGGTGCTACAGCACTTTTAAATCCCTGTATTTTTTCTCCTATCACTGGAGCATTTTTTAACAAACTATATATTCCTGATATTGGATCATATCTTTCCATTTGAGTTCCCATTAAATTTAAAGCACTACCCTCTGGAGCTTTTTGAAAAGCTTTACCAGCTATTGATCTTAATAGTAATGTTACTAATGGGTTCATTATGCTAATCCTCGTTGTCTTAATCTTATAGCTTTTTCTTCATCTGTTAACAATCCATTTTCAGTTACAGTTAAACCTTGTTGCATTGGTTGTGCTGGCCTTTGAACCACCTGTGGATTTGGTTGTGGTTGTGGTGGTAAAGGTGCTACAGATGTTGGTAATGAAGATCTTTGATCTGGTATTAAATAATTTTCAAGTTTTATGTAATCTTCAAAGTTGCCGTTTAAAGGTATATTAAACATATCTTTTCTCATATCATATAATGTTTTTATAACACTTCTATCTATTTCAGGAGGTAAGTTTAATACATTAAAGTTTTCTTCTAATTCTTGTCTTTGTTCTCTAATATCTTTTAAAGTAGAAAGAGTTATATCATAAGGATTGTAAACGTCTTGATTAATAAAATTATAATCTTTAGTTTCTCCTCGTTCCTTATATTTCATAAATAAATCTTTATCATCAACTTCCAATAATCTAGCAGCTTCTATAATTTGTTTTTGTCTTTTCATAGCTTTAAACTTTTGTTGATTAGCTATAAAAAATCTTTCAATTGCAAAGTTAGGTTCTACTCCTCCACCTTTATTAATTTCTGCTGTGAATAAACCTCTAGCATTTCGAACTGATTTTTTATAATCATTTATTTTAAAATCCATTTGTTTCAATGGATCTATTTTAATTCCTCTTAAACCATAGAAACCTGCAATTTCATCGCCTACATCATATTCTTCTCCTCTTTTACCAGGTGTTCCTTGAGTTGCTTTTATTAATCTGTTAAATTGTTGTAACCCACCAGGTGCTGTAGCTTCTAAAGTGTATAAAGTTGCTTTTTTAACTTTTTCTCCAAGAGGAGCTTCTGGATTCCATATTCTGTATCCTTCTCTTGTTTGACCATCTCTAACTAATATATCTAACATAGTTGCATACCATATTGATGGTTCGATAAATGGTCTCATATATCTACCAACACCTCTTGCAATACCTTCATATATTGCTGGAGCTAAAGGTTCTCCAGGTCTAAATGTTCTTTGTTCTTCTACAGATGCTACTAAAGCTTGAATAGGGTTAGTTAATGTATCGTAAACAAATAAACCTGTACCATCTATCATTTTAAGATCACCTGTTTCTGGATCTTTATAAGCAAATATAATTGAATCTTTTGAATAAAAAGGTGCAAATTCTCTTACTGCTGCAAGTTTTTCTTTTGAAAACCCATAAAGGTTTCTCATAATTTCTGAAATTGTAGGAACAGCTACACCAATTGTAACACCTGCTGAAGCTAATCTTTTCAAACCAATTTCTCTAAGGACAGGATTTTTAGCTTCTTTAATACCAATATCAATTAAGTTATATCCTACTCTACTAACTTCTATTGGCCACGCTATAAAATTACCAAAAGGTAATCTTCTAACAGCTTGTCCAAATCTTCCGACATAACCATAGTTAGGCATATAGTTTCTAACATTAGCTGCTGCTTCTTTCATAATGGTTAAATTATTAGGCATTGTTTTAATTAAACCTTTTGACAGTGCAGATTTATATGCATTAGTATATGAATCAAAGTCTCCTAAAAAAGCAAACACTTTCCAAAAATCATCTTCTGCTACATATGTATCGGCTGCAGCTGTATAAAATTTTTTCATACCTTTACCAAATTTTCCAAATATTCTTTGATAAACATCTCCACCTTTACCTATATCATCTAAAATTCCTGCTAGATCTCTTGCCGTAGCTGAAGAGTTAACAACCCCTTCTTCTAATAAAAATTTATACATTGCCTGATCTTTTGGTGCATTACGATAAAGTAATTGTGGTTGAATAGTGTTAAATGCTGATTTAAAATTATTAACAACAGTAATTGGATTCTTAAATACATTACCACTTGCAACTGCAAATATGGAAGAACCCATAAAGTTACGTGTATGAGTAAATGGATTTAACATTGTTTTTGATATTTGAGTAAATCCTTTTGGAATTAAAACTAAATGTTTGTAAAGTGTATTTTTAGCTATATCAGAAAAAGGAAGTTCTTCTGCAAACTGTAAAGATTTAGCCCAATCTTCTGTTGTGAATTTACCATTTAATGGATTAGTATATGTTTCTTCACCAAGAGGGGATTTAATTTGTAAACCATTTTTATTTGCTATTACTTTTTGATTTGGAAATTGTTTAAGTGCATCAAGTCTAGTATTATAAACAATCGCTCTTTTACCATTCTTAATTTGGTTTTCACTTAACTTTACGATGTCATCATAAAAAGCATCCTTTGCTACTAAGTTAGATAAATCTTCTATTGTGTTAATGATTGTATTTCTAATGTCTCTTTTTTGACCAAACAATCTTTGAAACGCTCTTAATTCTTTTTCTGTTTTAATTAGGTCCGTAGGTTTAAATCTACCTCCTTGTATGTTATCTGCAATATTTATTAGTTGTGTAGCTGAATCATCTAATGCACTTAACTTCGTTAAAAAGAATTCAGGTGTTTTAGTTAAATCATTTATCCTTACGTTTTTAATTACATCGTCTACTATTATATCTAGCTCAACATCATTTAATTTAACTCCATTATCTTTTGCATATCTAGCAAATATTTGTTTAACAGCTTCTACATTATCTCTACTAGGTTTGTAATTTAACCAAGGTATGATACTTCTATCTGTTGCTATCTTATATTCTGAAGTAAATAAATTTCTCATTCTTTCAGACATAATTTCATTAAACTCTTTTGCGCCCACATTTAAATTTTTACTATTCAATAAAGAATTTTTAAAATCATTAAAGACACCACGTATTTTAAATAGATCAGAAATTATTGCATCTACTTGAGATTTATTTAAACCTACTTCTTTTGCAAATGCGTTAAACTCTTTAATTGTTTTATCTGTAAACCCGTTAAATTTTAATCTACCATTTTTAATTACATCACCTCCAGCTGTAAGAAGTTCATCTATTCTTCCAATGATTCTTTTCCAAGCTGCTGAACCTGATGATATTCCAGATTGTTTTGAAACATTTAATAAAGTTTTGTCTAGATCTAAAATTAAATCTTTTGCTGTAACTTGACCAGAAGCAATTTTACCTTCTACTTCTTTCATCTTCTCAAACAATTTTTGACTCTTAGGACCTCTTGGTCTTAATTGTTTTGCAAATTTATCTATCCATTGATCTACTTTGTCTGAACTGTAAGCTAAATCAGCTCCTTGATTTTTTAATTTATCAGCTAGTTTTCCAAGTCCATATCCTGTAACAATGCTTATTAGACCTGTATCAGCTGCAAATTTAAATCTGTTTGTTAAATTTCTAATGGCTTCATCTTTAGCATCTTCTTTTGGTATTCTATCTAGTTTAGTAGGAAAAGGTACACCAAATAATTCAGTTAGTGCTTCAATGTCTCCTAATGTTCCAATATCTTCTACATCTGCTACAAGCCCCGCTCCAACACCTCCTCCAATTCCAATAGCTACAAATTTTTGTTTACCACTTAATTTATTAAGTTGATTAGCTTTTTGCATAGCTTTAACCATATTTTTATTAGGTGCTGATACTTTATTTGCTTTAGCTGCTTTAATAAAATTATTTGATATGTTTTTTGCTTTTTCTGTAATTTTTAAACCAATGTTAGCTCCTAGCTTCCCGCCACCATATAATTGTGTAAAGGCTGAAGTTAATCTACCAATGGCATCTGTACGAGCAATGTCTTCTGCTCCTGATTGTATCTTACCTAAGATAGATTCATTAAAATATTTTTCTAACTTAGCAGCTGTACCAGCATCTACTTCAACACCATCTTCAGATAATGCATCTTTAATTTCTCCCGTTAAAGTAAAACCAAACTTTAACATTTTTAAAGAACCATCAATAATTCCTGCTGTACCTGTCTCTATAATATTATAGCTGTTTTCTAATTCAGGTTCTTCACCCATTACTTTTTTAGAAATGTAATTTAAAGTTCTACCAGCTGTACCAGTTAATGTGCCAGCATATTCAACATCAGGTCCAAACAAAACATCTCTTACAAAAGATTGTTCTTTTTTTGGTTTAGGTACTTGAATAGTACCTTTGATTTGTGGTTCTGGTTTTTTATAACTTAAACCTTTTGTAATTTCTTCTGGAGAAGGTAATTCACTATCTAAGGAAGGAAGTTTCTTTTCTTCTTCAATTCTATTTTTTGAAGCCATTCTACCTCCTAAATTTCTAATTCAACTAATGTCTTGCCATTAAATATGTAAAATCTACCTGTGTATTGATCTACAAAAGTTTCATTTGTTCTTGGTTTAAAATTTGGATTAGTTAATTTAAATTGACCATCTTCTGTTCTTTCAAATTGTCTAAAGTTTATAGGACCTTTAAAGTTTTCACCACCAAGTTTTGATCTGAAATTAGGATCATTTTCAGCTTTAAGATCTATGTTTGCTAATAATGCAGCGATAGATGGTTCATTACCTCTATCTAAATAATATTTTCTATATTCTTCAAATGTTTTTTGTGTATAATCTTTTGGTTTACCTAAAATTTTTTCTTTAATTACAGCCTCTAAAGCTTTATCGTAAGTTGGATACATTCCTACGTTATAAGCATCTCTAGCTAATTTTTCATATTCTAATAATTTTTCTTTATCTACACCTTTAAGTGCAGCAAGGTATCCTTCTGTTCCAGCTTTTCTAGCTGCTTGTACTTTAGGTCCAAATATTGTTTCAAAGTTAGCTCCTGTTTTACCTAAAGCGCTACCTAAAGTTTGAAATTCACCTGCAGGTGCAGCGGATGCACCAAAGGCACGTAAAAAATCTAATATTTGTTCTTGTTTTGAAGGCATCATTTGTTGTCTTATGTTTTCACCATAAGTTCTTGCATATGCTTCCCTTGCTTGTGGATTTATTTCTTCCTCTGGTCCATTAGCAAAACCTCTTCTAGATTCTAAGTTAGAAGTAATACCAGTACCATAAGCATTTGGTTTTCCTCCTCTAAACATTGGTCTTCTTAAAATATTAGGCATATTACCTCTTCCCGAATAATGAGCCAAGGCCTCCGTATACTGTTCCAAAAGCTTGTGCTGCTGTAAGTGCAGGTGAAGTCACCATAGGTTGTGTTTGCATACCTGGTGATGCTCCAGCAAGAGTAGCAAATATATTAGATTGCTGCTGTAATTGTTGATAAGGAAATTGTTGTGCCATTAAGTTTCCTTGTTGAACAGCGTCCAATAAACTTTGTGAATATTGTTGAGCACCTGTTCCAGTAAGTCCTAATTGAGAAATTAAATTTCCTTGAAGACTTTGTTGCAATGTAGGCATTGCAGTTAAATTAGTGATTCCTTGTTGTTGTAATTGTTGAGCTGACGTTAAACCTTGTTGTCTTAAAGCTGCTAATGTAGCTGCGTCAGAAATATCTCTACCTCTTTCATATTCAGCTCTAGCAATTCCTTCTCTACCACCACCAAAAGCTCCAGCAGTAATTGCATTAGATGCTAGTTGCGCTCTACCAGCAGCTCGTTGCTCGTCTAATAATTTTTGTGTCGCATCAATAACTTCTGTTTGATACGGTGACATATATTGTTTGTAAGCATTTGGATCAAACAATGCTTCCGCTTTATCTAAATAAGGTTGATATGCAGCAATACCTGTTCCCTGACCAATGCCAGTTACAGCTCCAGTTGTTGGAGAAAATTGTACAGCACCTAAACCTGCTTGAGTTGCAGCTTGTTGTTGGGCAGCTTGTAAAAAAGGATTAACTTGTGCTACTTGTGGTGCAATGGTACTAACATCAAACTGTTGACCTACACCAGGTATTTGACCAGATAATACTTCACCTAAACTTTCACCTATTGGTTCTAAAAATGGTGCTGGATATGCCATTATACTCTTCCTCCTTTTTCTAATCTTTTCATTATATCGTACATACGTTGTGCTCCCACATCAACGTCACCGTCTCCCATTCCTCTTACAGCATCTGCTGTAAATACAAATTCATTGTTTGATAACATTGCAGGAATGTCATCAGCCTTTTCTTTTATACCAACTGGTGGTATAAATCCACCAGAATCTCTTAAATCTAATTCAGTAATACCTGCTTGATTATTTCTTAAAGGTAACCCTTCTGCTTGTGCTGCCATAGTAGCTGTATCTCCTAGCGCGTAACCAGGTCTACCACCTTTAGCCAATCCATCAGGCATTAATTCAAAATATTTGTCACTATCAAAAGCAATCTCAGCAGCTGTATCATAATCCATATCATATTCGTACATTAATGCTTCTATTCTTTTTATATACCAATCTGGTCCTGCTCTTAAATTTTGTAATTCAAAAGAACTCATTGGTTCTGAAAGATCTCCTCCTACAGCTTTTTTAATTCTAACTTCAGGACTTCTATCTTGTCCCATTGTTTCTTCAGCAAATCTTTTTATAAACTCTGAATGTCTTGGATGTGATTCTGCTGCATCATTACTTTTTAAAAATATTTTTTTCCAACCTTTGTATTCTAAATCCTCAGAACCTGAGTTGTATCCCATTCTAGTATTCATTATACCACCATCCATAACTGGTGCTCTAACTACATCTCTTGCAGTTCTTGGAACTCCTGTTACTTCATATCCTCTTAATTTTGATTTATCTCCCATTCGTTCTCTAAATCTAGAAACCCCTGCTTGATATGCTTCGTATTCTCTTCTTAGTCTTTCCTCTAATGCTTTTTGTTGATCGTAAGATAGTTTAGCTAATGTTGTTGCTGCAACAGTAGGAACTACGTTTTCTCCTTTTTCTCCATAAATAATTTCTTTTAAAATGTTTCCTGTTGTACCTAAAACTTTACCCCAATTAATTCCTCCTTTGGTATTTTGATTATCGCCAGGTATATATGGTGGAGTTTTCAATACGTAAGTTCCATCTTCTTTTTTGCCAAAATCTACATTTGATACTAAAACTCTAGGATCAAATCCTCTTGCTCTAGTGCTTCCTGCTATTCCTTCAGTTGCACCTGGAAAAGTTGTTGGTGTACCAAATGGATTAAGTCCATACTGACCACCATAAGCTCCTGGTGTATATCCTCCTATTTGTAATCCACCATAATCATTTCCACCAACACCAGCAGCTCTAATTCCTGTGTAAGCTTGTGCGTAAGGTTGAAAAGGATTACCAGGAACAACAGCTAAAACTTGTGCAACAGGGTCAGCAACATCTTTTATTACATTACCAACTTTTTTAATTGCTTTTTTAATTGAACTTCCAATACCATAATTAACTCTTCCACCTACAGCCATCATACCACTATTGTATTCGTC
>Ga0208645_1003983_pt1 | contig 10644 bp, 18 predicted proteins | sample VirMetDEL_Sep_01_FD_184519 | JGI IMG/M metagenome (GOLD analysis project Ga0208645, IMG submission 184519) | Aqueous microbial communities from the Delaware River and Bay under freshwater to marine salinity gradient to study organic matter... | ecosystem: Environmental > Aquatic > Marine >...
AGCAGATGATGACGCAGGGCGCTGCGGGCACCATCATGGGCTACCCGTACTACATCAGCGAGCACGTGGACGCGCTCGCCGCCGACAAGTACGTGGGCGTGTTCGGCAACTTCCGCTACTACGAGATTTACGACCGCGGCGCCACCGAGATCCTGGTGGACCCGTACAGCCTGAGCGGTAACTGGCAGGTCAAGATGACCGTGGTCCGTCGGTCGGATGCCGTCCGCACGAACGACGATGCGTTCAAGACGCTGCAGATGCAGTAATCCCTGAGGCACCCCGGAGCCCCCGGCGAGTAGTCACCCGCTCTCGCCGGGGGTTTACCTCACCATGCCAGCAGTCTCCCTTCAGACTCTCAAGAGCATGCTCCGCGTCGACTTCGACGCGGATGACGGTGTGCTCACGTTCTACCTTGAGGCTGCTGAGGCGTTCATCGAACGCCACACCCGCAGGCGCCTGACGCAGGCGGTGCGGACGGTCCGCTACATCTGGCCCGACACCAAGCTGCGACGAGCCGTGAACACGGTCTACTCCGCACTGGGCTGGCCGTGGCCCGACCACATGACGCTGCCCTTCCCGCCGTTTGACTCCATCTCGGCGGTCACATACACGGACACCGACGGCGCCACTCAGACGCTTAGCCCGAGCTTGTACGGGCTGGACCAGGCGGGCGGCCTGACTCGCATCCTGTTCCGAGGCGACCTGCCGGCCATCAGCGTGGACTACCCCGCGATCAGCGTGGCCTTCACCAGCGGCTACGCGACGGGCGCGGTCCCCAAGGACCTGCAGCTGGCGATCTGCCGGTTGGCGGGCACCTACTACATGAACCCCGAAGCGGTCTCGATGCTGAACCTGGTGCAGGTCCCGTTCGGCGTCAAGGCTGTGATCGACAACTACGCGGTGCCCTCCTTCGGCACGGAGGGGCCTGAGTGAGCCTTATCTCGGCTGGACAGCTCAGGCACCGCGTCACCGTGCTGACCCCGGCCAGCACGGTCGATGCGTATGGGGCACGCAGCACGACGCTGACGACCGGCCCCACGCTGTTTGCGGAGGTCCGCAGCACTGGAGCCAACGAGGTCGAGTACGGCGACGGCGCAGCGATGCGGACTGCGTACGAGGTGCGGTGCAGGTACACCAGCGGCATCAACGCAGGCATCGACGCCACCAGCATCCTGGACTACCGCGGCGACCGGCTGCAGGTGGAGGGCTGGACCCGCGAGCGTGAAGAAGAGGACGTGATGGTCATCCAGGCGGTGAGGGTGGCATGATCGAGCAGGCCATCTACAAGCTGCTGGCGGATGACGCTGCGGTTGGCGCCATTGCAGCTGACCGCATCAGCCCGAACCAGCGCCTGCAGGGCACGGCCTTGCCGGCGGTGGTCTACAACGTCAACGAGATCGAGCCCTTCCGCAACCTTGCCGGGTCCAGTCTGCTGACTGCTGCCCAGCTCGAGGTAACGGCGATCGCCGACACCTACGCCTCAGCCCGAACCCTCAGCGAGGCGGTGATCTCGGCACTGAGCAGTGGCGTGGGAGCGATTGCGGGCACTGGCGTCACGATTGTCGCGAGCCGCTACGTCAGCGAAGCACCAACGGACACCGGGACCGGCGAGGGTGAGGAGGACCTGCCCTACGAGGTCCAGAGCACTTACACGATTCACTACACGGAGGCATGACCCATGGCCGCTCAATCTGCCAATGCCGCGACGTTCTCCTACGGCACCGCCGTGGGTGAACTGCTCGGCATCAGCGACTTTACGATCAACCAGACCGCCATCGACACCACCAACCTGGCCACGGCTTCAAGGACGTTTATCGCCGGGAAGAACGCCACCACGTTCACCGTGGAGGTGCAGTGGTCCCACACCGATCACGCCACAGTGACCGGTGACGCCCTGGCCGGCGGCACCGCCACCGCCACGCTCGACTTTGGGGACGGGCAGGTCTCCTGCACGGCGTTCCCAACCAGCGTGGCAATCACCGCGGCGATGGACGACACCGTCAAGGCCACGATCAGCTTCCAAGCAACTGGCGTCATCACGATCACGGCATGAACCGCACCGAGCTTCTTCTTTCTCCCTCGCCCCAGCCGCTGGACCTCCCTGGAGGTCGGCGGCTGTGGGTGCGAGTGCCCACCGCAGGCGATGTCATCGAGGCGGACGGCAAGGGCCTCGGCTGGCAGCTGGTCCGCTGGTTGTGCAACGAGGACGGAAGCCCGGTCTTTCGGGAAGGCGAGGAAGACCAGGCCGAGCGGATGCCAGCTTGGATCGCCACCCGCGTGGTGGAGAAAGCGGGGCAGCTCATGCAAGCCCCTCCTGACTCCGGCCAGGCGGCAGCTGATGCACCTGGCCCGCAGGCTTGGCAAGAGTGTGGAGGAGACGGCGAGGCTGACTGCGATGGAGCTCTCACTCTGGCTGCAGTTGGATAGACCGCCAACGGTGAAGGCTCCGACGAGCATCCGCGACTTTTACGCGGCAGTGAGGAAGCGATGACGGCTCAGTTCCACTTCGACACCGGCAACCTGCGCTACGAGCTCGAGTCACTGCCTCGCAAGCTCCAGCGCAAGGTGGTAAAGCAGGTGCTGAGGCGTCCGATGAGGCAGGCGTCCTTGTACGCCTCGAGGGTGTACGCCCAGCACCGCAGCTCGCTGTTCCGCCCGCACCTGGTGGACAACTTCTTCGTCAAGGTGAAGCAGTACCGCAACGGCGTGATCTGGGCGGCAATGGGCGTGAAAGACGGCAACACGCCGAAGCACATCCCGACCGGCAAGGGGTGGCAGAAGGCGCAGTTCCTGCCCGGTTGGCGATTCCACTTCCTTGAGCGGAAGGTGACGCGGCGCAACGGCAGGGTCACACCTGGGCGGAACTACTGGAGCGTCGTCACCGCGTACACGGAGCGACTGGTCCAGCGTCAGCTCGCCAAGAGCCTCGATGAAACCCTTAAGAGCATCCGACCGAGGCAGGTGGCCTGATGGCGAAGGTCACACGACTTAACGTAGCGGTCACTGCCAACACTCGGCAGTTCGATGCCCGCATGAAGCGCATGAGCCGCCAGATCAAGGCGGTGAGGATGTCCGCGGCTGAAGGTGTCGGCGGCGCGTTCAGTGCTGCAGGCATTGGCGGCGGGTTTGGATCCGGCGCTGGCATGATTGCTCGAGGTGGCCCGCTGCTGATTGCCATCGGAGCCTTGACGGCTGCGTTGGAGTCCTCCCGCAAGACCACCGAGCAGGGACGGGCGGATCTGGTTGAGGCTGCGGCCCTGGCACTGTCTCCATCCCGCCAGATGGAGGCCCGCGTGGCTTCGCAGCTCATCAAGGGCGAGGAGGGCACGGCAGGCGATCTGGTGGGAGCCCGCCGCGGCCTGCAGGCAACCCTGAGAGACCGGAGAGCGGTCAGACGCCTGCAGCGTGACGGATTCGACGTGGACGCCTTGGACGACCTTGCAGAGACCGTGGACTTCAGCGACTTCACGGAGAAGCTCATTGCATTTAGCAAGAACCTCAGCGACGGCACGCGAGAAGTGCTGGCAGAGCAACTCGGCGGCCAGGCTGGGGAGATGTTGCTGCGTGCGGCAGGGGTCCAGGGTCAGGGCAACATCAGCAGCGCGATCGACCAAGCGGTCACCCCGGAGGCGCTAGCCAGAGCGCAGTCGATCCGCATGCAGGATGAGATTGCAGCGACGGCTCCGCAAGATCCAGGTTTCTGGGTTTCGCTATGGGATCTGATCAGCGGCCAAGCGGCAAAGACTGAGGAACAGATGGATCCTGTGCTGAAGGAACTTCAACGACAGACGGCAGTGATGAGCGGCAACCAACCGGCGGGCATCTGATGGCAATAATCTGGCACAAGCAGCTGAGGAGCATGCGGCACGACCGCGCACTGCCACCCAACGAGCAGACCGTGACCTTTGTCTATCGGTGCTGGGTGGAAGCCACCGCGGGCGAGAGCACCAACTGGAATCCGTTCACCTACGCCCTCAACGTCGAGAACGACCTCAACCTGCCCCGCAATGGGGACACGGTTGCCGACTGGGATTCCAGCCTCTCCAACACCTGGGCAGAGTATTTCCGGTTTCGCCACGTCAACTGGGTCAGCGTGGACGACGGGGTTAGCGTGTTCGATGGCACGTTCACCGCGACCTCGATGGAGATCTTCTGCCCTGAGCCGACCATGCTGCGTCAGGACCAGACGGAACGGCGCCGGGTGGAGCTCTACCGGAACGCCAACCCAACGGCAGCGTCAGACGCAGGCACGGCCATCTCGAGCACCAACTACGCGGACATCGAGGGCAAGCCGAGATTCAGGGACATCACCCAGGTCAAGATCGAGCTGCAGCTGAGGTGGAACACGTCCTTGGTGGTGGCCGGGTCCAACGGCTACCCGAACATGGCGAACGCTCCAGACTACGTGGACAAACGCAACGAGGCGGCCTGGCTCGGTTTCCCGATTGGGAGCGTCAAGATCGACGGCGTCAGTGTCATCATCGACAAGGACGAGTACGTCAGGCTGACCTACTCGCTGCTGTTTGATCCGTGGTTTCACATGGAACAGAGGCCGGATCTCCTCGAGGATCAGCAGCCCCAGCTCAACGCCACCGGCAATGCGGACCCGGTGAACTGGTACCAGCCCTACCCGGACACGTTCGACTTCACGCAGCTGTTTGGGGCCTACGAAGACAAGTGGATCCAGGACGGCTGGCAGGCGTGGGACTCGCCTGGCGTGGCGTGTGCGTCTGAACTGGCGGCAGCCACGGCCCCAACCGACACGACCAAGAAGACCTCGCCCAGGTACACCCCGGCGCCATGAGGACCTTCCGCACTGGCATCGGACGCTTGACTGGCCCCATGCTCACCGAGATGAGCAAGGCCACGGACCAGGTGCGCTTGGGCTCGAGCCAGCTGCACCGGGTCGCCAGCACCTACAACGAGGCATCCAAGCGGCGGCGATGGATCTTCGCGGAGATCACGGGGGCCACGGTCATCGGCACCAACCGGTGGGAGTACGACTGGCAGGAGATGAAGGCCGACACGTCTTCGTTCACCGTCAGGACCGGCGGCTGGACCAGCGCGAACCAGGGCAAGGCGTGGAACCTGTGCGAAGCCGTGAACGACGGCAGCGGCATCGAGGGCCCTGGCTGGAACCTCGCCACGGCCCCGGTTGGGTTCACCATCAAGCCCATCGCTGAGTGCGTCGTCCAGCTGTGGATGAGCCGCAAGGCTGACGGCGATCTTCTCTGGTTCTTCTCTCTCGCCAACGTCCTCGATGGGGAGTGCCCCGAATGATGCCGCCTGCCAAGTACGACCTGAGCTACTACCGAGGCCGCACCGACTTGGCGTCGGTGGTCTGGCAGGACAGCAACGAGACGCCAGTAGACCTGACCGGCTACACGGTCAGCTGTCACGTTCGCAACGACGCGGACACGCTGTTGGCGAGCACGGATGCTGGCGGTATCACCGCGTCGGTGACTGCTGCATCCGGGCTGATAGTCCTTACAATCGACGACAGCACGGGGCGCGGCCTGCCGGTTGGAAAGCATCGGTGGGATGTGTGGGCGGTGAGCAGCGGGGGGGTGGACTACCCTCTGCTGAGCGGCGCCTTCACGGTTGTCCAGGAGGCCCGCTATGCCTGACCGAATCATCGTTTCCGCACCTGGTCCCCAAGGCCCCGCTGGCAGCGGCGGGGGCGGGTCCATCTCGGATGGGGACAAGGGGGATATCACCGTTACTGGCGTGGGCACGGTCTGGACCGTGGACGCGGGGGCCATCAACACCACCAAGCTGGGCGGGGACATCACCACCGCTGGCAAGGCGCTCCTGGACGACGCGGACGCGGCAGCTCAGCGGACCACGCTGGGGCTGGGCACCGCCGCTACGCAGCCCTCGACCAACTTCGCTACCAGCAACCACAACCACGTGGCGGCTGACATCACCAGCCAGCCGGCCTCCAGTCTGGTGGCGCGTCCCGAAGCCACGGGCGGCGCCTGCTCTGCCGTGACGCTGGGCACTGGCCTCACGTTCAACGGCAGCACCCTTGAGACCACGAATCTGGCGGGCAGCACCACCCAGATGATTGCGGGCACCGGCCTGACTGGCGGCGGCACGCTGGCAGCGGATCGGACGTTCAACGTGGCCTACGGCACCACCGCGTCCACGGCTTGCGAGGGCAACGACGCCCGGCTCAGTGATGCCAGGACGCCCACCGCCCACACTCACGCCCCAAGCGACATCCAGCAGGCTGGAGCAGTCACTGGTGAGGTCTTGAAGTGGAACGGCAGTGCCTGGGCACCGGGCACCGACAACACCAGCGGCGGCGGGGGCGGCGCTCCGACCAGTGCTCAATACTTCACGCTGACTGCGGACGCAACGCTCAGCGATGAGCGTGTGCTGACGTTCGGCACCGGCCTGACCGCCACAGACGGCGGTGCGGGTGCTCAGTACGACGTAGAGGTTGACTACGGCACCACGGCTGCAACGGCCTGCGAGGGCAATGACAGCCGCCTGAGCGATGCACGCACACCCACGGCCCACACGCACGCCTTGAGCGACATTCAACAAGGCGGCGCCTCCACTGGTGAGGTCTTGAAGTGGAACGGTTCGTCATGGGCACCGGGCACCGACAACACAGGCGCCGGCGGCGCAACCGCTGTAGCAGAGGACGAGGTGGCTTGGCACGCCATCACAGCCCACCCGCGCTGGGAGGTAGTGCAGATCGGGTCGGGAACCGGCGTTGCTGCTGTCGATGGCACCGCGCTCCTCGGTGTGTACCGGCTAAACACCGGCACCCAGACAAGCAGCAACCGCCGCGTGAGTTACATGAGCAAGGGACACCGGCTCGATCTCGCAACCTCAAGCGAGTTTGTGGCTTCTTGTGCAATGAGCACCAACCACAGCGGCACTGACACCGGGTACGCCACCGTTGGGTTCATCGACGAAGACGCAGCTGGGGCTTCCGACGCAACCGACGGAGCCTACTTCCGCGAGATTGACGGCGGGAACTGGTTCGCAGTGACACGCAGCAACACCACGGAAACCGCAACCGACACCGGCACCGCGAGCGGTGCCACATTCGTCCGCCTGCGCGTGTTGGTGGAGGATGTAGGAGGCACACTGACTGCCAAGTTCTACGTCAACGGGACGCTGGCAGCGACCCACACCACAAACGTGCCCAGCGGCTCGGGACGCGACACAGGCCAGGGCCTCAAGCTTGTCAGGGCGTCCGCAACCTCTGGGGACGTGGCGCTCGACGTGGACTACGTCTACACCAAGATCGTCTACTCCAGCAGCATGGATATCACATGATCGTCTACCGAGTAGTGACACCCACGGGGTGGGTCGAGTTCGACGTTCTGGCGGGAGCCGAACAGTGGCGCGATGCCAACGCGCCGGGCGCCGCCATTGTCGAAGTGCAGCAAGAACCGGTGCCGGCGGAGCCGTACCGCGTAAGCAAGGACACGATGCTGTACCGCGTAGAGCAGGCTGGCAAGGTGCAAGACGCGATCACGCTGATCGACAACCTGCCGCCGGATCAGCAGTTTCTGTTCACCAACTATGCGTGGTTCTGGTCCGACAACGCTATCGCGACTGGCATGGTTCAGGCGCTGGGCCTCGACCCTGCGGACATCCTGGCTGAGGATCCTTGGTTGTGACCACCACCACCGGCGTAAGGGTCCAGCTGACGTTCGCGGACTGGACCCGTCTGATTACCCTTGTCGTCGTGGTGCTTGCGGCACTCGGCGGCTTCATGCTCAGACAGGAGCAGCTCATCCGAGACGTATCCTCGGAGGTGCGGCTGCTTCAGCTTCGCGTCACCAACCTCGAGGAGACCACTCATGGCCGTTAGCCAAGTCAGCAACATGGACATCGCAGGGCTGTGCGACCGGACCACAGTGTTCGCGCGCGAGCTCATCAGCTCTCAGTCGGCGTTCAACGGCGGCTTCTTCCTGGAAAACGACCGGGCGCGTCTGGTCACCTACCTGGACCGGCTCGAGGCGTTTGCCCAGGCCGCGAACAGCCAGCCGCTGGATCTGCCCAAGATCCACAACGTCGGGTACAGCCTCCTGAAGGCGTTCCCCACCGACGAGAACATCGAGGCCGTGGAGAACCAGGACGTCAAGGACGTGATCCGACGGTTCAAGGCCATCTGGGTGGAGATGTCAGAGAGCCAGTCTGCCGACCTCGCGAGCGGCATCAACCGGTTTGACCTGGCACGGTTCCAGTCCGTGGTGGAGAGCTGCCGCGCGCTGCTTGCCATGAGCGGGGAGAGCATCGACTTGCCTGAGAACCGTGGCAACGTGCCCGTGCCTAGCGGCACGGCCAGCCGCCCGACCGGGAGCTACTGATGGACACCCCCAAGCCCGGCTACAAGACGACCGAGTTCTGGCTGAGTCTGGCGGCGATGGCGCTGGGGGCCGTGATGGCCTCTGGCGTCGTTGCGCCTGAGACGACGTGGGAGCGTGTCATCGGCTTGGTGATCGCTGGCCTTACGTCGCTGGGGTACACCGGGGCACGGCTCAAGCTGAAGGCCAAGTATTGAGTGCCATTATCGAGGGCATCCTGCGTGCATTCATCCCACTGCTGGAGGCGTGGATCAAGCGGCCCACGACGCTGCGGGATGGTGGCGTGCATCCTGACGCTGATCGGTTTCGCAAGCGGATGCGGGGGCACGCGGGTGCTGCTACCGGAGTCCGGCGTGGTCCGAGCAGGCCCAGACGTGTGGGGGCGCGTCTACCAGTGGACGGGCACGGAGTGGGAGCTGAGCCAGAACAAGGTCCAAGTGCCTGAAGGATGGTGGATTGGAGCGGTGGAGTGAGCGCCCATCGCTGCTGCGACTGCGGAGACGACGGCGCCTGCAACTGCTTGGGCGACTGCAACGACTTCGACAAGGAGGGCGCCCAGCAGCTCGCAGGCTGCTGGGATTGCTGTTGGGCACCCGGTGACGCCATCCGGCTCAAGGCCAACTGGGGCGGCACCACCATCACCCGCCGGGAGACGCTGTACCCAGGTGGTCTCCCAAGCAGCGGCCCGCAGTGTGCGGATGTCACCTACTCAGGCGGCGACCTCGAGGTGGAGTACCTGGCCGTAGGCTGCAGCCGGGTCTGCCCGGACGTGTTCACCTCGAGGGTCAAGGTGATCTTCGCCCTCAACACCAGCTTCGGCGGGGTGGAGTACGAGAAGGGGGACGGCTGGGTCAAGCGGAGCGGCAACTGGCGGTACGAGCTGCGGCAGTACCTTGCCCTGGTCTGCCAGACCGTCACCGGGGGCGTAGGCAACGGGGACTTCAAGTGGTACTGGTACAACGACTGCAGCACTCCGCCCGAGCTGCTGCGGCCCTGCGTGCAGCTGTGTCAGACGAGCTGCACCGACGTGACCTACACGCCCTGCAACGGGGCCACGCCCACCAGCCTCTGCAGCGGCGGGGCTGGCATCCAGCCGCCCTCTCCCGACTGGTACAACTGCGAGCACTGCGTGGATGCCATCGTCAGCTGCGGAGGGATGAAGGCGTACTGCTGCCACCGTTGGGTGGACTCGGAGTGTGCCTTCAACGGCAACGAGTACGGGGAGTTCTACAACGCCCAGACGGACCAGTTCGAGTGCGGCTACGGCTGCGGGGCAGACGCCACCCCTGGCCGGTTCCACCCCATCACCACCTGCGAGACCGCAGTGGTGCAGACCCTCGAGCTGGTCCCGCCGGCTGGAGCGGTCAGAAACTGCCGGTGGCATGAGTGGACCGTGGACGCCGTGGACTACCACTGCTGCAAAGACAAGGACGAGACGGGAGGCTCGGACTTCACCGTGCCTGGCGTGCTGACTTCTGACTGCCCAATCGACCAGACCTACCCAGACGACTGGACCGGCTCGGAGTGCGACTGCACCGTAAACCCGATCACGCCTGCCAACTGTTCCCCGGTGCCGTGCAACGCCATCACCAACCTCGTCTCAGACGGCGTGAAGCAGGTGTGCGTATGAGCTGCGGCAAGTACCAGCTGACCAGGCGAGATGGCACGCCCGTGGGCGTCAGCGTGATGCATGACGACTTCGCCCAGGGCTTCAGCACCGTGGAGCGGCTGAGCGATCACCCGTGCCCGGAGGACCCTGCCACGCCTGGCCCGCTTGCCAAGGCGGTCAGCTGGATCAGGGCCGAGGCGTCACGGGTTCTCGAGGGTGATGTTCCCGAGGACCAGTACCAAGCACGCCTCGAGGCGTGCCGGGCATGCCCCAAGCTGAAGCCGAGCTCGCCCCTGGGGTACTGCACCGCGTGCGGGTGTGGGACCAGGCGGCGAGCAGAGCTCACCATCAAAGCGAAGATGCCGCGAGCGACTTGCCCACTCGGAAACTGGTGACACTTTGGGTGCATGGCACCAGACAGATTTCGGAGGTGGTGGGGCTTGTACCTCATCAACAACCAGTGGCAGATCCATCCGTGGAACGAGCCACCTAACTGCAGTTTCCGCATGCAGTACCGTGTCGGTGACTACCGGCGGGCCCAGCGCATCCGCAAAGAGTGGAACCGAGGGCGCCAAGAAAAACTGGACGATGGGTTGCACGATGGCCGACACGGGGGTAAACCACCCCCGTCAACCCGTGCTCAACGTCCCATAATCCCCGTTATCGGACATGAGCACGCAACCCCTTCGGAGCGTGCAAATG
>Ga0208645_1003985_pt1 | contig 10641 bp, 10 predicted proteins | sample VirMetDEL_Sep_01_FD_184519 | JGI IMG/M metagenome (GOLD analysis project Ga0208645, IMG submission 184519) | Aqueous microbial communities from the Delaware River and Bay under freshwater to marine salinity gradient to study organic matter... | ecosystem: Environmental > Aquatic > Marine >...
CCACCATCTCGATGGTGTATCCTGCCCAGAGGCTGAACGCATCAACTCGGGCGTGGCGATATGAGTTTGCGTTGAGTTGAAATCGGCGGGGACGAAAGGTCAGGTTGATCTGTTCGTTAGCAGATAGAAATCTCCGAGCCTGCCGATGCGACTTGAACCTGCCGATTATCTTGCCTTGCTATCGAGTCGGCCCGTGTGATCCGTCGATGGCGTTGTTCAATCCCTTGTGGGCACGGTGGTCAGCGTCCGGTGCCAATGCTTTTAGCGGTTTGACGTAGCTGCGCAGCTTGTCGGTAATCACGACTCTCGGCTCGCGGAACTGAATGATCAGCCTTTGGAGAAAGCGCTTAGCTGCTTTAGCGTTTCGTCGCGTTTGCACGAGAATGTCGAGGACGTTCCCTTCCGCGTCGATGGCACGCCACAGAAAATATTTCTTCCATCGAATCGAGATAATGAATATCCCCTAGCTTCCTAGACACCTTCTTGGTTTACTTTGCGCTGTCTGTTTTCGAAGTCGACCATTGCTGGCAGGGCAGTAAGCGGCGGCTACGCGGCACTTGAGATCAGCTTGACGGCTGGAAATTCCACGGAAGAAGGTCGTCGATGCGATTGGCAGGATGACCTAACGCAATCGCTTCGAGGGTGGCTTTGAGGTATGCGAACGGTTCGACATTATTGACCTTTGCCGTGGCAATGAGAGATGCAATGCGGCCCCAGGCGCGACCACCTTCGTCGTGGCCGGCAAAAAGCGCATTCTTTCGCGTCAGGGCAATTGGGCGGATCAGGTTCTCAACGGCATTGGAGTCGATCTCGACCCGACCGTCGTGCAGGAAGGTTTACAGCCCGTTCCATTGACGATGGATATAGGTCAACTTCTCGCCCAAGCGGGACTTCGAGGAGATCCGGCACCGTTGGTTCTGAAGCCACTCGCCGAACTCTGCAACCAATGGCGCCGTGCGGGTCTGACGTGCCGAGAGGCGCTGACCGGGACCCATCCCACGGATCTCGCTTTCAATGCGGTAGAACTCCGCGATCCGACGCAGCCCTTCTGCGGCGATCTCTGAGCCGTCTCGGTCAAAGACCTCTTTCAGCTTGCGGCGTGCGTGTGCCCAACAATACGCGACGGTGATCGGCGCGCCACCTTTCCGCGACGGGCGCGTCAGTCGGTTGTAGCCAGCATAGCCGTCCAGTTGCAGAGTGCCGTTAAAGCCCCGCAAGATCTGCTCTGCATTCTGCCCTGCACGACCCGGGGCATAGGTGAAGACAACGCCTGGCGGATCATCTCCACCCCATCCTCGGTCGTCGCGCGCCAGTGCCCAAAGGTATCCTGTCTTCGTGCGGCCTCGACCTGGGTCCAGGACGGGGGCTGTTGTCTCATCCATGAACAGCTTGCCGGACTTCTTTAGATGCTCAGCCAAGCGGTCCACGACAGGGCTCAGATGGAAAGCCGCTGTGCCGACCCAATCGGCCAAAGTGCTGCGGTGGATATCGACACCGGAGCGGGCAAGGATTTGGCTTTGACGATACAACGGCAAGTGGTCTGAGAATTTGCTGACAAGCACATGTGCGATGGCGCCCTCAGTCGGCAACCCGCCTTCGATCAGATGCGCAGGAGCCGGGGCCTGCGTGATACCTTCAGCGCAGGAGCGGCAAGCATATTTGGGGCGAACGGTGACGATGACACGCAGCTGCGCTGGAATGATATCCAGCCGCTCGGTGCGGTCTTCACCTATACGGTGCATCTCGCCACACCCGCAGGGGCAGTTCAAACTCTGAGGCTCGACCACCCGCTCAACCCGCGGGAGGCCTGCGGGAAGATTGCCACGATTGCGCCGGGCAGCTTTGCGAGGCCGTGCCTCTGAGGGCGCCTGCTCAGCTTGCTGAGTCTCAACTTCAGCGACGGCAACTTCAAGGTCTTCAAAAGCCAGCTGCCGTTCATCCTCGCTTAACTTCTCCGAGCGCCTGCCATGTGTGGCGTTCTTGAGCTCGGCAATGAGGTGCTCCAGACGCTTAACCAAAACTTCCAGCTCAGATGTTTTGGTTTGTAGCCCGGTCGTCTCTTGCTTCAGCGATTTGTTCTCGCGCAGCACCGCCAAGACAGCTTCACGCTGGCTCTCGGGAATGGCGGATATATCGATGGGCGGCAGGTCGGACATGCCCGGATTATAGCTTGATTTACGCCCAAATGGGCAGGTCTTTTGAATCGCCCCGGATTTACCGGAGACCTATAGCTTCATTTCACGCGACCATATCGAGCACGTCGTGCTGTGCATAGAAGTTCTGTTCAGCCTCTGCTGGCGGGATGTTTCCGATGGGACCAAGTAGACGCCGGTTGTTGAACCAATCGACCCAGCCGAGGGTGGCCAGTTCCAGATCCTGCATGTTGCGCCACGGTCCTTGGCGATGGACCAGCTCTGTTTTGTAGAGACCGTTAATTGTCTCAGCGAGGGCGTTATCATAGGAATCCCCGACGCTGCCTACCGACGGTTCGATGCCAGCCTCAGCCAAACGCTCGGTGTAACGAATGGACAAATATTGACCGCCGCGATCCGAATGGTGAACCAATCCACTTTTCTGGACCGGCCGTCGGTCATGCAGGGCCTGCTCCAAAGCATCGAGAACAAAGTCCGTTTTGGCGGATCGTGAGACCCGCCATCCGACGATGCGATCAGCAAACGTATCGATGACGAAGGCCACATAGACAAAGCCCTGCCACGTCGACACATACGTAAAATCGCTGACCCAGAGAAGGTTCGGAGCTGGTGCTCGGAACACGCGGTTCACCTTGTCACGCGGACAAGGCGCTGACGTGTCAGGCACGGTTGTTTTGACCACCTTGCCCCGCACAGCCCCACGGATGCCAATCTGTTTCATCAACCGTTGCACCGTGCATCTTGCAACCTCAAAGCCCTCACGTTTCAACTGATGCCAGGCCTTGCGCACCCCGTAGACCTGATAATTCTCATCCCAGACGCGTTTGATCTCCGAGCGCAGCTCTGTATCCCGCTGATACCGGGCAGAAGCTTTGGAAGGGTCCGCTCGGCACGCAAGTTGGTGATAGAATGTTGACGGTGCGATCGGCAGCACCCTGCAGATCGACTCGACACCGTAAACAACGCGCTGATCCTCAATGAAGGCGATCATCGCTTCAGTGGGCGGTCGAGTTCCGTCCCGCTGCCCGGCAGCGCATGTAAACATGCGCGAGAGGGGGCGCAGAATAAGCTGACGCCTTACGCAGTATCTCGTTGGCCTGACGCAATTCCCTGTTCTCTCGTTCGAGAGTCTTGATCCGGTCGCGTTCCTCGGTTGTCACGCCATCACGCATGCCGCTGTCCTTCTCGGCCTGCTTGACCCATCCGCTCAAGGTCTGGGGAATACAGCCGATCTTGGGTGCAATGGCCGCAATCGCGCCCGCCTGCGTTTCGTATGAGCCTTGATGCTCGAAGACCATCCGGACCGCACGCGCGCGAACCTCAGATAAATAGCGATTTGCCATTTTGCTTTTTGTCATAACCATCATCCTTACTTAAGTTGATGGTCTCCGACAAACTTGGGGCGATTCACTTTCCGGTAAGCAGGGCCACAGAGAGCGCCCTTGCATCCGCTTACAAACGGTCGTTTATTGGCGGTATATGAAACTGCAAACGGCCTGTTTTGATGCCCCCGATAGGTTATGCCGGCGTATCAACCGAGGATCAGACCCCCCCTGCCCCAGTCAGAGGCTCTGAAGACTGCAGGTTGCGTCGAGATATTTGAGGAGCCAGCCTCGGGCGGCAATCGTGCGCGGCCGGTGCTTGCGCGGGTGTTGGAACGCATCGGCAAGGGCTACACGCTCGTTGTCGTGCGGATCGACCGCCTGGCGCGGTCGTTGTCGCATCTGCTGGAGGTGATCGAGCGGCTCGAGGCCAAGGGTGCGTTCTTCCGTTCTATTCAGGACCCGATCGACACCGGATCCCCGCAAGGCAAGTTCACGCTGCAGGTTCTGGGCGCTGCGGCCGAGTTCGAGCGCGCCCTGATCCGGGAACGCACGAAGGCCGGCCTCGCCAGTGCCCGAACAAAGGGCCGCGTGGGCGGAAACCCTGGGCTCCGGGCCGAAGACCCAGCCGCTCTTCGCAAGGTCCGGCTGGCCCGACAGGACGGCTACATGGAGCGGTTGCACCAGACGGCGCAGGACTGGGTGCCCCACGTGCGCCGCTTGCGCCCCGATATGGCTTGGGAGGACGTGCTGCGCGTCGTTAACGGCCCCCTGCCCCACGACCGACACTGGACGCAAAGCCGCCTGCTGCGCGCCGTCAACGTCTATGTCCGGGACGGCTTCCTGCCTGCCGAGGTGCTAACCCGCGCCGGGCGCCGCGAAACGGACGACCGCCTGCCCGCAATCGTCGCGGCCATCAAGGGCGCGGATCCCGACATCACGCTTCAGGCGATCTGCAGCCGCCTGGAGGCGATGCGCGAACGCACGCCCCGTGGGAGGACAAGCTGGCAGCCGTCTTCGGTGAAGATGCTGCTGGAACGGGCTGAAAGGTTGGGTCTGCTGGATTGAATTCAGCGGCCTCGGCTCTTGTGCCTGCTGCGATCAGCCACACTAAATCTAGAAAGAGCTTGCGCGAATCTCATCGCTCGGGCAATAGTCTCGAAAAATACCGCGCAATCACATAAAAAACGCGCCCACGGATCGAGGCATACATGAGCGAAGCTGAGCAGGACCTAGACATTGCCATCGGGCAGTACGCAGAGCTTCTCGCGTCGAACCTTCATGCGCAACGTGCCGCCCACTTTCCCCCAGACGCCAAAAAGGTCATGCGCACCTTGACCAGCGGTGAAGCCGCAGAGTTGCTTGGCGTTGATCATACCTACCTTCGCAAGCTTCATCGAGAAGGAAAGATCGCTGACGTCGAAACCACCGCTGGCAGCCACAGGCGATATACCCTCGATGATATCTGGGAGATTCGCCATGCCCTTGAGAAAAACGCGAAGAAGCCTGGAACCTACGTTCCGGGTCGCCGTGCCGGTGACGAGCTTCAAATCGTCTCTGTTGTGAACTTCAAGGGCGGAAGCGGAAAAACGACAACATCGGCTCACCTTGCACAGCGCTTGGCTCTCAAAGGATATCGTGTCCTTGCGATCGATCTGGATCCGCAGGCATCTCTCTCTGCGCTGCATGGTATCCAGCCCGAGCTGGACCTGATGGAGGGTGGCACACTGTATGACGCGGTTCGCTACGATGAACCGGTCCCGATCTCAGATGTGATCCGCAAGACCTACATCCGCGGTCTTGATCTTATTCCGGGCAACCTCGAACTCATGGAATTCGAGCACGAAACACCCGCCGCAATCCAGCGCGGTGGCGCCCGCGCCTTCTTCGCCCGTGTACGTGACGCGCTCGACAGTGTCGAAGCGGACTATGATGTCGTTGTCATCGACTGCCCGCCGCAACTTGGCTTCCTTACCATGTCCGCCCTCTCCGCATCCTCTGGGGTGCTTGTAACCGTTCACCCGCAGATGCTCGATCTGATGTCCATGTCGCAGTTCCTGCGCATGACCGCCGATCTGCTTGGCGTCATCCGAGATGCCGGCGCAAACCTCCGCTTCGACTGGCTGCGTTTTTTGCCAACCCGATACAAGGTGGGCGACGCCCCACAGACCGAGGTGATTGCCTTCATCCGGGGTCTGTTCGGCAGGTCAGTCCTGACCAACCACATGGTCGAGTCGACGGCTATCTCTGATGCAGGGCTGACGAAGCAGACGCTCTACGAGGCTGACAAGAAGGACTTCACGCGCCAGACTTTTGATCGCGCGATCGAGTCCATGAACGCCGTAAACGACGAGATCGCTGCGATCATCCAGAACACGTGGGGACGCAATGGCAAGAAAGCCTAAATTGGGTCTGCCCCTGCAGACACTTCGCAATGCTCCCGACGCTCTTGAGGGGCGCCGGCTACGCGGTGGTGTGTTTGAAATTGATCCTGGCCATATCGAGACAGCTGGACGGCTAGACGACCGTCTGCAAATTGAGATCGAGGGTCTCAAGGCGTCGATCTCTAAAAATGGCCAGCGAGTTCCGATTCTTGTCCGTCCGCTTGAAGATGACCGATACAGCCTGATCTATGGCCGTCGTCGGCTGGAAGCTTGCAGAGAACTTGGCATCAAGGTCCGCGCCATCGTCACCGAGATGGAGGGTGATCAGGCCCTTCGCGATCAGCTTTTGGAGAACCAGGAGCGGCGTGATCTAAGCTTCATTGAACGTGCGCTCGTGGCCTCCGCCTTGCTCGAAGGTGATCATCTGAGCCCTTCTGAACGGACCAACAAAGGTGTCGCCGAGGTTCTCAATCTGACCGAGGCCGGGGTGTCTCAGTTGTTGAGCGTGGTCCGTACCGTTGGAGAAGAACTGGTACTGGCCATCGGTGCCGCGCCAGGTATCGGGCGGCCACGATGGGAAGAGCTGAAGAAGCTGATCGGAACTTCAGAGGCTGATCGCGAACTGCTCGCTGCCTTGGCCAGTGAGGCAAAGAGCGCATTCCCTGGCGGCATTGATGAGAAGTCCGATCAGGCATTTTTGGCGGCCCTTTCCGCAGCCGGAAAGCCCGATAACTCCGAATCCGCACCTCGCCCGCGTGGGCGACCCGCCACGGTCATTCCGGGCGTTGGGGCGGCGACAGTTACGACTGGACGTCGTGGCAAACAACTCAAACTCGAGCTGAAGGCCGAGGACAGCGATTTTGTCAGCTGGTTGGAAGGCAATGCCCCACAGCTGCTTACCGAGCTTCACGAGCGCTGGAAGCGTTCGGAAGACTGAAGAAGAGCAACAAACAAAAAGGAGGCACGATACAGGCAAAAAAGAAAAAGGCCCCGAGAAGCTAACTTCACGAGACCTTTCTTAGGTTTCGCACGGGACCAGCCCGCTACAAAACTTCAGTTTTCGCACCTCTGAATGTAGCGTTCTGGCCCCTATCCCGCAAGCGCAAAGCGATTCGCGGGCCCAGTAAAATTTTGCCTTCGTGAATAACATCATGGAGTACACACCGATTTCACCGTTTATGCGGTCGATCTCGCACGCTCATCTGCGTGTGGTCGAGCGGCCCGAGGCGTCTGTTCCGGGCAAGCCCGTCAACAAGTGGGAGCTCCTCCGCGAGCTGTCCAAGGCCCAGGCCGCCTTTGGGATTTCCGAGCGCGATCTGACCGTTCTTCAGGGGCTTCTCAGCTTCTTTCCAGACGACAAGCTTGGCGGGAACGCTGAAATGGTCGTCTTCCCGTCCAACAAGGCCATTTGCGAGCGGCTGAACGGTATGCCCTGCTCGACGATGCGGCGCCACCTCGCGCGTTTGGTAGAAGCTGGCTTGCTTGTGCGGCGCGACAGCCCCAACGGCAAACGTTACGTCCGCAAGCATGGCGAAGAACGCGTGGCCTTCGGCTTCGATCTCTCCCCGCTTTACTGCCGGGCAGAAGAGGTCGCGCGAGCCGCAGAGGCCGTGCGTGAGGCTGAGGAGCGTGTCAGGCGTCTGAGAGAGGTTGTGAGCCTCATGCGGCGCGATCTCGCAGCCTTGGCGGAGTTTGGTGAAGAAGTTCAGCCTGGGCTTGGGCTCTGGGATCAGCTTCGCGATACGGCCGTCCTCACGGCTCGGGCCCTTCGCCGCAAGCTTCCACTCGAGGATCTCGCAGCCCGTCGCGCGAACCTAGAAGCTCTTCTTGACCAGGCACGCGACGCTATTGATGGCCCTGAAACAGAAGAAATGAACACCAGTGATGCCCGTTTCGAGCGTCACCATCATAATTCAAATAAAGAATCTATAGATCTTGAACCTGCCTTAGAAAAAGGAGGGGCGGCGGCCGATGTTCCAGAGAAGGATAACGATGAGCCTTTGGCTGACGTTGAAGGGCCGGACACACAGCGGGTGCCCAGGATCCCACTTCATCTGGTGATTGCGGCCTGTCCTTCGCTCAAAAGTTTCTACCAAGGGGATGTTCGGCACTGGCACCAACTTTTCGACGCTGCCTGCCATGTGCGGCCAGCAATGGGCATCAGTGCGTCCGCCTGGGAAGAAGCGCAGCGGTTCATGGGGCCCGAGCAGGCGTCGATCGTTGTCGTTGCCATGCTGGAACGCTTTGCCGACATCAGATCGCCGGGTGGATATCTCCGCGCGCTGACATCGAAGGCAGCGGCGGGCGAGTTCTCCTGCGGGCCGATGGTCATGGCGCTGATCGGCCGACGGAGCGCAGCTTAACAGCTGTTAAGTGTCCGGTGAAAGTGGGCCGCTCTGATGTGACTTAACAGCTGTTAAGTCTGGTCTGACCGCCAAGTACTTTTTAGCAGATCAAGGACTGGAGGTTTTTGGACACTGGTGAGACAGATTGGGAAAATGGGTGTCGGCGGCTGTCGTGGAGAACATCTGATGATCAAGGCGGCTCAGAAAGCCACACTGTTCCAATCGTGGGACAACCCCTTTGACAAGCGTGTGCAGAGCCAGCCCAACGTCTGGCGCATCAAAGTCGGAACATCGCTGGAAGGATGGTCTGGAGAGATCGTACACTGGGGTCCACTGCAGGGCTTGAGCGCGCGGAATACCGCGGCTGCGCCTTCGGTTCACCACAGCAGGTCGAGCATCGCATTAAATAAACCTCTGCAGTCCCTGCCCTACTAGGTCTTGATGCCGAGGATGAGGTGACGCTGGATCAACTCATAGCCTTCACCGCCAATCCGAATATTGGGAGCAAGTTCATTTCTGTGATGCAGTCAGGTTAGACTGTCATAAGGTGCCCTACATTAACCGTCCGAACCACGGTACGCGGTTCCAATCTGAACCAGGGCTTAAGCTTGTAGAATACCTCGATCAATTCGCGCGAACGGCGCTGTGTCTTGTCTGAGCTCATACGCGCCGCCCGTTGCAGTGCGTCCTGACAACGCCCAACTGTCATAGCGATCCGCGGACACGTGCGCAGCGGTGGCGTGATTTTGCTTGGTTCGAACTGGCCGGCCTATGCGAAGTTCTTGATGTGCCTGAGGACGCAAGCCTCTCAAAATCCATGATATCATATAAGCCATTGATAATAATACGAAACAAACGAATGTATTGGCTACATTCACCGATGTTACTTGCCGATCCGGGGGGGCGATCCGGACTTGCTGGATAGGATCGCAGTTATTGGCGGATATGTCGGGGTTTCCTGTCTGTTTCTGCTTACTGCCCGCAGAAAGTGAAAGTGTCCTTCGGGTTTTGTGACTGACGGATGAGGGCCCTTGGGGTCCCTCGGATGGGTCCGGGCCGGGTTCCAGTCTGCCGTTTCTGATGAAGGGCATTCCCATGCAAACAGGTGTCTTGCGCGTGTTGCGCGCAACCGCTGCCTCCTGGTGGCGGCTTAGAGAACTGCGCCGAACCGGCGAGACGGAGCTGGCCCGGCGGCTCGAGCGGAAAGCCGTTCTCCGCGATCTCGGCTATCTCAGGCAGGCTGCGACTCTGCCAAACGCGCACGTGATCTGCGGGGAGGGTGGGACGTTCCTCCATCTCGGCTGGACTACCGTGTCGACCTTTGCGCCGATCGAGCGCTTTCCCTTGGCCGCACTTGCGGTCGCACGAGGAACCCCGTTCATCGATATCCGACACGACACGGATGTCATCGCCTTCGCGAACCTGCCGCGCGTGAAGCGTGACGGATCGGTCGACCCTGGCCATTCGGGTGCCGGCAAGTCTGTCTCGCTGAGCACCTACATCGACATGGTCGAAAAGCTCGGTGCGAGGATTCTCAATGATCCGCGACCCCGTCGGTCAATCTGATCCCCAAACTTCTCACCAACACTCGAAAGGAGGCCAGCCATGGCCCGATCCCGCACGACCAAATTCGATGCCTCCGAGGTCATCACAAACGAAATCATCCGCATCATCGAGCGCGGCGTCCTGCCATGGCGCAAGCCCTGGACCGCAGGTGGCAGCTCTCGCCCCCTGCGCGTGGGCGGTGAACCCTACCAGGGGGTGAACAACTTCCTGCTGACAATGCGGACCGTGATGGCGGGCCACAGCTCTCCCTTCTGGATGACGTTGCCGCAAGCCAATGCGTTGGACGCAAAGGTCCGTAAGGGCGAGAAGTCTGCTGTCGTCGTTTATTACGGTCAAAGCCGGAAAGACGCGGGCGGCGAGGACGACCGCAGCGACGTGGATTATCACTCCGAGGAAGCCCGTATCTTCCGCTTCCAGAAATCCTACCGTGTGTTCAATGCCTGCCAGATCGAGGGCTTGCCCGACAGCTTCTACCCTGACCCGGAGCCCGTGCCCGAGCATCCGCCGTCCGAGTCCATCCCGCACATGCAGGCGTTTTTCGATACCATCGACATCACAACCGTCTTCACAGGAACGGAAGCGTACTACCTGCCGCCCGTGGACAAGGTCTACATGCCGTCCATCACGCGGTTTCAGGACCCGCGCAATTTCTACGGGGTCTGGGCGCATGAGCTGGCGCATGCCACGAAAGCCCCCCATCGACTGAACCGTGATTTCGGGTTCTCGAAGTTTGGCAACACGTCCTATGCGCGCGAGGAGATCGTCGCGGAATTGACCTCGGTGTTCCTGGGTCAGACGCTCGGCTTCACGGCGCATACGCTCGAGATGAATGCCGCCTACCTCCACAACTGGTTGCGCGTTCTTCGGTCGG
>Ga0208645_1003993_pt1 | contig 10629 bp, 7 predicted proteins | sample VirMetDEL_Sep_01_FD_184519 | JGI IMG/M metagenome (GOLD analysis project Ga0208645, IMG submission 184519) | Aqueous microbial communities from the Delaware River and Bay under freshwater to marine salinity gradient to study organic matter... | ecosystem: Environmental > Aquatic > Marine >...
GGAGTACATGTTTACATAAAATGAGCCGCCGCCGCAGGGTTGCTTACTCCTCTACGACGACGACCCGTACATATAACCAGCATAGGCGTTAGTGCCTAAAGTCTATTCCTCTTCCTCTTCTTTTGGTCTGTAAGAAACCATATTACCTCTGCCATCCCGTCTCAGGCGTGGTAATCCATCCTTGCCTGTCCGTGAATAGAAGTAATGGCAGCAAGCATCAACCAGTTTCTCAAATGACGGGTACTTATTGCCCTGTGCATCGTAGTAGGGTGGTAGGATTTCGTCACACCCAAGGTCGAATTGTTCTGCCTGTTTCATACTCCTTAGTCGTCACCAAATCCACAACCCCACCAACTGAAGGTGTATGGAGATTCGTCAATCGCCTTGTCCCTAGCCGCAGCCTTGGCGGCAGAGATTCTTTCCCTCTTGATGATGCGTCCTTTTTTACGTCGATCATCTTTGAGGAGTGCCTTTGCTGAAGCAAGGGTTCGGGCTTTAGCGGACATACGAAATCCGCCACTCCAATCGGCTTGGTAGGCAGATTGTTCTGCCTTTACCCAAAAGCCGTTAGTTATAATGGTGACTTGATCTGGGCTATAACCCCAGAATTTTTCGATGCGTTCCTTTGTGAGTGCTTTCATAGTTTCTTTCTTCTGTTAGATGGTTATCCAAGACGCTTTTTTCTGTCCTTTTTTGCGTCCTTGGGCCATTCGTATGAAATCTTTCAGTTCTCTGTCAAGTAGCTTTTTCTTGTGTGCCTGCATTTTTTTCTCTGGATCTTGTGCCATTGCTTGTACCCAGTAGTTCACACCCATTGCTAATGCCTCCAATCGGTCATCATGCACAAGTGAGCCTCTATCCTTTGTGATTCTTGAGAGTTGGTAGAATAATGAGTAGGAAGCTTTCTGCTCTACAGGATACGCTTGGATGGTATTGTAGTCGTGCTTGATTACTTGCGGATCTATCACAAGCTTGTGTTGTGCTAAGACAGGTTCCAGAGTGTCGATGACTCGTTGCTCTTTACTTCCGCTTGCTCTTGTGTGCCGCACCTCTTCAATGCCGCATGGATATATACTATGCAGGATAGGTTTTAGTAGTTCCGTGAACATACCATCACCCATGTTAGCTTCGATGATGACCTTATTCACCTGGTTGCGTTTTGCAATGTTAGCAAGTTCGATCAGTGTTGGCTTTTCATAGCCTCCTTTAATACCTCCGCATTCAGGCGTGTATATAAATCCGTTGAGCATCTTGCATACCGCATAGCCTGTTTCATCTCGACCTCTTCCTGATGGGTCAATCGCAAGGACTGAGCCTGTGTACGGTATCATATCACCGACTCTGCTCTCAGGTCGGTAGAATCTATCACCATTGAAGCCAACACACGGCAAATCACGATACTCGTTGTCTGGTGTTTGTGCGTAGATTAGCTTCTGCGGTGCAAGCTCGCTATCAATATTGGTAACGATCAGGTCATTGATCTTGAGTGGGTATCTATCTGCATCACTCAAACTTGGGTTGAGTAGATACTGTAATTCAAAATGGCTATTGCCATAGCTGAGTTTACGTTCCGCAAGGTCTGCGTCTGAAAACCGATCGGGTTCCGTAGAATGCCCTATGTTTTCTGGAGTTGAGTTTTTGGCAATATATGGCGAAAGTCTATCACCGTAGTACTTAGCCGCATACTGTTCTGTTGGGTATATTGCTGGCCAAATTCTCGGCACGTACCCTCTTTTCTCAAGCTTCTTGTAAATAGTGTCCTCGCATTGCGGTGTGCCTAAGTAGATAATCTTGGGATTGACCTTTGCTGATTTAATTACCGCATCAAACTCCCTAACCTTTACGTCAAGTGCATCACGCATACCCTGAGTCATAGAGTTATTTGGCACTTCGATGTCGTCAGCAATAATAATATCTGCTCGACCTCCTGCGATCTGTGAGTTGATACCTAGTGACTTTACACTTGGTGAGTGTGAAGGGGGGGCAGGCCCAACCTCAAATGCGATCTTGGAAAACCGCTGGTCGGCAGATGGTTTAAGGTGCTGTAATACTGGAACTTCATGTATGAGTCGTAGGGTAAACGTGCTAAAGTCATCTGCCCGTTGCTTAGAAGCTGAAACAACCATTGCATTGACTGCGGGATTGAGTAGCAAGCACCAATCTACGAAAGCAGAGCATATCCAACTCTTCCCCTCTCCACGAAATGCCCATGTTTGTTGACGTTTTGGCCCATGCTGCAACCAATCTGCAATCTCATACTGGATTGGCGTAGGGTCAGGTAACGCCAAGTGCCTCCAGATAAGACACAGGAAGTTCTTAAAGTCCTTCAGTTCTGGTGCTACGTTCACTTATCCGAATGCCTGGTCTTGCTCCCGCTCTTCCTGTGTCGGGAATGGCAGTGACTTCAGTAGTTCCCTTGCCGCACTGTTGTTGTCTTCCACATCTGCCTTTACGCCACTGTTCTTTAGTAGCCCGATTGCTGCATTGTAGAGTGCTGCATTGCGGTCTTTGGGTTCCATGCCCTTCATTAGTTCTATGGATTCCGTAAGACTTTCGCAGACTACGGTGTGAAGTTCTTCTAGTTTCTTTCGGTTGTCGCTCATGTGATTACTACTCTTATTTGGTCGATTGTTGTAACCCAATTTAGGATTGTAGGTGCGTCTGTGGATGCGTAAGCATAGTCACCAGTAGTCAATGTAATGTAATACAATGGATTGAGGTAAGTTGCATTCCATTTGATACCAACAGAAAATTGTGTGCCACCAGCAGTTTCCTCAATTAAGTAGCTATCTTGTATTGGATAGAATGTATCAGGACTGCCACTATCCCTTCCATAAAACTTCACTTCTCTCCATACCAGCGTGTCGTAAACATCTTGCGAAATTAGCACAGCCATTGCTTGGTTTGCTGCCAGTGCCGTACCTTCAAGTGTGGAAGTCCATCCACTATCATAAATAGGTACTCGATCTACTGCTTCCTGTGCTTGGAATAAAGCATGCCTATATATTCCATCGACTTCATCTGAGGTAATCACCGATCCGTCACTGAAATCGTAATCAAGTGCGGTGTCATCATTGTCCTTGCCTAGCGTATCACGCATGACAATAAAAACAACTCCCGTTCCTGGTGCGGTGTCAAAAACTACATTACTACCCGTAATTGAAAAACTGTATGCTCCTGCCGTAGATGAATCAAACCTCGCACCACCAGTAGCAATTTGCACTATGATGTGTGAGTCATCGACCCAATTAGTAACTGGTATAGCAAATGTGGTGGTGCTATTGTCTCCTGTGTAGATTGCGTATGTGTTTGCCATGATAGTTAGAAGTTAAGTGTCTGTATTAAATTGTCGAGTTCCGCACCTTGCCGTTGCTGTCGCTGGACTTCTTTGTATTGTCGATGAAAGTCGTTAAGTTCTGGATACTCTTTCAATGCTCGGCTTAATCCTTCTGCACGATACCTAGAAAGAATACTGTTAATCATGCGAATCCGAGGAGATGGCAACCCTGGTTCGCTACTAGGGGACATTTGCTGATACTCTCTGGATTTTATTAACTTCTCCAATGCCTGCCGTAAGGTCTTGCCTCCGATTTGTACAGTCCCCATTAACTCCAACCTGCGATCATGTGCGGATTGTCCTTTGTTATTCTCATACCCTGTCAAATCGATCAAGCCACGGTATGAAGGTGATGGATTGGAAAATCCATGATCTAGTGCAGCAATCTCCTCCAGAACCAAGTCATCTTTCTGTGTCCGAGTCGTAATGGGACTGATTGCTCCAAGGAGAGGAATCCCAAAACTGTCTTCGATTTCCTTTTCTTCTCCTAGTATATTTCGTCTTGGGTCAAGCCTCATTCCTGAACCAGTTGGGCTATAAAGTCTAAAGCGATCCACGAAGTTACGGATCTCCTTCATGTCATCCATGCTCATTATGTCACCAACAATCTCCTTGCCTGTGGTTCTCCATAATCCAGCAAGTGGGATTGTTGAGTTCACTGCAATATTACCCAAAAACCTCTCCGCAGCACGTCCCGACTCATCGGACATTGCCTCTGTAAACTGCTCCATACCAGCCAAGTAAGATTTGTTGGTCATGTTTCTAATCAATGAAACAAGAAGCGTAAGGGTAGTTCGCTCAATGACACTTTTGTTAGCTTCCCAATTCTCCTTCTGCATATCCATCATATCAGCATATACACCAATGATTGTTGCTAATGGGTCTAATCTCCTGTAGCTGATCCACTTATTGCCAACACGAATACTATATGGTTGCCAACCAGCATCCTCTAGCCTTTTCCTTGCCTTGGGATCTCTCGGCCCTCCGCCGCTGATTCTATTTGAGAATGATTGAAATGCAGCAATGTGTGTGGCAACCGCCATTCCTGTTACCGCAGCTTTACCCCGTGCTGCTGCTCTCACCGCAGGATTTGCACTCCTTAGATTCTGAAGTAATGGCCTAATGTTTTTGGGATTTACGACACCAAAAATAGAGCGATCCAGAGCATAGGTCAGGATATTGACTGGTGTTCTCACAAAGGGAAATACAAACGAAAGTATTGGGTTGCTTGTGACTGTCTTGTGAAAAGATCCGCTCAATGTATTTGGATCAAGTTCTCTCGTGAATGTGACTTCCTCTGCCGCATCCTTTCCATATTTTGCTAACGCACTTGCATTCTCATCAAAGTTCTCTTTGACGTACTTCTTGACGTACTTAATTGTGGCTTCATCCGACAACTCCCGTTGTCTTGCCTTCATGAATCCCTCTCTAGCTACGGTTCTCTGACTGTAAAGTTCTCCACCTTGGGTGATAATCTTCTCTAGTTTTTCATTTACGTACTTCGCTATGCCTTGCGTGTCAGTGATTCCGCTCTCTATTGCTTCGATTGTTGCTTTATATTTTACTGCCAGTCTTACATTCAAGCCCTTGAAAAACTCATCGGTAGCAACTAACCCTCTTGATGGCAATCGTAACGCCTCTGCTATTTTATTGAACGTATCATAAAATTCTGAGTCTGGATTGATTCCTATATTCTCAGACGTAATGGCTTTATTTCCTCGTATTTCAAGAGGTCGACTGCTTGGCAAAAGGATTGGCTCCCCTTTTTTTGCTGCTTGGATGGAGTAACGGAATACTTCGGAGTATGTATCTAATTCCACTGCGTGTTTTATGACTGCCTTAGCTAGGTCGGGTCTACCAGACATAAGAGATCCTATGGACATCTCAAAACCTCGCATAAATGTAGTCAATGCTCCACCCATTCCGTTTACCATTTGGGTTGGTAATCCAGAAAGTAGGTTGTTTAACCAGAATTCACGTAGCATATCAAGTTTACCAGCTTGACTGTTTTTGGTTATGTTTAGCACCTTCTTGAGTATCGCCTTGTCTGAACCACCACTCTCAAGTATTGCTACAACTTGATCAATCCATTTTTGCTTACGATCTCTGGTGAATTGTTCGGCAAAATCTCTACCTCCTGCTTGCAACTCATGAACAGGATTCTTTCTAAGTTTACCTAATCGAAATGTTTGTACATCTCGTAAACCCTGCCCCATTCTGCGAGCAAGTTGCTGTTCTCTCGACATATATTGCCAGATTGTATCTAAGTATGCCTGCACATTACCCTTACGCTCTATTGTTGTAAGTCCACTATTGTAATACACAGTGCGTAATGCCCTGACTTTTTCTGCGTAAATAGTTCTAAAGATGTCAGCAAAATCAAGATGCCTCCCTATATCATCAATAGCATCATCGGCCATTCCTAACAGGTAGTCATCGCGTATGCCTTTAGGTAAATGCTCTAAACTCTCCTCAAGAACCTGCTTACCCTCCCCTGCTTTAATTCTACGAATCTGCTCAGACCGTATCTCAGGAGAAACTTTTTTAACTTTATCAAACTCTATCTTAACTTCTTTGAGTAAGGCAACTACCTCCTTATCTCCGTCATATAATCCCACATTGTCAGGCACAAAGTCCTTAACCTTATCACCTCCAAGTATATCTTCAGGTATATTGGAACCAAAGTCATCACCAAGCATTCTTGATAATAAAGCCTTTGCATCATCTTTAATTTTTTTTGTTTTTTGAGGATCTTTTAAATCGACACTCTTTCCGTCCTCGAAGTCTACATTAATCTCATTTTCGTCTTTTGGTTGTGGTAGATCATCTTTGCTGGTTGTAGGGTCTGGATCAACTCTTGCTCCTGCTGCTCCTGCTGCGTCTGAGATTAAAAGTTTTTCAGTGACACCCTTTGCGTTACTAAAGCTATCAACAATAATATCTGGTCTAGTCTCATGTATTGCCAATCGTAACCCCGTAACAATGTCTGCGTGTTTTGGATTGACCAACACCGCACCCAAACCATCAAGATTCCCTTCTAAGCCCATTCCTTCTTTTGCAACTAAAATGTATGGGCCATCCCTGTAGGATTCTCCTCCTGCCGTACCTAATGCACCCCCTGCACTCTTGTTTTCCGTCTTTGCAGCGAGTGGTGCGGTATCTAAAACTCCACCTCGTCGATCTGGATCTAAGCCATTCCTAATTATGTTTAATAGATTCTTGGTCGCACCTGTTAATGTTGACTCCTTGGCCATTCCGTGTGCCTGTAGCTTATCCCCTCCCGCTAATACTGCATCATCAAATGCACCTACAGAATCCACTCGACCTCCCTCAAACCATTCATCAGACCGATAGTTTTTATTCTGTAGATCCCATTGACGTACAGCATCATCAAGATCAGCAGGAAGCGTCTGCTCTCTTCTTGTGCTATTTACTGCATTATCTATCACCTCGCCTGCATCATCACCTAAGCCCTCACGCATGCTATTAATTACGTCTTCTGGAGAACCGCCAGAATCTCTAACTCTTCTTCCGTTCTTAATAGCCTTGACCCCTCTCACTACACCCTCAACCATGAGTCCTAGCCCCAATCCTTCTACTGCATTTTTGAGTCTTCCTTCAAGAAATGTGTCATCATCCTTTGTTGCTAAAAACTCTGCGACAGGTTGATGTAATCCAGGGTATTGCTGTAAGAAATTAGATAACCGCAACTCTTGCTCAGTGAATACGGTAAAGTCTGCTGCCATTCCAGCAACAGCGGCTTGTGCTACCCTGCTTTGTGCAAGCTTTTGTCCAATAGATCCTGCCTTTGCTACTTGCGATAAAGCTGTCCCTGCCTTGCTTACTTGTCCAGCAATGGGAATGAATCCAAGTAGAAACTGTGTCATTCCTTCGGTCAAGCCTCCTGCCAAGGTTTCGCTCCTACCAAGTAATCTTGTATCCCAATCAGGTAGTGTGTCACCTAAGAGAAAGTCCCCCACTCCATACAGTCCTTGTGCTGCACCCTCAATACCACGGAATGGTGCTGCGACTAAATCTAGGAATAAATTCGGGTCGTCCTGTTGTTCTATTTGATCTTGAGCCATTATTCGATTCCTAAGCGTTCAATAAATTCTGAGTACTGTTTATACCATTCACGCTGATTATCAAGCAACTCTCTTGGAGTGATGCCATCTTTACCTACACGTTTTGCCTTCTCGATTACTACAGGGTCAGTCGGGTCATTGGCATTTATTTCATCCCTTGTGAGTATTCTATGGTATCTTGAATTGATCTCTCTGGTATCCACTGGATAAGTAGTGTATGAGAACCTACCTTGATTAGGGTCTATGGTTTCCTTTGTGTGTATATAAATGTTTGGATTCTCTGGATCTTGCTTCATTTTATCCAGCGATGTAAGTACACCTGATAGAGACTGCACTTTGATGTAAACATCCTCCCATGCCTCACGATCTTCTTCTGTGTACTCTACGCCAGGAATATCTATAGTGTACGACTGTCCACCTTCGTCATAGATATTCCTTTTTCGGGGCAGCACTTTCCATTTTTGTGTGCCATTTATAATAGCAAGAGCAGTATCATTGTCATATTTATCCCAAAAGAAATCCTTAGCTTGCTGCCTTTGCTTCTCATCACCTAATGCAGATACCTTTAAGTTAGAGATCATGGCTGTAGCTAACTCCTTGCCGCCTTTCTCTCCCTCATATTTGCGAAGGTCAATCGCTTCTAAGTTGGTTGCTGCAATAGTATCAGCTTGCCTATCTTCTTCTGCTTTAATGAATTGATCCTGTAGCTTGGTGGCTCGCTGCTCGTATTGATTAAATAACTGATCGAACCGTGTTTTCAACACACCATTTAATATAGTAGCTTTGCCATCAATGTCTTGTCCGAATACATTTGCAGCTTCTTCTGGTGTTCCAAATTGCCCATCACGGTTTACTCCTGCTGCCAAGTCCTGAGACACTGTCTGCACAATGCTATTCATCTCACGCAAAAACTCACCTTGCAAATCAAGGGACTCTCTGCTACCAACAGGGAAGCGAATCTTTTCTGTAATATCCAACTCCCCAAGCAGTTTACTAAATGAATCAGAGTACAGCCTTACGTAATTGATCTGCTTATCAGAAAGCTGTTGCACTTGTGAAGCTACCACACTATTAGGATTGCGATCTACCCGCTCATTGATCTCCCTAATAATAAAAGCACCCCTTGATTTATCCTCTAAATTTCGTGCATATTCTAGGAAGTCTGACTTCAACTCTTGCTTGGTTGTGTACTCTTTGTCATTCCATTCTGCCGCTTCACCACTGATAATCTTTGCCTCAAGGATTTCGTAAGTACTTAAATCATTTGTGCCTTTAAGTTCTGAAATTTTGTGCGACTCCTGCAAATCCTTCAACTCCATATTGGTGCTTTCTTCCTCTGCCTCTTTAATCAGGTTTGTAATATCCCGTATGGTTGCCGTCTCTTCACCAAGAAGATTTGCTCCCACCTTTAAGTTTTCTTTGGCAAACTCCAAAAAGTCGTAAGCTTCCTGCGGATCTGTGTCTGCCAACATCTTTGAAATGTTACGAATTACTGCCAGTTGATTGATTGGTGATAGTGCATTCAAATCACCCCACTTCTCAACGATTGCCTGTTTAATACCAATTTTAGCTTGATCCTTTTCTATGCCAGTTAATTGGTTATCTGCATCAATGGCATCCATCCCGACAGTGAAGCTATCAATGATGGAGTGTGCTGTTTCCCTTGTGGTTTCTGCCAGCATTTCTTTACGCTTCTGATCGCTGAAACGCTGATGCATCATGTTACTACGTTGCTGCCACTCCCCCTCAAACACTTGGAGCATAAGAGAGTTTTGTGTAAGTTCTGGGTTATCCCTCAGAAACCTATTTTTTTCCTGATCCAGTATCTCCCCAACAGACAAACTCCAGTCATTGGCTTTCTTTCCGTTTTGAAACCTACCTTCACTTGAGGTTGTCTGATTGTGTAGTAAAGCAGCATACCTTCTTGCTAAAGCCTTTTGATTGCGTTCCCAATTTAGGGGATTACCAAGAAATGGAAGTATCCCTTTACGTTCCGCACCATCAAGGCGTTTCTGCATCTTTGCTTGCTCTGCCCTAGTCTGCTCTAGGGTCATGCCTTGCAACTCCTGCTCATACATCTCAGACATAGTCTGTCCTGCTTGTGCGTATGCTTGTAGTCCTGAGCTGACATTGCTCAATGATCGGGCAAGCTTGGTGTAACCGCTCTCAGGTGCTTGCTGTACTGCAACCCTGTACTGACCTCCTGCAACATCCGCTGGACGCAAGCCTCTTGTTGGTAAATCTTCTGTTTGTTCTCGTGCCATTAGGTAAGTGATCCCTTAGATAAATTCACCAGTATTAGCTTTACTTGGTGTGGTGGTTACAGAACCTCCCCTTGCTTGTGCTATAGTGATTCCTTGTGCCATACCTTGTGGTATAGATGCACCTATTGAAGTTACTGCCTCAAGGAAGCTTGGTGAATTGACGGGTCGGTTAATTCCTATCTGCGTTTGCTGACTGCCAGTAATCGCACTTTGAGTCTGGAATCCGTAAGCTACATCTTGGAAGCCTTGCTCCCTTGTAAGTGCATATTGGTAATTACCCATCTGCCTGTAGTAATCATCGAGTAGTAAATCAACACTACTGCCTGACACTCCAGCCTCGCCAGAAGCTACCGTTGCCCTAGCTACACTTGCCTTTGCACGTTGCTGGATTGCAAATAGTTCACTCTGCCTAGCTTGCATTTCCTGGTCTTGCTTAATCCGTTGTGCCTGAAGTTGCTGTTGCAAGCGTACTTGCTCTGCCTCTGATGCAGCGGCTTGGTACTTACGTTGCTGGCGAGCTTGCTGTGTTTGCCCGATAATGCCTGCGACAGATGATACCGCAGAAAGTGCTGTGGTTGTACCAATAGCTGCTTGCGTTGCAGCAAGTGCTGTCCCTGCTGCTGCTGTAGTTGTCCCTGTTAGTGCTGCTCCTAATGGTGCTAATGCCATCCAACACATTACACATCCCCTCCTAATCTAAAGTATTGATAACCTTCAGGGGCAGGATCGTCTAAGAACTTTGCACCTAACCACTTGAGCCATTTGATACTCACCGTGTTCTGGGTATGTACCACATTGTAAACAAAGTCATACCCTACCATTAAATGTGTCACCCAATCCCTGCCATGCTTCAGTAGTGTATCCTTGATGTCTTTCATGTACTTAGTGCCTAGCATCCAAATCATCCCAATGTCATCGGTTACTGAGCCTACACCAAAGCAAG
>Ga0208645_1003995_pt1 | contig 10628 bp, 21 predicted proteins | sample VirMetDEL_Sep_01_FD_184519 | JGI IMG/M metagenome (GOLD analysis project Ga0208645, IMG submission 184519) | Aqueous microbial communities from the Delaware River and Bay under freshwater to marine salinity gradient to study organic matter... | ecosystem: Environmental > Aquatic > Marine >...
CTTGCTCCATCTCTGTGAAGCCACATCCGAGCTGTTTGTTACAGGCTTCTACGACACGCTCTACGGTGTCATGCCATTCCTCTGTTGCGTTGCCTTTCTTACGGGCATAGGTACGTTTGAACGTAGGATATCCTACCTCACCCCACGGGACGGGGTGGCTGGAGAAGTCTCTTCTCATTGGTTTATGTTTTAGAAATTAGAAAAAAAGGACTGCAAAGATAAGGGTTAGCGAGTATACGCTTTGCCTAAGTCCTTACACTTATGCTTCAGCTTTACCGAAGGGTTTTGAACATCTTCTTGTTTCTTTTCGCCAGTGAACTTCAGTAGTCTTGCTGGTTCTTTTCTAAAGTGTTCCATAGCTGACTCTTCGGAATCGTCCTCACCGACAAACATCACCCATGTTATCTTCCTCATCTTCTGAGGTTTCTTTCGGACAATCTTGATGTAGCTTATCTCAGCCTTATCGCAGAAGTAAATGTTCATGTGGATATTTTCTTTTGTTAAAGTATTTCTGTTCCTCTTTCGTTTGCTTCCTTATGATGATGGTGTTGCCACATACACGGAAGGAAGAGACAGGTGTTTTCCTGTTCTCAATATGCTTGAGGGTCATGTGATTGGTGAGCTTCATCAAATCAGACATAAACTCTGAGGAGAACAGATTGAATGGGCTTATCTTGTATCCGTACAGCGTAGCTTCTGGATGCCAGAACGATGTCTCTATGTCCTCGATGATGTATACACCACCGTACTCCAGCTTTGGGAACAGGGCGTAGAATGACATCACCTGATGGTGTGGGATGTGACTCCCATCGTCAATAATGAATCTGTACTTCTTATTCCTTGCAAACTTCTTGAGCTTGCTTTCGTCTGACTGGTCTACACAAAACACCTCGCCCCTATCCACCTTCTGCACGTTCTCTGGTGAGATGTCTATGCAATCTACATTTGCCTTCGGAAAGTATTCAAGCCAAGCAGGAAAGGATTCACCGTTTCCGTAGCCTATCTCCAGCATATTGAACTCATCGTCCCTCATGTGCTTCAGCTCGTCATCATAGAATAGATGGTAGGCGTGGTGATGCACCTTGTCGGACTCTTTGAATATCTCCTCAAAGCTCTTCATAGCACTTGCTTTCTGATTTCATTCTGAGTGTCGATGTGGAAGAACTCTTTCCACTTGTCCTTTGATGCCTCAACCAAGTCCTCTATCATGGAGGGATTCTCATGCAACATCTTCACCTTCTTCCTCCAGTCCAGATGATGCTTGCATAATAACCCTGTCTTGCCATCTTCTATAAACTCTCTGTAGGGAGTAGCGTCCGTAGCAATGACAGCCGTGTCTGTGTATACAGCCTCCGCCACCTTCAGTGGACTCTTGCATCGTGTGAATATGTTGCTCTTCACAGGACATAATGATACGTTAAATTCTTTGTACTGCGTTCCATACTCGAAGATGTTTTCCACAGGCATCGTTAACTTTGCGCCCAATATCTCAGGGTATCCACCCAAGTTAACAACATTTAGGCTGTATGGAGTCCAATCCACACCCATTGTTTTAAGGTCTTTCTTGTGACCGAGCGCACCGACATATCCAAACCTCGCCTCGCTGAAGTCTTTGTCTCCTTCATTCCAACTCCAGTTCTCGTGTTCTGGGTTGACAGCGTTGTGGACAACAACAAACTCAGCGTTCGTGCGTAGCTTGCTCATCTTGTCTCGGAGGTATTCAGAGGGCGTTGTCACCACATCCGCTATCTCTATGCAAGCTATAATATTTGGGGCAGCAACTTTCTTGTAATACTCCTGAGCAGGGTTGTCGTTCTCAAGCTCCCAGAAGTCATCGTTGTCCACTATGAGCCTTACGCCCCTTTCTGTGAGCCACTCCTTGAATCTCTTGTGGTTGGTGAGCTGGGCAAACCTGCCTATCACAAGGTTCTTTACGTTGCTGAGGTCAAATTGCTTCAGCATCTCGTACCCAAGGGAGTTTCCATCCTCGTCCTTCTCCCACCCAAAAAACTGCACCTTCTCTCCTTGCTCTATCATCCTCTTGTAGGGGACGTACAGCCTGTGGTAGTCAACACCACCAATAGACTGCTGCATAGAGCCGTCAGGTTGCCTCTCTTCCTTTATCTTTAAGTGGACGAGGGTAACATCCCTACTCACCGTTATAGTATTTCAGGGACTCTCTAATGTGGTCTGCCTCATACCTCACTTTGGTGAGGCATCTACTTAGTTCCTTCTCAACTTCCTCTTGCTTCAACTTAACATCACCCGTGTAGTCGAAAAGGTTTTCATACAGCGATGTGATTACATCGTGCATACGGCAGCATCCAATGCTGTATGCTGCTCCCAGTTCTTTTTTGGTTGACATTGAAAAATACTTTGCATAAAGTTACAAAGCATCCATTCCCTACCAAGTAAGTGGGGTATTATTTTGTCAACAATTTCTGACGATTTGTTTCCTCTCTATGACATGGCTTACACATCACTGAGTAGCCGTCAGGGTCTTCACAAAACAGTCTGTCGCAAAAGGATGGCAGGTCTGAAAATGACTTGAGAGAACCAGCAGGAATCTTGTGGTTCACCTCCACCTCTTTACTCTTGAAATACTTCTTGCAAGCGGAACACTTGTACTCGAATTTATGCCTCTTTCCTTTGACAGTTTTCTTCACCCTGTTCTTAGCTTCTACACGAGGCTTGTAGTAGCTCCATATTCGTCTTAGAGCAGAACGTATCCTTGACATCAGCATAGCCTCTGTCCATGTTCCCATGTTGCGTGTACGCTCTACTCTCCTTCCCACCTAAACAATTTTTTCAAGGAGTCGCAAATCAACACCATGACTTCCATAAGAGTTGCCATTAGTATCGTTCATTCTTCTTATGTAGTGATGAATTTTATTTGACTTCTTTAATATCTTTTTTATGGTAAAAAGGGGAGCGTAATAAACAGCCTCCTCTTTCCTCACCACACATCCATACTTACTGGAATTATCAAATCGCTTCCATATAAACAAACCGAAGTTGTCTGAATACTTAACGCTGTACTCAAACAGGTCGGAGGGATTGAACGTCCAGCAGTGTTGAGGAGGTATTCCGTAAACTTTTTCGGACTTGTAAAACGGTATCTGTAAAGATTTTAAATCAGCACTAACACAGCTGCTTAATATATAAAGGTCAGGAGCGTGTTTAAACTTCTGTTTTGATGGGTTCTCAATTAACCCTAACCTTTCACCGTAAGTGTCTAAAAAGTCTTTTTCCCAAGCGTCTGCAAACTCGTAATAGTTAGACCTTTTTTCTGTCCTATACATATTACAAGTAGAGTACACCATCCTGACAGATGATGGGGGTGTGTTCTCCAACGTAGGCGCAGTCGATGTTGTATTCAAACCACTCGATGGCTTCCTCGTCATTCATGCCCTGATGTATAAGCTCTTCAATGATTTTGCTTGAGGAGTAGACCACCCTCATCTGCTTGTCATCGTAGCCTATGATGGCATCGTCTAAGTTGTCCCAGAATATCATTGGGTTCTCGTCAGGGAACAGGTCTTCGATGTTCTCTCTTATTGTGAGTTGGTTGTCTGTTTTCATGGCTGTATGTGCTTCCACATTTTATTGTTCCTTATCTTACTTACAGTACCTGAGGATATATTAAAAGCCTCACAAATCTCTTTAACACTATCGTTTTTCATCTCAGTTTTTATAATGAAAACATCTTCGGAGGACAGTTTAGACAGTCCGTTTTTCTCTCCACGAGCGTGTTTAGCCAAGCCATTTTTTTCAGAGTGATGAATATTTTCTTTTTGCGTACACCACTCAAGATTCTCCACCCTGTTATCGGTTTTTATTCCGTTGATGTGGTTTATGTTCGGTTTCCCCTCTGGGTTGGAAATGAACGTCTCTGCAACAATCCTATGTACTCTTTTCGATTTACTTTTTCCATTCACACTTAAACCAACCATAGGATATCCCATGCTACATAAAGACGTTTTTAATATTCTGGGATTTTCCCTCTTAAAGCTCTGTACGCTTCCTTTATTGCTCACCTGATATCCTTCGTAGTCTGGAATGTCTTTCCATACTTCTTCGTTGTTATCCATAGCCTATCTCTGATTGTTTCTCTTCTATTATTAACGGCTCGAACAGGGGCTTACCAAAGGTATCAATAAACCTCGTTCCATCTAAGCTCATCCTCCACATCAGTGGGTGGGTGTCGCTCGTAGGCTCACCGCCTGTCTCAGTCTCTCGTATCTTACGCACATGGAACTCCATGGTACGCTTCATGTTCGGCTCGTCATGGTTCACCTTTCTGTGAAACGTGAGGAAGTTGTCTGCTCTGTTCACGAACTTACCCCCTCCCTCAGTATCTGGGGCTTGTGGGGCTACGACATACCCATCATCCCCCATGCGCCTCTGAGCCTCCGTAAAGGCATGGACGTTGAGCCACAGAGCCTTCTCGTTGCCGTTGCTGAACGTCAACATCTCTGATGCGCTCTCATAGTGATACTCATGCGTAGACAGGCTGCTGCCATGAGCCATCTCAATCTTTAGGGCGTTGTAGGGGTCGATGAAGAACCCATCGAAGTTCATGTTGTTTGCCATGAGCCTCTCAGCGTATATCAAAAGGTCTGTGTATGACACCACCTCCTTGTTGCTGATGACAATGAAATGCTCTCCTATCCACTTCATCCCCTGCCTCATCTCACCCATCGTCATCTTAGCCACACCCCTGCCCATAGCAAACTGTAGCAGCTTCATCTTAATGGAGGCTGTCTTGTTCTCAGCAGAGTATATGAGCCACCTCCATCCGTGCCTGATGGCAGCGTTGACAATCATGTAGAGGGCGAACGATGTTTTACCCACGTTAGAGATGCCGTTGATGATGGTGAAGTCTTTCTTATATAGGAAGTGCTTGTCCATCTGCTCACTGCCTGTGGATAATCCCACTTGTATGCGACCAGCAGCGAAGTCAGCCATCCATTGCAAGTCCTCTTCGTCCGAGGAGATGAATGACAGGTCTCCGTTCTCCACCATCTGCTCCCTCCTTATCTTCTTCTCGTCAGCGATGATGGAAGTTAAAGGGAAGTTCATACCCTCGTTGATACCATCCTTGATTGTGAGGGCTGGGTTGTAGTCGTTGTCGTACTCTCTCCTTGAGAACTCTCTGAGCAGTACAGACTCCACCACCTCACGCTCCATGCGACCAGCAGCAATGTATCCACCACAAAGTCTTGATGCTCTCAGCAGCTTGTCATGTCGCTCCCCATCCTTGGCATCCCTCACCATAGAGGCAGCGATGTTGAGCTTCATGTAGTCTGTCATCTCATCTACAGATACTGTCTGCTTCTCTGTCTTTTCAGAGAGCATAGCCCCAAACCTCTTCGCCTCCTTGTTGATGACGATGTTCGGGTCGTAGGACTCAAAGCAAGCACGGGATAGGTTGCTCCCTGAGGAGTCAATCTCCAGTCCGTATGCCTTCTCGTGGTAGGCTAATAATGCCCTGAAGTGGTCGTGGTGATGTTCGGGGTTTGTGATGCGGACAAGCACCTTCACTCCATTACCCGATGGGCTTATCCATGTGGCGTAGGAGTACTCGTCTGTTGCCAGCTTCATCTTGGCATCCTCCACCTCCGTGATGTTGTCGAAGTCGAGGACAATGAACCCAGAGTGCTGTATCATGGATACGTCCTCTCGCTTATTGAATGTTCCAGAGAACAGGACAACAGGCAGATGTTTCTTCAGAGACTTGTCTCCGTTTCGTATCTGCTCCACCCTCTCTCTGGACTTGCCCACCTTGATGCGCTCCAGAGCCTTGTCCACCCCAATCTCATGTATCTGTTCGTCAAACAGGAATGACAAGATGCTCACCTTCATCATCTATAGAAGTTTATGAGCCATATCACACCAACAAGGACACTCATCCCTGTTAGGAATGCGGACATGACAAATATCAAAAACTTCAACATCGTCTTTTCGTGTTCTTGCAGCTTCATCATTCTTTGTTTTTAAGTATGCTGTATATCACTATGTATCCTACGAGGTCTATGAGCGTGTCGTCCAACGTCTCATCCACCATGAGGTCTTTGCTCTGTAGTCTCTTCAGCTTATCGCTCATTCGGGACAGACAGGCATCAATAGCTGGTATTTTTCTACCCATCACTTCGATGTCCTCGAATGCAGAATTACCATAGTCCTTGTTCTTGGCGATTTGTTTCTCGCACATAGACTTGTACTGCGCTTCAATCAGTGGTTTGTAGTTCATAATGTTTCTTTGAAGTAGAAGAACCCGATGTTCCTCCAGCCGAAGTTAATAATAATTAGCGTTGTCCCCCTATCTTGAGGGAGAATTTTTTGTCTCTCGCTCCAGAACCCCCACCTGTTCTGCTTTACAGGGGTGCAATGGAAACTAAAGAACCAGTCTGTTCGTTTCTTCATATCGCTTTTTTTATTGCATAAGAAAGGGGCTTTACGCCCCCTTCCTCTTTTAAACAATGTCCCTCGTCTTTCCGAGGTGTCACACATTGCCCTTCTTTAGAAAGGCAAGCCGTCTGCTTCCTGAGAAGCATTTTCTTTGAGAGGCTCTGGCTTGTTGATTTGCACAACCCAGTTACCTGCCTTGGTGTGGCGCAATGCACCGTTCACCCAGCCACGCTCGTTAATCAGCGTACCCATCTCTTCGTACTGCTCCTTCGGAATGCCAAAGGGAATCAGCCAAGGTGTTCCATCGTCATTCATCTTAGGCTCGTTGCACTTACCCACGAGAATTGAACTCCATTCTTTCTTTACTTCTGCCATGTCTTTATCGTTTTAAGTTAAAAGGCTCTGCTAATATATAGCTTTATAGTTCACCGAGGTGTAAATATTCTGGAGAGTATCCACCATTTATAAACAACTCCTTATACATATCGAGGGCGTACATCAGCTTGTGTGTGCCGTTGTTGATGAAGTTGTCCGAGCAAGTGAACAGTCCGAGGCTTCTTGTCTCCTTGTTGGCTACAAGGAAGATGAACTCATCCGCATCTGTCAGGTTGAGGTACATCGCAGCCTGTCTGTCGTAGTTGAACGCTCGTGCTGACTTCGGGAAGTCTGTCACAGGTTTGCCTGTTGTCTTCAGGTCGATGATTACTTTCTTCCCATCCACCTCTGTCACAGCATCCACCTTACCCTTGCAGTCCACTCCGTTTATGTTCTTGGTGAACGGCACTTCGTTGGATGCAAACACAAGCAGCTCTGATAGCTTCTCGTTGTTCTCGATGTTGTCTTTAATTTCCTGTGCCATGAGGTGTTCTGGTTCTGTCACCACCCAGTCGTAGCCATACTCCTCTACAGCCTCCTTGTACGCCTTGGAACGCCTGTCCTTTGCGACCACTACTTTGAAGTCTGTATACTTCTCAGGCTCAAGCACAGCGGTGTGGACGAGCCTGCCGACAACGAAGTTGGGGTTGGCTGGGTACTCATACTCACCATCGAGATACTTCTTGAAGGTGTGTACGTCCTCCATCATCCTCCCGATGTTGGAGTTGGACAGGTACTTGGTGTCAGCGTAGTACTGACTGTCATCCTTAAATCTTTCTACGTCTGTCATTTTCCTTTGTTTAATTTAGTTATGAACCTGTGTACCGAACTCTTGCTCCAGCCCACCTTAGAGGCAATCTTTCTTACAGACATACCCTGTGTGTGGAGTGTTTTTACAGACTGTTCTTCTCTTGCAGATTCTAAACTTTGTTTCTTCCTTGGCTTAAAAACCATAACCGCCTCTGATAGGGCTTCTATAATCTGATTAGCCTCACCTACATTTAGGCGCATAGACAATTTTTCAGAATCCCTTTCCAAGCTCAGGGTGACACCATCGTTGAAGTCATAGCTATCAATGTCTATCATCTCAAAGACAGAGGTGGAGCTGTTAATATTTCTCACTCTTGAGAAACAAACCCCCACCTTTCTGAAGTTATCATTCATCATTGCGATAGGTTCATTAGTAAGTTCTTCTGTGTCTCTGTCACCTCATACACCTCAACACTCCCATCTTTGAAGATGAATGTGATTTTACTCTCTCCGTTCGGCTTGAACGACTTCACGTTGTCGAGGTTGATGTGCCAGCTATCTACTTTTACAAACTTTGCCATCTTACTTCTTATTTACGATGTCACCAAGCATAGCTGCCTGTTCCAAGCTGAACTCACCCTCATACTTCTTCAGCACCTTGGCGAGGTTGTCCTGTGTTGGGTTTTTCTTGAGGAAGTCCTCAGCACGGCTGAACAGGACAGTGATGTCTGTTGCCTTCTGTGCAGGGGCGTTCTTCGGAGCAGCCTTCTTTGTTACTGGCTTACCACCCTCTTGCTTTGCAATCGCCATGCTCACCTCATTGGAGGATGCGATGGATGTCTCGATGCCAATGCCCAGCATAGCTAACGCTCTGCCCACAGCAGATGTCTCGCAGTTCTCGATGTAGCTTGTCTTGTTGATGTAGCTACTGCTCTTGTCTTCTTGAGCCGTACCCTGTGCTGCAATGTATCCATCTGCGTCTTTGATGGTGCATTGTGCTACGCATGATTCAGAATCAAGGACAAGGAATTTTGTTTCGATTCCCCACCCCTCATACTTCTTCTCGTTGCGGAAGTAAAGCAGTCGCTGATTAACCTCGACATACTCTTTCCCCTTGATGTTTGTTGTTTTGAACTTGTGTGTTCCCATCTATCTGTTGTTTTACTTGTTATCTTGTTTGGGAGTGCCAATATAGTTCATCGGCTGGTTCTGTGCAATTTTTTCTTTGTTTTCGTGGTAGCACTTCCACGCCTCTGTTGGAGAGCAATCGCATCCCCTTGTGAGCCATTCACACATCTGCGTTTTGTCTACAGCTTTTTGCATTGTTCTAGCTTTTCAATAACCTTGGCTCTCACCCACCCTTGAATATCGTCATGGGATAGGTTTTCTATGAATTGTATCGTTTCTTCAGCCCACTCGAAGACAGAATCTTCATACTCCTCGTAAGATGAGTTTCTTTTAACTGATTCAGACAAGGAGTTCATGATTGTCTTGTATTCTTTTCTGGCATTGCCTACAGCATTATCGTAAACCTTCAAGGAATGGATGACTGTGCAATGGTTAGAATTGGTCATCCTTCCTATCTGTGATACAGACAGACCATACTCTTTCAGTATCTTTCTGTATACATTTCTTGCCACCACATTCTCACGATACTTGTTTGTTGGAGATGTGATTTCAAGTGGAGATACTCTCCTTCCGAATAAGGCTGTCGCTGCATCAGCAACTTTCTCTGCTAATCTCTCTGCGTTCATACTTTTTTGTCGTTTATCAGTTTAATCCAAATCTTGTTGGGGTGTTTGCCAAAGAAAAGAAATTTCGTGACATTACACAACCACAAAGCTCGATTCATTCCATTACTTGTGTTCGGATAATACTCCCATTCGAAGTCCATAGCCGCCAAGTCAGAGTCCACAACTTCTGTGAGCTGATACCAAGCTCCCCAACTGTCTTCTGACTCAACAATCTTCTCTATGCAGATGTCGTAATCTTTGATACCACGACCACATGGTGTCATGATTTCTCTGTTAGAGTATTTGAGTGATACATCTTCACCTTTTGAAAAGGAGTAGAGTTGATGTAGCAGTGTATCCGCACCCAGTATCATAGCACATTGTGCTTTAGGAACTAGCTTCAGGTCGATGTACCATCCGCTGTCGTAGTAAAACCTATTCGTTCTCGTCACCTTCATTGTTGTTCTGTATTAAGTTTACTTCGTTGTATGTTTCAATCCAAACCTTAGCCCCACAACTAAGTGGGTTGTCAGGTCTATATATCACCCTTGCACATTCATCACCATTCGCATCAAGTATGACAGCTTCATGAGCATAGTTGTTTTCCTTCCTGTGCTTACAGGTGAGTACTGGATGTCGCTCATCGTTCTTGCTATTAGACTTGATGATGTGTTGATTCACATGGATGATTGTTTTAGCTTTTCTCATCGCTCTCTATTTTACTAAACATCTCATTTAGTACTCTTTCAATCTTCGCATGGTAGTGGTCTGCGTTCACAAGGTTTCTTTCTAAAGATGCCTTGATGATTTGACAAGCGAAGTGCTGTATCATTTCAAACTTCTTATTCATTTCACTCATTGTTTGTTGTTTTTGATTTTAATAATCTTCTGACAATCTTTCGCCATAGCCATCGAACTCCTCGGTGGCGTATCGTGTTTTCTTGTATGGGTATCGACTTGACTCATAACATTTGTCACACCAATGTCCTGTGCTGATTCCGTGGTAATCGTGTCTTTCATAACCCTCTTGTTCACACCCTCTGCATTCGTGAAATTTGATGATGGTGTGTGTTTTCCAATCGAACTCAAATTCGATTGCATCCTCTGCTTCAAAAAGGAATTCAGCTTCATATACAACTTTGTTTGTCTGCTGATTATATACTTGGTATTTCATTGCTCTTTGTTTTTAGATTAAACCAAACTCCAGATTGGAGCGTAGATTGGAGAGGAGTCACCAAGTTTAGCCAAAACCCTACTAAAAGCTAAACAAGGTGACATCCAAACTCCGAGTTGTCGGTGAGTTGTCGATGCACTAACGAACCAAGTTGCCAGTCCGATTCCATCTTTCTATCGATGGAT
>Ga0208645_1003997_pt1 | contig 10626 bp, 19 predicted proteins | sample VirMetDEL_Sep_01_FD_184519 | JGI IMG/M metagenome (GOLD analysis project Ga0208645, IMG submission 184519) | Aqueous microbial communities from the Delaware River and Bay under freshwater to marine salinity gradient to study organic matter... | ecosystem: Environmental > Aquatic > Marine >...
CGATAGGCCAAGAAAACAAAAAAAACATGTTTTCTAACTCTCAGGATATGACAGCCGAGCAGCCGTCCACCGCCAAAGAAACATTGTCGAGCGCCGTTGCTTGGGGTACTCCCGTCGAACGCTTCAAAGACGGCTCCTGGGAAAATGGCTGGGTTATTCACGATGCTCAGGACCGTGATCGCATTACCATCGCCAAGCTCGGTAATCAGATGGTGCTTGTTCGCAACTTGCGCTGGGGCATTGATCTGCGCGAGTGCAGCAGCTCACCATTCACACCCACTGCCGAAACCGGCTCAAACGACGGAGAGTTCGATTTCTGATGCCACGCACACGCAAAACACCAGCACGCGACATGACCGTGTATCTGCCTTATGAACTATTCGATGCAGTAGACCAAGCCTCAGCTTCTGAAGGCATCCCAAGATCACATTTCATTGAGCGCGTTCTTGCGCATCACTTCAACATCAAAATTTCGTAAATGGCTCAAAGCAGAACACCTGTCAAGATTTACTTGTCGCCAGAAGAACGGCAAATCTTGGATCAGCAAGCCAAGGAGCTTGGCATTCACCGAGGCGAAATGCTGCGTGAGCGTGCATTGTCCGCACCACAGCAGGCTGCAGGCTTGCCGCAAGGTCCACAGGTTTACGCCGATGCCCTGGAAGCTGCTGCACGGTCTTACAGCGGCATCCCGCGAGTCGCTATGGCAGGCATCGTCAGCGCAGTGATCAGGTCGCTCGCATCTCACTGACTGGTATGCCACATGGTCGGCTGTACCACCATGTACTAACCCAATAGTACGTACATTTGTACTTCTAAAAGTTGATGCGCATATATATGCGCACACCTTCCATTTCTGGTATGCCCGCGCTATAGTTGCCGAGCCGGAGACGGCAATCACCTCGACAACTGAATCATGCAGATCACTGATCAGCTCACTGCTTTGATCAAGCAACAAGAGCAGCGCAGCACTGAACGCCTACAGCGTCAGTTGCAACGCACCGAACGGATGCAATCACTACTACAGCGATTGCGTGAGACGGAGGGCTAAGGCCCTCCTTTTTTTCTTGACACGCAGTAATGGCTGAGTTAATGTCTTGCTGTGAAGTCGGGAACGCAGCATCGCGCCTGCGCCGAGGGATCATTACCGCCTCAGCAGTTCACTGCAGAGGCAACAACATTCACAACTCAATCAAACATGGGCGCACGCACGCTGTATCCTGCTCCGCCTTGCCCAGACTGCGACAGCATCAGCCGTGTTTACAACACCGCTTACACAGAAGACGGACGCATTCTTCGCAACAGACGGTGCTCTTGGTGCGGACACTCCTGGTGGACTCTGCAAATACCAGAACAAAGCATAGATCCTAAAAAGTGGCGTGTCGTTTTGCCTAAATCATTTACCAACAACAAACATTTACCAGCACGACTTTTAAAGCTTGAATCATGCACACCATCGCCATCGTCATCTGCTTGATCACACTGCCAATTGTTTTGCTGCTGTACTTCACTGCATCAAAGCAGCAACATGCAAAACGCATGCGAAAAGCAGGTTGCACCTACCGTGTCATTGCGCAACGCTTAGGCGTCTCTAAAACCACTGCACGAAACTACTGCCTACCGTGAAGTGCTTGACACGCCTCAGATAAATGCCATCATGGCCTTGGGAGAGATCCCACCACTTCGCAGACTCTGGAATGAACGACTCACTAGCGCTCGGTCTGATCATCGCTGATTACAGCCGCCGCAACGACTTTGAAGGCATGTGGGACGATTTGATCGTCACCTATCGCCGTGGCAGCACACTGCAGGAACTCGCAGCTGAACTTATTGAGGCTGATGAAGAATTTCGTGCAGAACAGGCAAGCTGAGTTATTGTTGCTTCGGGGTTTAGCAGCTCCGGGGAGTTAGTCAAACACGGAGGCGCAAGCCTCCTTTTTTTTCTTCATTCATGCCTGACAACGTCAATCACCCTGATCACTACCAAGGCAGCCTTGAATGCATCACTGCCATTCGTGCAGCATTGACGCCTGAAGAGTTTCGCGGCTTCTGCAAAGGCAATGTCATCAAATACGCTTGGCGTGAACGCAACAAAGGCCAAGACGAATCTCTCGCCAAGGCTCGTTGGTACATCGACCAGCTTGTTGATTACAGATGAAACGCGGAGCCAACACGCGCAGGCTTACGGATCAACAAGTCATCGACATTCTTCAAAGCGAAGAAAGCGACGCCAGCTTGGGCAGGCGTTATGGCGTAAGTCGTTCAACCATCGGTTACATCCGCAACGGCAAGCACTTCGCCAGCATTCGGCCTGACATACCGCGCCGCAGCAGTAAGAACTGCAGCCGTTGTCAGCACTGGGAGAAGTCGCGTTGTACCTTCGGGTTTCCTGACCCGCAGGAAGAAGGCTTGCACGCTGCGACTTATTGCAACCTGTATACGCCTGGCTAGCCGCTTGCATTTTCTTGGCTGGCATGCCATACTTTGATCAAGCGGGAGACCGCATCTCACACAACTCATGTACTACCACCACGAATCGCTTCTTCAATACGAAGCAAGTCAGCGCTACGACGAACGCTCTGACGCACTCCTAGCAGCTTCTTACCGTCCGTCTTACACCGTCATCACACCAGACTGGCAGCAAGACGCAGACAACGACGAAGAGCTAAAACAACTCCTTGATGACGCTATCCTCTGCGGCTTCAATGATTCTCAAGTCACCGTAGAAACTCTGCCTTTTTAAGTCGATGAAGCTTGAAACCTCTGAAAGCTACTCTTCGCTGGAGTGCCCGCATTGCGGCTCATCCTTGCTTTTTCTTTGTCGGCCTGCGTTAGAGCAAGATCGCAAATCGGCCTTAAGTGAACAAAATATCGACGGCGAAAAATGCCTTACTGCTGATCTTGATTTTTTTTGTAAAAAATGCAAAACAGCTTTACGGCTAGTCATCCAGCAGTGGCTTGACGGCTGCGGTATTTATTGGTCCACCTGTTAGCTTTTTCACTGCCGGGAAGCCTGACACCTGTGGCTGCAGGTTGAAAGCTATACAACACCGTACGCAGACGGAAAGGCAGGGCGCGTTTGTGGTCGCGATCAATCTCCCGGCATTAAACTTCTCAATCAAAATGGACAAACAAAACCGACTCCGCCAAGCTGAACAAAGCAACATCCATCAAGCATTCATAGACCATGACGCAAGACTTCAGCAGGCTTTCGCCAATGCCAAAAATCCGAAGCCTATCCTCTGGATTCGTACTCCTCACGGTTGGACCATATCAAGAGACGATTGAACCGCACGAAATTCAAGCCGTCACTACACTCCTGCAACAACGCTACATCAGCAACTTTTTACCAGATTCCGAAAACTGTTATATTCTCAGTAATCGGAAAAATTTCCTTGAATGCCTCACCAGCGCGGCACAAAAGCTGAAACAATAATCCGTGCTAAAGAATTTGCACGCATCATTGCCAATGGCGGTAGGCGGTCAGACTGTATTGAATTTGCTGAGCAAAATTGGGGGCTGAAGCCTTCCGCTTGTAATCAATACCTACAGCTCGCACGCGAACAGCTAAAAGCTGACTGGGACATCGAACGGCCGCAAATGGTTGCTGATCTGCTCTCGCAATGTGCCACTCTGCAACAAGAGGCTAGAGCAAGAGGTCAGTATCACATAGCCTTAGGAGCGATTAACACCGCTGCCAAACTGGCTCAACTGTGTTCGTGACTGACGAAAAATTCTGGTACGAGCACTTGCCTGAAACTGATATGTATCGCGTCTGGATGATGGTAGAAGGCGTCTCAGCGCATTGTCACGTCAGCAGTATGCACTTAATCGATGAGAAGCGTGGGCAGCTCCGTGAGGCTTGCTTGCGTAAGTCTTATGAGGCGTTTGACCGTTGAGCATTCTTGACCATGCTCCATTAGGTCACGTTCTGGGCGATGCGTCAGGTTTAGACACTGATGCGTTGTTGGCTCAGATGAAGGCAGACTTACATCCTGGTCAGCTTGCTTTTGTCGATGATGAAACCAGTCAAATTTTGGCAATTTCTGCGGGTTACGGTGCAGGCAAAACGCGAAGCCTTTGCTGTAAAGCTGTATCACTCGCAATTGCTAATCAAGGCTATGTGGGCTGTGTTATGGAGCCAACAGGACCGTTGATTAGAGATATCTGGTTGACGGACTTTGACAATTATCTTGAAGCCTACGAAATACCTTATACCTTTAGAGCATCACCGCTGCCAGAGTATGTGCTGCATTTGCCGAAGGGTGATACAAAGATTTTGTGCCGTAGCTTTGAGAATTTCCAGCGCATCATCGGCTTAAACTTAGCATTCTGCATCAGTGATGAGATCGATACCGTTAATTACTCTGTTGCATCAAAGGCGTTTCCGAAGATTCTTGGTCGTCTTCGCTCCGGTGTAGTAAGGCAGTTTGCCGCTGCATCCACGCCAGAAGGCTTCAAATGGCTTTACAACGAGTTTGGTAGCCCTGATGCACTTGCGCGTGATGATCGCAAGCTGATCAAAATGAAGACGACGGATAACCCACATCTGCCAGATGATTTCGTCGAACGCTTGAAGGCTAATTACGATCCAAGTTTGCTGAAGGCTTACCTTGACGGTGAGTTTGTAAACCTAAACACTGGCCAGGTTTACGACAGGTTTGATCGTCAAAAGCACGTCATAGACAGCGTTTCTGCAGGTGACGAGCCCATTCATGTAGGTGTTGACTTCAACGTTGGCAACATGTCTGCCGTGATCGGTGTAAGACTGAATGACAAATTTGTTGTCATTGACGAAGTGAGTGGTAGCCATGACACCGATACCCTCGCGCAAGAAATCAAACGACGATATTCCAACCGTCGAATTTATGTCTACCCTGACGCATCAGGCGGAAACCGAAGCACGAACGCCGCGCAAACCGATATTCAAATCTTGGAAACCTATGGCTTCAGCAATCAATCCGGTAGATCAAATCCTGCCGTCCGTGATCGGGTGGCTGCTGTTCAAGCTGTGCTGGAAAATGGGAAAGGACAAGTAAGGCTGCAGGTTACGAAAAACTGTAAGCGTACGGTTGAATGCTTAGAGCTGCAAAGCTACACAGAAAAAGGCGACCCTGATAAAGATGCAGGATACGACCACATGAATGACGCGTTAGGTTATGCGATCTGGCGGTTGTTTAATCCATTGCACGCACGATCAGGACGTGGCACCGGCATTAGAATTTATTGAGATTGCTGCTTCAGTGCTATGGCACGCCGTTATGTTCGCGATGCTAAAGGACGGTTTGCAGCGAAAGGCTATAGCGGACAAACTGGCGGCACTAATTCACGGCTTACCAGCAAGTCAAAACAAACAAGAAAAGGTGGCGGTGCTCAGACCAAGGGTCCAGCACAGGCAGGTGTGATTAAGCCTGGCAAGGCAAAGCGCAAGCCTGCTACCAATGCTTCAAACATCAGGCCAACAGGCAATCTGCCCAAGCCACCCAAACAGAACAGCATTGCACGTACTGGCGGCAAGTTTGGCGCGAAAAACACCATTAAGCCTGGTCCCAAGTCACCGCGCACCAAGATGAACAAAGCGATTGACAATGTGATCGCCAAAGGCAGAGATTTGAAAGGCGCGAAAGAAAAGATTCAAGACCTAAAAGGGCAGGTTGATAAGCTTAAAAACAAAATGAATGCAAGAGATAAGGCACGCGCTAAGAAGGCATTTGATAAGCCATCTGTCACTGATAAGCGCAGCCGTGACTACCGTGGCAGGCTGACCAAGGAAGGCAAAAAACAAGACCCGTCAACGGGTGGCAAGAAGAAGCGTAAAAAGGGTTGATAAACTGAAATGAGAAGTTGCTTCCGCGCAAAGCGACAGGCTAAAGGAGAATGATACGGCACCCGCAAATCACCGCCGTCGGCAGGCTGCTCAAGTCAAAGCATGGCGAACCGCGTAAGCATCAGGTCATCAAAATCGACTCTGATGGCAAGGCAAAAATTACCATCGACAAAACACTAGACAACGGCTAAATCTTTCAGTACCTTGGGCATGTTCTATTGTTTTGAACATGCTCGAAGGCACTGAACTACTCAAAAAATGCCGCCAGCTCGGTGATGTCCCACGCTCTGAGCTTGTCCGTGAATGCGGCTACGTCAGCATCACTGCTGAAGGCAACGAATCGCTTAACTACACCGCTTTTTATGAAGCGTTGCTAATGGCCAAAGGCGTTGACCTGAAGAAGCCTAAAAAAATGGGCCGAAAGCTTACGCACAAAACCAAGGTGCAAGGCAATGGCAACCTTTTGGTAGGCAGTGCTTACATCAAAGAACTTGGCTTTGAGCCTGGCCAGGAGTTTGAAATTAAACTTGGCCGAAATAGCGTGCAACTGACTGCTGCTACCGCAGCGGCTTAAACTGTCGCTATAGACCTGTGAGATTGCGCCGTGTACTCCGGTTACAACTTTTATGACCGTCAGCGTGCGGCAAATGTCTCACAGGTCAATGATCCAAATGCAGCTTGGGTAAATCAAGAGCCACATTGGATCCTGATTGAAGATTTACAAGGCGGTAGCTATGAGATGCGCCGTAAGCATCGGCGTTATCTACCGCAAGAACCGCGAGAACTAGATGAAGCGTATGACAATCGTCTAGCTCGTTCTACTTGTCCGCCTTACTTTGTGCGGCTTGAGCGAATGCTTGCAGGTATGTTGACTCGCAAACCTGTCAGGCTAAATGATGTCTCAGACACCATTCGTGAGCAGTTGTTTGATGTAGACCTGCAAGGCAACGATCTTAACGTCTGGTGTTATGAAACAGCTCGTCGCTGCATACGTTATGGCCATGTGGGTGTGTTGGTCGATGCTCCTGCTGCTGGGAGCAACGGCAGACCATATTGGGTGACTTATACGCCGCGTGAAATTTTAGGCTGGCGCACTGAACTTGTTGACGGTGCTCAAAAGCTTGTGCAACTTCGTTTGCTTGAGAAGGTTATTCAGGCTGATGGTGAATATGGCGAAAAAGAAGTTGAGCAGGTGCGAGTATTGACGCCTGGCGGATTTGAGATTCATCAGCGTGACACTAAAGGCGAACTGAAGAAAATTGAAGAAGGCACAACAAGCCTTGACTATATTCCGTTTGCCGTTGCTTACAGCAATCGCGTCAACGTGATGGAATCACGTCCGCCGATGGAAGATATTGCAGAGCTGAATCTTAAGGCTTATCAGGTTCAATCTGATCTTGACAATCAGCTGCATATTTCAGCTGTCCCAATGCTTGCGTTTTATGGCTTTCCATCTGCTGCTGAAGAAGTTAGCGCCGGTCCTGGCGAAGCTATTGCTTTCCCTGCTGATGGCCGTGCTGAATATATTGAGCCAGGCGGAAAGAGCTATGACGCCCAATTTAAGCGACTGGAGCAAATTGCAGGACAGATCAATGAGCTTGGATTGTCGGCTGTCTTAGGTCAAAAGCTAAGCGCTGAAACTGCAGAGGCTAAGCGTATTGATCGCAGTCAGGGTGATTCAACCATGATGGTGATCGCTCAAAATGTGCAGGATATGATTGACAATTGCTTGAAGTTCCATGCAGATTATCTGCAAGAATCTCAGGCTGGCAGCAGTTATGTCAATCGTGATTTTCTTGGTACTCGGCTTGAGCCGCAGGAGATCCAATCATTGTTGCAGCTTTACACCGCAGGCACCATCACTCAGGAGACATTGTTAAATCAGCTTGCCGAAGGCGAAGTGTTGGGCGATGATTTTGAAGTTGAGGCTGAACTTGAGGCAACTCAAAACGGCGGTCTGATCGAGATGCAACGCCCTGAGCCTGAAGCATCTCCGTCTATGCCTGAGGCTTCGGCTGAACCCGAACAAGAGGATGAAATCCCGGCATGATGAAATGGTTGCGGAGACTGCTCAGGATGGAACAGGAATTTGAGCGTCAGCGCATGTTGTACGTTAGCAAGCGTGAATTGCCAGAAGATACGTTTGCCATCGTAAGGTTATCTTGGTTTAGCGAATATGGTATTGAGTCAATTGATGAAGTTAAGCTGATTTACGAAGACCAGGATGAAGAGGATATGATTCCTGAGTTTTCTATGATTGTCGCCCAAGCGTTAAAAGGTGGTGCTGACGTTTCTATTTTGACAGATATTGAGCCGGAGCTTCTAGGCTTCTTTGATGAATGACAACACCGGCAAGCCTATATCGAAACGCGATTGATCTTAATCGCTATAGCAACAGTGTTGCAAGGCGGATCATCAATGCTTACAACGATATTATTTTGGATAGCGTTGCTCAGCTTCGTGCAATTGAGGATCTTGACGATTCATTCAAGGCAGCGAGGTTAAGATCAATTCTTGCGCAACTAAAAGAATCGTTGGACACCTGGGCTGGTGATTCAACGGAGATTATGGTGCCTGAGTTGCAAGGTTTAGCTGAACTGCAGTCTGAATTTGTAGAAGAACAACTTAGAAAAGTTTTACCGGCTGGAAGTCGCAGCCTTGTTAATACGGTGGAGATTTCACCGCAGTTTGCGCAAGCTGTTGTTACGACAGATCCTACTCAAATCAATGTCGTTGCATTGTCTGATGATCTTGTTGCTGCAGTGCAAGGCGCACCTCAAACATTTAGTTTGACGGCAGCGCAAGGCACGACTATAACGTTGCCAAACGGTCAAGTTATTGTTAAAGCGTTTCGCGGTATCGCTGAAAATCAGGCTGATCTTTTTGCGCAAGTTGTAAGAAACGGATTGCTGACTGGCGAGACAACAGACAGCATTGCTCGTAGGATAAAAGGAAGGCTTCGTTTTGGGCAGCCTGGCAGCATCAGGCAGATTGCAGTTGCAGGCGGACAGGTCACAACGGTGGCGAATAATCAAGTAATGGCACTTGTTCGCACAAGTATTAATCAGGTAAGCAACGCTGCATCACAGCAGGTTTACGAAGCGAATCAAGACGTGACGAAGAAATATCGTTACGTTGCCACGCTTGACACACGAACTTCTGCGATTTGTCGTGCGCTTGATGGTCGAGAGTTTGAATACGGCAAAGGCCCAATGCCACCGCAGCACTTCAACTGCAGGTCTACGACTGTTGCTGTTGTTGATTACGAAGGTTTAGGCATTGAGCCACCACCACCTGGCAAACGAGCAAGCATGGATGGTCCTGTGCCTGCAAATGAAAGCTATGGACAGTGGCTGAGTAAACAGTCAAAAGCAACTCAGGCTGAAGTGCTTGGCGCTGAAAAAGTTGCTTATTTTACAAGGCTGTCGAATAAGTATGGCCCAAAGGATGCCATTGCAAAGATGGTTCGTGATGACGGCTCAGAGCTAACCTTAGATCAGCTCCGCAAGCGATACGGTGCCGTTAAAGAAAGGTAAGTCTCAGCAGACGATTTCGCAGAACATCCGTCAGCTGATCAAAGAAGGTTATTCGCGACAACAGGCTGCAGCTATTGCATTTTCGCAAGCTAGAAAGGCTCGCAAGCAAAAGCCACGTCGTTAGGCTGAGTTGATTCGCTTTGATCTAATGCCTGGTCATTACGGCGGCAAGAAAATGCCTAAAGGCTCCAAGAAAAAAGGAGGCAAAAAGAAGTGAAGCGTGGTGATCGTGTCAGCTGGACCTATCAAGGCAAGCGCACTTACGGCGTAGTCACTAGCGTTGCTGGTGAGCGTGCAATGATCAAAGGCCCAAGCGGTGGCAACATCATTCGCGTTGGCAGCAAAGACGATCCTGTGATTCGGATCAAGTCTGAATCAACAGGAAATCCTGTGCTCAAGCGTCAATCACAATTGCGTAAAGCACCAAAACGTCAATAGTGATATTATTTGAATGCAATTAACTCTACGAGTTATTCATGTCTGAAGAGCAAATTCAAGAGGCTACGCCTGTTGAAGCTACAAGTAATCAAGAGCTTGACGCGCTAAAAAACAGTATTGAAGCGCTTGAGCGCAAGAATCATGAGCTGATCGGCAAGCTTAAAAAGGCTAAGGCTGTGCCTGATGGCGTTGATGTTCAAGAGCTAGTTGACTTTAAGCGTCAAGTTGAACAGTCAAAGCTTGAGTCTGAAGGCAAATACACCGAAGCGAGGCAAGCACTTGAGCAGCAGTTTCGCGAGGTTACGGCGGAAAAGGATCAGCGCATTGCCGAACTTGAAGCCCGTGTCAAAGAGCTAGAGCTGATTTCGCCTGCTGTTTCTGCTTTGGCGGATATTGTGCATGATCCTGATCTTGTGCTCAAGACGAAGCTGAACAAGGATCAGATTCAGCGCGAAGCTGACGGCACTGTTGTAGTTGTTGATGGTTATCAGCGTACGCCTGTCGGTGATTGGGCGAAGCAATCGTTGCCCAGTTGGATGCAGAAGCAGCCTAAGCCGCAAGGCAGTGGAGCACCTGCTGGTCGTAGTTCAGGCGAAATTCCTGCAGGCACAAAAAATCCATTCGCCAAAGAATCGTTCAACCTAACTGAACAGTCTCGATTGTTTAGAACTGATCGCGATTTATACGAAAGGTTGAAAGCCGCAGCCGCACGCTAAACTTTTTGTGAAGGCAAAGCTACGCGGAGCCAGATCGGGTTACGCCCACACCGTAAACGTCATTCTTGAGGATTTTTAGTCATGGCGACTCTTCGCTCTGACATCATCATCC
>Ga0208645_1004003_pt1 | contig 10622 bp, 8 predicted proteins | sample VirMetDEL_Sep_01_FD_184519 | JGI IMG/M metagenome (GOLD analysis project Ga0208645, IMG submission 184519) | Aqueous microbial communities from the Delaware River and Bay under freshwater to marine salinity gradient to study organic matter... | ecosystem: Environmental > Aquatic > Marine >...
AGGCGAAGGATGATGGCGAGGAGGAAGATGAAGATTCCCCTTTGGCATCGAAAGGTCGTTCGAAAAGGACGACTGGCTGAGGTTTCAGTTTTACCTTGCTTCTTATCTGCACATGACAGTTGGCGACCTGCTCAAAAGCATGACGCACGAAGAGATGGTCCTATGGAACGTCTATTTCACCGTGCAGCATAAGGAGCAAAAGGCAGCTGAGAAAAAATCGCGGATGCGCCGGCGTTAGCCTGTAGGAAATAGAGAGCGGAGCAGTGGCTGAGAGTCAGGTAAACATTCAGGTCGCCGTAAAAGGCGCCAGTCAGCTTGACAAGCTCAGCAATCAGATCTTTGCCGTTGACAAGGCGGCCAAAAGTGCTCAGGGCGCAGTTCCAAAGGCAGCCAATAGCATCCGCGCATTCGGCACAAGCGCTACAGCTGCATCAGGTGGTGTGGCCACGTTAGGTGCTGCAATTACTGCAGCACTTGGCCCGATCGCCACAATTACTGGTGCGATTGCGCTGCTTGGCAAGTCATTCGCAAAGGCCGGTGAACGCCAGGCAGATTTGCTGGTACTCGAAAAAGGCTTGCAGAAGTTTGGCGTTGCAGGTTCGCAAGCTATTGACGATGTGATCGCCAAGGCCAACGAGTTTGGCAATCTAACGCTCTTCACACAAGAGGATTACATCCAGTCGGCCAATATCCTTACCAGCTTCACCAGCATCGCTGTGAGTGAGTATGAGCGGGTAATTGGCGTGGCGGGTGACGTTGCGCAAGTGATCGGCACTGATGTCACCTCTGCCACTACTCAATTGGCAAAGGCTCTGCAAGAGCCGACAACTGGCCTGACTGCTCTTAGCCGTTCTGGCATTCAGTTCAACGAATCACAGAAAACGCTGATTAAGTCGCTAGTCGAAAGTGGCAACCAGCTTGAAGCCCAAAACTTGATCCTGAGCGAAATTGAGAAGCAATATGGTGGAGCTGCTATTGCGGCAGGCAGCGAAGGGCTGGCAGGCAAGATCGACTTACTAGGCGAAAATTTCAATGATCTGTTCGAATCAATCGGCAAGGCATTAGCCCCATTGGCTGGGCCTTTAATTGATGGTGCAGCCGCTGCGGTTGAAGGCTTCTCTGTAATCGTTCAATCGTTTGGCGAGTTTTGGCAGTTTATATCAGACAAAATTTTCCCCAAGTTTCTTGAGGCTTTGCGGCCAGTTTATGACACGTTGCGCGACGTGTTCGAAGGGGTCGATTTTGAGACAATCAAAAACGTCATTGAGAACACGTTGATTCGCGGTTTTGAAGTAACTGCGGAAGTGATCGGCGCTGCGGCACGTGCATTTCAACGGCTGGTGGAGTTTATCAAGGCTTCTCCATTGGCGGCGGCAATCAATGTTGCGGTAAGCGCAGCAGGGTTCCTTGCTGATAAGTTTGGCTTTACAAAAGATACGGTTGCGGAGTACAACAAGGAGCTTGAGGCAGGCCGAGCAGATCTTGATGCACAGAAGCAGGCCGCGGCCAATCTGGCTAATGAGGCCAGGTTGCGTTCTGAGGCTGAGGCGCAAGTTGCGTTAGAGCTTAAAAAATCAACTGAGGCCACGGTTGATCAGAGCAAGTACAGCCAAGCGCTGCTTCAGTCAGAGATTCAGATTGCACAGGCTAGGGATGAGGGCGCTGCTGCGTATGAAGCTCAAATTCAATTGAACGATGAGATAGCGAGGCAAAAGATTGCTGAGGTTAGCTTGCAGCAGCAGGCTGGGAAGCTTACTGAAGAGCAGGCTCGGCAGCAAGAAGTGATTGCGCTGCTTACAGCAAGAACAGCAAACGAAGTGGCCAGTATCGCAGAACAACGCCGCCAAGAATCAGAAGCCTTAAAGCAATTACGTGAAGTTCTAGACGCAATTAACTTGGCAGAGAAGAACAGATCTTCTCTTGTCGATCAACAGTTGTCGCTTACCCAAGCGAGGGCAGCGGCTGAAACTGCCGTGAACGATGTTCTTCTGCAGCAGCTAAACCGTCAGCTTGATGGCGCCAAGACACAGGAACAACGCAGGCTGCTTGCGCAGCAGATTTACAACCTGACTGTTGCGCAGGCGCAGATTGAGCTTCAGGCAGCGAGGGAGCAGATAGCTGCTAACACAGAGAAGCAGCGCATTGAAACGCAGGCCGCCATCCTCAAAGAAAAGCAAGTTGAACTTACTGTTCAGCTTGCGATAGCTGAAGGCCGTTACAACAGAGAACTGGCCAAAGCTTACGACATTGCAGTTCAAACTAGGTTGATTGCTGAGCGGCAGCTACAAACAACCATTGAGGTTGGAAATTATCAAAATCAAATCGCAGAAGCGACTTTCGCTGCCAAGGTTGAAGCCGCAGGGTTTGCCGCAAACATGGCAAGCGCAGAAAAGAGCACGTCTGGCACAGCCGATCAAATGGATAGGCTAGCCCAATCAACTAGCCGGGCTGGCAACCTTGCAGGGCTGCTTAAATCTCAGTTTGGCGAAGCTGCAAACAACCTGTTGTTTAGCGCAGCATATGCAGCAGAGCAAAATGAACTTGTCAAAAAAGGCATTGTAGGCTTTGGCGAATACAACAAGCTGCAAGAGAAATATTTGAAGATTGCACGAGACATCAACCAGGAAATTTACAGGCGAAACATCCTTGCCGCTCGAAGTCAGCTTGAAGATTTAGGCGTTAGCAGCGCTGCTTTGACAGCGATCGTGCGCAATAACAACTCTCGATCAGGTGGTTTCAATGTGCCGTTTGCTGAAGGCGGTTACGTCACGCGGCCAACTCAAGCCATGATTGGCGAAGGAGGAGAGCCTGAATATGTGATTCCGTCTAGCAAGATGGATGCAGCCATGCGAAACTACAGCGCAGGTCGTCGTGGTGATGCAGTCCTAAGCATGGCAACGCCACAGATCAACCTCACCACAGGCCCTGTGATGCAAATGAATGGCACTGATTACGTCACCAAGGCAGACATGACCCGAGCGATGAGCAGCGCCGTTAATCAGACGATTCAAACGATCACAAGCGATCCTGGCTTGCGTCGTCGTATGGGAGTTGCACGATGAGCAAAGGCATTGCCGCGTTTCTGACGATCAGGCAGAAAAACTTCAACACGGTTGTGGCAAGGTATCAAAACTATTGGCCTAACATCGTCGTCGATGGTTATTGGTTCAAGCCTTTCACTGCTGGTTCGATCACTTCAAATTCATCAGGCGGTCAGCAGTCGTTTGCTCTTGAGTTTGGGTTGCAGTCATCAATTGAGGAGGTAATTGATGCAAGCGCCGTGAATGGTTACATTTACGATTGCGAACTGAAAGAGTTTGCGCCAACTCAAGCAGGTCTACCACCTGGAAACCTTACAACTTTTGCAAGGTTCTTGGGCGAAGTATTAAGTGCCAGCAAGACGGACCAAGGCATTACAGTTGAGGTTGGCACCAGCCTAGATCCGGTCAAGGCGCAAGCGCCACCACGTAGATTCACCACAACGCTAGTAGGGGAACCACCGCAACTATGACTGGTTACATCTCGCCGCAAAGCGCATCATCGCCGATCACCGCCAACCTGCGGAGAGATGAAATTGTATCGCTGCAAACGACAGACAATAACAGCACACAGCAGCAGCGGGTTTTGCAAATCGGTGGTGCGATACCCCTTGTTTTTGGTGTTTATGAGTCATCAACAGACACCGGAGGCGTTTGGCTGACACCGCCTGCTGCTCGCTATGGCATCCAATACGACGAGTCTTCAGACGATTTCTTTTCGTTTGGTTTGATCATCAGTGATGGTGAAGTGCCTCGGATCCCAATATCCGACATATACAAGGGGGCATTGTCTTTCAATACGTTGCTTTCGCCTAGCGTTTCGACAACGTTTGGCGGCCTTGCAACTGTTGGTTTTGACTATACGCTGACCTTTTTAGAGGCTGGCAGCCCAACAGTTGGCACGCCTGGTGGCTTTAATGTTTCCAGCTTGTCAAGCTCACTCCCAAGCACATCATTTACTTCTCCATTCAAAAATATCGTTTTCCCGCCAGCTGGTGGGCCCTTGCATTACGAAAAAACGGTAGAAAGCGCGCAGTCGCAAACCCTTTTATTTGGCGTTGACGTAGCGATTATTGATAATTTTACAATTGGTGTGTTTGATTTTAACGATCAACCAATTCAAGTGACAGTTAATTTTTGGGTTGGCAACACTTTGATTCAGGCCGTAAATACGAGAAACAGCTTTGAGCTTTACGAGCTTACAAATGTTGGCTCTCAGATTCCGCAGGGCAGCGGCTCGTTAATAGCGACTTTCACTTTGCCAGAAGCCGCAAATGTTTATTATCGCCTTGCTTGGAAGGAGTGGATCTATACTGCGCCGTCTCCTGATTATTCACCTGGCACGCCTCCGATCAACAGTGGCATTGGGTTGTTCCCTGGCAGTGGTGGGACATTTGGCGGCATGACGACTCTTGCCGTCACGGGTGGATACGTGAACGGCACTGATCAATCGTTCCTTTCACAGCAAATACGTTGCTTTATCAGAAATGGCGTGATTGTAGACAAGGTGCTTGGCGGCAGTGGAAGCTCAAGCAGCTTCCCTGATCTTGCTTATTACTTGCTGAAGCGAACAGGCAGCGTTGTTGAGCAGCTCATTGATTTGCCATCTTTCCAGGCCGCGGCAACGTTCAATGAACAGATCGGTCTGCCGTTTAATGGTGTTCTATCTAACAGCGTAAACCTGCGCGATTACCTAACCAGTGTTTCGCAGTATTACTTGCTGCGCTTTGTGCAGTCAGGCGGTAAGTACATGCTTAAGCCATTGCTGCCATTGGCCGCGGATGGCTCGCTTGACGTAGGAGCTATTACCCCTGTCGCGACCTTTAACAATGCCAACATTGTTGCCGGTTCATACGCGAAAGAATACACGCCAACAGACTCATTGCGCCCGTTCTGCGCGTTGATGTCTTGGCGAGCACAGACCAGTGCAGTGTTTTCGCAATCACAGGTCACAGAGGTTCGCTACGAAGGCTTTGCTGTTGATGGGCCATTTGAACAGTATGACATGGATGAGTTTTGCACTGATTCTCGTCACGCTGAGGCTATTGGTACTTACATCATTTCTACGCGTCGCTATGTTACGAACACTGTAAGTTTTCAGACAACATCCAATTCTTCTGGTTTGTTGCCAACTGATGTGATTGAGGTGGTTTGGTCGTACGAGTCACAAGGTGTGACAAGAGAAACTACGGATTTATATCAAGTCGATTCGATCCTTGAGGATCAGCAGGGCGTTTACCGCATTCAAGCAACGCATTTTCCGACAGACGCAACCGGCAGGAGCTTGGTTGCTCTTGATGTGCAAAATGTGCTTTCGACGGCATTGCCTGCATTGGAGGCGCCATTGCTGGGGCTACAGGCCAGCTTCTTTGATTTTGAAGATGGAGAGTCTCAACCGGGCGTTTTTGGTCTTGATACTAGGTCGACCCTTCAGGCATTCAGCGGTGGCAAGTCTGCTGAGACAGCCTTTGCTTATCCAGACATCAAATTTACCAACGCTTTCCCCGACCCGAACGCGTTTTATTACATGTGGTCGTGGCGATCGTACAATTCAGGCAGTTTTCAATATCACACATTTTTTGGCATCCGAGATGTTGCCAATGGTGCCGGATTTGACATCATAACAGCAAGTTCTACAAATATCCTGTTTGTTGGCTCAGGATCACCTCAAGTAATAGGCACTGATACGTCAGTAGCAAACAGCTGGAATCATTATTTTATTCAGCTTAATTGGGTTAACGGAAACCAAGACCGGCCAGAGATTAGCTTGTGGATCAATGGGGCACTTGTTGCCAATGTAATCATCAGCCCTAGCACTCCATATTCTCCGCCAGCTGGCACCAATGCTGCGCTTGGTGATTTCAGGGTGGCAAGAGATGGGAACACGATCGGTGGGACAAAGTATTACGACTATTGCTTTGGTGGGACAGCCGATACGCCTTTGGTGCCAATGAATCAGCCTACTATTGTGCCGGCAGACATTGAAGCGCAACTAGATGCAGCAGCGCCTGATCCTGTTGCAGCTGCAACCAGATTCAGCTTTGAGGCTTCAGAGGCTCAGGTTGGTGTGTACGGCGGAGCCCAGCGTGTATCAACTAGGGCTTTTGATGGCGTGATTTCAGCCATATCTTCCAACCCTACTCTTCAAGACATACAGTTGTATTTCCAAAACGCATTTCCGTTCCCTGAGCGGCCTTATTACTCATGGTCCGTCAGAATTTACAACAATGTCGTTTCCTCAAAAATTGCAACCTTATTTGTTATTGCAGGTCAACTGAGCGAGGGTAATCAACCTTACGGCTGGCGGCTTGCAGCTAGAGGCGGTGGTCAAAATCTCGGAGACCCGACGATTATCCGTGTGCAATTGGGTGATGGCATTGGCGGAACTGTCGATAGTAACTTGGGCATCATTACTATTCCCGGCGACCAGTGGAATCATTATTATGTTCAGCTTTATTTTCCCAACGGCACCAATAATACGCCCATTATAAGCTTGTGGTTTAATGGTGTGCTTGTTGGTACAAGCAGTGGGACTGAACCGTATGATTACCCTAGGCAAACGAACGGTCCAAACCCTTTGACAAAAGCAGATTTTCAAACACCTTTTAGTCAATACAGTTCTCAATTCCCAAATCCTGGGTTTGCTTATGCATATTACGACTACTGCTTTGGCGCAACCTTAAGCAGCCCATTGGTGGCAATGAATGCTCCAACCATCAACCCAAGCGCTATTGAAGCGGCACTTTTTGGCCTCACTTCATAGCTGCAGTATCATGAATGGATAGGTGGAACCGCTCTGATGACTTGGACCCTTGCTAATGCTGTTACGTGGACCGGCGACAGGGCGGCCAACAATACGGCAATGGAATATCTGTTCGATACTTATCTTCCGTCTAAGGGTTGGTTCACTGGTGCCCACCCAGATGGCAGCAGTTTCAAGCGTGTTTTTTCGTACTCTGCAACCGATAGTCTTCAAGGCGGCATTTGGGCAAGCTATTTTTGGGCGAACTGGTCTAGCGCCACGACTTCGACACAATGTGTAATATATGAAGACGCAACCTATACGACAGCTCCAGGCGATTTGGCGACTGATACGACCGACAGAGTTGATATGGTATATAACGATGCATCCTATGCGTTCTATGGTTCTAACTGGCGATTTTGGACAAGCGACGAAGAGCCCTCCGCCACGTTGGTGACTAGGAATAAAAAGGTGATGTGGTATCACCCAGGTTTTAGCAGTGCTGCATTTGTTCAGGCCGGAACTTGGGATGGCACCGTCGACAATCCTAATACTTGCATTTGGCCCATGTTAACTAATGGCGCCATTTCTCAGACCAATGCGCCTACCATCGCAGGCACTATTGGTGTTCGGTATGCCATATCTCCGCAGCCCTATTACGGCAGCACATATCAAAATTTGATGCCAGAGATATTTTTTACAAACTTTGGGATGAATTACTATACTTCCAGTGACTTCGGCCCGGCTTTTTTCATCAACCAGTCAGATGTTCGCTACCAAGTACCTGCTAGCCTTAGCGTTAGCTCTAGGAGCAATTATGGATCTGGTTTTACCTTAAACGGAATCTTGATGCTTGCCAACGGTCGCTATTGGATCCGCACTCAGTCAGACACTAACTATCCAAGCCTTATCTTTGATCTTGGCACCACTGAGCCCGATCTCACCTGATCATCATGGCAGCTGATTACACAATCACAGCGACAGAGACAACGCTGCCCGGCGGGATGCCAACAGCTGAAGTCGTAGACGCTCTTACGCCTCTCGATCTCAGCTTTCTAGATATTGTTGAAACTAGTTCATACTCTGGCAGCAGTGGTGGCGTTGCACCACCAGGCGGCGGCCCGGTGTTCCCTGCTCTCGCGCCTTCAAGTCGCACCTTTACGCAAGGCGTGCAGCCAATTAGCGTTTTTCAAACGTACTCAGGTCTTGAAAATCGTGTGCTGCTTGGCGCTAATCAATTTGGCCTTACCCTTGAACTGGCCTTTCAAAATTTAACTGAAGCAGAATACAGCCTGATTTTTGCCCATTACATTGCCACACAAGGCTCGTACCAAGACTTCGACTTAAGCGCAGAGGTTTTGGCTGGGATGTCAAACACTGCATATTTGCAACCTACAAATTACACCTACCGTTACGCCTCGCCGCCTTCTGTTCAGTGGGTGGCACCTGGCATCGGCACTGCATCAGTGCAATTGACTGCATCGGTTCCATTTACCTAGACTCCTTGTAAGGGCTCAACCGCGCCATGGCAAATAAGCAATACACGGGCATCGATGGCGCTTTGTACGTCAACGGCAGCAAGGTCGCACGCGTTGAGTCTTGGAACCTGACTGGAATCGTTGATAGCCTAGAAACCACCAACCTTAGCCAGTACGCCAAGACCTATATCAACGGGAATCAGTCCTACTCTGGCAGTGCCACAATTTTCTATTACGAGAACGCAAGCAACCAAATCGAAGGTGCTGCGTTGCTCGATGATGTTTTGCGTACCACTCAAACGCCAAATGCTCCGGCCACAGTGCTGAAGCTGCAGCTGAACAATGGCGGAGTAGCTGAAAGGGTTCTTGAATTTACCTGCTTGATCTCCTCTGTTGACATCACGGCACAAGCTGCGCAAATTATCCAGGCAAACATTCAATACAATGTGACTGGACCCCTGACCACCGTGACCGTTGTCTAATGGCTCTTTGGCTTGGTGAAGCAGGTGGCCTACGTTTGGGCCGAGCATATGCAGGGCCTGCATACGGCTTGCTGGAGGCGGCCAACGTTGACATCCCTGACAAGCGGTTTGATCTTGGCTTGGCCAAGACAACCTTGATCACTGGCGATCAGGTCAAATTCACACGCGTTGATGCCAATGGTGTGTCAGGTGGGCCGCTTGACTTCATCGGTGGCGTGACCGACACGGAAATTACGCTGTACGTCAACGTGGATGGCGTTGGCGGCATCAGGCTTTATGACTTATGGAGCAATGCCCTTGAAGGCAGCCTTGATGCAGCGCTAACGCTTGTTGCACCTAGCAGTTCGTACCGAATCTCCTATGAAGTGGTAACTGATCTGGATTTGTGCTTAGCGCAGACGACTGCTTGGACACTGAACACCGATCGCGATCTTGCGGATTTCACCAGCCTTGGCGATGCCTTCCGCCAACAGATGGGAATGCTTGTCTCGGGCAGCGGTGACGTTACCTGTTTTTTTGATGCCAACTGGCGCCTGCAAGACGGCTCATACGACACCGAATCACCTGTCTACATGCATCGGCTGGCCATTCGGCAAGAGATTGGATCGGATTTTACGGGTGTTTTTCTGCTAAAACGCACTGATGCCATCCCGCTTGATGAGCTGTGCAACACCAGTGATCGCGCCTTGTTTTATCTGGCAAATTGCGTGGTGACATCAGTGGCAACTCAGCTGACGCCTGGCGAGCTAATCCAAAGCCAGATCCAGTTTGTCACAACAGGCCAAGTCAGACTGTTGCACGACGTTGCCGGGAAGTATCTCCTCTAGAATGCGCTTAGCGCGGTATGCGCCTTTGACCGGGAGGTTTATCCATGTCTCTGAACGTCCGACACAAACACAGCTCTGTTCAGGACCAAGCGCCTCAGCCGTCTGATCTTGTCAATGGCGAAATCGCGCTAAACATCAACGCCAATAGCACTGCGCTCTACACAAAGGACAGTGCAGGCAATGTGGTCAAGCTTGCGCCATCTGGTGGCGATGTTGATTCAGTGTTTGGCCGCACTGGCGCTGTTGTGGCGGCAGATGGCGATTATGACCTAGGCGAGCTTGGTGATGTCGATCTGAGTACTGCTGCGCCTGTCAATGGCCAGTTTTTGGCTTATGACGGTGCCAACTGGGTGCCTGGTGACGTTGTAAGCAGCGTTGACCTCGGTTACACGGCATCAGCCACTGATGGCACGGTGACCAACAGTGCTGGTGCTGACGCAACTGTGCCACTGGTCACAGGTGCTGATGCAGGCTTGATGGCGCCTGCAGACAAGACAAAGCTAGATGGTATTCAGGCTGGCGCAGAGGTTAATGCTGTTGATTCAGTATTTGGCCGAACAGGTGCGGTCATTGGTGCAGAAGGTGACTACAGCCTTGATCAGCTTGGTGACGTTGATTTAACGACGACACCGCCAACGACTGGCGAGGTGTTGCAGTACGACGGCAGCGAGTGGGTGCCTGGCACTGTTAGTGCATCAGTGCCTGATCCGCTGACGCTTAATACGCTGACGGTCAACACGCTGCTTACTGCCGAGCACATCCACGGCAACATCGCAGGCAGCGTCTACATCCACGTCAAGAACACCGACACGGTACAGCTTGCCAAGGGCACGCCGTTTTACATTACTGGGACGGTTGGCGCCAGCGATGCAGTTGAAATCCAAGCAGCGGACAGCGCCGACCCCGCCAAAGGCCCTGCAGTCGGCCTACTGGAAGACACCCTTGCGGTAAACGGCGAGGGCAACGGCACAATCATCGGCGAAATCTACCAGTACGACACCGCTACCCCCGGTTGGAGCACAAATGATGCGCTGTACGTCGCAAACGGCGGCGGA
>Ga0208645_1004006_pt1 | contig 10621 bp, 26 predicted proteins | sample VirMetDEL_Sep_01_FD_184519 | JGI IMG/M metagenome (GOLD analysis project Ga0208645, IMG submission 184519) | Aqueous microbial communities from the Delaware River and Bay under freshwater to marine salinity gradient to study organic matter... | ecosystem: Environmental > Aquatic > Marine >...
ATCAACTACTACTTATTGGTATTATAAGGTAGATTGGTTTATAGGTGTTTATAGTGATTACCCACCAAATACTGAGTTTTTAAGGTTTAATGAGCTGCCATTTGATTTTAAAGTGGATTTATTTAATGATGAAGGTAATCCTATTTATAATATTCCATCAGGTGTTTATACTAATTACACAAAAGTAATAGACATGGTAACTTACCCTTTACAACAATACATAATAAATGATCCTGATAATTTAATAGAAATTGATTTAACAGGTGAGTTAAATATAGTTTTTTCTTAAATTAGGTATATGGAAGAAATGGAAATAATAAAGAAAGTTATAGACGAAGCTTTTAAAAAAGGTTTTTTCGGAATGTCTGACGCTGAGATAGTGATTAACGCTGTTAAGATTGTAGACAATAAGCTTAAATCAATATCTGATATTGAAGAAGGTAAATAATGTCTGACGAAATACAGGACTATATGAATTTTTTCGGTGTTATATCTACCGCTGCGGTAACTGTTATAGGATTTCTACTAAGCAGAATGATAAAAAAGGTAGATGAAAGACTGGAAAGTTTAACTAATTCTGTGGTTAAGGTAGTGACTGAAATAGAAGTCAGCAAGGAAAAGCACCAAAGAAACGTAGACGATGTACAGTTTATTTTCGATAAGCTTAAAGAAAACGACGAACAAGTTAAAGAGATAAGAGATAGTGTAAATAAAGCTGTTCATGATGCTAATGGTGCTAAAAATCAAGTTAAACAATTTTTAACTATGTTTAACAAGCTAGAGGGTAAAGTAGAGTCGATAGAGGATATTTTGTATAAAAAAAATTAAAATGAGATTAACTAAGAACTTTCATTTAAAAGAGTTTACAAAAAGCGGTACAGCATCAAGAATGGGATTAGATGAGCAGTTTGATCCATCTGAAATAGTAGTAGATAATTTAACGGCTCTTTGTGAAAACGTACTACAACCTTTAAGAGATTCATTAAAAGCTTCTATTAGAGTTGGAAGTGGTTACCGATGCGAAGCATTAAATAAAGCCATAGGAGGCGCTAAAAATAGTCAGCACGTAAAAGGACAAGCAGCAGATATTGATTTAATTATAGGTGGCAAAGAGGAGAACGGAAAGCTTTTAGATAAAATAGTTTCGCTTTATAAGAAAGGAATTATTACCTTTGACCAATGTATAAGCGAGTTTGGTTCTGAGGATAACCCTAGCTGGATTCATATTAGTTATAGTAAAGTTTCTAATAGAGGTCAAGTTTTAAGAGCCGAAAAAATAAACGGAAAAACTGTTTATACTGATATAACTAAAAAAATAGGATTATGAATTTTAAAGGTGTATTAAATGTTTTAGCAAGAGTAGGTAAGGGTATTGGCGATGGCTTTACTGGTGGAGCTGTTAGTGCTGTTACTTCTGGGGTAAAATCCAAGGACGGAGGAGAGGGTAATGTAGACTATCCTAAATTAGCTGGATATGCAGCAGGAATTATAGCCGTTATTGCTGTATGCGCTGGATGGATTACAGTTGAGGACATGAAAGAAATATTCAAAGCCCTTACAAAATTTGAGTTCTGGTCATAAATTTTTTCTTTTCCATATATTTTACATAACTATTGATTATCGGCCTCTCCTTTTCTGGAGGGGTCTTTTTTATTTAGAATGATTATAAATAAGCAATGAAATAAAAAAAAGTTTGTACCATAACAAAAAGTTTGTATCTTTACAATGTAATCAAAATTAATAGTTATGGAAACGGTAAAAGATTTAATTTCAAATTTAAAAAAAGGAAAAACAGAATTTGCATTTATTAAAAAAGATGGTTCTGTAAGGATTGCAAATGGAACTACTAACTTGGATTTAATTCCAGAGGACAAGCACCCTAAAGGAACTGGAAAAGCGTCTGATAAAGTTATAGCTTACTTTGATACTGATAAAGTAGCTTGGAGATGTTTAAGTAAAAACACAGAATTTGTATTTAATAATTAATCACAGCCCTTCGGGGCTTTTAAATTTATAGTTATGTTAACAAAAGAACAATTAATAAAGGAACTTTACGAGTTAATAGATTTATGGAGTCATAGAGTTCCTTACGAGGATGATAATGAAACAGATTATGAAGTTATAGAAACTCATGATTTAAAAGAGTTAATTAAGAAATTCGAAGAAAATTTATAGTTATGTTTAAATTAGCAGACGAAGAAAATCGAATTAACAAAAATGTTTATGAGCTTTTAAAGCTTGATAAGGAAATTATAGAACGATATGAGGAGGGTGTATTGGTTAGGTTTTACGGTAAAGAGTTTAAATATGAGGCATATTGTGAAGGGTTTTTTCCTAAGTATGCACTAGGAGAAATGAACATCGAACATATTGAGGACGTTGAAGTATTTTTTTATTAAAAATTTAAAATAAGTAATTATGAAAACAGAACATTTATTAGGAGTATTAATTGCATTAGGGTTTGTATTTGTTATTGGTAGCTGGTACATAGAAAACTGGTTGTTTTTAGAAATTGGATTTTGGTACTTAATTATCATGCCTATAACTATTGTTAGTATTTATTTCTTTATACCTTTGTACGGTTGGATAAAACGTAAAATTAAAAACCGTAATAAATGACCTGCGAAGAAATAATAGAAGCCATAGAGGCTTACGAAATATTAGTTTAATTAATAGTTTATATGGAAAGTTTTGTAATATTTAAAGGTTGCCACAGAGCGACAATAGACTTTAGACCCATAATATTCGGAGGGGAAAACATAATAGTCAAATTTAGATTTAATAGATGGTATTCAGACGTTAATAATATTCAACTAACAGAGCAAATAAATAAGCTTTGGGGTTATAGTCATTCTTGGTGGCATAAAATAAATTCAGAGCGTATAGGATGGAGATGGTCTAAGGAAGTTGGGAAAGTTGACATTTTCATGTATAGGTATATTGGAGGTATTAGGGATATATCTTTAATAGGTATTTATAATATTAACGACTGGATAGAAATTGAAATGTATAGGCCAAGATTTGGATATACTTTATTTCCTTATTTTGGAGGTAAAGAGCCTAGTCCAGTAGATTTATTAATTGAGATAAAAATAAAATATTTGTAAAAAGTTTTTTTTATGTAAAAAAAAGTTGTTATATTTACAATGTAATCAAAATTAATAGATATGGCAACTTTAAAACACGACAAAAAATTTTACTTAGATTCAGATCAAACTTCTGATTGGTTTTCTGCTGACGTTTTATTAGGTAATAAAGAGATATGGGTAGAATGGACTGTATCTTATGATTTACACGTTTGCAAGGGTGATTATTATACTCCAGATTTTGCTGATATTATTATTAACGAAGTAGTTATCGAAAACTTAACAGATTCAGAGGGTGAGCTTATCGAGTTATCGGAATACGAAAAAAACAAATTAGAGGAATTATTATTAGAAAGTGATTTATATGAGTAAAAAAGAAGTTAGCGCTAAGGACTTGCTTAAGTTTATTTCTAAGCAAATAGACAGGGAAGAAGTTCTTAGGCGCTTAAGAAAAGAAAAAGGTTTAACTAATAGTTATGGCGCACAGTTGTTATACGCGGAAAAGAATAGCATAACTTCTACGGCTAAAAAATTAGTTGATAGACTACAAAACATAAACCCAGATACAGAGGTTTATATTAAATTAGAAGGAGAATATTTTAAAATTAAATAGTTATGGAAATTAAAGATTTGAGCAAACCACTATCTATATTTGATATAGATTTTAGGATAGGTATGTCTAAACCTAATGGATGTTCTATATTAGCTTACAAAGATGCTAGGGTGGATATGAAAAGACTAGATGAAGTTGTAGGGGTTATGAATTGGACTAATGAATATAAAAGAGATTCTAAAGGAGTATTGCAATGTGGGATAGGTATTAGAATTGATTATGATAGTGATTTTGTATGGAAATGGAGTAATGGAACGGAATCTTTTGCAGAATCAGAAAAAGGAGAGTATTCAGATGCTTTTAAGAGAGCTGGATTTATGTGGGGTATAGGTAGAGAGCTTTATGATTTTCCTTTTATATGGGTTAATAGAATAGATGGTGATAGAAGTGATAAAAATGGTAAGTTATTAGTTAATCCTAACGAATGGACTTGGCTATGGGGTAAGTCTGGAGATGTGTTATATGCTAGAGATAAAAATGATAATATAAGAGTTAAAGCAAGCAGATAATGAGTTTAGCAAGTCACACTCAAATATCAATAATTGAAAGCATTATTGAGAGCACTTCTTTAACTTATGAAGAAAAGGAAGTAGTATATTTTCGGATTCAAGACCCGGAATTAGATGAAATAGAAGCAAGTGTAATAATAGAATATTTACAGGAGAATTATATAAGTAATGATCCTGCTGAACAGTTCAAAAAGTTTAAATTTTAAATTAATAGTTATGAAGCAAATCAACGATTTTAAGGTAAGCGGTAATATTGGAAGCGAGCCTATTGTAAATGAGAAAACAGGGCAATTATCTTTTAGCTTAGCAAACAATGCTAGTTATAAAAAAGGTGATGAATGGATAGACAAAACAAACTGGTTTAATGTTTTCTGCGATCCTAAAAAGTTTAGCCATTTAAAAAAGGGTGATAGCGTTATAGTTTACCAGTCTAGTTTAAGTGTAAACCAATGGGAGAAAGACGGCCAACAAAGAATTAGTGTTAATATTAACGCTTATGGAATTGTAACGGAGCAAGACTTTAAAAAGAAGCAGCAAGATAAACAAGCTCCAGTAAGTGCTAATGGTGATTTACCTTTCTAATGGATAATAAGCAGATTGAAGAAATGGCGGGATTGCTTAGATACTACTCTGAGCTTCCCGCTGATTTTAACGACATAGATAGGCTAATAGTTGCTAAGCGTAAATTAATTCATTATAGCTTTTACTGGGCTACTGAGGTAGGAAAAGCTTTAGAAGTTTATAATACATCATATGCGGATAGAAAAAACTTTGTAGCTAAGTATATTGTAAACGAAATAAAGAACGGTGAAAGTGTTAGCAAGTCAGAGTTTAGAGCAGAGGCAGAAGCTGCTAAGATGCGTTTAACAGAAGCAAAGGCGGAAGCATTGTATAGAGAGTATAAAGGTTATCAGACAGCTTTAGAAAATGCTATTCAAAGCGTAATGCAAGATATAAGTAAATTGAAGAAAGAGGCCGAACTAAGTAAACAAGATGCGTAAAAATCCATTTGAAAAGTATTTAAGTAAAGAGGATTTACTTCAAAGAAAAGTAGTTACTTATGTGAAGTTGCAATATGGCGTAACTTGTATTCCATTAAACACAGAAAGTAAAAAGTCTAGGTTTGAGCAATACAAGTTTAAAGAAATGGGAGGTATAAAGGGACAGCCAGATTTATTTATCCCTGTCCCTAATTCCCAGTATAGCGGAATGTTTATAGAACTAAAAGCCGATGGTGTTACTATATTTAAAAAAGATGGAAGCCTAAGAGCTGGTGAGCATTTACAAAACCAAAACAACTATCACGAAATGCTTAAAAAGCAGGGATATTGGGCTGGATTCTGCATCGGAATAGATCAAACTTTAGAGGAAATAGATAAATATTTTCAAAAAAAGTAAAAAAAAGTTTGTACAGAATAAAAAGTTTTATTTATATTCGTACTATAATCAAAATTGATAGTTATGGAAAGAATGAATAAAATTAATGCTTTAGAGGATAAGTTAGAATTGCTTAATGAGATTAACTCTTTAATTGAAAAAATCGACGAGCAAATTTATGAATTGAAAGTAAACACTCCTACTTATTATCATTTATATGCTAAATCGGGAGAGTTAGATCACGTTATTGATATTAAGCAAATGGCTAGGCTTAGACTAAAGGAAAGATTTAACAGAGTTTTTGAATCAAACATTTTAATTTAATAGTTATGGAATACGCTAAAAAAGTTTTACAAGAAGAATTATCGTTAATCAAAAAATCAATTAAAAATGGCGATTGGACATTATATAAAGAGGCTTTAAAATTAAGAGAGAAAAGGTGTAAAGATATTGAAGATGTTTTAAAAATTATTAATAGTAAAAACAAATAGTTATGGACAACAAAGAAAGATTAGACAAAGCAACACAGGCGCTTAAAGTTATGTTAGCAGCCTTTTTAGTAGAAAACGATTTAGAAAACTACGACAAGGATTATAAAGTTTATGCTATGTCGATTAATACTCAAGTAGAGCAATTAGTTTATGAAATTGATAAGCAACTTTCTTATCTTTAAGCATGAAAGAATTAGATAGGGATAAATTTTTAGCAGAGTATGTTGATTGGCTTTATGATTCTGGTGTAGATAGCGCTCACCAGATAAAGTTTCACGCTACTGTAATGGCTATGAGTTTACAATTAAACCCTTACGGAACATTAGAAAGATTAATAGAGGAGTGTCCAGAAATGGCGCTCCCTTCAATAGAATTATTAGGAAAATATGGAAAATTACATTAAAGTAAATCATTATGTTTACGCTGGTATTAATCCACTAGCTATGCAAAACAAAAGCCAGGTAATAATTAATTTAGTAACTAGAGAAACTGGTGTTACCTATAAAGAATTAAAAAGTAAATATAGGGGAAGGGATGTATCGGATGCTAGAGCGTTATGTATGTATTTCATGCGTAAATACACAAATTTAAGTTTAAATTTCATAGGCGATTGTTTTAATAAAAATCATGCTACTGTAATACACAATATTAGGAAGATAGAAAACTTAAAAAATTTTGATAGCAAGATAGCCGGTATTATAGAGCAGATTGAGTACGATTTAAAGAACTGTGTTAAGCAAATAGGAACTCAAATAGACTATTCAAAAAGAGATGAATTAATAGGGTTCTATTATAAAAATAATTAGTAAATAGTTTTTTAGTTTCAATTACAATATGTAAATTAGCTAAATGGAAAAGATAACAATCAATCCAGAAAAGACTTATACAAAGTCTGAATATCATAAAGTTTTTAAGGTTAGTAGGCCCACGATAGACAAAATGATAGAAGATAAACGTTTAAAGTCTGTAAAAATAAAAGGTGGGGTTATAATAATCCTATAATTTTTTTTCTTTAATAATTTAACAATTTGTAAAATGGCTAAAGAGCTACCATATTTTAAATTTTTTACAGGAGAGTGGGCTAATGGTGATATAACTTGTGAGAGTTATGAAGCTCAAGGATTATTTATAAATATCTGTTCTTTATATTGGAGTAAACAAGGTGAGTTAAAAGAGAAGCACGCTAGGAAGAAGTTTAAATGTGATGATTCTTTTAATGATCTTATAGAATCCGAACTTATAAAAGTGGAAGAAGGGAAACTAGTTATATCTTTTTTAGATGAGCAAATGTCTGAAACTAAACGCATTAGGCAAAAACAGTCTGAGGGAGGTAAGAATAGTCAACTTAAACGCAAGCTAAAGTCTACTTCAAGTATACCTAAAGACGACTTAAAGTATACTTCAAGTAATAAGATAAGAGAAGATAAAGATAAGAGAATAGAAGATAATACTAATAAAGCTAATTTATTTTATAAATGGTTTTTTGATCCTAGTAGACAGGCTAGTTTAGATAGGTTAATGATGAAGCACAATACTAATATTCCATTCTTAAAAGAAAGGTTGGTAGAGTTCTTAGATGTGGAAAAGGAAAAGTCAGAGTTTAAGGATAGGGATAACGGAGATATTAACCAACACTTTACTAATTGGCTTAAGCATAATCCTCCTATAGAGTATGTGAATAAATCTAACAGACCTAAACTAACATTTGATTAATGAAAGATTATAGTAAATTTATAGATCCGTTAGATTCCTCACTAAATACCCTAGATAAAATAAGGACGGGTAATGTTGAGCGCGGACTTGGTATAGGTGTAGAGGAGTTCGATCAAAGGTTATTGTTTAAAAGAGGTCAGTTCAATATGGGTATTGGTCATGACAACGTAGGTAAAACAGATTTAATTATGTGGTACTACGTTTGTTTATCTAAATTACATGGTATTAAGCATTGTATTTTTTCTAGTGAAAACAAGCCATACTCACTATTAAGAAAAATATTTAATTTTTGGACTGGTAAAAGAATAGATAGGGATTTTGTAAATAACGAAGCTTCTTATTTTAGATACCTTGAGGAAATTAAAGAGCATTTTAGTTTTATTAGAACAGATCAAAGGTATAGCGCATCAGAGATAATTGATATAATAAAACATCAAAATTGCGATACTGGTTTGATTGATCCATTTAACTCTTTAAAATCTAATGGGGGAAATAAGCATGAAGAGGACTATGAAGTATGCGCGGATATTAGAACAATGTGCCTACAAACTAATAAAACCGTTTATGTAATGGCACATATTGCCTCTCAGTTTGCTAGAATGACTTATCCAATGGAACATGAATACAAAGGACATTTAGTACACCCAGAAAAAAGTTATGTAGAGGGAGGGCAGAAGTTCGCTAACAGAGCAGACGACTTTCTAAGTATCCATAGAATGACTCAGCACCCAGATTTATGGAATGTAACAGAGTTACACGTTAGGAAAGTTAAAGAAACAGAAACAGGGGGAAGTGTAACGTACAAAGATGAGCCTATAAAATTAAAAATGGTTGACAGGTGTAAGTTTGAAATAAACGGTAAAGACCCATTACAAAACGAAACCCCTACTAATTTTGAGCTAGATTATCCAAAAAACAACGCTTTAGATAGTTTTATAAACGCAGGAAACTTAGAAGATGATGAACTCCCATTTTAACAAAAAAGATTTAAAACCGTTTGTGAAGCATTTAAACGCTGTTAGAGGCAATTTAACAGATGAATTGGTATGTAGATATATAAATTCAAATATAAGCGCTCTAAAGGCATCTAAATACGCTTTAATGGAAAAGTATAAAGAGAAGGGAATTAAAAACCAATTTACAGAAGCTTTGAATAATGATATTTTAATGGTTCATGAGCTTGAATTGTATATCATCGAGTTACAAAAACGTATAAAGCAAACTAATGAGTATTTAAAATCACTAAATAATTTTTGTAAATAAAAAAAAGTTTTTACATTTGAATAAATTAAATAGTTATGGAAAATCAAAAACAAAGGCTGCTCGCCTATTTAGAGCAAGGCGAAACAATTAATCCTTTAAAAGCATGGAATGAGCTTGGAATTTATAGACTAGCTTCTAGGATATGCGATTTAAGGAAAGAAGGTGTCGAAGTTAAAGATAGATGGTTAGACGTTTCTAATCGTTATGGAGAATTTGTGAAAGTTAAACAGTATTATTTATAGTTATGGATTATCAAGAATTTTTAAAGACAAAAGAAAAAAGTCATATATCAAGTGGTTTTGATATTGATGAAAGTAAACTAAATGTAAACTTATTCGACTTTCAAAAATTTACAGTTAAAACAGCTTTAAAAAAAGGTAGATTTGCAATATTCGCTGATTGTGGTTTAGGTAAAACTTTAATGCAGCTTAGTTGGGCTAATGAAGTTTATAATTATACTGGTAAAAAAGTATTAATATTAGCACCTTTAGCAGTAGTAGAACAGACTAAAGACGAAGCTAGAAAGTTTAATATTGATTTAAATAGCTTTGATATTACAAACTATGAGCAATTAAAAAATATAGATTGTTCTGTTTATTCTGGTGTAGTATTAGATGAATCTTCTATTTTAAAAGGTAGAGATGGGAAGTTATCAAGATTTATTATTGATACTTTTAAAACAACTCCTTATAAATTAGCTTGTACCGCTACTCCATCTCCAAACGATCATATGGAATTAGGGCAGCATTCAGAGTTTTTAGGTGTTATGCCATACTTAGAAATGTTAGCAATGTATTTTGTCCATGATGGTGGAGAAACTTCTAAATGGAGATTAAGAAAACACGCTAAGGATGATTTTTGGAAGTTTGTAATGACATGGGCTATTGCTATTGATAATCCAAAAACACTAGGATTTAATCATGTTGGTTATGATTTACCAGAAATAGAATACATTGAACATATTATTCCTGTTGAAAATAATACTAATACTTTATTTGGAGATGTAGCAGTTTCAGCAACTGAGCTAAACAAAGATTTAAGAAGAAGTTTAGACAGTAGAATTATTAAAACAAATGAAATAATACAATCTAATCCATATGAACAGTTTATAGTATGGGGATTACAAAATGCTGAAACTGATGCCTTAAATAAATTAATTGAAGAATCTGTAAACGTACAAGGATCTGATAAACCAGAAGTAAAAGCTAAAAACTTAAATGGATTTGCTAAAGAAGAATTTAAAAGATTAATAACTAAAACTTCTATTGCTTCATTTGGTATGAATTACCAACAATGCCATAATATGATATTTTGTTCTTACGATTTTAAGTTTGAGCAATTCTATCAAGCTGTTAGGAGATGTTATAGATTTGGCCAAAAAAATAAAGTCAAAGTTCATCTATTAGTACCAGAATCACAAAAAAACGTTAGAAAATCAATATTAGAAAAAGAAAAAAAACACTTCGAAATGATTAAAGAAATGAGTAACTATTCAGCAAATACAGATTATAAAACGGCTGTATCAAAAGTAAAAATAACCAATAAAGAAGTTATAACAGATAACTACTC
>Ga0208645_1004008_pt1 | contig 10620 bp, 27 predicted proteins | sample VirMetDEL_Sep_01_FD_184519 | JGI IMG/M metagenome (GOLD analysis project Ga0208645, IMG submission 184519) | Aqueous microbial communities from the Delaware River and Bay under freshwater to marine salinity gradient to study organic matter... | ecosystem: Environmental > Aquatic > Marine >...
GTGACGGTAACGCGTTCTTTTATGATTTACCCCACTCCCGTCAATGCCGTATAGGGGTGCCGGGTGTTAGGTGAGAGGTTTGTTGCCTCGTCGTTGATTGCATTTTCTGTGAGCCGGTGCCAGAGGGCTGCCGGGGTCGCCTGGAATGAGGTGGTCGGCTTCTACCCTGTCACCGTACTGGAAGGCCCCCCCGCATAGGTGGCAATGTGTTGCAATAGCTTTTATTTGTTTAGCCCGTCTACGGTAATCAGCGTTGTAAAGTTCTCGTTTCTTGGCCTTGCGTTCGGGGGAGTCCACCCGTATAGGTTTGCATCCCCCACAGTATGAATTGCCACGGGTTAGTTTTCCGCATGTTAGGCAGGGCGAGTTGAATGGCATTTTTATTGCGCTGATTGACCGGACTTAGCCACCCACAGGTTCATGATGTCGATAAAGTCGCGCACGGTAAGGTCTTGTAACACCTCGAAGTCCGTATCGCTGAACGCTATCTCTGCTGCGTCGAACAGGATCATGAGTTCGTCACCGGTCTGCATCTCTCGTGCCATGCGTAAATCGACAATGAATGACACGGGGAGTGTGAAGAAGTTTTGGGCGACAGCACGGAAGTCTTTGTGATGTAGCTCGATGGGTGGGGGATCCATGCGGAAGTTCATAGTAGGTCTATCTTCCCACGGAACGGAACGCCAGCTTCTAGTTCGAAGCAGGTCAGTGCTGGTGTGCTGTCACCTCCACCGCCCTGTGAACGGGTGAACCAGTCTGACCCGTTGTCCATTGTTGAGGCTTGTATCCACCAGCGTTCGGTTCCCTCAGTGCCGGAGAACTGTTCGCACCTATGGTGGTGGAAGTGACCGGAGATCATCAGGGTCGCTGCTGCAAGATAGGTGTCGTTGAATACGGCCTTCGACCAAAACAGTTGGAACGCGTCAGGTCTAGCAACCTGGTGACCGTGGATAGCTCCAAGAATGTGTGAACCGTCACCGAACACGTCGAACGCGAACCCCTCATCGTGAGGTTGCGGGATAAGCCAACGTTCCACCGGGAGCCCAACCTCGGTGGCGAGGCGTCGAACCTGTTGCAGAATGACAACACCCCAATCGTCAACACCGGGTCGGCCCACGGTTTGCTTTTGCACACGGTACTGGCAGTGATTCGAGGCAACGGATCCGTAGGTGACCGGGGCGTACTTGCAGGCGAGCTTTATCAAATCCCAGATGAGTGCTGCAGCCAGGTCTGTCTGTTGCATCGGTGACAGCGTGTTCGACGTCACTTGCTCCATGTCAGCCTTGTTGCTTATCCCCTCCACGATGTCGCCCATGTCGAGGATGACAATGTGGTCGTAGTTGCCTGCCTTGAGCTTGTGCTCGATACGGGCATAGCTGGCATGGATACGGGCGATGCTCTCCTCGTGACCGCCTCGGCTGCCGAACTTACCAATCTGGAAGTCTGCCGGTGCTATGACGTAGGTGCGAGAGTTGCCGGACTTTTTCACCGGCTTCACCTTTGTACGTTTTGCCTGCGCGTACAACGTCGGCAAGTCTAGGTCTGTCACCTTCTTGCGGAAATGGAACCGGTACGCGGTCAGCCACTCCCCATCCCAGCGTTGCCACTGTGACGTTCGAGGTGTGCCAACAATCTCGTACTCGTCAGCCGGGTAACCGCGTGCCTCTAGGAACTCGTCAAAGTTCGGGGCATCCGGTAGACCTTCGGTTGTTGCTGTGCCTTCGTTCCCGTCGAACTGTAGACCGGGGCGAAAGTCTTTTGGTGCTGTTACCTTCTGAGCTGGTTCCAAGTTCTCAAGCATGTTTCCACCTTACTTGCAGGAGCAGAGTTTGTGACGATGTTTGCGAATAGCCTTCTCCGAGATACGCAGGCCACGATCCGTTAGGGCGCGGGCGAGCGGGGTGTGACCCCAAGCCTCCTGGTTGGTCAGGGCGTTGCCGAGAATGGTTTGGTCGGCCTCGTCAAGCTTCCCCAGGAGGGTTCGGACAGCGCACGGAGTAACGTACTCCGGTGGGTGCATATCCTCAAGCATCAGCCCTGGTCGTGTCAATGAGCTTGTACGCCACCTCGAGGAACCACGGGTTCAGGTTGCGGGTAGTAGCGCACTCCTTCAGGGCGTGAGCGAGGGCGTTGCGGATCTGGTCGAAGTCCTCATCCCAGACGAGTTTGTCATCCTGGAGTAGTTGTGCTGCGAGGGTGTAGGGCTCGAATAGTTCCTCGCTGATTTTGAGGGCTTGCTTGTGCAGTGTTGCTTGAACGTTAGACATGGTGTCCTCCTTTGTAGGTTGTTAGGAGTTTATTCCGGGAGGTCTAGGAAATCGAAGGATTGAAACGCCTCGTTATCAAACTGTGACAATTCGTTGACACGCACGAAAGCACCAGGTTCACGGCTGTCTGCGTACACCTTCCAGGCCAGGGTTCGGATTACCTGCGAATCATCGTCATAAACAACACCCGTCAGCGAGTCACCAACCCCGCGAATGAGCTTGTCCAAGTCAGGCGGAACCGTAGGATATGGGCGTTTCACCGTAGACACAGAAGAAGGCCGGTCAAGGTAGAACATAACTTCCAACTCAACCGGCCCTGACACGCGAGCCCAACCGCTTACGGTGACCGCGTGCTCTGCAGCTTCCCTGACCGCAGACCTCCATGCTGGAAGAAACTTGCTGGATTCTATAAACCTGTTGTTCCCAATGCTCTTTTTTGAACCTTGAGGAGCGGGTCGGCCTAGAACATCAAACGTTATCTCCACGCCCTCCAGGGTAGCGTTTCGGCTTCACAAAACTCATTAGAACCGCCAGACACAACAGAGAGCCGAAAACCCATCCGAGAACACTCGTGACGTTCGTTTCGACCTGATACGCGAGGAGCAGGTAATTGATACCCATAGCGAAGGCGAGGATACGACCAAAGTTCTCCATCAGAATGGGGCTTCCTCGGTGATACCGCCAGGAGTAGCAACAGGCCACACCTCGTTCAGTGCAGCATGACCGGACTTCTCCACAACCTGGTTAGCTGCAGGCTCGACAGTCTGAGCGCGTACCTTGATTGAGAAGCCGGAGGATCCGTCACGCTTCTGAAAGACGTTCGTGCCGGTGATCCTGCCGGTCACGACAACCTGTTTAACACCGTCGAGCGGTGCCCTGTTATCCGTGGTCACGTCGTAAATTGTCTTATCGACGGTTTCCCACTCGTCTTGGTGATTCTTTTTCCTGACATCGACAGACACCTTCAGTGCGCGACCCCACTCAAAATCCTTCACATCGTTGAGCCAACCGGTCAACTGAATCTGTGCTTCATTCTTAACCATTACTTACCCTTCCTTATCGAATCCGATAACATGCGCGATATTCGTGCAGTCATTATGCCCGCAAGCTCTGACACCAGGGAAGATAGGCTTCCCGTCGTCGTCGATTGGGGTGATCTCGTCGGCTGCAAAGAAGCCATGCCAAGGCATACACTTCCCGTCAGCTGTGAGAGAAATAGTTTGCACTTTTCGTGCCCTACAGCTCGCGCAGAGAATAACCTTCCCCCGCCTGCTCGATACAGTCCAACGGTAACCGCAACGCTCACACTGAACCTCCGGCATCTAACGACCTACGGGCAATCTCGAGCTGGGCTTCTGTGAACTCATAACGCTTCACCCTAGCCGGTTTCCTCGGAGTTTTCACGCGCTTCGGCGGTGTGTACTCAGCCTCCGGTGCCGGAGCCTCCACCCGTGCCAACATGCGCTCACGAGCCCAATAATCCTCAGCACGTTTCCCCAGCCGTTTCTTCATCATGATCTGCTCCCACTGGTCAGGGTGCTCCTCACGCAGTTTCTTCAAGTCAATGCCGAGCTCCTCAGCCCAGAGAACCCGCCTGTGATTCGTAATCATCGGATCCTCACAAGAAGTACCGAATCCCGTACCGGGTCACGCCGGTCAGCATCACACACCAACGCAATCGCATCAGCAGACAACGGCTCAACACCGCCCTCAATGTAATACGGCAGAATCTCGGTCATTCTTCAATACCCTTTCAAATCGGCGAGCCCGCTCCAGCTCAGCAATATATTCAGTCCGGCCATAACGCCACAGCAAGCGCGACATTGTAGGAACGCTGCGCCCTAACTGCTCACAAGCCATCACAGCGCTCATCCCGTTCGTGACAAGCCACTCGTACTCATCGCAAACCTCGCCACCCTTCATGCTCGGCATCACCAAGCCTCCTTCGCCTTATAGACGTGAGTCATAGCCCACGAGTGTCGGTCATCAACCCGCATATAGTCAGCCTGCGCGAAAATCAGAGAACAACAATCCAAGCACTCCAGGATTCGAAGGTTGTGCTCCTCGCAGATAGGTTGCGGATCTGACTTCCAATCAGCCTCCTCCAACTGTCTAGCCTCAGACACTAATTGCTCATCAGCTTTCGACTTGGCACGCTTAGCACCAGCCACAACATGACCGACATTCAAATACACGTCAGGCTTCTGCCTGAAATGCTCCTCGACGGCCTCCGTAGCGTAGACCGGAGCAACATCCTTCAACATTGCAGCCCAAGCCTCAACGACATCCTCAGATATCTTCCGCTGATCTAAAATTGACACCAAAGTCAATAGCGCTCTCGCTTGTACTTTGTCCACTTGATTCCACCTCTTTCTGTTCTCCTCGTAATAATTGCATGGATGCTCGGAAGTTCTCAACATTACGCTCCGAGTTTGTTTTGTCTTTGTCCCGTTTCTTATAGGGCTCATCTTCCCAACGCTCTTGATTCAACCAAGTAGTCGCCAGCGGTGTGAAGTCATAAGGCCGGTGGGGATCGTCACGGAAGCTCCGAACCCTATCCAGCAAATAATCCGGTTGCACTTTGTCGAGTGCTTTTTCGTAAGCCTTAGCTGCAGCACCTTTGCCTCGCTTGAGCGGGTAAGCCTGCCAGAAATCATTGAAGTGAACTTGTAACTCGTCAGGAGAGTAATTCTTAACTTCTGTTTTTCTAGTTAACTGGTCTTCTTTAGGCTTGGTCTTCTTATGCGCCTTGTTAGCCTTCGTAGGCTGAACCTTCGTAGGCTCAACCTTCGTAGGTTCCCAGGCCACCCCTGTTGGGTCGGTTGTTGTGTAGTCATATCCCGCTAGGAAGCCTTTTTCGTTGTGAACTTGCTCCTCGGATCGCTCGAGATAACCGTGAGCCATCAGCTCATTGATTATGCGTCGAACTTTGTCACGACCTATGCCGTTGACGTGAGCGAGTGATTGCAGCGAGATTCGCCAGCCCTCGGTGTGACTCAGCAGCTGCGCGTAAAGACCGCGAGCCTCGAGGCTTAGCCTGCTGTCCCTGAGATATGAGTTAGGGATCTGAGTGAAGTGATCATCAAAATCATGATGGCCTCTGATAAGTGCCATTGTGCTCCATTCCCCGGCTTATCCCGTAGAATGGAATCCGCCGGTAGTGTAGTTACCGGTATTTATGTGAGGGTCGGAGTGTGAGCTTCGGCCCTCACTCTAACTATACCGTTAGAACGGTTGGTCGCTCCAAGTGCTCAAAACCTTACCACCATCAGGCAGCAGAAAATACCACTTGAACACGGTGCAATCGAACACTGGCATCTCCAGGCGCTCCCACACCGGCAGTTTGTGACCCCAACCCCGAGCCGACGCAGCCAACTCAGCATCCGACTCCATCAGCCCGTTCCATGACGAGCAAATCATCATCAGATTATCCGGCGTATCCAAAAGTTTCGACCCACCCATGCCACGATTCTTCCGGTGATGAGGAACCAAATCCTCCTCAACCCCACAATGCCAACAATGACTGTCGCGTGCTTGCACGAGCTTGAGGACTTTCTTCGGCACCGCCATAAAGCTAGTTTATACTTAGGGCGGGGATGATATGGGTTCGACGTTAGGCAAAACGGCATGTCCGAGCCGAGCGGAGGCGGGTTCGATTCCCGCCATCTCCACAAATATAGTACCCGTGCCATATTCGCGAACATAGCAATTTGCAAAGCTCTAACCTTACAAACTTGAGCACCGCCCCAGGGAATCGAACCCCGACCCACGCTTTTGGAGAGCGTCATGCAGCCATAACACCTGAGCGATAAATGTTGCTCTAATCCCAGGTTAGCAACACTTCGGAGGCTAGGTGAGGGTAAGGAATAATCCTTACTTATCGTCAGAATCAGATAAGGGTGCCTTATCGGGATTCGGCAATGGCTCGAAATCCTCCAGCTCCTCCAACCAGCGAAGAAACTCGTCACCGTCATCAAACTCCGCCACAGAAGTCCTCACAGCTTCATCTCCGCCTGCACCATCTTCGCAGCAGTCGCCTGCGCCATAATCGCGCTTTCAATTGCCCTCAGCTTTGCTCGAACACGATCCACCTGCGCTTTAGCAAGATCGCGTGCAAGCCTCGCATCCGACGCCTCAAGTTTGGCTTTCGCCTGCCTTTCTGCAACCGAGCCTGAAGCCGATATAAAGGCCCGAGCCTCGATTGTGTCAAGCTGATTCTCACATCGAGCCAAAAGTTCCAAAACCTCCGCATAAACCTCAACACCTTTACGATTCTCTGCCGTCAACTCAGCGAGTTCTTGCACTATCTGTGACGCAATCACACAACATCACCAACCTTTCCATGAGCGCAATCCTGAAAACCTCCGCGTCAGGGTCATTTCTTGCCAGACTTTCCCGGTACGCCTGCGTCAACTCCTGCACGCTTGCTGCCAGAATCCAATGCCTCGGCATACTCTTTGACCTTCGCTAACTCGGTGGGTGACGCCCCCGCCAATTGTGCTTCAGACCACAACAACCGGAGTGCATCAATGTCTGCAATGCTACTAGCCTCAGACACCCAGTCACGTTTCTTCTGGGAGGTTTCGTGACGTTGGACTTTCTGCATCTCCTCCGCCGAAGGCCTCTTGGCACCGGTGAACTCCCCACCCAGGTCAGCCAAACACCTTCCCAAAACTGAGGTCGCGCAATTTTCCACCATACTGACACGATTCACAGGGCTCGAATCAATACGCTCCTCCGCGTAATCAATCGTCACCGGCACAGTGTCGTCACGATCCAAGTACACCTCACCACGCATCACAACCTGTTCCGGGCTGAAATGCACAAGCTCAGTGTGCAGCCGCCCCGAAGGGTACTTCTTCCAAAAGGCATCTATCCTCTCGGCAACCGTACTGTATTGAGAAATATCAAACCTCGCCATAATTGTCCTCCAAATAGTTAGCAATCACACCTGCAGCGAACTCAGAAACCCCGAGCCCCGCCTCATTCGCAGCCGTCAACAACTTTTCATAATCCTTAGCGTCAAGCTGAATCGTCAACGTTACCCAGTTCATCAGCGACCCCTAACCATGACAGTCACATCCGAACGAATCCACTGGGAAATAGTCCTCACCGGCACATCAAACATGCTCGCAATCTCCTTACGCCCCACACCAAGATTGTCGAGTTTGATAGCACGAATCTGGCAGCGGGCCAACAACTCAGTAGCCTTCACCTTCGCCTGCCGGAACTCCTCTGACAACTCACGCACCTCAGCACGCACAAGCGAACGAATCTCATCCGCCTCCAAACGATCCGACAGCTCACGAATAAGCTCCGGTGTTATCTCATGCAACTGTAATTTCATCGCACACCCTTTCCCATAAATCGTCAGCCACCTTGACCAACGAAGCAATCATCGCCTCATCCCGCTCCATAGTTATCACCTTCGGTTCAAACCAGCCAGGCAGAAAAGCGCCGTCACGTTCCTCACGGAGCATCCAAGCGAAGTAACACATTGACGCACCCGTCACAAACAACTGCCACTGCACCTGCCTCCGGTATTGCACAGGGATCCGTTCAGGGTTCCAATCCTTCCCCGTCGTCTTGACCTCGCTGATAGCGTCGTGACCGAGCGTGAGCCCGTCAGGGGTCGCCAGGTAATGATCCGACACCGCCGACGAGATGAGCCAATCATTCGGCATCACACCGTAAGCATCTTTCAAGTGCATAGAAATCGGCCCTTCCCATGCCCTACCAAAAGCCATGTAAGGGTTATCCATCTCCACAAAGTCAGCACGGTAATCCTCGACAGCTTGCTCGAAACCTCCAGGCCCCGCGGCAGCCTTCGCCACCTGAGTTGCTGTCACACCCTCACGCCTAGCAGAAAGCCACCGTTCCGCTGACACGTTCTTCGACGCCACAAACCTCCACGGTTCAATCATCGCCCGTGCATCCTGTCCCAACGGGCCTTAGCCAGTTGATAAGCTTCCTCAACAATCTCGTCACCAGCCTCACTCTTGATTACCTGCAGGGCGTTATAGTCGCGCTCCCACAGGGCACCATTGTCGGAGTAACACGAGACCCATTCTTGAATCATCAAGTCCGCCAGCTTGTGCGCCTCAATATGTGTCACATTGTCACGATCCATCAGTGTCCTCCTCTAGGATTAGGTTATGGGTGACCACAGACAAACAACCTACCGCGACTTTTCCCAGGCCATCGAGGACAACGGCGGTGCGCCGTGCCAATCCTCCCCAGACATTTTCTTCCCCGAGGACTTCCCCCACAAGAAAGTTAGGGATTGCGCCATTCAGGCAGCCAAAGCCCTCTGTGCAGAATGCCCGCTCCAAACCCAATGTTTCGCTTACGCTATCGAGAACGATGAGCGTTGGGGAATCTGGGCGGGCACCCTGCCTCACGAGCGCTAACCATCCTCTGGTTCGTTATCCAGCGGTGTGTACCCGTTCAACTCGTTCAAGTGCAGCCGAAGCACCTGAGCCTGTGTGCGAGTCAAAGACAACGTGCCGGGCTCCCCCACCTGCCACACATCATCCCTCAGCCGAACGGTTACGTCACGCCCGTCAAAGTTCACATCCATCATTTCCTGTCACCCTTCACAATGTTCAACGAAGCCCAAGCCAGCAGACCCAGGCCGATAAGTGTTGACCCGTTCACCACTGCAAGCGGGTTCAACATTCCAGGGAGCAACGTGAAAAGTGCGCCCGCAACAAACACGAACCACCACCTCACAACACCACCACCAAAATCACGGCACCCACCACAACGCTCAACGCCACGAGTGTCCACCCAAGCAAACAGTTCGTGTTCCGTCGCTCCCGCAGAGAACGCCGTGTCACGATAGGCACCTGCACCCCAACATGATCCGTGGCGGGTTTCGGTGCCGGAGGGTTCAGCTCGTTCGCATACAACACGAGCGCCCTTTTCAGCTTCACCTCGTCAGTCAAAATCGACCAACGCTCCTGCGCCGTCAACTTGTGCTGGTGTGCTTTATCCCAAGCCACAATCTCCCGCAGCTCGTCATCGTGAATCTCCTGAAGCTCTATCTCCAGGTTCTTGAAGTACCCCATTGTTGTCCACCTTTCTTGAGGTTGTCCACGACTATACACCAAAACCATAGAAATCCGGTAGCATTGACACTATGGAAGATTTGAGAAGCTACGACGACCTCACCCTAGAACAGCTCGGCGACCTCCGAGCATGGCAACTGGAGCGCCTAGAACGGGTTTCACAAGCCCTCAGAGCCCGCGTGAGAGCCGAACACACCGAGGGTGACAACATCCAGAAGCTTGCCAAGAAACTCGGCGTTACACGGGCGACAATCTACGCCTGGCTGTCGGAATGAAACCGGGCAGACCTCGCACCATAGCCGGTGAAAAATCGGTGCAGGCGAGTTTCTCTGTGTCGCTTGAAGAATACAAAGCTTTGAAACTAGAAGCCGAGAGAACTGGTATGAGTCTAAGCGCGTGGCTCCGCGCACAGGTCACAAAGTAAAAACCCCCGCGAGGTGGAATCGCAGGGGCTTTCGATGGTTACCTTACTGGCATGAATCGCAGTGAAGCAAATCCATCGGATCCACTGGCACAGCGTAGCCGTCAAGGTTCTCAATCAGGTCTGCCATTACTCTGCACCCTTGTCGTAGGTGAGTACTGAGGTGAGTAGCGACATTACACCTGCGAGAGCTGACACAGACAACACCTGCACCCAGTCCACATCCAACAAGCCTGCAGCATTCACACCGATTGTTGCGAGTGCAACCTGAGCGCAAGTTTTCACCGCACGCTCAAGCGAGTAGTCAAAATAGTTCTTTAGCTTATCCATCAGGGTTTCCTCCTTTATGTAGTGTCTTATCTTCCCACACAGCACCGAAAATGTAGCTCGTGAGAATCAGGGTAATCAAAGCTACACCACCAGTCACCAGGTCGCTGATGTCTGTGATGTTGCCGGTGAGTGCAGCAATGGTGGAGCCGATGAGCATGATCGCACCAATAATGAACGATGCCAGGATGTAGCGCCGCCGATTTTTCCAGGAGGGTTTAGCCATGATGTACCTCAGTCCTTTCAGGTAGGCATCTATTACACGCCGGATCACAGTCACAACACCCACTCACGCGGTCATCACCGCAATCAACGGGGACACGATTGCAGCCAAGAAACCAAACCCACCAATGGCCTGCCACATCCTCATCTCGAGTTTGCGAATACGGTTCTCGTGGTCTTCAATCTTATCTTCAGCGTCAGGGAGGGAGTTGGCAATTTTCTCCAGCAGTTTTCCCTGCCGTTGCACTTCCTGGTAAATGTCGCGCATGGACACCTTCACCGTTGTTGTGTCGTTGTGTTCCTCAGTCATTTG
>Ga0208645_1004009_pt1 | contig 10619 bp, 17 predicted proteins | sample VirMetDEL_Sep_01_FD_184519 | JGI IMG/M metagenome (GOLD analysis project Ga0208645, IMG submission 184519) | Aqueous microbial communities from the Delaware River and Bay under freshwater to marine salinity gradient to study organic matter... | ecosystem: Environmental > Aquatic > Marine >...
AAAATTAAAAGAACAATCACTCAAAATCGAAGTGATTCAACTGGAACTGAACACAAAAGAATGTGATGCAGTTCTAAGACTCGACGAATGGATTTACTGGGTAACTTTTGAAACTCAGGACTATTCGGACATTGTAGAGCAATACAATCTAAATTGCCACTACAAGCAACACTACAACGATATGGGTGAATATACGCACGACACTCCACAAAGTGTGCCAGTATTAGATGCAATGGCTTATGGCTTTGTATTGTGCGATTCAATTAGTAAAGGACTGGCAATGGATATAGTGGCGGCTGAAATGGTAAACCATTACTTAAAGGACAATTGCACCGTTGAAGATTGGGAGTATATCCGAAATAAAAAAGAAGCTGCAAAGCAGGGCAAAGCAGCATTCCAGAAGTTAAACAAATTAATTAAAAAACTTGCATAATGAATTCAGTATATCCAAAATTAGCAAAGGTCAAAGCGGTGTTGAACCCAATTAGAAAGACCGAAACAAACCCTTTTTTAAAGTCCAAGTACTTCGACATCAATAGCCTACTAGAGCAAGTTGAGCCTATTATACAAGAACATGGTTTGATATTGGCCCAGCCTATTCAACAAGGTAAAGTAACTACCTACCTAATTGATCCAGATACTGGGGATGATTTAGGTAGCGAGATTGAATTGCCGCAAATGCAAGATCCCCAGAAACTTGGTTCGGCAATAACCTACTACCGACGTTACACATTGGTCTCACTTTTGGCACTCCAGTCACTAGATGATGATGGTGAAATAGTGCGAGAAGATTTGGAGAAGTTGCGACAAGTGGCTTACAACTTGCTAGAAACTTCCATTTGGAATGATAGGGAAGTAATAGAGCAAGCGAGAGGTAGAATAGCATCACAAGGCTATGAGGGCTTGAATCGAGCGATTAAGGAGTTGAAGGATAACCAGAGACCAAACATGAGACATGGCGCAAAGGAAATAAACGAAATGGTTAAAGATAGGGTTGCAAGAGAGAAGTGATGACACCAAGCCAAAAATCAAAATCAATCATTGAGCAATACGAGAACTTTGACCCATCTAAGCATGACATTCAAGATTTGCTTTTAATGAGAAAAGAACTAGCGATAACAAGATGGAAAATATCAAATTACTGTATGCAAGAAGAACAACGATTTAAGACAATATACCAGCAGCGAAAAGTATTTGAAGCAACTACAAAGCTAGAAACGGAAGGAACTACTCAGCACCGTGAATCAACAGCAATAAAGGAAGCTGAAGAAATGCGTATAATAGAGGCGCAACATGATGGAAATGCTCGTGGGGCTAAAATAGTATTGGATGGGATAGATAAAGTTTTAGACTCAATGGCAAGTATGATTAACGCAATGAATAGAATTTAAGACAATGAAAAGAAAAAAACTATACGAACTGTCGAGCCAAGGGTTTGATAGATTCCTAGAAATCCATGCCGAATGGGCAAATTCTAACTGGTACCAGTTCAGAAAAAGATTCATGTTATATTTGGAGATTCAAAAGTTAAAGTAAAATGAGAATACAAATTAGAAAGAAGCAACATTTTGTCAGTCCGTATGTTTATGTCGGACTTAATGAATACGGGGTAATAACCCAGCTAAAAAATGTACCCACTAAAGATGGTCTACCTATGACCAAAGACACAATACTTGAAGTGGTGTGTTCGATATGCAACAAGTTTAACAATACAAACTATTTGCCAGAAGATGTAAAAGGTTCTATAAGGAAACAACAACTAGTAGAAATACGTCATATGGCTACTTTTTTTATGCGCAAATGGTTAAACGCTAAGTGGGTTGTTATTGGTTGGTTTTTAGGTGGAAGAAATCACTCAACGGCTATAAACTCATTTAAGCAATGGGACAATTTGAGTAATTTGCCATTTGAAAAGAGAATCCACCAGATGAATAACGCTATGTGTCGATCATTTGGCGTAAAAGAGATGCACTAATAGATAAATAAAAAAAATAAAATTAATGAAAACAAAAGAGATTCTAATTACTTGGGACATGATTGCTCAAAGAATTAAAAAATTAGACAAAAGTAAAACTTACTATGGCGTACCAAGAGGGGGCTCAATCATTGCTGCAATGTTAAATCCAGTAATGACTCCTGACGAGGCGGATATAATTATCGATGACTTAATTGATAGCGGTATTACAAAGGATAAATACATTAATAAGTATGAAAAACCATTTATTGGTTTATTTGATAAACAAAACGAGCCAAACTTAAAAAATAACTGGCTGACCTTTCCATGGGAAATTAAAGACAAAATACCAGTTGAAGAAAATGTTGTTAGAATACTTGAATACCTAGGTGAAGACGTTAGTAGAGAGGGGTTAAAAGATACTCCAAAAAGATTTATTAAGTCGCTTAAACAATTTTTAGATACACCAGATTTTAAGTTCACCACCTTTGATGCTGAGGGTACTGACGAAATGATAATACAAAAAAATATTCCTTTTTATAGTTACTGCGAACACCATATAGCACCTTTTTTTGGAGTTGCTCATGTTGCGTATGTACCGAATAAAAAAATAGTAGGTTTGAGTAAACTAGCGCGAACTGTTGATTTGTATGCAAATAGATTTCAAAATCAAGAGAGAATTACCACTCAAATAGCTGAGCGATTGATGTTAGAATTAAATCCAGCTGGTGTTGCGGTTACTTTAAAGGCTCAACATTTGTGTATGTGTATGAGGGGTGTTAAAAAACATGACACTTGGACAACTACATCGAAGCTGGTTGGTTGTTTTAAAGATGATTTAAATTGTAGGTCTGAATTTTTAAGCTATATAAAATAACTATGAAATATTACAATGCCGTTACCGGTTTTGACGAGATTGATATGGTTGGTATGCAGCCAAAAAAAAGAGTGCTGTGCTCGTACCATTATTATAAAAATAAACCAAATGAGGTAAAACAGTTGATTAAAAACAAATTTGATGTTTTTATCGATTCGGGTGCATTTAGCGCAAAGAATAGCGGAGAAAAAATAAATATTGACCAGTACTGTGAATTTTTAAAATTTACTCAGGCTATAAATTACGCGACTTTAGACGTAATCGGTAATGCAAAAGCAACTCTTAACAATCACGAGTACATGATAAAAGAACACAATTTAAACCCTATACCAGCTTTTCATATGGGCAGTAGAATAGATGACCTAAAACCGCTTCTAGATTATAATTACATCGCATTAGGTGGATTAGTTTTTAGCGCCGGAATTACAAGCCATTGCGACGAGGTGTGGTCCTATATTTTAAAAAATAAGCCGTCATTAAAGGTTCATGGTTTTGGGCTAACGAACATTGAGTTGATGGCTCGCTACCCTTGGTATTCAGTAGATAGTAGTTCTTTTAAAAGTTGTAAAAGGTTTGGGCGCCAAAACATTTTATGGGATGGTATTAATTTTGAAACTTTTACAGAGCTTGAGTATCAACAATATTTAAGTGAACTTGGTGTAAATTTTGACAATTTGGATAATAAACAAAAGTATAAAATCTACGACTATTACTCTAGTGTGTCATATGCCATTTACGCTGCACATTTAACGGAGATAAATAAATACAAAAATTTTAATTATTTAACAATTCAGCAAAAGTTATTTTAATATGAAAAAAGCAGTAATAATATTCTCGGGAGGACAAGACTCTACAACTTGCTTAGGTTGGGCATTAAATAGGTTTGATGTAGTTGAGGCAATTACATTTAATTACGGTCAAAAACACTCAATTGAAATCGAACAATCAAAAAAAATTTGCAAAAAACTGTCAGTTAAACAAACACTAATAGATATATCTTTTTTAGATACTATTGTTGAATCTGCACTAACTACAAACGGCGATGTAAATAAGTTAAACAATAAAGGTTTACCATCATCTTTTGTGCCGAATAGAAATCAATTATTTATAACACTAGCTCATGCTTATGCACAAAAAATTGGTTTCGATACTTTAATTACTGGAGTCTGCCAAACTGATTATAGCGGTTATCCTGATTGCCGTCAAGTTTTTATTGCATCGGTAGAGAGGACAACAAATCTAGGTTCTAACTCGGATATTTTTATAGAGACACCGTTAATGAACTTGACAAAAAGCCAGACATTTAAACTGGCTCAAGATGAGAATTGTTTTAACCTAGTAATAAACGACTCCCACACTTGCTATAATGGCGACAGAGATCATAAGAATGATTGGGGTTTTGGATGCGGTGAATGTCCAGCTTGTAAACTTAGAGAGAAAGGTTATAATGAATACATAAGCAATGAAGGTGGCGATAGTTAGTGGTGTTAAAACAAAGCTAAAAACGAGTTAAATAAACAAATTAAATTATTATAATATGTACACAAGCACAAAAAAATTCAGTAACTACTCTGTGGCTATACGCCAATGGAAGGCTCAACATAGCCATTGTCAATTATTGCATGGCTATTCATTTGAATTTAAAGTATGGTTTCAAGCAGACGAACTAGATGAGATGGGTTGGGTTGTTGATTTTGGGGGTTTTAAACACAATGGTTTAAAAGATTGGATGAATCATATGTTTGACCATACATTATTAATCGAGGAAGACGACCCAAAAAGAGATTATTTTGAGTTAATGGCAGTCGAGGGAATTGCAAAGGTTCACTTTTTAAAAAAAATGGGTGCCGAGTCTTTAGCTAAAATGGTATTTGATAAATTTAATCAAACGCTAAAAACTCAAGATGCTGGACGTTGCAAAGTTGTTAAGGTAGAGTGTTTTGAAAATAATAAAAATTCAGCAATTTACGAAGTTTAAAATATTATGAATTTAGTAGTTAGCGAATGCTTTTATAGCATACAAGGTGAAGGTCAAACCATGGGTTACCCAGCAGTTTTTTTAAGGTTGTCTGGCTGCAATATACTTTGCCAGTCCGATTCGTGGATTTGTGATACAATTGATGTCTGGCGCAAAGGTATAAAAACGCCATTTGATAAAGTTTTATCTGACGAGAGTTTAAATGCGTTAAAAAACGGAGCGCATTTAATATTTACTGGTGGAGAGCCAATGCTACATCAAAAAAGTATCATACGATATTTAGATTGGTTTAAAAGCGAATTTAGTTTTTTACCAACAACAGAGATTGAAACAAACGGAACAATAATGCCAATTGATAAAATTGAGTCTTATATTAATATTTGGAATTGTAGCCCAAAGTTGTCAAATAGTGGTGTTGATTTGGATGATAGGTTTGTACCACAGGTCATAGGTTGGTTAAATAGCTTAGACACGTCAATTTTTAAATTTGTTATAGAGCAAAAAAAAGATGTCGACGAAATGTTAGATACTTATGGTTTAGTAATTGCGAAAAAGAAAGTTGTTTTAATGCCAGCAGGCGAAGATCAACAACAGTTAAACAACACTAGAACTGTTGTTCTTGATTGTTGCAAAAAATATCATTTAAGGTACTGCGACAGGCTTCATGTTGTTGCCTGGAATTTAAAAACAGGAGTTTGACGCCTAAAGAGAAAAGCTGCAAAATTTGTTTTAAGCCGTTTAAGGCGTTTAAAAGCACTCAGGTAGTATGTAGCACCACTTGTGCCATAAAACACGCCAAACGCAAAGAAAAGGCCAAAAAACAGAAAGTACGAGACAATGTTGTGAAGTACTCCAAGTTAATGGCAGAAGCAAAAGCAGCTTTTCAAAAGTGGGTTAGAAAAAGAGACGAGCATTTGCCTTGTATTTCCTGCGGCAAGTTTACGGCCGAGCAATGGGATGGAGGACACTACCGAAAGGCAGAAATCTATCGAGGTTTGATCTTTCACGAATGGAACGTACACAAGCAATGTAGTTACTGCAATAGATATTTGCACGGTGCGGAGGTTGAATATCGTAAAGGCTTGATTGAGCGAATAGGGCTTGATAAGGTTGAATTATTAGAACAAGAAGCAAACCAAACACGGCAAAGGAAATGGTCACGGGAGGAGTTAGTTGAAGTCCGTGATGAATACAAACAGAGGTTAAAATTAAAACAATGACAATAAAAGAGACAACACAACATCTACTAACCAAGCACCCAGACACGAGGGATGACTTTTCTAAGTTTTTGCGAGGTGTACTATTCTATCAAATACCGTATCTAAGCAAAGAAGATCGGTTATTGATAACAAAACACTTCAAGACGTTAGAAAGTGCTAACCGACAATGGCGAAAGGCTCAGCAGGACAATCCAGAGTTAAGAGGTAGAACCTGGAACGAACGGCAGACAGTTAAAACAAAGGCAAAACAAATAGAATTAGGTTATAGGGTTTAGTATGGCAAAAGATAAAAAATCATTCGTCCTATATGTCGACTTGATACATACGGTTAATCAGTTGACAAGCGAAAAAGCTGGCGATTTATTTAAGCACATATTAAGTTATGTGAATGACGAAAAACCAGAGACAGATGATATTATATTAAAAATAGCATTTGAACCTATTAAACAACAGTTAAAAAGGGATTTAAATAAATGGGATGGCATACGTAAAAAACGGAGCCAAGCTGGTAAAGCAAGTGCTAATAAAAGGAAACAAAATTCAACAAAATTAACAAATGTTAAAAGTGTTGAACAAATTGCAACAAAATCAACTGTAAATGTAAATGATAATGTAAATGTAAATGTAAATGTAAATTCTTTAAAAAAGGATAAAAAGTTTGATAAGGCTTTAATAGAATTTAAAAAGATGCGAGTAAAGATTCGTAAACCATTAACCGAACGGGCTGAAAAATTAATTATGACAGAACTGCAAAAACTAGCTGGCAATAACGATGAAAAGAAAATACAAATCTTAGAACAGTCGATTATAAATAGTTGGGCTAGTGTTTACCCGTTAAAGGCGAGCAATAACAAACCAGAAGTATTAAAAGGCACAAAGGGCAAATATGATGATCGGCAAATAACGAGTTTGGACTAATGAAAGAACTAAAAGAACTAACTGGAAGTGCGCTCCAACATCTAGGCAAGTTGCCAGATGACCAACTAAACAAGATGGGATATAAAAGACCAGTAGAAAAAGTAGATGACGACACTAAAGAATACTGGGATAAACTTAAAAGCCAAGATAAAATCAAGTGGTCAGACGAGCAGCGCAAGAAGCACATAAAGACTATGCTAAGTAAAAAAGCCAATTCGGTAGGTCGGTCAAAGTTCAGCCCAACAGAGGAGCAAGTAAAGCTATTAAAACTCTTGTATGATTATTTCAGCGGACAAAGCGAAAGACTGAATACGAGAAAAGGGATTTTATTGATTGGCAAAACGGGGGTTGGTAAAACATCAATTTTAAGCACGTTTTTAAGCACTCCTTTTAAACCCTTCCTGCATGATGACTGGTATAACGAAAAGCCAATACAAACTAGCTGCATTAAAGTAGTTGACTATTACGATATGTGCAACCAAGCAAAAAGCTACATTGATTGGAAAGCTAAATATACAGGTGACGTCTACTTTCAGGATTTAGGTAGTGAACCAAAACAGAAGTATGCCACTACCGATAGTGAGCCAGTAATGAGTAAACTAATCGAGTACCGTGACAACCGAGCAAATGGGCGTAACTTCTTCTGTACTAACTTAAGTCTTGACGAATTAAGTGAGAAATATGGTGATCGTGTAGCAAGTAGATTAAATGGAATGTGCAACGTTATAAATCTAGACGCGGTAGGAATTACAAAAGATTTTAGATAAAAAGTAGCAATTAATACTATTTTTGTATATTTGAAGGTGCAAAATATATTCACAATAAGTACAACCATTAACGGAGTGGGGCAAGTCTTTTTTCGTTAACCCAAAGTCCCCACTACCGTTATTTTAATTAAACCAATGGCAGCAATACAATTTTACTCAGAAGCTAAACGGCTGGTAGACAAGTACGGTAAAGAAGGTGCAATTAAAATAGCACGCCAAAGGTCGCTTTATGCGTTGGACATGGCGAATGACATGAAAAGCAAAGAACGTGCGTTATATTGGAAAGCTGAGTTTAGTGCTTGGAATGAAGTAAGAGAGGCAATAAAAAAACATGATAAATAAAATTCACATAGTAGGTAACTTGGGAAAAGACCCAGAGTGCAGAACATTACCAAATGGCGGTATAGTTGCTAAATTTAGCGTAGCCACGACAAAAGGATGGACTAATAAGCAAACTGGCGAAAAGGGTAAAACGACAACCTGGCATACTTGCGAGTGCTGGGAGAACTTAGCAAAGATTGCAGAAAAGTACTTAAAGAAAGGTAGCCTAGTGTACATAAGCGGTGAGCAGTTATACGATGAATACACGGCTGACGATGGAAGTAAAAAGAGTTTCCCTAAAATCAAAGCCTTTGAGATTAAGATGCTAGGCAGCAAACCAGAAAGTAACGCATTCACATTTTAGCCATGTTCATAATTAGCCAACTAGTTACATACGCACTCTTTATAGCTTTCTTTGCTTACACCTGCAAGTTGTTAGGTGAGTTAGTAGAATGGTTTTTTAAATGGATAAAACAATGAATGTAGAAAGCTGGATAGACTTAAGGGATCGAGGTATCGAAGTAAATTAGTTATGGCAAATCACAAATATCCAAAACAAGTAGAGGAATACATCAAAACACGACTAGAGTCAATCGAGAATGTTATGGCACTAGCACGTGAGGTAAAACTAAACTTCAATTTGGATAATTCGGTTGAGTCAATACGCTATAAGATTAAAACAATAAAGGATGACTTACAAGTAGAGCGACACAAGAAGGGTTATAAAAGATTGTTCTTTGATATTGAAACCAGTTACTTACTTTGTAGATTGTGGAGAGTCGGAAAAGTTAACTGGGTTAGTCACGATCAGATAGTTCAAGACAAAAAAATTATTTGCATAAGCTACAAGTGGGAAGGTGAAAACAAAATACATACCTTAATTTGGGATAAACGGCAGAACGACAAAAAGCTGATTAAAGAGTTTATAAAGATATTAGGTCAGGCAGATGAAATAATAGCCCACAATGGGGATAGATTCGACATTAAGGAAATTAGAACCAGGGCAATTAAAGAGGGTTTATTGATGTTCCCCAGATACAGAACACTAGACACATTAAAGAAGTCAAGAAAGTACTTTAACTTCCATAGTAATAAATTAGACTATCTTGGTGAGTATTTAGAAGTAGGCAGGAAGCAAGAACATGACGGCTTCCAATTATGGATAGATGTAGTAGAAGGTAAAAGCAAAGAAAGACTAGAAGAAATGGTTAGCTATTGTGAGCAGGATGTTATATTGTTGGAAGATGTGTTTAGCGTATTGAGTCCTTACATAGATCACAACACAAACTTTGCAATAGTGTCAGGAGGTGAGAAGTACCATTGTCCTAATTGTTCGAGTAAAAACACAAAGCTAAGTCACACGGACACAACACCAATGGGATACATTAAGCGTAACATGAAGTGCTTAGATTGTAAAAAGCAATTTGTGATAAGCAATAAGAGTTATGTGAATTATTTAAAAGACCAGTATAAATCAAGTAGCAAATAGAAGAATCATTAACGGTAAAGTAAGATAATGAACGCAAAACATCAAGCAGAGCAATTAAGAAGCAAGCACGGAATAAGCCGAGCCATTAACATGGTGCAACGGTATCAAGAATTCTGGAAGAAAGTAGAAGAAGAAATAAAGAAGATTGAAGTATGAATGACGCAGGGCAAGACACTAATGGAGAATCTGTAACGTATAATGTAATAAATATTAGCGGTGGCAGGACTTCTGCATACATGACCAAAAGGCTAATAGAAGAAGGTTTGGATAATTATATTGTTACCTTCCAAAATACTGGCAAAGAGTTGCCCGAAACATTAGATTTTATAAATGAATGTGATGTGCGTTGGGGTTTAAATGTTATTTGGTTGGAATACAGATACGGCAACAACTTTGAAGTGGTTAGTTATGATACTGCAAGTCGCAATGGTAGACCGTTCGATGAACTTATAGCGTACAAAAAAGGTGTGCTGCCCAATACCATGATGAGATTTTGCACCGAGCAGTTAAAAATTAAAACATTGAAGAGATATTGCAAAAGCATAGGAGTTTCAGAATGGAATCATTTTGTCGGTATTAGATATGACGAACCAAGAAGATGGGGTAAAACATCTATGCTTCCTAAGTACATGGAGGTAGAACACCCATTGGTTAAATGGAAAGTGACTGAGCAAGATGTGTTGCAATGGTGGAAAGACCAAGAATTTGATTTAAAGGTAAATAAACCCTATGGTAATTGTGATGGGTGTTTTTTGAAAGGCAAAGGTAAATTAGCCGTTATAGCAAAGGAAAGACCAGACTTACTAGATTGGTGGATAAACCATGAAGAAGCAACAAATAACACTTTTAAAAAAGAAATTAGTTACAAGCAGTTAAGAGATAAGAGCCAGTCACAGATAGGAATATTTGACAAAGACCCATCATTTGATTGCTTTTGTAATATAGATTAATATAATTAAAAAAAATATAAGTATGAATCACGAAGAATCAATAATGAATGCAGAGAAGGAATTACAAGAAGCATTCAGCGAATATCTAATACTCGCATGGGATGATGCAAAGGATCTAGAGTTTAGTATAACAGAGATAAACGGA
>Ga0208645_1004010_pt1 | contig 10618 bp, 22 predicted proteins | sample VirMetDEL_Sep_01_FD_184519 | JGI IMG/M metagenome (GOLD analysis project Ga0208645, IMG submission 184519) | Aqueous microbial communities from the Delaware River and Bay under freshwater to marine salinity gradient to study organic matter... | ecosystem: Environmental > Aquatic > Marine >...
GCAGGTTCAGAAATCTCAATATTTTGAATAGGTTCCGCAACCTTTTCCACAGAAACAGGTTTAGGTGAAACAACCTTTGTCTTCTTAGGTTTTTCGGGCGCACTCTTCTGCAACTCTTTAAGAATAGATGCAGAATCAACAGGCGTTTCATCTACCATAGGAACACGGAATATTCCACGACCTACCTTGAAATCAGAACAACGAGTAATCCAATGGGGAAATGCCATCTTAGATGATGTGGCAATTGCTTGCAACTTGTCTTTGGTAAGATTGTTCAAATCAATACCAACATTGGTATTGCTGTAAGCAAGAGCGGCGGTGATGAATTTAGACTGCTTATTAGTGAAGTTATTCAAGAGAAGTTCCTTTCGTTTGGTTTTGAATATCTCTTAATTTCTATATATATAATATACGGCAAAATACCCATATTGTCAAGCACTTTTTTCACTTTTTTTACGATTTTTTTCATTTTTTTCGTAAGTTATTGTAAATAAAGAAGTTACGTGACAGTGACTAAGCGGCAACCATACCTGCAAACTTGTTCATTATGATACGATTCTCCTTATTACCTTTGGTATCCTTAAGAAGTGCTTTCTTGATTTGAGCCTTGGTTGCTTGACCCGCCACCAACTCACCCATATTGTTGGTTTCCTCAATAGAAATCTTTTTATCACTAATCAAAAACACACGATCATAATAAGAATCGTTCAAAATCAAATAACCATTTTTCTTCAATGAACGAGAAGATATCTTGATTTCATCCCAACTCATTGTATTATATTCAGAAACACCTAAATCTCTAAATGCGTGGCTAACACCATGAGGATTAGATGCAACAAGATGAAAGTTTATAAGATTACAGTTAACACGGTCCTTCACACGCTTAGATAAAACATCCATAATATTACCACTATGGTTCTGATATGCATGCTTGGTTTTTTTATCAATGATGATATCCATAGGATATGTTGGACTTAGATCGTTATCGTATTTTGGATCAGCATAACGAATACAAGATCCACCTGCACCATCAGTAAGAAACACAATATTGTTTATTTGTGATTTATTCTTCTTACTGTTACGTTCCATTAACTGAGGAAGAATTGCAAATGTCTCATTCAATGGCGTTCCACCTAAACAAAACCACTTAGCGAACTGATCCAAACCTTCACTCCAATAACGACCATATGCACGAGTATATTCATTCTTTGTATACTCTAACCAAATATTTGCCGTATCAAAATCAGATTTGCTCATATCACTAGAAAGAATATTTAACAATGCATAATCATCATTTACGCCAAAAGAACCACCATAATCTTTGAACAATGGACGCTTACGAGAACCTGCGGTAAAACGACCCATAACATCTTCAGTATAATAATGATTAAGCATTTCTTGATGCATATAACGATGATGAAAGTTATTCGTAAACGCATATACCTCAAATGGTATATTTACCTTCTTACAAAACAATGCCAACACTTGCAACTGCGAAATCGTATCAGATATAATATGACCCATACTACCAGACCAATCAATAAACATAGTCAAACTGTGATTCTTACCATCCTTCACTACCGCCTGCTTGAGAAATATATCTTCAGTAAAACGATATTTGTGAAGTGCGTTCATATCAATAACACCAGTTTTAGAAATCTTGGTGCGTTTGAACTCATCAGCCGACTTACGCATTTCAAACTCACGAGCCGAAGACATAACAACCTTGTTATTATCAGAACGAAACCTATTCCACCTATTACTCATAGCCTTGACAACTTCTTGTGTGTTATCATACTTGTTTGAATAAGCAGTTTGCAAATGCCTATATAAATCAGAATAACCAATGATGATATCATCCAAGTTAACATCATCTATATAAACATTTTTAGTCGTGCGGTTATGATCTCCAATCTCATTAACGCGGCGCTTTTCAAACTCTTGCTGTGTCTCTATAGAAGGTTCCTCAAACGATTCTCCATTCTCATGACCATTGGAAGGAACACTCTGATCACCTTCTGTCTTTACGTCATCTTCTGATTCAGAAGTCGATTCGCCCCGTTCTTCAGAACGTTCTTCTTCTCCATCGCCAGACTCTTCTTCATTGCCGCTAGTTCCTTCTCCATCCTCTGTATCTTCTCCATAGCCTTGCTCAAAGTCATTTGACTCACCTTCTTCTCCTTGTTGTTGTTGTTCGTTCTCTACTTTTTTCTCACCTTGCGCATACTCATACAACACTTCAGCAGCAGCAACAACATCTTCCCACGTTTCTGCTGTTTCAATCTGCTCCTTGATAGATAACTCTGTATCAAAAAACTCTAAACCAGTATTCAACTCTCCTACTTTAAAGAAAACATTCAACCTATCTGCCAACGAACGACCAGATAATGGACGCTCGTCAAAATCACCGAAAAACTTGCGTTGCAACAAATCACCATATCCCCGAACAAAAGATTTTACAAGACCGGGAAAACGATTGCGAATCTTACGCTCAATACGAACGTCTTCAACAACATTGACAAACTGACCAAAGTTAGGCAAATCCTCACGCACCTTGTCAGGCGAAATCTGAGGAGTAAACAACGCATGACCAACTTCATGCCCAATAAACAAATCATACATAGATTTGCTCAATCCATCACGATATTGAGGCACAATCAACACACGATTCACAGGATCGAACGCCGCAGTCTCAATGTTACGGAATTCTACGTCAATATTCTCACTCGCCAACACCTTGGCGATTTGGGCTTGAATTTCTAAGTGATTTTGAGTTTTCATATCTTTTCCTTTCTCAATTTCTATACATATAATATACGAAGAAATACACCATTTGTCAAGCAAAAAAATGACTTTTTTCCCATTTTTTTAGAAAAAAAGCCCATTTTTGACGTAAATTGTTGTTTTTTCACGACTTATGCCCACTATCACCCGTTTTTTTATTATGTTACCCCTTAAAATACCAAGTTCCACGCATATTACCCTTGCGAATCACTTTGTTTTTCTTCAATTCTTGTATTGCACATCGAACAACGTGTTTCCACTTTGGCATATTTTCATAGCCTTTTAACTCAACACAATTATCATCACACAAACCAGAAAATTCAGATTTAACTATATTATATAATTCCTCTATATGATATTGACCTTTTCTTTTTTTACTTGTAAAACTAATACGAGTTAAAACTTCTTCTTCTACAATCAATGTATAAAGCATTTGCGCTCTTTTTGAAGAAGAAACATGACCTCTAGTTGCTTCACACGAAACCCACAATTCTGATTTTAATGTTTTTACATTAGCCATTTTTTATTCTCCCATCATCTCCAACAAATCTTCCATACTATGACGACCCAACTCAGCATACGGCTCAATATATTCATCATCAGATACCAATGTCTCCATTCTACTCATAAAATCAGCTGCAACACGGATACTTTCCTTACCATTTATGTCTCCAGTAAGAGCAGAAACCATATCCATAAACAAAAGATTGCTGACAATCAAATTTCCCATGATATTTATCGCATCTTTCTTACTATTTAACTCCAACTCATCCAACCGTTTAGATGCAACCCTCATATATGCTCGCATTCGCTTCTCTTTTGTAGATAAACGATACAACTCCTCATACTCATCACGCATTTCTTCATCCATTCCACTATTCTCCAAAATCAAACTCTCCTTGGCGAACCCTCGCCCATTTGTGATAAAAATCGTTAAACTCTCCACGTATGTTAGAAACTATATTGTCACCAACAAACCATATCCCATTACCCAAACCCCTAGGATGACACCTATACCGCTGTATTTCCTTGCGCATTCTTTCAATATCATTTTCTAACTCATCAATCTCTTCAGTTAGACTTTCTTCATACAACTTAGCTTGATGAATAAAAAGATGATAGTCACTTATCAACTCACGTGCAACAATCGAATACCACAACTTCTTAAAACGATTCATACATTCTCCTAATGAGGAATGATTTGTGCTGGCGCTTCTTCAATGAAACCTGCCATATTCTTAACAAAACGCTTTACCAAATAGTTATAACGACCACCTAAACTCATATCCATTGATTTGCTAAAATCATTAATCGCTCTGCTAATCTCATCAAAACGCCAATGATAGTTCTCTCCACCAATAACCCGAAACTCAACATACGGATTCTTGTCATATAAATGATTCACATTCACCGCACAATACTTCTCCAATAAATCACAATCTTCATCTGAACCATTTTGATTGATATAGTCAACATAATCTTCCACAGTAGCCGTGCGAACACTACCACCATTATTCCTTAGATAATCCTTATAATCACATATCAACTCATTGATTGCAAACTTAGGACTCTCACAATACTCATTCTCAACACGATCAAAACGCTCCAACCATTTCAAATCATCCACCAATATCTGCAACTTGGTTCCGTCAATGTCATAGTTATAACCCGAATTGCGAAAACTAATATTCACATGAACACCTGTGCTATAATTCGTTTGTATTTCATTGTCTTGGAAAAATTTTAACGCTCGCTTCAACTTACGCAAAGCAGAACCCGCAGGGGTTGGAGGGGTTTTTATCTCAACACGATACTTCATACTCTCATTGTCTATAGAACAATCATCACTAACTTTTGCATTCCAATCCGTATGTGCGTTAAACATACTCAATAACTTACGACGACTTATGTTCGATGCAACTTCAAACTCAAATCCAATACGCTTCTGCAATACTTTCTTCAATTCATTCTTCCTTATCAAAAGTTTGTATATATAATATACGAAATAAATCTCAGTTTGTCAAGCACTTTTTTGATATAATATCATATATTTTTTCATCAAAAAAACCCATTACAGATTGCATACTCTCCTTCTTATTCTTATTGTCCACAGAAAATAATCTACGTATCTCCGTTCCACATAACTCATTACCATCTATATCTATCTCTTGGTGTGGTATCTCATATATATAATGACACTCCTTACGACTTAACATATTATCACCATATACACCATAATACTTACTATTCAAACGACCCGAATCCTTTGAACCCACCGCAAAAACCACAACCACATCGTCAGATAGCCCGTCAATAACCTCTTCACAACGATATGGACTAATAACCGATACAATCATTTCAGATGGAACACCATATTTCTCTATTATTCTCTTACGCTCACCAAAACTCAACGGCGAACGCTCATCGACCTTGTTACCACTCACTACATATACATTCTCAACTCCAAACTTAGACACCAAATGATTATATGATGCAAAATGATGCAAACCAAACGGCTGAAACCGACCCGAATAGATACATACTGTTCTCATATTATGAACCTTTATTAACGAAATTTTCAATAAGATTATTATATGTTATGCCACATTGTATTCTTTTTTGTTTTTTATGATCTCTTTTAAAACGTGGTTGCAAAATAGAGTTGCCCCATAGTTTCTTATATCTAAGACGAAATGCAGCCCACTTAGGATCATCTTCATAATTGTTTGTTATTTCTGTCATCTCTTTTTTGGCTTGATGAAAGAACTCTATATTGCCAATAATTCTTTTCCATTCTTCTTTTGAAATATGTATAGTGTATTCTTCAACAATATTATCCTTCTCATCAGCCCAAAAACCAACTTGAAGAATAAAATCCTCATCTATTGATGACATACGGAATATATCACCAAAATCAATAGAAGCACCCAACTGAATACACTTGATAGAAACAGGCTTTTGTTCTATTGTGTCAAATGCATCCCACTTAGCCGTGTATTCATCACTATTACTAATCCAATGAGGGTTATTCTTAAAACATCTCTCTTCATACTTAAAACCGTGTTTTTGACGCTCAGCCATTCCAAAACCTTTCTTAATTTGTTATATATATAATATAACCAATATTTAACCGTTTGTCAAGCCCTTTTTTCGGTTTTTTACGAAAAAAAGCCCGTTTTTTGCCCATTTTTCACCAAAAATCAGCATTTTTTACCTACATATACACATCCGGAGGACAATGCCTTGAATTTGGCTGATGCCAGTTTCCATACATACGATATAACTTACGCTCAGCTTCATAAGGCAATTGCAATGTCACAGAAAGCCACTTCTTCTCCACATATAAACGATTCTCCTTATCCAAATACAATTCCTTAATATGCGTATTATGCCAAGGAACATATTGGTAATCTTCATAGTTGTCAAGCAAGTAAAAATCAACAGATGCATACTCCTCTGTTTCTGTCGTCTTTAATATAGCACGATGATCTCGACCCTCAATACTATTGATCAACTTATCATTCAAAACAAAACCATTAGACTCCAATAATGAACGAAATGAATCATAATTATAACGAATAACAATGTCTATGTCATCATCACCCTCTATACATCCTCCATCGCGAATAATTCCAAGCAATGTGCCATACATAATACACCAATCACTAAGACCACTTTTATTCAACATATTTACAACAAACTCTAATGTCTTATTATATTTATTATTGTTATTTGACATTATACTATCTCCCAATTATTATTCAATAATACTTTATACCTACATAAAAAATCATACCAACTTAATACCTTTCTACATAATACCCTATCATCTATATCATATAATGCATATATTACATTACTACAAAATGGACGAGCTATGTATATAGCAGTTTGCCCGTTTTTTATCAATACAAACTTGTAGCCCACTCGCCTATAATTTAAATACACATGTATACGAAACAATACTATGTCAAAAGTTTTCCACATATTCAAAAATTTTTCCGGCAAAAAATTTTCAATTTTCAACAATCAATACTCTTTTACCAAATTCAGTATACACAATATTTTCCAACTCCTCAACTCCCATACTCCAATATCCACTAAATCCATGACGCATCATATCCTTCACAAACTCAACATCCTTACACTTGTCAATATGATACTCAATCAATCTCTCTATAACCTCATACTTACTATATTCTTTCATCTCTATATCTCTCCATATAATATATAATAAACCCTATCTACCACTTCCTTATCACATAACTTCTCAATGGGAATTTTTACCCAACCATCCCTAACACGATCCGACCAATCTTTACGAGCTTGCTCCAATCTATAATGATATACCTTCATATTCTTCAATGATAAATCCCAATGTATTCCACCATCCATGTCAGCAGCCAAACCAAACGTCACTCTAATCATTTCACATTGAGCAATTTCAACAACATCCGAATAATATACCAAATCATGACCAAAACCGTCCTTCTTTCTTGTCCGCTTGTTTCTCAATACATATATATTCCGTTTCGTATCATTGTCCATAAAATCGTCTATTTGTCTCCTATTGATTGTCTATTGTGTTCGTTTTTTTTTATTTGGTCAAAAGTTTTCGGAAACTTGAAAAAATTAGGTGCATCTCGTGCACGGGCCTGTCCGATTTTTCACCTTATATATACTCACTGACCTCAAGAAATTAAGGGGTGCCCAACTGGGAGTGGGAACCTTGGTCAATATTCAAACTCATTCCTTCCCCATTCCCGAATCTGTCACTCCATAGTCTAACACATCCAGTGACCCTATCCACTTTTCCGAAATAAATTTTATCATGTGTCATATTCCTTATGATATCCCCATAGGGATCTGATTCATTAATAGTGAAATAATTAAACTCAATACCGTCAGAGGTAAACGTATATACTTCTCTTTTATTATATTCTATCATAGGGTTACATTACGTGGATTATTCCTTCTAGTCTATCTTGTAGTTTTTGAGGTGATACTTTTTTGTGTGGAAAGTTTTTGATAATAATGCCATATTCATTTTCGAAATATTTGTTGATGTGTCTTGTAGTAGTGGAGGAATACTTTTTTTCTGTTACTACGAAATCCTCACCGACACGACCGGCAACAGGGGTATCATAAGAGATAAGAATATTGTCACCATTATTGAAATCAACCTTAGTCATATTGGATCCAACGTTTGAGATTTTCATATTATAGTTTCTCCATTTCGTTTTGTGTGAAATCAATTTTCTGTTTTTCTTCCAAAATAAAGTCAGAGATTGTTTCAAGGTGTGACTCGTCACCTTTTAGAATATCAATGTATTCCTTCATGTAGAGTTTAACCGTTTTCCAACCTATTACCCTTTCTGAACCTGTTAATGTATTTTCATTCAGTATAAGTTTACGAAGTAAATTGTCAATCAAGATTAGTTTTCTTTCTTGTGCGACAGTAACAGTTAGAAAATCGGGAGTCATTATTGAACCTCTTCGGGGTTAATGTGGTCGTGTAGTATTTCACGGACGATATCTTGAACCTCTTCGTTGATATCGTCAAACACGATACTGTCAATCTCATTTGCGATTTCTGTAACGATACTCTCAAGTGTTTGAACGTTCATCTTACCAACTCCATTCGTCAGTATCGGGTAATTGGAAACCTTTTCTCATTATCAACTCTATTTCTTCGGAAACGCCTTCTTGTTCCCAACAAGACAATTCAGTATTTTCTAAAACTTCGTTGATCTTCTCTAATACTGAATGAAACTCTTCACGATTCATTATCAACCCTTTCGTTGAGTGTGTGGTATCTCTTAACCTTATATACTAAAGATAATCAATAATGTCGATTTCCACAACCCCAAAATCTAAGTCATTGTGGGACAACAAGTTACGGAAGAGGTTTTTCAGAAAAGTAATCATTTTGTGCCTTTGTAAGTTATTGTGAGAGAATGAGTTATGAGACAACCCCGTAGTAGATTATACTATCAATAACCCCCGTTGGTCCATCTCACTTGTTAACTCATGTCTTTCTATCATATACTCTGTTTTCTGACGATTCAAAACGTCCTCATTCTCACCGTCATTTAGGACAGTATTAATCATACCGTTTACAAACTCCATGCGACGGTAGAGTTGACGGTTGGTCATTTCTTGAATATTAGTCATTTTGTATTTCCTTGTTTTTGTGTTTTATTTTACGAGTGTATTTCTTGGTTCCCATCTTACCACCTGGACGGTGATTTTCCCGTCGCTGAGTCAGTAAGATTTCTTGTCTTGATATCTTATCCATTAAAATTCGATATCCTCGGTCCAATCATCATCATATTCAACACATTCAATCTCACCGATAAATCCCATATGACGAAGTGTTTCCTCGTCTGCTTGGTCAAAAATGTCAACCATTTCGTATTCGTTGAGAGTGTCCATTTCTTTTCCTTTCTAAAGGTGATTTATTATATATATAATATACGAAATAACTACCTACTTGTCAAGTGTTTTTTTACGTTAATTCATACCAAATGATGGATTTTTTTGGAGTAGATTTTCTATTCTTGATTTTTTCAATCCCATAAATCGTTCCGAATACTACCAGAGTGTTTATAATTGTGATCGTCAAGATTTCCATTGTCAAATCCTTTCTCAATTTGTTATATATATAATATACGAAATAAAGATTGATTTGTCAAGTTGTAAGGTATTGTGGGACAACGACTTACGAGGGTGTTGTATGTTATTGCAGGAGAATAACTTAGGAAGGTAAAAAAATGAAAAAAGTGCATTTTTTTTCAACTTTTTTTCTCAATACTACTTGATACTACTTGATACCAAGTGCACTATCACTGTCACGGGGTCATTCTGGGAAACACTCCTTCCATTCTTCTGGTGTTACACCAGAGATAAGAAACTCTCTTTGCGAATCATCTAACATTGGGAATACATCTTGAACATATTCACCGTCCGATTTCCATCGGTTAATGAGACGCGAAAACTCCATAGGACGAATAGGTAACTCCATTGTATTCGTCTTACCGGAAAAGTTAGAAACCATTGAAACGGTAACTTTCTTGTCACTAAGTGATTTCATTTGAACATACATTATATTGCCCTTTCGACAATTTTTACAAGATTATCCAGATGTTCATATTCGGTATTATCAATATCAACATCTATTTCACCATTGACCAGTATGAAATCTAACGCCTTCCCAATCAAACGAACTGACTCTTCCGACATAATAGACAAACCAACTTGTTCATTCGTTCCCATTATATTCACCTTTCCTTATTGGATTTGTTCGAACTGTGAGAGAAACTCAACGACTTCCGACTTCTTGTTGAAATCAAACTCTTGAATATCTCTTGGACGACTAACTTCCGAAACGGTTACGAGTGAGATGATGATAAGAATCAGAGTTTTCATTTCTTGTCCTTTGTTAGTGTGAAACTCTCTAAACTTTCTATATATAATATACGAAGAAATCAATCACTTGTCAAGTGTTTTTTTCACTTTTTTTCAACTTTTTTTATATCATCATGGATACCCTTGATAACCTCTAACATCTCTTTCAGGTGGTCGGAATAGTCCGTATTAGGAAACATATCGAAAAGACGGTAAACCTGATCCAAAGTAGAAACTAATACGTTATACTCTTTTTCCGACAAGTCTATTGTTACTCCGTTTGAAATATCCATCTTATTCCCTTTTGTTTAGTTGACGATCATTATATAATAAAGATACGAAATAACTGACTACTTGTCAAGAAAAAAGTGCACTTTTTTTAAAGTTTTTTTTGGTAAGCCATGTGGGAATCGAACCCACGTCAAGC
>Ga0208645_1004014_pt1 | contig 10616 bp, 18 predicted proteins | sample VirMetDEL_Sep_01_FD_184519 | JGI IMG/M metagenome (GOLD analysis project Ga0208645, IMG submission 184519) | Aqueous microbial communities from the Delaware River and Bay under freshwater to marine salinity gradient to study organic matter... | ecosystem: Environmental > Aquatic > Marine >...
GCAAACTATACAGAGCAGTTGCAAACGTTAATATTCTTGAAGGCATTCGCTTTTACGTGTCATTTGCTTGCAGTTTTGCATTTGGCGAACTCAAACTTATGGAAGGAAGTGCAAAAATCATCTCACTAATTGCAAGAGATGAGAATCAGCACTTAGTCATCACTCAAAATATTATCAAGAATTGGATGAATGGTGATGATCCAGAGATGAAGAAGATTGCTCAAGAAGAAGAGCAATGGACTTATAAAGCGTTTGAGAATGCAGTCAATCAAGAAAAGTATTGGGCAGAGTATCTGTTTAAGGACGGTTCTATGATTGGTCTGAATGACAAACTGTTACAACAGTATGTCGAATGGATTGCCAACCGTAGAATGAAAGCAATTGGACTCAAGCCACTCTATGACATTCCAGCAAAGAATAATCCACTTCCTTGGACAGAGCACTGGATTTCTTCGAAGGGTCTTCAAGTGGCACCACAAGAAACCGAAGTTGAGTCCTATATTGTCGGAGGAATCAAACAGGATGTCACAGAAAACTCTTTTACAGGATTCCAACTATAACTGGGATACTGATAAAATGCTGAATGCCTATAAAGAGGCAGCAGCGGCAGATGATTACCTATTTGGTGATTATGATTACTCTAATGAATGGTTAAATGATACGGAGGGTCTTTGACCCTCTTTTTTTTATAAATAAAGACATTAAGGGAACCGATAAAACTACAATGTCTAAACTTACTCAAAATGGTGCTGAGTCTCATCCTACTGCAGAGACACATGAGGGAATGTATGATGGTGAGCAACTTGATGAGAAAGCTGTAGTAGACCGTAGTGCTAACTACAGAGCCGCCGAACGTAGACGTATTGAAGCAGATAGACGAGTTCAGGCTGCTGGTGGTGGTGCCGCTGCTGAAAAAGAAGAACTTGCGAGATTGCGAGCAGCAAATGTTAAACCAAGTGGACCTGGATCTCAAAGATGGAGACCTCAGTCCGATGAGGCACTGACAACGCAAGCAAGATACAATGTAAGACAACGTGGTCAGGAAGCGTTGAAGAATAATCCAGATTACCAACCGCCAGAAAAGGCATCTGCTTCTTCTCCCTCTCCTTCTCCCTCTCCTTCTCCCTCTCCTTCTCCTTCTCCTTCTCCCTCACCTTCACCTTCACCTTCACCAAGACCTGCACCTCAAACAGTTGCAGCATCTGGTGGTGCTGGTGGAAGAGTTACTGTTGGCAGACAGTATGCAGCAACTCTCGGTGGTAAGCAAGGCACTGTAACTTACGATGCTTCTGGTAAGAGGACATTTGCTGCTAATCCTGCTGCTGCTAATGCTCCTGCTGCTTCAACGCCTAGACCTACTGCTACCGCTAATACTGCTCCTTCTACACCAACTGGTAATACTGCTGCAGATAAAACAACTACTCCTGCTCCAACACAGGCAGCTCCAAAAAGATCATTTAATCCTCTAATGCAAAGGACTTTTGGATATCAAACTGGACAGGCACCAGATCAAGTTGCAGCAAGAAATGCTGCAGCATCATCTGCTCTTTCTGGTAGAGGAGCACTTTCATCTGGTGGTGGTCCTAGACTTGCTGTTGGTGGATCACAACCAGCACCTAGACCTGCTGCTGGATCCCCTGCTCCAGCACCTAGACCAGTTGGGACACCAATTCAAGGTGGTATAAGACCAGTTGCTGGTGCTCCTACACCAAATGCTCAGTTTAGTGTTTCCCAAGCACCTAGACCTGCCGCTTCTGCTCCAGCACCTAGACCTGCCGCTTCTGCTCCAGCACCTAGACCTGTTGCCGCTACCACTGCCACTCCAGGTAAGAATCCAGGTAAGAAAAAACCACCACTTCCTAATCGAAGTGAACCATTGTGGGAAGGTAAATCCTTCAATAGTTTCATGAATGAGGCATATGAAACAAATGGTGTTGTTTATGAGGGATGGGGAACTGTAGGAAAAGTTGCTAGCGTTGGTCGTAGAGCAATTCCAGTTGTTGGTAATGTTTTAATGGGTATTGAAGCAGTTAACCGAGCAAGAAAGGGTGATTGGGCTGGTGCAGCACTTTCTGCTGCTGGTGCTATTCCTGGACCCATTGGATATGCGGCGCTGGGTGCCGATATTGCAAGAGGATTGAGTCAACCTGCACAAGCAAAACCAGCAAATACTCCAAAACCAGCAAATACTCCAGCACCTGCTTCTACTCCAAATCCAAAACTAGCAAATACTCCAGCACAAACTCAACCTAAAAAGACTACCGTGTTGGCAAAGAAAGGTGGAGTTCAAGGAACTCTAGATAAATCTACTGGCAAATTTACTGCTCAAAATTGGACTGATAAACAAGCATCAAGATACTCCTCATACAAAAAATAATTAAAAAATAAATAAATTTATAGAAGGATAAAAAAATGTCAAAAATTACTAAAAAATCTGTTGATGATTTTAAAAGTTTGTGTGATGGAGTTTCCTCTTATGATCAAATTATAGACGAAGAAACTCAACAACACATAGATTTTATTTTTGAATCTATGCTTGCTGAGGGTTATAGTGAAAATGCAATTTATGCATTCGTTGAAAATTGCACAGAAGTTGAATTATATGAAAAATTTGGTATTAAATGGGGTCTTAAGCAATTTGGTAAATTGAAGGGCCTTTTTAGAAGGGGAGCAAAACCAGCAGCGTCATCTGTAGATGATGTGGCTAGAAGTGGTCAAAGGGCACTTCCTCCAGCAGGACAAACAACTGGTTCTACCACTAGATATCGTGGACAAGGTGCTGGAAGAGTTGAAAAAGTAACTCCACCTACAAAACCAAGTCGCCTATCTAAATTAAAAAGTGGATTAAAAGGTCCTGTAAAAGCAGGTGCTTATGCCCTTGGCGGTGCTGGATTATACATGCTCGGCAGAAACCAAGGTTATGATTCTGGAGTTTCTGATGCAGGTGGAAATGCTGGCGCCGGCGGTGGCGGCGGTGGCGGCGGTGGCGGCGGTGGCGGTGGCGGTGGCGGCGGTACCGGTAGTAGCGATTCTGGAGGATCTACTAAAGGAACTTTCCCAGGTGGTCAAACAAGACAACAAGGTGCTGACATTAACCGCAAGTACAGAGAATTAATTGCTCAGGGAAAAATCAAAGAAGCTGAGGCTTATGGTAAGGAAATGCACGCCAAATTATACAATAAACCTGTACCAAAAGCAGAGACAAAAGTAGAACCAAACACTAAAGATGAATTAGATACTCTTCAACGTCGTGCAATGCTCGATACTGTTGAAAAATCTCCAAATGCCAAGAGGATTGTACAAAATAATCCAAAGGTAAGAGATGCCTTGAAAACTGAACTACGTAATTCATCTGGATTAACTCAAGGTCCTGCTGGTGCAAAGATCGACAAAGATTCTGTTGATAGAGCAATTGAAGCAGAGAAGAAGAGGCAAGAAGAAAGAGCAAAAAAATCACAACAGAAACAATCAGAATCATTTGATGCATATGATATTGTTCTAAATTATCTATTTGAAATGGGTCACGTAGACACCATTGATGAAGCTAATTATATCATGTTGGAGATGGATAGTCAAACTATTCAGAACATCATTGAGCAATACTGATTATAAAGTAAATAATAATTTGTGGGGGGGGCTTGACAAACCCCCTTTTTTTGTCTAGACTAGGTTTGTCTCGGTTAAAGATAAATAATAGCTCATTGAATTCTATAAGATGAGTTATGAGAATCCATGGAGATATGATGGCAAAATTTTTGACTCTGATGATATTGGGGACTACTTTGGGTTTGTTTACTGTATTACCAATAAGTCCAACGGACGATCGTACATTGGGAGAAAGTATTTTTGGTCGTTCAGAAAACCTCCTGGAAAGAAAAGAAAAGTAAAACAAGAATCAGATTGGAAAAAGTATTACGGTTCTTGTCCTGAGTTAAAAGAAGATATAAAAAAGTATGGCAAAGAGATCTTCAGTAGAGAAATACTGAGTCTTCATGAAACTAGAGGTCTTTGCAATTATGAAGAAACTAAACAGTTGTTCTTAAATAATGTCTTATCTGAGGCACTTGACAACGGGAGTCCTGCGTTCTATAATAGCAACATTCTCGGACGCTACATGCGTAAAGACTATGGTAACTTTGGAAGACACTCTGAAGACGACTCATGATTGGGCAGTTGACAGAATGCACACTCTATGCGAAATAGAGACCTATGACGTGTTAGAATCCGTAGAGAATGCTCATGCAATTAAATCAGAGTTTGCTGAATGGTTAAATCCTGATATTGAAGACCATGAGATTTATTCTTTAGAGTATATTGGAGAAAAGTAATTTTTCTATATACTTTGTGCCAAACAAGTGCGATTTGATTTGGATGTAGAATTCAATTGATTTAATGTTTAAAAAATTTATTGCTGCCCCAATTCTTGTCACTGCTTCAGCTGCTTGTGCTTATCCAAGTATCAGTGAAATCAAGAATCCTCCTGAAATTGATGTAACTGTTAATCAGGAGAAAGCAGTTTCAATCAAAGTTGTCAAAAAGTCTTGGAAACTTACTAAGGGAACTAAAGAAGAACACTATGTTCTTGCACAACTTCAAGAAAAGACCAAGATTTCTGATCGTAATGCCCTTGCTACAATCCTGGGTAACATCAAATCTGAATCTAATTTCATTCCCAACATTTGTGAAGGGGGTGCTCGTGTATCATATAAACAATGTACTCATGGTGGTTATGGATTGATTCAATGGACTTCCATAGGACGTTATAATAACCTTGGTAAGTTTGCCACTAAGTATGGTTATGATCCTTCTTCACTTGAGGGTCAGACAGCATACATGATCAATGAGTCTGTATTCCAACGCTACCTTCCAGAATTTGAAGGTCCTGGTAAGACAGTCGATCAATATATGGTTGCTGCTTACTACTGGTTGGGTTGGGGCATCAAAGGATATCGCCAACAGTATGCATACGATTACACTAAGAAACTTGTCTGGTCATGATCAAAAAAATAATCAAGAGTATCAAAAAGGTATTCATTCCCCGCAGTGAATTTCTCATTGAGGAGAAACCTAAGAAAGTTGAGAAACCTAAAGAAAACTATGTTGGTGTTCCTGCTCCCGTAAGCACTCCTACTGATTCTTGGTTTTCTGAACCAGTGAAAACCGAAAAAGTTATTGCCTACGAAAAGCATGTTGCTCAAAAGATTGAAGAGCAAAAGTTTATTGAGGCATCACAACCTAAGAAAGAACCAGAAGACATTCATCAACAGATGTATGCTCGTGCTTCTAAACACTGGGCAACCTGGCAAGAAAATGTCGGAGGTTCTGAAAACTTCCAGTCTGGTCCTGGTGGTTGGAACTCTGGCACTGGTATGGGGCAGTTTCAATGAATAATGGAATTGATCACAATCTGAGTATTGATAAAAATAATAAGTTTTTTAACCATTTTAATTTTTGCAATTGTAAATGGTGCCAACTTTATGGTCTTCCAGTTCTAAATGAAATTGAATTAAATGAGGGAAAACGATATTGGTTTGAAGTTCCTAAGAATGCATCAACATCAATAAAAAATTCTGGTATTAAAATTTTTAGATCATGTAAAAAAGATTCTTATCATCCAGGAAAACTTTATGATGAAATTGATAGTGATGTAGTTCCTCTTGTTGTTTATAATGATCCAGTAAAAAGATTTATATCTTTATGTAATGATTATTTTTCCGAAAAACATTACAATTTTCATTCTAATTTTGGCAAAAAACTATTTTTAGAATGGAAGTTGCTTAGTGATGAACAAAGTATAGAAATTTTTACTTCCATTCAAAAATTGGAGTTTATTTTTAAAAATTTTAAAAATATTACTTCTTCAGAAGAAGTGCATCATTTTTATCCACAAACTTTTTTTGTAGACCAATTAAAATTTAAGAATTTTGAATTAGTTTCAATCCAAAATGTTTGTGAAAGATTTGGTATTGATGGTAGAAACTGGTATAATAGCTCAAAGAAAAATATAAAACTTGATCACTTTACTGAAGACCAAATTAATCTATTAAAAGAAATTTATTCTGAAGACTACAAATTTATTGAAAAGTATACCTAAAATGACAAATAGTTCTATGGATAAAGATTGGCGTTATTCTGAAGAAAGAATGGAATTGCGGCAGAAATGTTATACACTCCTTCTTGGTAGATTTGGTTCTCAATCTGATGAAAATGGAGAACCAATTTATAGTATGCAAAGTATTTCTGAATGCTCTCATGACTGGGTATCACAAGGAAATGTAAACACTTCTGGATTGGTTAAATACTATCAAGCATATTATACAACATGAAAAGATTACTACTTGGTTTGATTGGTTCTTCTTTGTTTGCTATTCCAGCACTAGCAAATGAATCAAAGATCAAAAAAGGATTCTATACTATGGACTCTATGGGTTGCATGATTACACGAGAATGCACCAAAGATGTTCGACGAATCAAGAGTATCGACGATATTCGTAAAGAGTTTCCTAATTCTAATTTTGATCTTGTTGCTGACGAGTTTGACTCGATGTTGGTATCCCTTGATAAGATCGGAGTTATGGTTTTTCTAGGGCATGAAAAGTATTTTCCCCCTGGACATCGTGGAGTTTATCACACAGTATCAAATAACTTTTATCTGAATGATGCCTTTGTGCATCGTCCCCATGTCCTTATGACTGTGATGCGTCATGAAGGATGGCATTCTGCACAGGATTGTATGGCAGGAACTATCAAGAATAGTTTGATTGCTCTCATCTACCCAGAGGAAAAGGTTCCTCAAGTCTGGCGTGATATTGTAGAGAAGAGTTATCCTAAGTCTGCTGTTCCTTTTGAAGCAGAAGCAAAATGGGCAGGTATGACTCAAGGTATGACTGCTAAAGCACTTGATGCTTGTACCACTGGTAAGATGTGGGAGATTTATGAACCCACTCCTTTGACTGAAAAATGGCTGCGTGAAGAAGGATTTATTAATTAATGACTGTACCATTCTTTATTGAAGAACCTATCACTTGGAAAAAGATTGAGGTTCCACCTGATATTATTAGATACTGCGATTCTTTTACATTAGATGCAGATCGTGAGGATCTTCGATATATTGATTGTGTTTGGATGCATATGGGATATTATGGTGTCCCTAAGCACGTTATGAAAGCAGTTAGAGAAGAATGGGAACCACCTGTTAAAGCAATCTTTGAATAAATAATATCACCTGAAATTTTCAGGTAACCAGCCAAGAGAGATTCTGTGAAAACTTCTTGACTTATTATGTTGAATTTTTTGTTGGAAAGCATTTAAAAGGTATGACACATTTAACGAGAGATGTGTTAATCAAAACCATCATTGCCACTGAGATGCAAAACAACGATGGTGAAGATTACACAAAGCAGTTAAAAGAAACCAAACACAAGTGGGAACACGCCTCAAGCGAGGAACTTTGTAAAAAATACAATCAAATACAAAAAGCAAATATCACTGTTGAAATCTTAGCACCATAAATAACTGAGCCTTACTCTCTACAAATGTCTGATACAAAACCAGCAGTTGTAGAAGAGAAAGACCATCATGAAGATAGAAGTGAAGTTTTGGGAAATTTAGTGAAAGTTGTTGTACTTATATGGTCTGCATCTCTTCTCACATTCAGTTACGTTAGACTTCCTAACGGACAAAAAATCCTAGACTTTGACCCAACCTTTATTGCATCGGTGTTCTCAGGATCACTCGCAGCATTCGGTCTTTCTCCTGCCAAGAATGGTGGTGGTAGTGGTAACTCTGCTCCTAAGAAAGTAGAGGCAAAGAAAGAAGAACCTAAAGTAGAGTCAGCGATAGAACCAAGGGACAGAAACTACTAACCCATCGCTTCCAAGACCATGGAAACCACCCCTACAAGTGAAACAAGAGTAAAAAAACAACCACCAAAACCTAAAGGGTCTCTTTTCAAGTGGGCAGCACTTGGAGTAGGGACTCTTTTTGGTATTGCACATCTAGGTGTTCTTGGTCACCTATTAAGTAGAAGTCAACTTCCTATCATCAACTTGCCTGTTGGTGATTATACTGCCTATCAGGTAGAAGCAGGTAAAGATGGATATCGTATCCAGTATCGTTCCAATGACCCTAGAGTCATGGATAAGAATAAAGTCCTTGTGAAAAAGAATGGATTTTTTGGTATCGGTGGAGATACTAAACTAGTCCAACAAGAAGAGTACACCATGGACGGAGCGCAGCATCTCCAGGGTGGTGAAGTGGGAAAGTTGACTGCGAAAAATATAGAGTGTATCAAGGCGGAAGGTGGTGGCGAAAATGCAGGTAGATTGGTTGGAACTAGTATTGGTGCTTCTGCTGCCCCAATGTTTGCTAATATTCCTTATATTGGTTGGTTGGCAGCGGGATGGGTAGCAATGTTTGGTGGAAACACTGGTGCTGAGATAGGTGGTGAAGTCGCTACGATGATGAAGGACTGTGATTAATGGAGCACAAGTTTAAGTATTATTGGGGTGGAGAAGACAACTGGTATACCAAGAGTAAGAGATGGGCAAATGAACAAAAGTTCCCCATCAATCATCTTGCTCTAGGTTTTATAGAGTGGTTATGGACTATGTGGGTTCAAGGTAAAGTTGATATGGAAATGAGTGACGTGGATAAGCAAGTCAATGAGATTATAAAAACTTGGGATGAAGGGGAGAAACAGGAACCAGCAACAGAAATCAAAAAGTCTGATATAGAAGGTCTTGATGATATTCGTATCATTTCTCCATGGGCAGATGGTAATGATTGGAATGATACTTCTATAAATCATAAAAAGTGGAGATGAATAATGATGCTTACAATTCTAAATTATGTAGTTTCTTTTTGGTCTACGGTAGTTATTCCTTGTACTACTGTCCCTGCTAACTGGGAGCATTGCTCTCGTATAGATGAGTGGTTGATACCAGAATTAATTAGTGCATGGGAACTTAAGACTGGAAAAGTTGTTCCTTATCAAACGGAAAAGGAGTATTTAAATGGAATTGATTCTGAAACCCCATGAAAATTTAAACGATCCTGTTTGGTCAGTAATTATACTTTTAGGATGTGGACTAGTATTTACGCTATATTGCGTCATATATATTCTACGCCTATCATTTAAGGAACTAGAAGAAGATGTCCAAGAGTCCAAACAAGGGCAAGAAGGGATCTGCGAACAACAAGAAACAGAACCAGGGCAACGCAACAGCGAAGAAAGCTAAGAACGGGGGTAAGAAGAAGTAATGAGTGAAGAAACTAAAAGAAAAATTAGTGAAGCGAGAAAGAGAAATAGAATAAATAAAAAAAAATGAGAGGTAGTTATGGGTGCTATGAAACCACCAAGTCGGAAGAGTTGTTATAATTTTAGAATAATTGAGATCAATAGAGTTGTAGATGGAGATACATTGGATGTCACTATTGACCTGGGTTTTGACCTTTATAAAAAAGAAAGAGTCAGAGTTGCAGGAGTCGATACGCCAGAGAAACGAACACGCGACGAAGAAGAGAAGGCACTTGGTTATGATGCAACCAACTGGCTCAAAGACGCGCTCGATGGTGCTATCGCTGGTGATGATGACCTCGTTATTAGGACTGAGCTTGTTGGGGGTGTTGGTAAATACGGTAGACTCTTGGGATGGCTTTACATTGGAGACGCAGAAGTCTCTCTTAACGAACAAATGATCACCGAAGGATATGCCTGGGCATATGACGGAGGAACTAAACAGAAGAACTTTGAGGAACTCAAAGAAATTCGTAGAGCACATGGAACTTTAGTGGAGTAATTCAATGCAGAAACTAGTAAACGTGGTAGCACTACTATCAGGACTTGTATCTCTTGGTGTTGTTGGTGGAGGAGCATACCTTTTCCTCAATAAGGATGCGATGATTGAAGATGTAAGAGTAAAGGCAACAGAAGAAATCACTAAGGCAGTTACAGAGGCACTTCCAGGAATGGTAGAGTCAGCAATGCCTAAGATGCCTTCTGCTACTGGAGATGTTATGTCTCAAACAAATGTGCCTTCAGTAACGGGTGGTGTTATTCCTGTTAAATAACATTAAGTTTTGGTACTGGTTATGACTACAACAAGAAGAAGAAAATCCAAAGATGCTGAGGGAAAATTCTTCCTTTATGTGTTCTTCTTTCATCTTTGGAGTGGATTTTTAAATCTTTTCACAAATGATGATTGATGTCTGAGATAAAAGAAATCCAAATCAGGAGTCTGGATATTCCTCCAGTTCCTGATTGGTTGATGAATTATCCACAATCAATACCACCAGTTGTTCCAGTAACACAAAACATTGGGACACCAATAGTTGATATGCCTGGTTGCGTAGAAGCACATCCCGATGGTGGTCCGCAACTGGCACAGGATGACCCAAGAGGTGCCAGGACCTATTGTGATGGAAGTGTGCCATCATTCAATCCTATTAACTTTGAACCCAATCAAACTCTACCGACTCAAAAACCGAAGGTAGATACGAGGCAACCTGATACTCCCCCTGTTCCTGAGTTGCCGATACCTAAAACTCCCCCTGCTACTGCTAAGGTAGATTGTCCCACACCAGCACAAGCAGCAAAAGAACCTGTTGGTGAATAC
>Ga0208645_1004018_pt1 | contig 10611 bp, 10 predicted proteins | sample VirMetDEL_Sep_01_FD_184519 | JGI IMG/M metagenome (GOLD analysis project Ga0208645, IMG submission 184519) | Aqueous microbial communities from the Delaware River and Bay under freshwater to marine salinity gradient to study organic matter... | ecosystem: Environmental > Aquatic > Marine >...
TCCGAGGCGGATCCTATAATGTCATCTTTCTTGACGAGTTCGCGTTCATCCCGAATCACATTGCTGATGACTTCTTTGCCTCTGTTTATCCTACTATTTCTTCTGGACAGAGCACAAAGGTAATTATCGTTTCTACCCCTCGTGGTATGAACCATTTCTACCGCATGTGGCACGATGCGGAGAGAGGTAAGAATGAATATACACCAACTGATGTTCACTGGTCTGAGGTTCCTGGTCGTGATGAGGCATGGAAGGAACAGACTATTGCCAACACTTCGGAGCAACAGTTTAAGGTTGAGTTTGAGTGCGAATTCTTAGGTTCGGTCAACACCCTCATCAACCCAGCAAAACTGAGGAACCTTGTATATGAAAATCCAATCAAAAGGAATGCCGGTTTAGACATTTATGAACAGTGTAGAGAAGAACATAACTATTTGATAACAGTTGACGTTGCCCGTGGTTTAGGTAACGACTATTCTGCATTCATTGTTTTTGATATTACTCAGTTTCCATACAAGGTAGTAGCAAAGTATAGGAATAATGAAATTAAACCTATGCTATTCCCAAATATTATTCACGAGACTGCTAAGGGATATAATAACGCTTGGTTGCTAATTGAAGTTAATGATATTGGTGAGCAAGTTGCTAATATCTTACACTATGACTTGGAATATGAAAATATGCTGATGGCAGCAATGAGGGGTCGTGCTGGGCAAGTGGTTGGACACGGTTTCTCCGGCAAGAAGTCGCAGATGGGTGTGAGAATGACTGCTGCGGTGAAGAAGTTGGGGTGTTCTAACTTAAAGACTTTCTTAGAAGACGATAAGTTACTGACTGTTGACTATGATATTATATCAGAACTTACGACTTTTGCACAGCGTCATAATTCTTTTGAGGCAGAAGAAGGTTGTAATGATGACCTAGCAATGTGTCTGGTTATCTTTGCTTGGTTAGTTGCTCAAGAGTATTTTAAAGAGATGACGGATAATGATATCCGTAAGAGAATTTATGAAGAACAAAGAAATCAGATAGAACAAGATATGGCACCATTTGGTTTTATACTTGATGGTTTAGACGAAAGTACCTTTGTAGACAAAGATGGAGATAGATGGCATACTGATGAATATGGCGATCGTTCCTATATGTGGGATTATTATTAATGGATCTAGGTGATCAAATAAACTTAGAACACATACTTCTTTTTGATAGGGAGTGTAGAGTTTGTGGCGAAATAAAAAATTTGATAGATGACTTTTATCTAACTAGAAAAGGTAGAGGTGCTTTACCTTCCGCCTATTCTTATGAGTGTAAAGAATGCACCAGAAAGAGAGTTTTATCCAAAAAAAAGAAAAATACTATCAAAGAAATGTGGGAATATCCTGACTGGTAGTGGTTCACGCACCGATTCCCCATTCAAAGTACCCTTTTTAATAAATAATTTCAGATTAATTCTGGATAGGAGAATAGAAGATGCCAGTAAATTTAGCATCTCCTGGAATTGTAGTAAGAGAGGTTGACCTCACTGTAGGTAGAGTAGATGCTACTAGCGGTGCTGTTGGTGCTTTGGTTGCTCCCTTCGAAAAAGGGGCAGTCGGTGTACCAGTTCTTGTTTCTGATGAATCCGATCTGCTCGCAAATTTCGGTGAGCCATACGAAACAGACAAGCACTATGAGCACTGGATGGTTGCATCGTCATATCTAGCATATGGCGGTAATTTACAGGTCGTAAGAGCAGATGACGACAAGTTAACAAACGCAGTTGGTAGTGGTACTACGAACCTTAAAATTAAGAGTACAGAGCATTATAACCAACTTGGTTATGCAAACAACACCATTACGGGTGAAGTCTTTGTAGCAAGAAACCCCGGTTCTTGGGCAAATGGCATTAAGGTAGCGGTCATTGATGCTAAGGCAGACCAAACCCTTACGATGAGTACATCTAATGTCTCAACATTTAGTAGTGAAGTTGAGATTGCCGGTACTGTTGGTGTTACCACTAACTTAATTACTGGATTAACGACAACAACAGGAATTGTAGTTGGTGACGTTATTAGAAGTGGTCCATTTGGAACAGGAACTACGGTTACTTCTATTGATGCCGATGCATTAGAAGTAGTAGCATCCAATGATTCTACAAATACGACTTCAGACACATTCTTACTGAATTTTGCTGTAGAAACCGTATCTGCAGTAGCACCTTTAGTAGGATATGGTATTACTCAAGCAATTTCTGCAGTTCTTCCTGGAGCAGGAACAACAAGAACACTTGACGGACACCTCAAGGGTATTATTACCCGTGTTGGAAGTGGAGAAGTTGATGTAAAGGTTCTTTCACACGTCTCTGCTGCTGGAACTGAAACTAACGTCGATTATCAACCATCTGGAGTTTATAAGTTCTCTGGATCAGGAACGGTTGCTATTCACACTAGCGGTCAAGCTGGTACAGTATCATATGGAACGACAGCAGTAACTGCACAAAAGGACTGGTACGATCAACAAAATGTAACTCTTACAGGTTCAACTGTTGCTTGGAACACTCTTGCAGACAGACCAGGAACTTCTTCTTACGCTGCAGCAAGAAATTCAAGATTTGATGAAATTCATGTTGTTGTCTTTGATGACAAAGGAACTGTAACTGGAAACGCTGGAACAATCCTTGAGAAGCACATTGCTTTATCTAAAGCAAAAGACGCTGAGTATTCATTAGGTTCTTCAGCATACTGGAGAAAGTATCTCTATAACACTTCAACTATTGTCTTTGGTGGCGGTGGTCCTTCTGGTGTTACTACCACGGCATATAGCAGCGGATTTACTCTTGCTTCTAATGGTACTTGGGATAAGAATGCTGACGGAATTAAGTTTGCTGCTGTTGGTAATACCACTTACACATTTGCTCAGGGTAAAGACTACGGCGGAAAAGCAGGCATAACATCAACTGGCGCTTTAACAGCGAGTCTGTCTGGTTTAACTGATGGATATGGATTGTTCGAGAACACCGACAATTATGATGTCGATTTCTTGATTATGGGTTCTGGAAATCATACAAAAGAAACCGCCCAAGCAATCGCTAATAAACTGATTTCAGTTGCCGAAATAAGACAAGACGCAATTGCGTTTATCTCGCCACATAGAGGAGCGTTCTTGAGTGATGGAACTGCTGGAACTGTAACCGTAAATTCAGATTCCACAATTACCGATAATGTAATTGAATTCTACTCACCAATAACCTCTTCAACATATGCAGTATTTGATAGTGGTTACAAGTATACCTACGATAGATTTACAGACAGCTTCCGTTATGTTCCTCTAAATGGAGATATTGCTGGTCTGTGTGCTAGAAACGATCTGGTCAACTTCCCATGGTTCTCACCAGCGGGTACTGCTAGAGGTGCTATTCTCAATGCAGTCAAGTTGGCATATAATCCAAATAAGGTTCAGAGAGACAGACTGTATTCTAATAGAATCAACCCTGTCATCTTCTCTGCTGGAGACGGTATTGTACTCTTCGGTGACAAGACTGGTTTCGCCAAGTCTTCTGCCTTCGATAGAATCAATGTTCGTCGCCTTTTCATCTACCTGGAGCAAGCAATCGCTGCTGCTGCCAAGGATCAACTCTTCGAGTTCAACGACGAAATCACAAGAACCAATTTTGTCAATATCGTTGAACCATTCCTCCGCGATGTTCAGTCCAAGAGAGGAATCTTTGATTATGTTGTTATTTGTGATGAGACAAATAACACTGCTGCTGTCATTGACAACAATGAGTTTGTCGCTGACATCTTCATCAAACCAAACAGATCGATCAACTTCATTGGTCTGACCTTTGTTGCTACCAGAACTGGGGTTTCCTTCTCGGAAGTCGTCGGTAATGTTTGATAATTTACTTTATTAATCAACCTTAGAGGCAAACAAAAATGGCAACTAGAAATCAACTTAATCCACCCCCACTAAGAAAGATTACTGACTTCAAGAGTAAGCTTGCTGGTGGCGGCGCACGCTCAAACCTCTTTGAGGTTGAGCTCTCCTTCCCAAGTGCAGTAGGAGTCGAAGGTATCAATGATGTCCTTAATAAGGCAAGATTCCTTACTAAGGCAGCAAACCTCCCAGCATCAAATGTTGCTCCTATTGAAGTTCCTTTTAGAGGAAGAATCCTGAAGATTGCGGGAGACCGTACTTTTGATACTTGGTCAATCACAGTCATCAATGACACCGATTTTGCTATTCGTTCTGCTTTTGAAAAGTGGATGAATACAATTAACCGTGTCTCTGATAATACTGGTTCTACAGATCCAGCATCATATCAAGCAGATGCTTATGTTTATCAACTTGACCGCAATGGCGGCACTTTGAGAAAGTATCATTTCTATGATGTCTTCCCAACTCAAGTAGCACCTATTGAACTTTCATATGATGCTCAGGGCATTCAAGAGTTCACTGTTGAACTTCAAGTTCAGTGGTGGGAAGCGGTCAAGGGTAATGCTGCTACAGCGGGCGGAGAATCCATCAACTAAATAGTCAATAATAAGCAAACAGTTATACGATGGCAAGACTTTTTGGTTTCTCTATTGACGGCGACCAAAGTAAACCACCTTCAGTTGTTTCCCCCGTTCCTCAAAATAATGAGGACGGGGTTGACAATTATATTAGTAGTGGTTTTTATGGTCACTTTTTAGACATTGAGGGTGTTTATAAAACTGAACATGACTTAATTAAAAGATATCGTGAGATGGCACTTCATCCTGAATGTGATGGTGCCATCGAAGATGTTGTAAATGAAGCTATTGTCAGTGATCTTTACGATTCTCCCGTTGAGATTGAATTATCCAATCTTAATGCAAGTGATAGACTCAAACAAGTAATTAGAGAAGAGTTTAGATATCTCAAAGAAATAATGGACTTCGATAGGAAGTGCCATGAAATTTTTAGGAATTGGTATGTTGATGGTAGAGTTTACTACTTGAAAGTCATTGATCTCAAAAATCCTCAAGCAGGTATTCAGGATTTGAGATACATTGATCCTATGAAAATGAAGTTTGTTCGCCAAGAAAAGAAGGTGGACAAAAGAGGACTTGCTATTGCTAATGCAATTAATAATGGAAAGGATGATCAACAAGTAATTGAACCACAGATAGAAGAGTATTTTGTTTACACTCCAAAACAAAACTATCCTAGTGGAACATTCTCTGGTGCCGGCAATAAAGCAAAAGGTGTAAAAATTGCTAAAGACTCAGTTGTCTATTGCAGTTCTGGTCTTGTAGACAGAAACAAGGGAACTGTTCTTTCGTATCTCCATAAAGCAATTAAAGCACTTAATCAACTTAGAATGATTGAGGATTCTTTGGTAATCTATCGTTTATCTAGAGCACCAGAGCGTCGTATTTTCTACATCGATGTTGGCAATCTTCCCAAAGTAAAAGCAGAACAATACCTCAGAGAGGTAATGTCTCGCTACAGAAATAAACTTGCATATGATGCATCAACTGGGGAAATCCGTGATGATCGCAAGTATATGTCTATGATGGAAGACTTCTGGTTACCTAGAAGAGAAGGTGGTCGCGGAACTGAGATCACTACCCTACCTGGTGGTCAGAACTTAGGAGAACTTGCAGATATTGAATATTTTCAAAAGAAACTTTATAGAGCACTTGGAGTTCCTGAGTCAAGAATTGCTGCTGATGGTGGTTTCAACCTTGGTCGTTCTTCTGAGATTCTGAGAGACGAACTTAAGTTTGCTAAGTTTGTTGGTCGTTTGAGAAAGAGATTCTCTCAAATGTTCAATGACATGTTGAGAACTCAATTGATTCTCAAAAATATCATAACTCCCGAAGATTGGGAGATTATGTCGGATCATATTCAGTATGACTTCCTCTATGATAATCAGTTTGCTGAACTCAAAGAGTCTGAACTTCTTCAAAGCAGACTTGGAAATCTTGCCACTATCGAACCTTATATTGGTAAGTATTATTCTACAGAATATGTAAGAAAGAAAGTTCTTCGTCAAACAGACACAGAGATTATTGAGATTGATAGTCAAATCGAAGATGAAATCAACAAAGGCATCATTCCAATGCCCGGATCTGTTGATCCAATTACTGGAGAACCATTAGGCGATCCAATGGATGTTGGTGGTACACCTACGGATCCAAATTTAGAGGTTGAAGATCAAGTCACTGATGCAGACATGCAAAAAGATACCAAAAAAGCAGAAATATAAATATAGAATATACACATTATAACAATTCATGGATAATATTATCGATTTGATCGCAAAAGATGCTACTGCTTCAGATATTTCTGATGCAATTAAAGCATCATTATACTCAAAGGCTGCCGAAAGAGTTGATGCTGCCAGACCAATTGTAGCAAACTCTCTGTTTGGTGGTGAAGAACAAGTAGATGATACCCAAGAGGATCAAGAATAATGTCTAGAACTTTATTAGTTGGAACTGGATCTGAGGTTGCACTCAATGCAGCAACTACCGTAGATAATGCAACTGTCGTTAGAGTTTGGAATAGTCATGCATCGGATACTCAAACAGTAAGTGTTGCAAAAAGCACCACTACTGGATATGCACACACTGCAACAGTATCAATGCCTGCTGGAAGAATTGAGTTTTTTGAGAAAGGACCAAATGATCAAATTTCAGCATCCGATTCATCAGTAAAAGGATTTAAAGTAGGATTTACTGGATAAACAAATGAAACTAATCACAGAAGAAATCAACAAGGTAGAATTTATTACCGAAGGTAAAGGTTCAGGACAAAAATGCTTTATCAAAGGCATTTTCTTACAGGCGGAGCAAGTAAACCGTAACGGTAGAATGTATCCCATGTCAATCATGGAGAAAGAAGTCAACCGTTATAATGAAAATTTTATTTGTAAGGGTCGTGCTCTTGGTGAACTTGGACATCCAGATGGTCCTACCGTAAATCTTGATAGAGTTTCTCATAAGATTTGTGACCTCCACAGAGAAGGAAACAACTTTGTAGGAAAAGCACAACTTCTTGAGACCCCTATGGGTAAGATTGCAATGTCACTCATCAAAGAAGGTGTTTGTCTTGGTGTTTCTTCTCGTGGTGTTGGTTCACTCAAGATGACCAATGAGGGTCATAAAATTGTCGGTGAAGATTTCATGTTAGCAACTGCTGCTGATATCGTCGCTGATCCTTCTGCTCCTGATGCATTTGTTCAGGGAATTATGGAAGGAAAAGAGTGGGTTTGGGAAGGAGGAATTCTTCGTGAACAACTCGCAGAACAAACTCAAAAGAGAATTAATACCCTCGTTGATCAAAGAAGACTTGAAGAGCATAAGTTGAATTTATTCAACGATTTCCTCTCAAATCTCTAATTTATAAATAAATATAGATTAATACAAAATCTAAATAAATCAAATGTCCGTTGGTAGCAATTTACAAGAAATGGAAAACGTAGTAACCAAAGGGGCAGCTCCTGCTGAGCCAATGCCTTCGACTGGTATTCCAGTTGAAGATCTCGGCGGTCCTACTCCCGAAAATTATCGTCCCGATGACGATTCAGCAAAACTCAAGGATCCTGCAGCGACCCTTGCTCAAGTAAAAGATGTCGTAAACGCCAGAGCTGTTGCAGCCGAGGAAGTTGAGGCAGACGAAGAGCAGGAAGTCGTTGCTGAAGAAGAGACTACCGAAGAGGAAGTTGTTTCCGAAGAGGAAGTAACTGAAGAGGAAGTCGTTTCCGAAGCAGAGGAAACTGATCCTGAGTTCAACATCGAAGAAGATGTACAAGCACTCTTCGAAGGCGAAGATCTTTCTGAGGAATTCCAAGAGAAAGCACGTACCATTTTTGAAGCTGCTATCAGCACGAAGGTTAACGAAATTAAAGAGAACCTTCAAACCGCATACGAGAATGTTCTCGTAGAAGAAATCGAAACTATTAAAGAAGGTCTGACCGAAAGACTTGACGCATACCTTGAGTATGTTGCCGATGAGTGGATCCAAGAGAACGCTCTCGCAGTTGAGCACGGTCTTAAGACTGAAATGACCGAATCATTCCTTGCTGGAATGAAGGGTCTTTTTGAAGATCATTATGTAACCATCCCTGAAGAGAGATATGATGTAATCGAGAGCATGGTAGATAAACTAGATGAAATGGAGTCTAAACTCAACGAGCAAATCAATAAGAACGTTGCTCTAAACAGAAGATTAGCAGAATCAACAGCTGATGTAATCTTTGCAGAAGTTGCTGAGGGTCTTGCCCTTTCTCAGAAAGACAAGCTCGCTACTCTTGCAGAAAATGTTGAGTTTGAAAGTGAAGCAGACTATCGTGAGAAGCTTGTAACTCTGAAGAAGTCTTACTTCCCAGAGAATGCTAGCACTCAAAGAGATCACTCAGAGACCATCTCTGAAGGCACCGATGTTGTTGGACAAACATCAGCATCACCATTAATGGAATCCTACATGGATACTCTGAGAAGAGTCGCTAAAAAGTGATTTCTAAATAATAACAGTTCAAACTAAACTTTTTAAAAGAGGTAAAAATCAAATGCAAATGCCCTTAAACGAGCATCTGCAGGAGAAGTGGGCACCCCTTCTGGACTACGAAGGTCTTGATTCAATCAAAGATTCACATCGTAGAGCCGTAACTGCTCAACTCCTGGAGAACCAAGAAATTGCTATCCGTGAAGAGAGATCATTCCTCTCGGAAGCACCTGCCAGTGCACCAACCAACGCAACTGGTTCCTCAATCGACAACTTCGATCCCGTTCTGATCTCCCTGATCAGACGCTCAATGCCTAACCTGGTCGCTTATGACCTCGCTGGCGTTCAACCAATGACCGGTCCTACTGGACTGATCTTCGCAATGCGTTCCCGTTATAAGACTCAAGACGGAGCTGAAGCATTCTTCAACGAAGCAGATTCTGCATTCTCTGGTCAGAACGCAGGATTTGATTTTGATGGTGGTGCTGTTGCTGGCGCTGGCGCTACAGTTGGTATGGGTACAACCGGTCAGGTTGGTACTAACCCTGCTGCCCTCAACCCTTATTCCATCGCAAACCAAAATGGTTACTCCGTTGGACAGGGTATGACCACTGCTCAGGCAGAAGATCTGGGTACGACGAATGATGCCTTCAACGAGATGGCATTCTCGATCGAGAAGGTCACCGTTACTGCAAAGTCACGCGCCCTGAAGGCTGAGTACTCACTCGAGCTCGCTCAAGACCTGAAGGCAATCCACGGTCTCAACGCTGAGGCTGAGTTGGCAAACATTCTGTCAACTGAGATCCTCGCTGAAATCAACCGCGAAGTCATCAGAACCATCTATAAGGTTGCTGAATCTGGCGCACAAACCAACGTTGCTACCTCTGGTGCTTTCGACCTCGACGTTGACTCCAACGGTCGTTGGTCAGTTGAGAAGTTCAAGGGTCTGATTTTCCAAATCGAGCGCGATGCCAACGCAATCGCACAAAGAACTCGTAGAGGAAAGGGCAACATGATCCTCTGCTCCGCAGACGTTGCTTCCGCTCTGACCATGGCAGGCGTACTCGATTACACCCCTGCACTCAACGCTAACCTGAACGTTGATGACACTGGCAACACCTTCGCTGGTATTCTTGCTGGTAAGTATCGCGTATACATTGATCCATATGGTGCTAACAGCGCTGCTGATCAGTATTACGTTGCTGGTTATAAGGGTTCTTCACCTTATGACGCAGGTCTGTTCTATTGCCCATATGTTCCCCTCCAGATGGTTCGTGCCGTCGGTTCGGACACCTTCCAGCCTAAGATTGGCTTCAAGACCCGCTACGGCATGGTCGCAAACCCATTCGCAGAAGGAACAACCGCTGGTTCAGGTGTACTCACCGTCAACCAGAACCGCTACTACAGAAGAGTCAAGGTTCAGAACCTCATGTGATCCTTTGGGTTCACAATTCTCTTCAAGAGGGTCTTCGGACCCTCTTTTTTTATCTAAATACAAATAAAACTGATAATGACTGTTTCGCAGTTTAGAAATCAAATACAAAATAGAAACTTTCTTTCACCGACTGGATTTCAGTTTAATTTATCCAAGCACCCGAAAGTAAGTTTCTTTTGCACAAGTGCTAGATTGCCAGAGATAAGTCTCCAATTGGCACAACAACCATCATACCTTAAGGATATTGACGTTCCTGGAGAGAAGTTGAATTATGGCGATTTGTCTTTGAGATTTATGGTTGATGAAGATATGACCAATTATATGTCAGTTCATAATTGGTTGACTGGTTTAGGTTTTCCTGAAACCACTGGAGACTTTGATAGTTTAACTACAGATTCGGATGGTATAAAAAATCAATTTCAAGAACAATTTAGTGATGGTAGTTTATCAATTCTGAATAGTAATTATAGAGTGAATAGTGTTGTAAAGTTTAGAGATATGTTTCCAATATCACTATCTTCTTTGGAGTTTGACACTTCAGCAACTGACATACAGTACTTTACAGCAGAGGCAACTTTCAAGTATACTATCTACAATATATACGATTCTGACGGCAGAACGCGCTTATGAACCTTGAGCAAATTCAGGAGATGTGGGACAAAGACTCCCAGATCGACCCTGATAACTTACATGATGAGTCTTTAAAAATACCTCAACTTCAC
>Ga0208645_1004021_pt1 | contig 10609 bp, 9 predicted proteins | sample VirMetDEL_Sep_01_FD_184519 | JGI IMG/M metagenome (GOLD analysis project Ga0208645, IMG submission 184519) | Aqueous microbial communities from the Delaware River and Bay under freshwater to marine salinity gradient to study organic matter... | ecosystem: Environmental > Aquatic > Marine >...
AAACGGATGGGTACAGTACAGCCCACCGAAGAATCATCCGGCGCAGACGGAGTGGAAAAAGATCAATGATCGAAGTAAAGATAACGCCTGAGTTAGTCGAACGCGCAAAGAAAAAAACTGCCACTGTAGGCGTCCTACAGGGCAGCATCACGGGCAGTTCGAGTCATGTGGTGGGTGCTATCGGTGAACTCGTCGTAGCCGACCTCACGGGGGCTACAGAAGCAAACACGCACGACTACGATCTCGTACTCGACGGTAAACGCATCGACGTAAAAACGAAGCGGTGCAACACGCCGCCCAAAACGTACTACGATTGTACGATTGCGGCGCACGGCACGAAGCAAGACTGTGACTCGTACGTTTTCGTACGGATCAAGATTGACGGTAGTAAGGCTTGGGTATTAGGGGAAATCGACAAACGTACGTTCTACGAAAACGCAACGTACCACCGCCGTGGGGAAGTTGATCCGGACAACGGGTTCACTTTCAAGGCGGATTGCTACAACCTTGCAATCAGCGAGTTACGAGACATTGAAACCGAAAGCACAACTCTTTAAGTTCGAAGTGAACCTCCTCACCGACGGTAATGTGGAGATGCTTTTCGATTGCGTCAATCCGGAAGATTTCGAGCGTACAATGAATGAAGGGATGCCGGAGTACGAGGGTTCGCACTCGGTAGCATCCCTTCTACGCTACTTGAAAACTATGACTGACGAAATTATGCAGAAGTCTTCTTCATACCTTTAGTAGCACCGGCAATACGATCTGCGGCAGTAGGCTTGGGGTTCTTGTCGATCCCTGCCTTTACACTGAGCATACCAAAGGCTTCACCACCTTTGGCCATCTTCTTCTTTTTATTCATGGCCATGCCGCCGTACATCATCGGCTTGCGCTTGGCAGCACCACCATACATCATGGCCTTGCGCGGGCCGTTGTTGTACATTTTCATTAGTTCGATCCCTCTTCTTCGGGTTGTTGGAGTAAGTCTTCGAGCATCTTCGTGCCCTCTTCACCGAGTTGACCAAGCTCTGAAATCAAAAAGTCCGTGACGAGATTGTCGAAGGTATCCAAGTCTGCCTTCGTCATATCCTTCGGGAACTTGATCATACGGAGCATGATATCCGCAGCCTCCTTGTTCCCTGCTGCGAGTTTCATCAGGTCGAGTCCGGCCTGTGAGGCTAGGGACACACCGAACTCTGCAGCCACGTACTGCGGCGAAACCATACCCCGTGCAAGGTTGAATGCACGAGAGATAAGCTGGTTGGTGTTCATCGGACGTACGATATTGTCGATCTTCGGCTCGATACCCTGCTGACGACTGACGTACGCCACCTCTTCGCTCAAGGTCTCAGCCATGTCAGAGATGAACTGCTGATGATCAGAGTCCATGTATCGTCCGAGAATAGCCTTGACGTTGTCTCGCTCTAGGGCTTCGACTATCATCTCTGGTGTGTACAGAGCCATGTTGGTAAATTCTTCACCGTCGAGACCTACGTTTTTCTTACCCTGTACAGGGGCGACTCCGCCGTAATCCATCATACCGCGTATCAAAAGGTACGAGATACCCCTGTCGAAGGCTTCTTCTGTAGAGTACGTGCGCTGTACGCCACCAACCTCTGTGGTGAAACGATCTCCTACCTTTGCAAGGACTTCACCCCGAAGCTCTTCGATGGCATTTGCAGAGCCGTTGACAACCATCTTCTCGAAGAACTGACGTGGTGTGTTCTGTCCGATGAAGCGATTGATGAGCTTCGCGCCATCATCTTGTATGTTTGTATCGCTGATGACTTTGCTACGAACAGCTTCGGACTGTTGAACGACTCGGCGTTGATACTTTCCGTACTCTTCGAGGATTACCATGTCGCTCGGGTCACCGTCGCCTGAACGTGCCTTGTTGAGGATACTTGCAATCCCTCGATCCTGTTCGAGCATATCATCGAGATCGACGAGCTTCATGCGTACCGGGCGATCTTTTCCCGGAACTTTCACGAGTACCGTCAGAGCATCTTGCACCTCGTTGAGGTTCTCGATAGACTCCCAGTCGTATCCGCCGCCTTGAGTAGCAGCGAGAGGAGATGAGCGTTGTTGCAACTGTTTTGCAGCTTGCTTGCCCCACTTGGCGTACACGACTTCTTCGAGTACGTTTTTAACGAGATTGAAGTCCCGCTCCCCTACGTCAGTAGACAAGTCGAATACAAACTCTGCACCGCCCATGCGGGATATGTCGCTAAACTCTTGGATGAATTGATCACGAACTTTTACGATAGAGGTCATAGCCGCATCGTCACCGCGTAGGGCTTTCGAAATACTTTCTGTGAAGGGGTCGAAGGCTTCGAGAGGTGTGATGTTCTTGTATGCGATCTGGAAGAGACGATCACTGATGACTGCCCCTTCCGGAATCTCCTCCCCGATAGCGATGTCTTCAAAGAGATACGTTTCTTGTCCCTCGCTGTCTTCGAGTTTTCCAACAGCCTTGACAGGACCGTTCTGCGACTTGTGAACTTTTCCGAGAGGGCCGTTGACGCGGAGCTTGTCGAACCATTCCGTCTGATAAATTGCACGAGCTTTTTGCCAGTCAGCAAAGAGTTCGGGGGCTTGATCCTTGATCAGCTTCTCGACGTTACGGCTGTATCCGTCGTACATCGAGGCTAGCTCGTCGTCTCCAGTACGAATGGCGTAGTCCCGGAAGGCAGAAAACACATCCATAACTTCGCCGGGTGTGGCCTTGAACTCCGGACCCTCACCCCTGTTCATGTAAAACAGCATGATGTCGAGAGGCTGTGCGCCTTCACCTAAAAAGTATTCACCCGCATTCGGGTTCGTGTGGAGCTTACGGAGATTTTCGTACGTGTTGCCTTCCAAGCCTTCGAGAGAACGTACGGCCATTTTGTTTGCAACCGTGTACATCTGACGACCAAGTGTACCCGTGAAGAACTTGGACTTTTTGTTGAAGAAGGCTTCGAGCGTACCCGCATCGTCCGGAGCAAACTCCATCAGGTCCATGATCATTTTATTTACAGTGATCGTCTTGCCCGCCTTACGAGCCTTAGAATCTACCCCAACGAAGCCCCGCTTCGCCTTACGCTTCATGTTCTTGAGACGCTCCATCATCGACATCTCAAGGTTACGTGCGGTCATCTTGAGGTGCTTGGCATCGTTACGTCGATAGAGGGCAATGTTCTCCATGCGCTGTGCGAGTAGCTCTGTGTTACGGGCGTACTGTGCGTCGAGCTTGCCGAGCATCGCTACGTCGTCAACTAGGGTAGGCGCGAGAAGCTCTAGCTCCATGTCATCGAGTCCTTCGAGCATACCCGGAGGAATTTCTGTGTTCGGATCGATTAAGACGTTTTCGCGGAAGGACGTGATCTGTTCAGAAAGAGCCGCCTTCTCTGTGTTTACCAAGCGAGTCTGAGCCGTTTGTGCCGCTTCGAGGGAACGGATGTAATTCTCTGCTTCTTGCGGATCGGAGATATCTGTACGATTTGCAGTCATTTCCCGCAGACGAGCAATCATCTGCGCTGTTTTGCCGGACTCGGCTTCCATCACGCGGAGATATTTTTGCTGTGCGCTCAGGTTCTTCAAGCTGCCCGCGTCACGTGCATCGACGCTAAATCCTGCAAGTCTGTTGGCGGCATTCATAAATCCTATGCCGGACTGACGAGCAAAGTCTGTTGCAATAATCGTTTCAATTTCAGGACGCATATCTGGAGGAAATGCTTCTACGATACGAGCCATACGATCCTGATGCTTTTGCATCGAAGTTACGACCTGATCGAGTCCGTCATCATCGAGAGCGGAAGCTACCCGCCCTACATATGTGAGAGCCGTTTCGGCCTCTCGGGGCAAGTCTTCACCGGTACGAGCCTTGTAGATATCGCGTACGTTTTTCATATTGCCGTCGCGAAGGTACCCTTTGATACCGTTCATACCAACAACAGCGAAGGGAAAGTTAGCAATGGATTCGACCATACCGAGTCCCTTGCCTACAATGTCACCGCCCTGCTGATTTACCCAATATGCGGCGTTGCCTACACCCTTAACAGTAGGCTTACCTATTACCATATACATCAGGGCACCGATGCCCTCTGCGGCTAGGCGATCTCCGCCGAAGAACTCACGCATACCCTCGCTTTCGCCCATAGAATACATAACGACAGAGAGTGGAGCCGCTTCGACGAAGTTTTCTTTGATGTTCGGAAGAACACGACCGGTGACTCCGGAACGAAATGCCATGCCGCCGAGACGATTGTATTCTGCTTGAACTGTGCGATACTGTGCAGATTTTTTGTTTACACCGTTGCTACGCATATCACGCATCTGCTGAGACAGTACGTCACGTTCGTCGAGTATCTTTTTGAGATTGCCGGTGGCACGATCTACACCGAGAGAGTAGAGGGCACTCTTCTTGTTGAAGTTCGAAACCAAGCCCTCCATACGCATAGCCTCACCGGCCTGTACGGTGGACATACCCTTGTACTTTGCGAAGAGTTCGATGTCGGCATCTGTGGCGTCCGGCTTCGAGGCACGTTCTGCGAGGTCTTTGAGCTTCTTCTCTACACCCAAGATGTCCTTACGACCGGTTGCTGCCTTCATCTTACCGGCACCGGCCATCATCAGGGATGCTTCAGCGAGTACCAAACCGTACTGCTCTTTGTTGCTCAACTGATCGATAGACGTGTTGAGAAGGACTTGCGCCATGTCCTCAGTGACGTACGCGGGCTTTACAGTGACCGTGTTGCCTTCTGCATCAGTGTACGTTTGAGTGGTTAGTCGGTCGTACGTTTCCTGATCGATTTCACCGTTAGCGAGTTGTCGATCGAGGTCCATCTCGACCATTTCATTCATAACTTGCGAAAGCTGCTTGATGCCGAGATTGTCGGACATCACGCCCTTCCACCAGCGACTCGCCTTCTCCCGGTCGGGAGCCATCTTGTTCCACTCGTCGATCCACTCCTTGCTGGTTTCGGAACCAGTCAGGAATGCACCCACGTTAGATACACCCGTCTTAAATGTCGCCTTCACCGCGTCCCAGCCGTAGTTGACTGCGATGTCCGGAAGATACACACCCGTACCGATTACGGTACCCTCGTACACCTTTTCGACGAGAGCATCCCAGAAGTTGCCCGACGAGATATTGCGTACAAATACACGCTCGATTACGTTTTGATCGGCTTGTGAGAGTTGACTTCCATCGGGATTAGTCATTCCGGAGAAGGAGTCACTCACGACGCGGGCGATAGCCGCCTTACCTTCGAATATGTTTTGCTGTACGGTGAGGAGTTTAGGGTTGGTACGCGCTTCCTCTGTAGGGGCGAAAACGTACTCACCCTCCGCTACTTGCTGCCCGAATTCTACGGGAGTGATGTCAGGCTGTCCTGCCTTGTATATTTCAAAAGCATTTTCTACACGTTCTTGCGCCGCTTGTTTGAACTCGGGTTCTATACCTTGTAAGTTCGGATCAGAAAGCTCGATATCATTCTGTAAATTTCCCTGTGGAATCTGTGCAACAGTTGGGATATCTCCAGATATGATTTTTGACTTGAACTCGTCGAAAGTAAGTTGACGGGTCTGCTCTTCGACACTTCGCTTCGCCATCTCTCCCGTCGTTTCGACGACAGGCATACCCGTGGTCGGGTCCGTTCCGACTTGAAAGCCTTTGTCTACTCCGGTGGTTTCTTCTTTAACGATACCGCCGCCCGTAATCACTTCGGCTGCACCGGAGATAGTCTCCACCGGATCAGGAAGAACCCGGGGGATACCCGACTGCCGAGACGCTTCCTCTACGATTTGCGATGTGGGTGTAGCCATTAAACACTTCCTGCTTGTGCTGCTTCGTATGCGTCAATCATTTTTTGATCTGTAATCGTAGCACCAGTTGTTTTATCAACGTACTTACCGCTGGGGAGTTTCATTACTTTTGAGGTGTCGAGCGGTGCAGGGGGCGGAGGCGGCATAGCAGCGGAGACAGCCGCCACGTTTCCGTTACGATTGAGGAAGTCCACTGCGATTGCCGCGTCTACGATCTTGTAGTCGTTTGCTGTAGCCGCACGATCATCAGAAGCGTACCGAGCAAATACGGCGTACTGCTGTTGTTTCTTTTCGAACTCCCGGATCGATACTTGGAGGGCCGCTTGAGCCTGTCCGATAGTCTGGAAGTTCGAGCCGAGCTTACGAAGCTGAAGTTCGATGTCTTGGTTCGACAGGCGACCAGACGGATCGGCAGCACGAGCCATCTCGAATGCAAGGGAGATACGCATAGCTTCGAGTGCGGCCATCTTTTCGTCGCCTCGTTGTACGTGACGTTGAACACGCTGCTCCAAGTATTGCTGGTATTCTGAGGTAAAATCGTCTTCGTTTCGTAGATTTAATGATCCCTCACTAAATGGATTGAGATCACGGATTACGTTACCGAGAATACCTCTATCGAGGTTAAAGGCCGCATTCAACTGCCCCTTAAATCTCTGATACGCCATACTATATTCGATTTCTTCGCCGTCTTCTTCTCGCTTGCGGAAATCCTCAAACTCTTCGTAGAGGGCTTGGAGACGTTCTGCAGTGTTTGCAAGGGTCTCCTGACCGTCCATAAACGTCTTGAAGTCTGCGGTTTTCGCCTTTTCTTCTCCGAAGATTTTAGTCAGGATGTACCCCTGAACAGTTTCGACATCCGTGTCGATGACCTCATCGCCAAAGAGAGCGGCCTGAGGCTTGTTCTTACGTCCGGGTAAGTGGGCAGCGAGGGCGTACACAGCCATCGTAAAGTCGCCGCCCGTAACCTCTTGTACCACAGAAGCGATACGCTTAACCGCTTTTTCTGCTTCGCCCCCATCCATCATAGCCGGGAGTTTCTGGGGTGTTACGTTTTCGATTCCGGGAATGCTCGTACCCATCTCAATAGACGCCTCTAAGGTACGTTTTTTGTATCCGGGGTTGATGCCCGCAATGGTCATATAGTTTTCTGTCCACTGCTTGAACAGGAGCCTGTCATCGTAGCCCAAGTTCTGAGCGATGGCATTGTGCATTTCAGCATCTATACCTGCAAACCCTGAAATGACCAGCGTCTTTTCTACGGGCTGTCCAGTTTCTTTATCAATCTCTTTGATAGTCGGACCCATCGAGTTAAAGGGGCTGTCTGGGAACTGCTCGTTGTGTGTTATGATCAGAGCATCGAGATCGAAAAGAACGTGATCAGTGGGGTGTGTTCCACCAGCTTCATCCGTAACGGTGTCACCGTACATATTCTGTACGTAATCGTCGAAGATGTTCAAGCCCTTGTATAGAACCCCTGTTCCGCTAACATCAGGAGCGCGGGTCAAACCCTTCTGTGCATCCATTTCATCCTTGATAACGGCACGACGCGCGGCATTGACAGATGATGAAAGGGTTCCGACTTGCTGCTTGGTTAAACCGCCCATTACGTCGTTAAAATCCGTACTGTTCGCGAATCCAGAAACTTCCGAAAGCCACTTACGAGAAGAGTTGGCGTCACCCGTCCACTCGGTATTCCACTTGATACCTCCGAGCATGTACGTATCCGGCTTATCTTCCTCTGTCGTTGACTTCAACGAACCGAGCAAGCCCGTCATTTCATCGTCAGAAAGAATATCTTCACTGCGCGTACCAAAGAGGTCGATACCACCCCGCTCTTGCATCTGCTGCTCAGAGCCAGCAATCATTTTCTGGATCGCTTCTACGTTGGCGTTATTAAAGTTATCACCAACAGAAGACACGAGGATAGCGTCCCGGAGCTTATTAACACGCTCTTTTTCGCTAGCACGTTTTTCCATTTCACGACCGATATTTTGCGTGAAACCTTGTACGAGTCCTGATGCAAGTGCGAAGCCGATACCCATCGCTTAAGATTCCTTCTTCGTCATAGTCATAAAGTTGTCCTCACGCGGAGGTTGCGGCGCACTGCCCCGACGAATACCTTCGTTGATCGTTTCACTGACGTACGAGAACATAGCCGGATTGTTGTCGCGCATCATCGAGAAGAACGTACGATCATCCATCTCGTCTTCGATCAGGGCGTCGTCATTCTCGAACAAACGATAGGGTACGTTTTCGTCCTCTGCAACGGACGCGATGTACATAGCCAACGGCCCCTTGATCAGTAAGCCCACGTCCGGAGAGAAGCCACCCTCTTGGAACGCTTGGAAAAGGTACCCTTCGACGAGTGCCTCGACAGACGCACCGACCATGAGGAGCTTCATCATTTCTTCACGTACGTGTGGTACCTCCAACGAATCGACGGCCTTGCGGAGTACGGCTTCCGGATCGACATCCTGTTGGGGCTTTCCCCACGGCCAACGCTCGTTGTCGGACGTGAGACCGTAGCCCGGAGGTGCCATAGAGAACGGGTCTTTAGCTTCGATGGTGCCGCGTTGGGGCATCTGCTCTTCGGCCATTCCTTACACTCCTACCTTGATGTCACCGGGTTGCTTGGTTGTAAGGGTCTTGCGACCTTGTGGTGTCGTGACGCTGGTGGCGTACTTAGCGGAGAAGTCGCGCATCTGCTGGTTCGAGCTTTCGGTGAGCATACGGCTCACGGCAGAAGCTACGCGCGGATCAGACTGTACGATCCGCTGCACCGGGTCCATCGTCATAGCACGAGTGCCGGGTTGGCCGCGAGTCAACTCCGCAACGGAACGAGGACGTGCCGCTTCGGGAGCCGTGAACGGTTGTACGCCAGACATGCCCCCCGGACCTTTTATAGCACCCGTGCTGACAAGGAACGACTCGGCTAGGCCCATACCTCCCTTGCCGCCAGTTTTTTCAGTGCCACCACCCGTTCCACCAGAGATTGCGGCGATACCGAGTGGGATGAGTGCAGTCAAAAGATTCATACTTACGATCCTCTATTCGCGTACCACAAGGCCAACCAGTTGCCGATACCGGCAGCGAGTTGGTCTTTTTGCTGTTGATTATACAGGGCTTTAGAGTTAGCAAACTCCATAGCCATTATACCAACTTCGTGTTGTCTTTGCAAGTACGATTCGTTTTTCTGAAAGTTCCACGCGGCGTTGTCGCGGTACTTTTGCCACAAGTTGTTGAGGGCGTTTTGGCTTGCGTTGAACAGGTTTTGTGCGTTGATACGGTTTGTTTCATTTTGTACGGCGGTGTCAGCAGTGTTGACCTGTCTGCGCCACTGTACGTTTGACTGATCGACAGCGAACTGCATGTTCGCGTTGAACTTCTCCCGGTTGTCTCGCATCGCAGCGTTGAACTGCGACTGTGCGTTGATCTCGCCCGCATTGAACTGATCCGTCGCAGCCTTTCGGTTAGCGTTTGCCGTTTCGACCTGTGATCCGAGTTCGGCGAAGAACTCCTCAACCTGCAACTCGTTCTTTGCATTGAACTGCTGACGTGCGTTTTCTTCGGCCGCATCCTTGAAGATGGCCTGTGTCAAGGCGTTGTACGAAAGGGTATCCGCCTTTTGTTGAGAGTCGAGGTTCTTGGTTTCGGTAGCGAGGAGAAGTTGTGCGTTCGTTACGGCCCCTTGCAAGCGGGCGGAAAGGTTCGCCTTGTCCATAGCCGCGATCTGTGCAGCGTTAGCGAGAGCGGTTTGCTGCTGGTTGTTGAGGTTTTGTAGCTGGATCGTGGCGTACTTCTGTGCGTCTTGTGCAGCGATGACAACACCCGACTCCATGACGGCTTGTGTCATAGCGGCTGCGGCCATCGAGGACGAACCCAAGCCACGAGCTTGCATGATACCCGCCACCTTTCGTACCCCCGGCGCGGCCCATGCGGGCATAGGCTTGCCTTCCTCGATGCTTCCGAGAAGCTCACCGAGTTGGTACTGAACGGTGGCACGTTCGTCGAGTTCTTGGGTTGCGGCGGTAGCGATGGCCTCCGGAGAAAGCGTACCCTCGACTTGAGTCATGTCGATCTGCGGTGCGGCCTCGATCTGTGCCGCGTCCATCGCCCCGACTTGGGGTGTGATCTGCTGGATAGGGCCAACTTGTCCCAAGTCAGCCGGAGCAGTAGGGGCAGCGACTTCGATACCGGTGGTCGGGGCGATAGCTGTCGGGGCTACAACTTGTCCGGGAAGCTGTGCCCCAGTCGTCGTCTGTATCTCTCCCGTTTGCACCGTCGGACGTACGGCAGTTATTTCGGGTACGTTTCCCTGAAACCCTTCTGCGAGTTCTCCGGACTGCTGTCGGGCAGCGTCCGTGAGCATCGCATCCGTGTACATTTTATTTGTATCTGCCATACTAATTCATTCCCATAAACACGGAGACGACCATAGCCACGACTAAAATCGTACTCCCCATAATCATCGCTTCCAGCCGCCACATGCGCTTATCCAACGACTCTAGTTTCTCTTGCACAGCAGCATACCGGATGGCGCACTCTTTCTCGTGTGCCTCAAGTTCCATCTGGGTTTTGAGTACGTTTTCCATCTGCATCTTCATCAGTCGGCGTCAGCAATGGTCAAGGTACCGGCGGCGACCTGTCGCTGGATTTCGTCGTAGTGGCGGTTGCCGGGGGCGAGAGGAACCTGCATCTCTTCTCCATCAATAGTCGCGCGAATAGATGTATTTGCCCCGCGATAATTAACATATTGCGCTGATGTGATGTTCATGTTTTCCATAATTACAACTCCGCGTCG
>Ga0208645_1004022_pt1 | contig 10608 bp, 7 predicted proteins | sample VirMetDEL_Sep_01_FD_184519 | JGI IMG/M metagenome (GOLD analysis project Ga0208645, IMG submission 184519) | Aqueous microbial communities from the Delaware River and Bay under freshwater to marine salinity gradient to study organic matter... | ecosystem: Environmental > Aquatic > Marine >...
CCTCGTTCATGCCCTTGATGCTTTGCCGCGCCACGGTGACCATCGACACCGCTGACTGGACACCCTCGGTGTTCTCCATTTTCCACATCAGCTCGTCCATGGCGGCGAGCGTGTCGTAATGGGCGCAGCCCTCGGGCGCCGTTTTCACCATCACCACCAGCACGTCCGAACTGGTCGAGTAGTTGCTGATGACGAAGTCGTTGTCGAGGTTGTAACGCGAGTCCGGGTGCAGCTCCGGTGCGCCCTGGTCGAGGTCACCGATCTTCAGGTTCTGTCCGTACCAAAGTCCACCACCCACGGCGAGCAGCGCGATGACAATGGAAATCGGCGCGACGATCGGGTTGGCAAAGTTGGACAGCAGACGCCAGAACGGGTGGTTACGCGCGGCCTCCTCTCGAGCCTGCTTGACGGCCCGCTGACTGATGCCCATGTAGGAAATAGCCACCGGCAGCAGGATCAGGTTGGTCAGAATAATGACCGCCACGCCCAGCGAAGCACCGATCGCCAGTTCGCGGATTACCCCGATATCGATCAATAGCAGTGTCACGAAGCCGACGGCGTCGGACGCCAAGGCCACCATGCCGGGAATGAACAGTTGGCGGAACGCCATCCGTGCCGCAGCTAACGGGTCGTCGGTTTCGCCGGAAGCCATGGCGATACCGTTGATCTTCTGCACGCCATGGGAGATCCCGATGGCAAATACCAGGAACGGCACCAACATCGAATAGGGATCGAGCCCGAAGCCCAGGGTGTGCAGCAGACCAAGCTGCCAGGCCACGGCAATCAGGGTAGTCACCACTACCGCGATGGTGCTCTTGAAGCAGCGGGTGAACCACAACAGCAGCGCCAGCGTGATGCCGATGGCGACAAAGAAGAACAGTGCGACGCCGACCAGACCATCAATCAGGTCACCGACCTTTTTGGCGAAACCGATGATGTGAATCTCCACATTCGGATTCTGCGCCTCGTACTTGTCGCGAATCTTCTCTTCCAGCTCGTGAGAGAACTTCTGGTAGTCGAGCTTGATCTGCTTGCTGCGATCATCCGGATCCGAGTAGGACTCCATCAGCGGCACGTCGATGATGCTGGACTTGAAGTCGTTGGCGACCAGACGCCCGACCTGACCGGACTTGAGAATGTTGCTGCGAAGGTCATCGAGACTTTCCGGCGACCCGTCATAGGTCTGCGGAATGACCTCACCGCCGGCGAAGCCCTGCTCTGTCACCTCGGTCCAGCGAACGCTGGGACTCCAAAGCGACTTCATGTTGGAGCGGTCGACACCCTGGATATAGAACACTTCGTCATGAATCTGACGCAGCGTTTCCATGTAGTCCTTGGCGAAGATGTCACCGTCCTTGGCTGCCACGGAGATCCGCACCGTGTTGCCCAGATTGGCCAGATCATCGCGATGCTGGAGCATGTTCTGAATGTACGGATGCCCCAGCGGGATCATCTTTTCGAAGCTGGTCGAAGGACGAACCTGGGCAGCCTGGTAGAACAGGAATACGCTGATCAACAGGCAGACAAGGATCACTGCCGGTCGATTGTTGAATATCAGGCGCTCGAGAAACGACGCCGGCTTCTGCTGATGCTTGGTCATGTTGGCTCCGGCTTATTGTTGTTGTGCAGGCAGGTTGGCGCCGGTCGGCGAAACGATCCTGACACCGCTCTGCCCGACGAGGATCAGGTTGCCGTCCGGATTGGAGACGACGCCCGACAGGGAGCGCCGGTCAGGCCGGCTAAACAGCGTGAAGCTCTTTCCGTTGTCCTCGCTGCTGAGCACGGTGCCGCCGTGGCCAACCACGACGATGTGTCCATCGGCCAATCTGTTGCCATCAGCCAGTCCCGATTCGACGGCATCACCGTCGTCCAACAGCTCGATGGCTTGCCAGCTGTCGCCAAAATCGGTTGAGCGGAACAGGTTGCCGCGCAGGCCAAACGCGACCACGACACCCGGTTCGCCACCGCCAACGACGCCAAAGAACGAGCCCTGATAAGGCGACTCAACGCGCTCCCAGGTCTCACCCATGTCGGCGGAGCGGAACATGCCGCCCATCTCGCCGACGATGAACAGGCCGGACCCGGGAATCTCGGCAATGGCATTGAGGTGAGAGCCGTCCTCGTTGTCCAGGCGATCGGCAACGTCTTCCCAGTTCTCGCCGCCGTCGGTGGTTTCCAACAACACGCCGTAAGCGCCGGTGGCGAAACCGTGCTGGGCATTCTCGAACCAGACGTCGAGCAGCGGCACTTCGCCCTCGCGGTTCTCGTACTGCTGCGTCCAGGTCTGACCGCCATCGGTGGTGCCGAGGATCAGCGCGTCGTGACCGACCGCCCAACCGTGCTGTTCGTCAGCGAAACACACCGCCGTCAGCAGCTGCCGGGTAGGCACCTTGGCCTGGGTCCAGCTGGAACCACCGTCGTCGGAATAGAGGATGTGGCCGCGATCACCGGCCGCCACCAGACGCTTGCCGGCATGGGCAATATCGAGAAGCAAGCTGGTGGCGGCTTTCTGCGATTCGATCGCATATCGAACGCCCGGCTCGGCAGGGTTTTGGGCCTGAGCAGGCGCGGCTAGAAACAGGATGGAGAGAACACTGCAGAGCGAGAGCGTTCTTGCCAGCGGCGATTGACTACGGAACATCGGCGTGCGGGTCGTTTTTTCCACGCGGCCAACCGGTGTGCGCCACATGACGGGCTCACTCATACATACCCCCTTTATTCTTATTAGGTAAGGCCTGCGTAGGAAGGCAGGCGAGGCCATGCTATAGGGCTTTCGAAAGCGGCGGCAATTGGCTGGACGTTATGTTTTGTTAAGCATGGCTCAATGATGTTGCATGATAGGTATGCCTTATGGCACGGCGCTTGGCGCTCTTCTTCTCCGGCATTGGAAGGGGATGTCTGATCGCGACCGGCTAGCACCTCTGTGAACGAAAAATCCCGCGGCAAGCGCGGGATTTTCGACAGTCATGGCCTCAAGTCGCAGTCCTGATCAGGCAAGGCTCTTGCTTACCACCTCGTAGACATCACTCGACAACTCACCGGAGGCCAGGATGCGCTCCAACTCTGTTTTCATCATGCCCTGACGACCGGCATCGTACTTGCGCCAGCGGGTCAGCGGTGCCAGCAGCCGTGAAGCGATCTGCGGATTGAGCTTGTTGAGTACGATGACCTGGTCAGCGAGGAAGCGGTAACCGGCGCCATCGGCCCGGTGGAAGTTGACCAGGTTCTGATTGGCGAAGGCCCCGATCAACGCACGCACCTTGTTCGGGTTCTTCAGCGTGAACGCCGGATGCTGCATCAGATGCTGGACGCGCTCCAAGCCACCCGGTTGCGTATTGCCGGCCTGGACGCTGAACCACTGATCCATAACCAGCGGGTTGTCCTTAAAGTGCTCGGCAAAGGCTTCCAGTGCCTTGGCGCGCTCGGCCTCGAAGTCTGAATTGACCAATACCGCCAACGCCGTCAGGCGCTCGGTCATGTTATCGGCCTGCTCGAACTGGTCCACGCACGCGGCCACCACGTCAGGCTTGCCGCTCAGCATCAGGTAGGACAGCGAGATGTTCTGCAAGGCGCGACGAGCAAAATGGCTGGCTTCGGCGACATAAGAAGTCTGGCGCGACACCTCGCGATTGGCCTGATAACGCTTCCAGAGCAGATCGAACAGCGCGGTAGCAATGCCTTGGCGCGCGAAGTCGCGCGCTGCATGGATGGCATCGACATCCGCCATCTCACTGATTTCGGTGAGGTAGGCCTCGCTCGGCAGAGACAGCATCTCAGCTACCATAGCCTGATCGAGGCGCTCGTCCTCCAACTGGCTGCGCAATGCTTCGACCAGACGCTGATCAAGCTGCAGCGCTTCGCCGCGCTGGTGCTGGCCGATCATCTCCTGCAGCACCTGAACCGACAGCTGCTGGCCCGCTTCCCAGCGGTTGAAGCCGTCGGAGTCATGCTGCATCAGGAACATCAGCTGATCGCGGCTGTAGGGGAAGTCCAGCTTCACCGGCGCGGAGAAACCGCGCAACAGCGACGGCAGCGGCTGCTCTGGCACGTCGACAAAGGTGAAGGTCTGCTCAGGCTGGTCGACTGCCAGCACACGGGTAGTGCCCACTGCAGCGTCTTCGCCTTGGAGGCGCAAGGCGATTTCATTGCCCTGCCCGTCCAGCAGGCCCAGCGAGACCGGGATGACGAACGCCAACTTCTCGCTCTGCCCAGGCGTGGGCGGGCAGCTCTGGCGGAACGTCAGGCTGTAGGTTTTTGCGGTGGCGTCGTATTGCTCGCTGACAACCAGACGCGGTGTGCCAGCCTGGCTGTACCAGCGCTTGAACTGGGTCAGGTCGGCGCCGTTGGCGTCTTCCATGGCCTTGACGAAATCGTCGACAGTGACCGCCTGGCCATCATGCCGCTCGAAGTAGAGGTCGCTGCCTTTACGGAAGCCCTCCTCGCCCAGCAGCGTCTGGATCATGCGAACCACTTCGGCACCCTTCTCGTAAACGGTCAGGGTGTAGAAGTTGGAGATCTCGATGAAGGATTCGGGGCGTACCGAATGCGCCATCGGGCCGGCGTCCTCGGCGAACTGATGGGTGCGCAGGTAGGACACGTCCTCGACGCGCTTCACCGTCGGCGAGTTCATATCAGCGGAGAACTGCGAGTCGCGGAATACCGTGAAGCCTTCCTTCAGCGACAGCTGGAACCAGTCGCGGCAAGTCACGCGGTTGCCGGACCAGTTGTGGAAATACTCGTGAGCGACGATGGCCTCGACGCGCTGGTGAGCAGCATCGGTAGCCGTTTCGGCGCGCGCCAGCACGGCGCTGGAGTTGAAGATGTTGAGGCCCTTGTTCTCCATGGCGCCCATGTTGAAGTCGTTGACCGCGACGATCATGAAGATATCCAGATCGTATTCGCGGCCGTAGGCTTCCTCGTCCCACTTCATGGACTTCTTCAGGCTGTCCATGGCGTGCTGGCATTTGTCGACATTCTCCGGCTCGACGTAGATGCGCAGCGCTACATCCCGACCGCTCATGGTGGTGAAGCTGTCCTCGATACACCAGAGGTCACCCGCCACCAGGGCGAACAGATAGGCTGGCTTCTTGAACGGATCTTCCCAGGTCGCCCAGTGACGGCCGTCGTCTTCTTCGCCGCTGGCCAGCGGGTTGCCGTTAGACAGCAGGATCGGATAGGCCTGCTTCTCGGCGCTGACCGTCGTGGTGAAGGTGCTCATCACATCCGGGCGGTCCAGGTAATAGGTGATCTTGCGGAAGCCCTCGGCCTCACATTGGGTGCAGAACATGCTGCCGGATTTGTAGAGGCCCTCCAGCGCCGTGTTGCTTTCAGGGTGAATCACCACTGTGCTGTCGAGAGTGAAGTTCGCCGCGTCGGGCTGCAGCGTCAGGCTTTCTTCGCCGATTTCGTAATCACCCAGGCCGAGCTGACGGTCGTTGATCGACAGGGAGAGCAGCTCGAGATCCTGGCCATCCAGCCGCAGGGAAGGCAGACCGGCACCGGCCTCCGGGTTCCGCCGCATGACCAGCTGCGCATGGACCACAGTGCGGTCCTCGTACAGCTCGAAGGTCAGGTGGGTTTCATCGATCAGGTAATCCGGAACCTGATAATCCTTGAGATGAATGACTTTCGGTTGTTCGGTGCGCATCGGCTGGGCCTCTTCGAGGCAGCTAAAAGCGGCGAGCTTGAAGCTGCAAGTGAATAGCATTTGTTGGGCGGATCGTCATGCGTGATCCAACCAGTAGCTGCATGATCGATCCGTTGGGTGGATGTCGCTTTCTACATCCACCAATAATCTGCCGCTGTGTTCATTTGGGTGGACGGCCACCCGTGGATCGCCACCCGGTGGATCGGTGACGCGAGATCCACCTTACGCCGCGCTGCTTGCAGCTACCTGATACGACGTGAACTTGCGAACGTTGATAACGCCTGTATCGAGAATCAGATATTGACCCTTGATGCCCCGCAGGGTGCCTTCGACCACCGGCGTCTTTTCCAGGTCCAGGCTGACGATCTTGGTTGGGTAGGCCTCAACGGGGTAGCGGATCTCCAGCACCTGTGCATCGGCCACTGGCTGGATCGCTTGTAGCCCGTAGCGCTGCTGCAGCTCACGCAGCCCTTCGGCGCAAGCATCGAAGATCTGTTCACGGATCTCGACCAGATCAATGGGCTCTGCATCGCCTTTGAGCAGTGCGCGCCAGTTGGTGCGGTCTGCCACCTGACTGCGCAACAGGTCTTCGACCATACCCGACTGTTGTCGAGTCGCGACGCGCATGATCGGCAGCGCCTGGCTGGCGCCCTGATCGAGCCAGCGCGTCGGCAGTTGCGTAGCTCGTGTGATGCCGACCTTGATGCCCGACGAGTTGGCGAGATACACCACATGGTCGGTCATGCAGAAGTCCATGCCCCACTGCGGATCGCGGCAGGTGCCGAAGTCGTGGTGGCATTTTTCCGGGCTCATGATGCAGATGTCGCATTGCGGCAGTTTCTTGAAGCAGGGATAGCAATAACCCTGGCTGAAACTCTTGTTGGTCTTGCGACCACAGTGGCTGCAATGGATGGCGCCCAGGTATTCCAGCCGAATCGTCTTGCCGATCAGTGGATTGACCGGAACCAGCGTGTCGTTCAGGCGGAAGGTATACTGGGCCTGATCACCCAGTTGAATCGACATCTTGCTCAGAGCGCCGCGTCCCAGCTCGAGCATCAGTGCCGGGTCCCGGAAGCGGGTGAAAACAGGCTGGTATCGATAGGCGCCTTGTTCTTGCTCTTGGAGGCGCATTCCTGGCCACCCATGTAGCCGGTGCGTTCCTCTTCCGGCAGATTCTTCATCTCCCAGGCAATCATTGCGCCGAGGCAGGTTTCTTTCTGCTCGGGCGTCAACTTGCGGCCGTCGCTCCACTTGCCCAGCTCGACGGCGGTCTTCAGGTTTTCGTAGATTTCAGGGGTGATGTTTTCGATGGCTTCGATAAAGGACGACATGACCGGCTCCCGGGGAAACGAGGGCGCATTCTACCGAGCGGCGCGGTTTTAGGGAAAACCGATCAGCCGTTGTGCTGCACTAGACCGCGGCCCTGCGGCGCGACAGCAGTCCCCCTAGAATGCCCGTCAGGCAGCCGGCCACCAGCCCACCAACGTGGGCTGCGTTGGCAATCGCCAAGGCGCCGAAGCTGACCACTTCGATCACGCCCGTCAGGCAGATCACCAGCCAGACCAGCATCAACACCACAACGCCTGGGGGCAACCGGTAGGCCTCGTCGGGCGACAGTTTCTGGAACAGCCAGCAATGCCCGAGCAGTCCGTACAAGACGCCGGAAAGGCCGCCAGATAGGCCCGGGCCGCCGTAGGTGTATTGCGCCATGTTGGAAACGACACCGAACACCAGCGTCAGGCCAAGCAACATCAGCGCACTTTGTCGATATTCGATGCGCCGCCCGAGTTCCCAGTACCACATCGAGTTCATGGCCAGGTGCAGGAAGCCGAAATGGACGAAGATGGGTGTCACCAGTCGCCACCACTCCCCGGCGGCCAGCGTCTGCTCGAGCGTCGCAAAGTAGGCGTAGTCACCGTCGATGCGGAAGTCACCAAAGCTGAACCAGCGGATGGTCTCGAAGTTTTCACCAAGCATGGTGATTGCGGCGGCGATCATCGTCAGCAGCAACACGGCTGCTGTCAGCGGGCTGCGGCGAAGGCTGGCTAAGAAACCGCCGCCCCGGCGTGCCGGTTGTTCGGCTACCACAGCGCCATCGCCCCTGGGGTAGCGCTGATACAGCTCTCGGACCTGTTCAGCGGTTGCCGCAGGTACCCGCAACACCTGCTCGCCGGACTCTTCGGAGACCCGGCAAGGGACCTGCAGGCGATGCAACAAGGCGATGAATCCGCTCAGGTCTTCTGACAAAGGCAGGCGCAGCGCCTCAACGATGTTCATCTATCGCTCCACGTCTACCCAGACGAACTTCGCTGGGTCGAGTCTGGTTTCCTCATCGAGCCGGTAGGCGACGAGCTTGCCGTATTTCACCGCGCTGTAATCAAGACAGGCGAGGTTGGGCCGGATCGGCGCCGGCGTTCCGCTGCGCCAGTAGTGCCCGACAAACAACAGCGGGTCATCGGGGCCATAGAGCAACAGTTTATTTTTCTGGCTTTCGCTGAGCGGCATCCGCGCAGCCTTCTCCGGCAGGCCGTCGGGCTGAAAAACGATATCGCCGTAGGTCTGGGGGTTCTCTTCCCAGAACTTCGTCCTGAAAAAACTGCGGGTGAAGCCTTCAGCACTGGTCAAGGTCAGGCCTTCCGGCAGCGGCATGTCGGTGCCGCGCAGGAGCCGGTCCAGCGCCTTGGCAGCGAAGTCCTGGTTGAACGCGGCGTCACGCAGAAAATCCAGATCGACGCGCCCCTGGCTCAACCGCAGTCGCAGCTGACTGATCACAGCGTTGTCCCAGCACGCATGCACGACGCGAAAACGCTCGCTTTCGAGGTACAGCGGTAAGGTCATGAACCATTCGCGGAAGGCACTCCACTCATCCGAATAGTGCTCGAACTGCTCAAAGGTATGCTGCAACAGCATGGCGTAACGCGGCGTGTGATCACGAACAAAGGTCTTGCCGCTCTCGGGCGGTGCCGGGGTATACCAGCCCAGCGCGTTGAATTCGTGATTGCCCATGATGCAATGCGCCTGTCCCGCTTCAACCATTGCATGGACCAAATGCAGCGCCTCGCGAATCCGAGGGCCACGATCGATGATGTCGCCAAGAAAGATCACTTGTCGGCGTGGATGCCGCCACACATCGCCGTGCTTACGATAGCCCAGCTGCTCGAGCAGGCGGGTCAAGGTGTGGGCACAACCATGCACGTCCCCGATCAGGTCGTAGCTGCGCTCCGGGTCGACAAACACTATTCCCCTCCACCGAGTCGGCTGCCCCAGCCAAGTTTGGTGCGGCAGACCTCGTAATAATTGTGGTCAAGCGGGTGGATCAGGTGAAGCTTTTGCGGTTTCTTGCGCACCGTGACGGTATCGCCTGGCGCACAGGTGAAATGGTTCTGCCCATCACAGGAGACCTGCGGATAGATCTGCATGTTCGGGGAAACGACGATTTTCAATTCGCTGTTGCCGTCCACCACGATCGGCCGGCTGGACAAGGTGTGCGGGTACATCGGTACAACCACGATCGCATCCAGACGTGGGTGCATGATCGGCCCGCCGGCGGACAGCGCATAGGCCGTAGAGCCTGTAGGGGTGGCAATGATCAGCCCGTCGGCCTTCTGACTGCAGACGAACTGACCATCGATGTACAGCTCGAACTCGATCATCCGGGTCGACTTGCCGGGATGCAGCACCACGTCGTTGAGCGCATCGCCTTCGCCGATGGACTCCTCGAAGCGCCGCACCTGAGCCTCGAGCAGGAAACGATTCTCGAGGGTGTATTGCCCACTGAGCACCTCCGCGACCTTCTCTTCCAGCTCATCAGGGCGGATGTCGGTGAGAAACCCAAGGCTGCCACGGTTGATCCCCAGCACCGGGACCCGATGTTTGGCCAGCGCACGCGCCGCGCCCAGCAAACTGCCGTCGCCACCCACCACGATCACCAGATCGCAGGAATCGCCGAGACGCTGCCGCGACGAGGTCTGCATGCCATGGCCAGGCAGCACCTCAGCGATGTTTTCTTCGAGAATCACGTGCAGATGGCGCTCCACGAGGAATCTCTTCAACCGGCGAATGGTATCCAGCACCTGGGAACTGCCCAGGCGGCCGATGATGCCGATATTGCGGAACTGATCCATTGAAGCTCCCTGAGGCGAGACGGGTGACAAGCAATTGCGCGACAGAAGAAACACCGACCGGCCGAAGCTTAACAGGCACTGATTTGGTGTCGCGTAGGCACACTCAAGTTCAACGCTCTGTGTTGACCTGGATTCCCTGTCGCAATGCAGGCGACGAATTATGGGCGAAAGCTGGAAGTGGCAGCAAACCAACCTCGGCTATGCTGCTTGCATGAATCTTCCTTGTCTTGGTGATCTGCTTCCCAGCCTGCAGCACCCCGCCGTGCGGGATCTCGCTTGGGCGCTGCTTTCGCCACCTTTGCTCAGCGAAGCCCCGGCACCGCAGCGACACCCCCTCACAGCCAGCCGCTGGGCTGAGCAGCCTGATGAACTCGCGGACTGGCTGCGCCTGCTCGACACGCAGCCGGGCGTTCTTGATGCCTGGCTTGCACAACGCAGTGTTCGGCGGCTGGGCCTTTATTACGAGCGGCTCTGGCAATTTGCGTTGTGCCAGGCGCCGGATATCAATCTGCTGGTGGCGAATCTGCCGATCCGTCAAGGCGGTCATACCCTGGGCGAACTGGACCTGCTCCTGCGCGACCGGGAAGGCGTCCATCACCTGGAACTGGCCGTCAAGTTCTACCTTGGGCTGGACGGCGACAGCGCACGGCACGATCGCTGGCTGGGCCCCGGCAGCCACGACCGGCTCGATATCAAGCTGCGGCGACTTCGCGAGCATCAACTCAGGCTGCCGTCGGAGCCCGCCGCGCAGCTGCTGCTCAGCGAGCTGACCTGCGCCCAGATCAACAGCGCACTGTGGCTGGGCGGCTATCTGTTCCGGCCGCTAGCAAGCAGGTG
>Ga0208645_1004023_pt1 | contig 10608 bp, 31 predicted proteins | sample VirMetDEL_Sep_01_FD_184519 | JGI IMG/M metagenome (GOLD analysis project Ga0208645, IMG submission 184519) | Aqueous microbial communities from the Delaware River and Bay under freshwater to marine salinity gradient to study organic matter... | ecosystem: Environmental > Aquatic > Marine >...
AGATTGGGTGGACAGTTTAAGTAAGTCTTTATCTTATTATGAATCTGTTGAGGAATATGAAAACTGTGAAGAAATAAAAGAATTGATAAAAAAAATTAACGATGACACTAATCGATCAAATAAAGGCGAAAAAGAAAACTGAAAAAGTAATTAAAAGTTGTAAAACTAAAGAACATTTTGAAATGGCGGAAAGAATGTTGGAGTTTTACAACAATAAATTTGAGGATTTTTTAGGGTATAATGAGTTGAAAAGATTAATTAAACAAGGTAAAGATGAGTAATGTGAGGTTTATTGGTTGTTTACACTTTGGACATAAGTGGATGGCAACACATAGAGGATTTCAAGATGAATATTATCATGATGAACATCTTATAGAAGAGTGGAATAAAGTTGTACATAAAAAAGACTTAACATATATTCTAGGTGATATCACAATGGAGACACCTGATTATTACTACCAATTAGATAGATTAAAAGGTAGAAAAATAGTTGTTTTAGGGAATCATGATAGACATCAGGATGTAAAGGAGTTGTTGAAGTATGTTGATAGTGTTGCGGGAATGATAGATTATAAAGGATTTAGTTTAACACATGCACCTATACATCCTAATGAAATTAGTTTCTGTAGTGGTAATATTCATGCCCACATTCACCACAAAAATACATTGGAGGAAGTAGAGGTTATGGATAGGTATGGTGATAATGAAGGTAAGAAGATATTAACACAAAGTAAATACTTTAATGTTGATGCGCACCTCATGAATTATAAACCTAAAACAATTGAGGAATTATTAAATCAAAGGATAGATTAAAAAAATGGAACGAATATTTAAAACAAAAGTATGAAAAATAGAATAATAACATTATTAATATTGGCATTACCTATGTCATCATTCTCTCAAACTGATACAACTGGAGCAGCACCTGTAGATTATGATACAATCCAGTTCCAAGATGATATTACCATCTACGCCCCCAATGCCTTTACACCAGATGGAAAATTAAATAACAATACTTGGAAAGTATATACACATGGTATTAACATTTATAGGTACCATTTAACAGTTTATAATAGGAGTGGTGAAATAGTTTGGGAATCTTATGACCCAGATGCTAGTTGGGATGGAACTTATGGAGGATATAATTTAGTACCGTGTGATGTGTATGTTTGGAGATTAGTTACCCGATCACCACTATCAGACAAAATGTATCTATTCAAAGGGTTTGTAACAGTCTTATATTAAAAAACATAAAATTACATTAGTATGACACAGGAAGTATTTTTAGTATTTTTAACAGTTATTGTTATTATAGGATTACTAATAACATCAGTAATATGGTGGATAGGTACTGATATAGTGCATGAATTAAGACATAGAAATTTTTTATTAAAAGAACAAAACCAAAACAAAGATGAGTAAAAGAAGATACAAAGCATTCCATTCTAAAAAATACTATCTAGCATTTAACACGTTTCCTAAAACTGCTAAAAATGTAAGTAGAGTGTACCATACAGGTTTCAGAAAATGGACAAGTGATGATATGTACAATTACTCAATAGTTTTAGGAACTGCAAGAGTAATATTTGGAATTAAAAGACAATGCAACGATGTTTGTTGTGGATAAAAATAAAGTAATATGAGTGTAGATGATATAAATACATTGAAATTAGGTGAACAAGTTGAAGTCAAAATGAATGGGCTTGGTGGAAAGATACACTTAATAAAAGGAACAGTACAAGGAATTGATTTGTGGGAAAAGAGAGTAAGAGTATCCAAAGATGAATATACTTGTGATTGGTTTCCACCAAGATTAATTAATAGATGTGCACCAATACTTAAAGTAAAGTAATATGCCTAGAGATAATTCAAGTAAAAGAATGTTCGCAGATAATCAAAATAAGTATGATGCTTTAATGTGGGAACGTAGATACAATACCTGTGTTGACTCAAAAGAAAAACTATACCAAGATTTAGATGAATGTGTTGATATGTTGGATAGAGTGTTGATGCATGTAGATTTAGATGATGTTAACCCTTCACTGAAAAAACAAATAAAAGAATTGTTAAATAAGATACAATGAAAAAATCAGAGGCTGAATTAATTTTTAATATATGTAAACAAAACTTTTCTAAATGGGTTTATGGTGAAGCATGGGTTAAAATAATTAAAAACAATAGTGGTGATTGGTTGATTGATGATGTGGATTGGGTTATTAGTAAGTTGGATTTTTATGATGAAGATGAATTGACCCAAGAATTAAAAAATATTACCACAGAATCAGAAGAAATAGAAAAAGAAGGTTACTATGTTTTAAAATCACTTTTCACTACTTATATAGACTCTGATGATTATAGACAATGGTCATATCTTGAACCCATTATAACTGAATATACCTTTCAGGTTTCGATAGAAGATTATGAAAAAGATCTTTCTGAAAATTTGGATAATTCAAATAGTTTTAATAAATTTGACATATGAAAACAGTTTTTGAAAGAATAGAAGAATTAGAATTGACTTTATGGTCTGCAAGAAAACACATTAAAAAATTAGATGAAGATTTTGTTAGTGATTATCTACATGACTCAAAGATGGTATTAGTTGATGGTGAGACTGAAAAATGTTTTACTGTTTCAGATGTGAAAGATATGTTGAGAGATGCAATGGTACAGATGTCTGATTGGAAAAATGAAGGACATACCACACCATCACTTGAACCATTAATGGATAAATGGATTAAAAATAAGATACAATGACAATACCAGACAAAGATCCAAAACAACTAGCAAAGGAGATACAAGACTTTTTATACAAAGTTTTACCATATCAAGAACAAGAAGGATTAGAGATTGCAGAATATTTCTTAAAACATATTAAAGAAATCCAATATTATTGGGATGGATTAGAAGGGCACTCTTATTCTTATTGGGATGAGGTAATGACGAATATGGGAATAAACAACGAACATTAAAGATACAATGATAAAGGATAAGATAAAAGATATATTAGAAAAACCTACCATGGTATGTCATCCAAGTAGATATAATGAAGAATATATCAAAAGACTTATTGAATGTGTTGAGTTATTATCTGATAGAGTGGAATATCTAGAAGAGAAAACTTTTTTAATGAAAGGTAATAAAAGTAAAAAATGAAAAAGATACTTAAATGGAATCATAAAGTAGGAGGGAATTGCCCTATACAAGCTGATGGAATTTTTTTAGGCTACTATTTTTATTTCAGGTCTAGAGGAGAAAGGTCAACAATTGAATTTTCACATTCTGAAAATGAGTGGGAAGATGATTCTATATTGGAAACATATATATTATACAATACAAAATTCCCTAAAGCTGGTTGGTTGCCTAAGTGGAAATGTAAAATTCTTATATACAAGGGTTTAATTAAGTTTTGGCTAAAAAGAAAAAAATGAAACTAGACAAAGAAACTTTAATTACAGAATATGGTATTAAAGATACCTTAAAATATTTAAAATCAAAACTCCCTTCCACTTATATTCCAAAAGTACTTAGAGATAAAAAGGAGTATGTTAAAATAAACAACCTTATTAAAGAAGTGGAGGAATCATGCACACACCAAATCACAAGAAATGAGTGTATTGATTACCATAGAAGAGACTTTGGAACAATATGTAATGATTGTGGTAAAATATTGAATACTAATGGATAAAATGAAATTAGACAAAGAAAGACAAGGTAAAGTAAATACCATCCTCTCAGAAATAGAAGGAATACAACTAGAACTAGATATTCAAAACTGGGATGTTCTTTTAGGTTATATTTCAAATATACTTTGTCAACTAGACACAGACATTGCTATTGAGGTAATGGAACAACTAGGTGAGGAAGGTAAGAGAGAGGCAATGGCTATTAAAGTAAATTATGGATATTAAAGAGTTTAGGAGGTTGTATCTGTGAAAGACTTAGAAACTGCATTTACAATTCTCTTAAACCCTAAAAAGAAACAAAAATGAGTAAAGCAAGAGTAGTACATACGCATTTCATAATAGAGTTACAAGATAGAGGATGGGAATATCACCTAACGGTACCATCAGACTTGAAAGATATATATGAAGTTGATGTGTTAGAAACAGGTAATGGAGAACAACACAATGTAATTGATTTGTTACATATTGTACAAGACTTGTTTTTCAAACATAAATTAAATTTAGATTAAAACAAAACAAAGATGAGTAAGAGAACTGCAATAGAAGAGGTGTTATACCAACACAATAAACATTTTAATAAGATTGATTTCAGTAAATGGTTATCTGACAATAGAGAAAAGATAGTCAATATGGAAATTGATTTAGCAGAAATGTATTCTCACTTTTGTGTTATATGTGATAGAGAAGGTAGACCTTTAATTAGATTTAAAGATTTTATAAAATTAAATAAAAATGATAATTCATAAGTTAGAAACATATAGAGATGGTGGTACAATAAAAGTTGATACTGATAAAGGTGTTTTTTACATTGATAGGAGACTTTCTACTAATAATAAAGTGTACCCAACTGGTAAGGTTTATGATGATTATCCCGATAGAGGAAATCGATTGTCGAATGGTAATGAAATAAAAAAAGAAATATATCTTGCCTTAGAAAATTATACAGATGATTTCTATCAGAAAACGAATATAGATGCAATAAGAAGTTTTTTAAATCAAAACAAAAATGAGTAAAGAAGAATTTAAAATAGGTGATTGGTGTAGAGACACACTTAATAATGAAACATTCCAAATAGAGGAAATTAACTATAATGTAGAAGTACATGAAGACCCTTTTGATTTTAGAAGTTCTAAAATTAAAGTGACACAATTAGTGTCTCATAAAAATGAATCAGTTTATAGGACAGATAAAGTAAAATTAATAGTTAAAGGATTTAGGTATGATTAAACCAAAACAAAAATGAGTAAAGAAAGAAACATATCAGAAACACCTGACAGTTGGGTGGTGGTAAAAATAGACAATAATCTAGATAAACCATTCTATAAAGTGTTTGCCACTTGGGCAGGAGGATATCTTGATGGTGATAGATGGAAACTAAATAGTGGGATCAAATCAGTTGAATCTGATGATGATTACTATTATTTCATTGGTCACTCAGGAAGTTGTTATAAGTGTCATAAAAAAGGATATGGTACTGCATCCTCGTATGGTGAGGGAGTGTTAATGGATATGATTGAAAATGCTTATAAAACAAACTCGACAGTGAGTGTAGTAGGTCATCCAAAAGATGGTGACATCAAAGATAGTGAATGGGAAGAACTTTTAAACCAAAACAAAGATGAGTAAAGAAGATATAATAAAGACTATAGCAGAAAGAATTAAGTCTGAATATAGTAAACATAAAGAATTAGATTGGGCTGAAATTGCTGCAATTAAAATATATTCAACGTTTAATATTAAATCAAAACAAAGATGAGTAAGATAACACATAAAGAAAAACTGCAGTACGAGTCTGATTATTACATGAGACTAGTTAATATTGGTTTAGATATGAACCCATTTGATGACCGAACTAAAGAAAGTGTAAGAGTGATCACAAAATGGAATTTACAACAACATTATAAGTTTAAAGATCTTGTAGAAAATTACGATAAACATTTCCCAAAACAAAGATGAGTAAAGAACAAAAAAAATTAGTTAGTGACTTATTGGTTAAAGCGAATAAAGTACAACAACAGATACAAAAGGGTGAAAAACAACAAGGTGACCACATTATAATCACAGAAGAAATGGTTAGTCAAAGAGCAAAAGAATGGGGCATCACATTTGAAGAGGCGGTTAAATTATGGAATGATAATATCGATACAATAAAAGGATTGAACCAAAACAAAAATGAGTAAAGAAATAATATATGAGGTTGGTGATGTTATTGAAACCACTAAAGGTAAGGGTAAGATTATTTTCAGAGACAGACCATCACCAGAATCTCCAATTATTACGTTGGAAGGAGAATGGATGTATATGATAGAAGATGATGACGGTAAAATGATTGGACCAATTAAATGGTATGAAATAAACCAAAACAAAGATGAGTATGGAATATAAAGATTTTTTAGGTATATTGATGCCTTATAAGAAGTTAATGGAGGACTTTAGAGAGTTATATTCAATGGGATTTAACTTTATGGACGGAAAGTACGAACTCGAAGATAATGTTGCTAAAATGTTTGATGCGGCATTAAATTCTCATTTCACTGAGGAGGGTGTTGAATGGATTAATTGGTTTGTTTATGAGAACGATTGGGGGGAAAAGGACTGGAGTATTTACAAGGTATTCAATTCACAAGGAGAACTTACTGATCGAGACCCAATGGAAGCGTATGGTGCAAAAGATGAAAATGGTAAACCTATTTGTTATAGTTTTGAGTCAACTTGGGAGTTAGTTAAAAATCATTTAAAATAAAATAATTAAAAATAAAAGATATGGGATACGGAACTGCATTTACAACAGAAATTTATTTGAATAGACAAACATTTCAAAACAGATATGAGTTAGATGAAAAAGTAAAAGATATTGAAGGTTACATAGAATATGCAAAACAACAGTTGACTGCATTGGCGGTATCGACACCAAAAGATGTTATTGCGGAAAAAGATGAGATGGGTTATCCACAAAACCCAATTGATGAAGTCCTTAGAAAAACAAGAGAAACGCTTGAATGGATGGAAGATAATTACAGTGATTTAAATCGTTTATATCAATACCAACAATATTTGGATGAGAATCCAGAAGTAGATATGGAAAAATTAAATGACATTTAAAAATAAAATAAATATGAAAAAAAAGGCATTAACTTACGATGATATTCTTTTAGTACCTCAGTATTCTGAGATAAAAAGTAGGAGTGACATAAAATTACAAACATTAGTTAGTAGAAGATATGGATTATTGAGACCATATGTTGCATCTTGTATGGACACAGTTTGTGAATATAAGATGGCAATAAAAATGGTAGAGTTAGGTGGTGTTGGTTGTATTCATAGATTTATGTCTATAGATGAACAATGTGAACAAGTATCTAAAGTTGTTGAGTATATTAACAATAACCATATGTATGAAGAATGGGGTGTAATGTATGATGATTGGCACTCAGAAATTAAAGACATTCCGATTATGGCGGCGATAGGTGTTAATGAAGTTGATATTGAAAGGGCGGAAAGACTTGTTAGTTCTGGTGTAAACATAATTCTAATCGATGTGGCACATGGACACCATATTAATGTGAAAAATATGGTGGAGAAACTAAGAGAGATTTTACCATCTAAAGTAGATATTATTGCAGGTAATATATCTACAAAACAATCTGCGGAAGATATGTGTAATTGGGGTGTTGATGGATTACGTGTCGGGATCGGTGGCGGCTCGTTATGTACCACTCGTATTCAGACAGGTCATGGAGTACCAAACATAACATCTATCATTGATTGTGTAGAAGGTTCTACAGTACCAGTTATGGCGGATGGTGGTATAAGAAGTAGTGGTGACATCGCTAAGGCATTATCTGTAGGTGCGGATTGTGTTATGTTAGGTTCATTACTCGCAGGTACAAAGGAGTCGCCGGGTAATATTGTAGAAAGAAATAATGGTTCTTTATATAAAAGATATAGAGGTTCTGCAAGTTTAGAGACTAAATCCACACATGGTCAGGCGACTAAACATATTGAAGGTGAATCTACTATGATACCATTTAAAGGTAGTGTAGACTTTATCATCAGTAAATTAAATGACGGAGTTAAATCAGCGTTTTCTTATAGTGGTTCTAAAGACATTCAATCCTTTCATTGGAAGTCTAAGTATGTTGAGATAACTTCTTCAGGTATGGTTGAATCTAAACCACATTTGTTGTGAAAAAAAAGTATCCAGATCAAATAGTATATAATAAAGATTCGGATAAGTTTGATGCGAATACTAAACATTATCCTACTACGGTTGGTTCACAGAAGTTTGAACCGATCATAGTGGATAAGAGTGAAGGTGTTAAGGCGGATAAATACTTTAATAGTAGGTTAGAAGAATTAAAAAGGGAATATGAATCTCTACTTAGTGAATATGATGATACTAAGTTAATATATAATTCAGAATATAGTTTTCAACCTATCGTTGGAGAAACCTACTATCTTTATCAAAAAGAAAATGGTATATACTTTTTAAGTATTATCAACCCATCTGAATGGAAACAAACCCATATAGGTACTTTCAGATTATTAAATAATGGTGTATGGGAGAAATTATAGTTCTTCAATACTTAGAATAACACTACCCTTACCTTTGTTTTTAAGGGTGATCTCTTCTTCAATAGGGAATAATATATTATTCGATAAAGTTTCCATTACATCTATATTAGATTTAGTTGACTCTACTGTTAATAGAAACACCCTATCACCATAACAATGACTTTGTATACTTCCTCTATCGTAATGATTTTTTACTAGGTTACGTCTATTTAGAGTATAGTGAGATCCAATATTAATATCATCTATATCTTCTTCTGAGTCCGCACATATAATTCTATATAGTTTTAATGAGTTATTTAAACCATTTAAGTATGAAACTAAAGATTGTAATTCTTCTAATGCATAATCTCTATCGAATATACCACTATCTTCATACAATGAAATCAAATATTCTATTTCTTTTTTATTTAATTTATATTTATTAGTTCTATTCTCACTCTCATTAATGTAATCAGGTTCTAATGGTTTATAAAATCTATCATAAATTTCGGGATAAATAAACCCGAACAATAGTTGGTATGACTCATCTATTGAGAACTCAAACAAATCTTCTAAAATATCTACAGAGATATTAAATAATCGATTAGACTGATTACCTATTTTTTTCCAGTTGTAATTTAGTGTATTGATTAGATAATCTTTATCGACACGTATGTTTGTTCTGTGACAATTATTTGGGTTTCTACATATCTTTATATAGTTTTTATCGTCTACATTAATAAATTCATTCACAAAAGTTTTTGCGAACTTACTAAATCTGATTTTATCTTCCTCCGTTAATTCTGAAAATTTTTTCATTGATTGCTTTACTTTATAAAAATAAATATCTATTTTTATGGAAAAATTATGATGAACGATATTAAGGAAATTGGTGGTAATAGCTTTCACTTATGGAGAGGTAAAATAAACACAAAAATCTCCAATTTCTTCCAAAAAAGAGCCGACAAATTAATTAAAAAAGGTACTAAAACAATTATTTCAAAACCGAGTTGTAAATTTATTAATCATTGTACCTTATTATTTAATTTTACTGTTAATAACAACGAGAAATATCAATTAGTACATCAAGGAAAATTCACACCTAAATATAAAGAGTGGAGAAAGATTGTAGAAGAAAATGAAACTAAAATCGCCCAATGGGAATCAGAAGTACAAACATGGGAAGATTCGGACCCAGAAAAAAGGGGCTCAGTACCAGTAAAACCAGTAATAAAAAAATACCCATTAACAACGGAAGAAATGTTTCAAACAATACTACATTACCAAAAAGATTGGTATAAAAAAGATAATCTTTGATAAACTAAAAAAAATAAAATTATGGAAAAATCAAAACAAGTAGAAAGAATCGCAACAAACATTCAAGAATCATTACAATTGTGGGAAACAATTGGTGGTGATAAAGAAACCAAACAGGAATATGAAATAAAACAGTTTCCTAAAATGTATCATCCAACGGATGATTCAATTAGTATTCCTTTGTTTGTTGGTGGTAAAAAAATAGTAATAGAAATTAAAACAGTTTAAGTTTATGTAAAAATGGCAAAACTTTATTTTAGATATTCTACTATGGGTGCGGGTAAATCACTAGACTTATTGAAAACTGCATATAATTACGAAGAAACAGATAAAAATGTTTTATTGTTAACTTCTGGGTTAGATGATAGGTATGGTGTAGGTAAAATAAGTTCTAGGGTGGGTATCAGTAAAGAGTCATATGTTTTTGATGAAAGTACTAATATATATGAGTTCGTAGTCGAACATTCTTTTGGTATTGAGTGTGTGTTAATAGATGAGGCGCAATTTTTAACAAAAGAACAAGTTTGGCAACTTACAGATATTGTAGATAAATTAGAATGTAATGTTATAACTTATGGTTTAAGATCAGATTTTAAAGGGGAACCTTTTGAGGGGTCAATTTATTTAATGACACTTGCCGACAAAATTGAAGAGTTAAAAACTGTATGTCGATATGGTGACAAAGCATCTATGAATATGAGAATGGTAGATAATGTCCCCATATTTGATGGTGATAAAGTTATGATAGGTGGTAACGATTCTTATTTACCTGTTTGTAGAACACACTATAAAAAAATGAAAGAGAAGTATGGTTGATTTCGTATTAATATCTACACACCCCATAAAGAAATCTGATTTGGGTTTTCATGGAAATTTATTTGGTGGTAAACTTTTGGCGTGGTTAGATGCCGCAGGTGCTGCATATGCAATGGAAGTATGTGATTCCCCTCGTATGGTTACTGTGAAGATAGATGAATGTATATTTAAAAAATCTGCGAAAGAAGGACAACTATTAAAAATTTATGGTAAAGTATTAGATATTGGTAATTC
>Ga0208645_1004025_pt1 | contig 10606 bp, 10 predicted proteins | sample VirMetDEL_Sep_01_FD_184519 | JGI IMG/M metagenome (GOLD analysis project Ga0208645, IMG submission 184519) | Aqueous microbial communities from the Delaware River and Bay under freshwater to marine salinity gradient to study organic matter... | ecosystem: Environmental > Aquatic > Marine >...
TCAGCCGACTGGTAGGTGACCTTGACGGCTATCGTGTCCTGGAACCTTCCGCCTCCAATGGCGAAGAGGCGCTGTCCCTGATCGAGGAACTGCGTCCCGATGTTGTGTTGCTGGATATCCGTATGCCGGGGCTTGATGGCCTCCAGGTTGCAGCCAAGCTGTGCGAGCGCGACGCTCCCCCTGCGGTGATTTTCTGCACCGCCCACGACGAGTTTGCGCTGGACGCCTTCCAGGTGAGCGCGGTCGGTTACCTGGTCAAGCCGGTACGGCCGGAACACCTCGCCGAAGCATTGAAGAAAGCCGAGCGGCCCAATCGTGTGCAACTCGCGGCGCTGACGCGTCCTGCGGCGGTGAGCGGCACCGGCCCGCGCACCCATATCAGCGCACGGACCCGCAAGGGCATTGAACTGATCCCATTGCCTCAGGTGATCTATTTCATCGCTGACCACAAATACGTCACCCTGCGCCATGAGGGCGGCGAGGTTCTGCTAGATGAGCCGTTGAAGGCGCTCGAAGATGAGTTCGGCGAGCGTTTCGTCCGCATTCACCGCAATGCGCTGGTCTATCGCGACCGTATCGAGCGATTGCAGCGCACCCCCCTTGGACATTTCCAGCTGTTTCTCAAGGGGCTTGAGGGCGAGCCGCTTACCGTAAGCCGCCGCCATGTCGCCGGTGTGCGCAAGCTGATGCAAAACCTCTGATTCGGACCTGGCGCTAAGGACCGGCGCCCCGTTCCAGCTCAACCGTCCCCGGACGGCTTTCCTTGATCCCCGCCAACCCGATCGCTGTTCCTGGCCTGTTATCATCGCCGGCAGTTCATCTGTCTGGAATTGTTCATGTCCCGCGAAATTCGCATCGCCACCCGCAAGAGTGCCCTGGCCCTGTGGCAGGCCGAATACGTCAAGGCGCGCCTGGAAGCCGCTCATCCGCATGTGACGGTAAGCCTGGTGCCGATGGTCAGTCGGGGCGACAAGCTGCTCGATGCACCGCTGGCAAAGATCGGCGGCAAGGGTCTTTTCGTCAAAGAGCTGGAAACAGCCCTGATGGAGAACGAAGCGGACATTGCCGTGCACTCCATGAAGGACGTGCCCATGGAATTTCCCGAGGGGCTCGGCCTGTATTGCATCTGTGAGCGGGAAGACCCGCGCGATGCGTTCGTCTCCAATCACTATGAGAATTTTGATGCGCTGCCTGCCGGCGCGATCGTAGGCACCTCCAGTCTCCGGCGCCAGGCGCAGCTGCTGGCGCGTCGCCCCGATCTGAAGATCCAGTTCCTGCGCGGTAACGTGAACACTCGCCTGGCCAAGCTCGACGCAGGCGAGTACGACGCAATCATCCTGGCGGCGGCCGGCCTGATCCGCCTGGGTTTTGGCGAACGCATCCGCACCAGCATCAGTGTCGAGGACAGCCTGCCTGCCGGCGGGCAGGGCGCCGTCGGGATCGAGTGCCGGACCGGCGATACCGAGCTGCATCAGCTGCTTCAATGCATGAACGATCCCCATACCGCCATCCGCGTGAGCGCTGAGCGGGCCCTGAACCGCCACCTCAATGGAGGCTGTCAGGTGCCGATCGCCTGTTATGCCGTACTCGAAGGCGATCAGCTGTGGTTGCGTGGGCTCGTCGGCCAGCCCGATGGTGCCTTGCTCCTACGCGCTGAAGGCCGTGCGCCCAATGCCGAAGCCGAAGCGCTCGGTGTGCGCATCGCAGAAGAATTGTTACAGCAAGGCGCTGGCAAGATCCTTCAGGATATTTATGGTGAGGCCGGCAAGGCGTGAACGGCTGGCGTCTCTTGCTGACGCGGCCCGCAGAAGAATGCGCCGCCCTGGCGGCCATCTTGGCAGGTCAGGGCATCCACAGCGCCAGCCTGCCCCTGCTCGCTATCGAGGCACTCGACGAAACGCCCGAACAGCGCGAGGTGATGCTGGAGCTGGATCGTTATGCTGCCGTGGTGGTAGTGAGCAAACCGGCGGCCCGATTGGGCCTGGAGCGGCTCGGTTGTTATTGGAAAGCCCCCCCAGTTGGGCCAGTTTGGTTCAGCGTGGGCGCAGCGACTGGCGCCGTTCTTGAAGAATACGGCCTGGATGTGTCCTGGCCCGCCAGTGGTGACGATAGCGAAGCGCTGCTGGCGCTGCCGCGACTGGCCGAGGCGCTAGACGTGGCAGCTCCGAAAGCGCTCATCCTGCGCGGGGAGGGGGGGCGTGAACATCTTGCCGATACGCTTCGCTGCCGTGGCGTTCAGGTCGACAGCCTCGAGCTGTACCGGAGATACCTGCCTGAGTACCCGTGCGACAGGTTGATTGAACTGGTTCGTTCGGAACGGCTGAATGCCATGGTGGTCAGCAGTGGGCAGGGTTTGCAGTCGTTACGCGAGTTGGCAGGATTCGATTGGTCAATGCTGCGTGAACTACCCTTGTTCGTACCCAGCCCTCGTGTGGCCGAGATGGCCGAGGCGTTGGGCGCCAAAAGAATCGTGGACTGCCGTGGTGCTGGAACCGCGGCTTTGCTGGCGGCGCTACGGGACAATCCCGGGCCCGCTTCCTGATGCAAAGGATGGAAACGTGAGCGAAGTAGACTCCGACAAGGCACCTCAGCAACCGAAGAGCAACGACTCTGTCGCCGCTCAAAATCCTGTGAAGAAACAGCCGCAGAAGGATTCGAAAGAGGCGCCTAAGGCGCCACCACCGAAAACACCGGCCGGTTCTACAGCCGATGCGCGTGGCGGCGGCAAAGGATTGGCCGGTCTGGCCCTGCTGTTCGGCTTGGCGGGTCTGGCAGCAGGGGGCTACAGCGTCTGGCAGGCTCAGCAGCTGGCCGATCAGGAGCAGCAACAGCAACATTCGGCACAGGCTACGAGCGAACAAACCCGCCAGTTGGGTGAGCGCAGCGAGCAACTGGCCAGCCGCCTCGGCAAGCTCGAGCAACTGCCATCGGCCGACCAGCTTGAGGATCGTCGCCGTTTGCTTACAGAGCTGCAAAGCGATCAGCAGCGCCTGGCGGGGCGTGTCGAGCAGGTTCTTGGGGCCAGTCGTGAGCAATGGCGACTCGCTGAAGCCGAGCATCTGTTGCGCATGGCGATGTTGCGCCTATCGGCCATGCAAGACGTGAACAGCGCCGAATCGCTGCTCGCCGAGGCGGATCTGATCTTGCGTAAACAGGATGATCCGGGGGCATACGCCGCTCGACAGCAGTTGCTCGAAGGGCTTGAAGCGTTGCGCAGTCTGCCGGAGCTGGACCGGACCGGGTTGTTTCTCCAGCTTGGTGCGTTGCGCGGTCAGGCCAATCAGCTCAACGGCCTGGCTCCTGAATTCGAAGAGGGGCAAGGGGCCGCAGGTGGCCAGGCTGATAGCGGCTGGCAGCGTTGGCTAAATGAGCTGACACGTTATGTCCGTATCGATTTCGACGCTGGTAATAGCGTCAAGCCGCTGCTTGCCGGTCAGAGTCTGGCGCAGGTGCGGTTGGCGTTGTCGCTGGCCATCGAGCAGGCGCAGTGGGCCGTGCTCAATGGCAACGAAAAGGTCTACCAGCAATCGTTGGATCAGGCGGGGCAGCTGATCAAGGATCACTTCAGCGAGGAAAACGGTCAGAGCCGAGGCCTGCGCGACCGTATCGAAGAACTGAAAAAGCGCCAAGTGTCGGTCAGCCTCCCCGACCTCTCACCGGCGCTCCGCGCATTGCAGACCTATGTGCAGAAACGTGAATCGTCCGAAAGCGCTGGGTCGCCTGCTGACAGCGGCCCAGCACAGCCCACGGATAAGACGGCCCCGGAATCTGACCAGCCGGCAGCCGATGAGCCAGCGTCCGATGAGCCGTCAGCGGAAGAGGGGCAGCGCGCATGAAGCGATTCGCCTTTGTCCTGATCCTGCTTATCGCGATTGTCGGGTTCCTCGGCTGGGCCATTGCACAGGATCCGGGCTATGTCCTGATCAGCTATGACCGCTTCCGCTACGAGTCGAGCTTCTGGATCTTTCTTGGTCTGATCGCGTGCCTCTGGTTGTTGGCAATGGTGGTGCACTGGGTGCTCGGCTTGTTGCACACGTCCGGCGCACTGGTCAATCCGTGGTCGCGTCGTCACCGTGAGCGTCGTGTCAGCAAGGCATCACGCAGCGGTTTACGCGAGTTGGCCGAAGGACAGTGGACTCAAGCCTTGGGTCATTTGCGCTCCGCTGCCGAGCACGACCACCAGCCATTGGTGCATTACCTTGGCGCCGCACGTGCCGCCAATGAACTGGGCGAGCACGAGCAAAGCGACGAGCTGCTCCGCAAGGCGAGGGAGCGCGAGCCCGAGTCAGGCCTTGCGGTTGGCCTGACCCAGGCTCAGCTGCAAATTGCGAGGGGCCAATATGGCGAGGCGCGGGAAACACTCAACGCGCTGCACAGCGACCATCCCCGTCATCCCTACGTGTTGACCTTGTTGCAGCAGCTGTACGTTCAGCTCGAAGACTGGTCGGCTCTGTGCAGGTTGCTACCCGAGCTGCGCAAGCACCGCGTGTTGCCACCGGCTCGCCTGAGTGAGCTTGAATTGCTGGCCTGGACAGCGGCGATTGAGCAAAGCGGTCAAACCCCGACAGCCAGTAATGAGGACGCGTTGCAGGCCCTCAATCAGAAGTGGCAAACCGTACCGTCGGGGTTGCGCAGTGAGTCGCTGCTTGTGCGAGCCTACGCTGACGGCCTGTCCCGCTTGGGGGCGGATGCTAAAGCCGAAGAGGTGCTCTACGCAGCGCTCAAGCGACAGTACGACGATCGCCTGGTTGAGCGCTACGGCCGCGTCCGCGGTCAGGACCCCGCACGTCAGCTGGCGAATGCTGAAGGCTGGCTCAAGGCTAATCCCGAGAATGCCGAGCTGCTGCTTGCGCTTGGCCGGCTGAGCATGCGCAACGCGCTTTGGGGCAAGGCACGCGACTATCTCGAGGCCAGCCTGCGCTTCGAACACCGTCCGGAAACCTGCGCCGAGCTGGCCCGATTGCTGGCCCAGCTAGGAGACAGCGAGCGCAGCAACCGGCTGTTCCAAGAAGGGTTGGGGCTCCTTGATCAATCCAGCGCCAACCGGATACAAACTACCAGCAGCAGTTAGCGGTTGGCAGTCGGCGTGGCAGCTCGGGTAGTGACGCCCGTCCCGCGCCGCCGCGGCGATTTGCGTATGGCTTGCAGCTCGCCGCCTGCCGCACTACCGTAGCGAACTTTTCCTGTCTGCGGAGTCGCCATGAACCTGGCCAGCCCACGTTCGCTGTTTCTTCTGGCCTTCATCGGCTGCGCGTTGATGATGGTCGCTGCCCTGTATCTCGAACACGTTGTCGGGCTGGTTCCCTGCCCGCTGTGCATCGTTCAGCGTATTTGCGTTATCGGCTTCGGTCTAGTCTGTCTGGTCGCTGCGCTGCATGGCCCACGCAAGACCGGTCGCCGTGTTTATTCGGTCATGGCCCTGCTGTTCGCCGTTGCTGGAGGGGGCACTGCGATACGCCAGATATGGCTGCAGAACATGCCTGCCGATCAGCTGCCGAGCTGCCTGCCCAGTCTCGAATACATGATGGATGCGTTGCCGTTCCAGGAAATTGCCCGCTTGGTGCTTCACGGTACGGCCGAGTGCGCCGAAGTTACCTGGACACTGCTCGGAATGAGTATTCCGGAGTGGACGTTGCTCGCATTCATTGCAATGGCCCTGTTCTGTTTCTGGCAGTTGCTGCGTCGCGACTAGGCTTTTTGTCGAGGCGGGGCGAATGATCGCCCCGCCTGATGGTCAATGAGCAGGGCGAAGCGGTCACGCTAGTGATGCCAGTTGAATTTCATCCTTGCTGCTTGATGCTTCGTTCCGCGCAGCTTAGTCTGCCCTGGCGGCGTCGGTTTTCTGCCAATTTCGCTGTCACTCACCCAAGGCCGATATCCCAAGACAAAAAACCGTCTCGGAAGGCGCAACAGGCATCATCGATTAGGGAAAGTGAGGTCATCATGCTCGAGAGCTGTCGGAACGCCCAGGAACGCTGGGGAGGTGTGCACCTGCTGATCGACCGCTGGCTGCAGGAACGCCACGCATTGATCAACGCATTCGAAGGGCTGCATGGGGGTGCCGAAGCGGCTACTCGCCCGGCCTTGCAAAAATTCTGCGAAATCTTGCTCGACTATGTGTCGGCTGGTCATTTCGAGATCTACGAGCAACTGCTCAACGAAGCAGAAGCCTTTGGTGACAAGCGAGGGCTGGATCTGGCGCGTCAGATTTATCCTCGTATCGAGGCGATTACGCAGGTGGCGGTTGCTTTCAATGACCGGTGCGACAACGGCGACTGTCTCGAAAGCCCTGGTCTTCCAGAAGAGCTGAAGCGTCTGGGCCAGTTGCTGCACGAACGCTTCGAACTTGAAGACTGCCTGATCGAAGTGCTGCATACCGCCCATAAGGAGCCTGCTGCTACCGCCTGACCGGTGCCGGTCAGCTGCGAGCGAAGGATCGCTTGTAGCACGCTTCGCTGATCGGTTGGCGGATCGCTGCGGCCCGTCTAGTATGGCTGCACCAATCCCGCCAGGAGGCGCTTTCATGCCAGCAAAGAAAAACGCGGTCACTACCCCGCTGCACTTGCTTCAGCAGCTATCGAAAAGTCTGGTCGTGCATCTGGAAAAAGCCTGCACTGATGCACAGAAGGAAGCAGAGATCCTCTTGGCCAAGCTTGAAAAGCAGCGTGGCAAGACGCAGGAAAAACTGATCAAAGCGCGCGCCAAGCTCGACGAGGCCGGCAATGCTGGCAAGTCGAAGGCCCAAAGCAAGGCTCGGTCCAGGCTGGCCGAACTGGAGGACATGCTCGCCTTGCTGCAGTCACGGCAGAGCGAAACCTTGAGTTACCTGGCTGACCTCAAGCGCGACGCCGAGCAGAGTTTGAACCTGGCGCAAGGTGTCGCTCAGGTTGAAAAGGCTGCGGCGCAAGCACTGGCATCGCGCAGCAAGGCCACGCCGTTACGTTCGGCTTCAGCGAAACGCAAGGCTGCGCCAGCATCAACCAAGCAAGCTGCTGCCAAGCAATCTTCCAGCAGCTCGACCCCGGCGGCGAGCAAGCCAGCCACAGCTCGCGCCCGAACAGCAGCCTCAAAGGTTACGGATAGCAAGTCATCCACGGCTAATGCGCCCAGCGGCTCGGGCGCAGCCGACAATGGCGCTCCGAAACGTCCCGCTCGGCCTGCCAATAGCCGCGCGAAGCCAAAACCTGCTTCCACCAAGTCCTCCAGCTCTGCCAAGCCCGCTGCAACGCGCAAGCCTGCTGCCACACGTAAGCCCGCACCAACCAAGGCCGGCAGTGCGGATCAGTCCGCTCCGCCGGCATCCAGCTGAGAAGCTGCACGGCGCAGCACGGTCAGCAATGCATCGGGGTCGCCGTTGATCCCCGTGCATAGCTGGTTTAGCCAGTTGTTAGATCCGTTCTCCCGCAACCAATGCTGCGTTGCCTGCTGAAGGCGATCGAGCTGAGTTCGTTCGGCGTCTAGCTCCAGCGTTTTGACTCGCTGGCGCAAGCTGGCGAGCTCGGTGTCGATGGCTGCTTGTTCACGCCACGCCTGACGCAGATTTCGCAGGGGCAATACCACTGCGCTCTGCCAGTCCTTGCTGAGCAGTTTCAATTCTTCCAATCGCTGCGCGTTTTGGTGGATGCCCCGAATTTCTAACCAGACGCAGGCGAGCAGCAAGCAGACGTCCATCCCGAGCGCTTGCAACTCAAGACACGCCTTTTCCACGCCGGGCTCTGCGTAACAGGCGAGGGCAAAATTCCAGAGTCCGTCGTTGTTCATCTGTAATTGGTTTTTTTCATGAGCAGCCGGATGGATTTCCGGGCGACCTGATAAACTCCGCCGCCATTATGATCCGACTTCAGAACCTGACTCTACAGCGCGGCCCGCAGCGTTTGCTGGAAGGCGCCGAGCTGACCCTTCATCCTGGCCATAAGGTCGGGCTGGTTGGCGCCAATGGCGCCGGTAAGTCCAGCCTGTTCGCCTTGCTGCGCGGCGAATTCACCCCCGACGAGGGCGACTGCCAGCTGCCGCCCGACTGGCGCATTGCACACATGCGCCAGGAGGTCGATACGCTCGATCGGTTGGCGGTCGATTACGTGCTGGACGGCGATACCGAGTTGCGCCGCATTCAGGGTGCGCTGATCGAAGCTGAAGCAGCCTCTGACGGTGGGGCACTGGCTCGCTTGCATACTGAGCTCGATAACGCCGACGGCTATACCGCTGACGCACGGGCACGCAAGTTGTTGGCCGGCCTGGGTTTTGCCAATGAGCAAATGGATCTGCCGGTAAGCAGCTTCTCAGGAGGTTGGCGGATGCGTCTGAATCTGGCGCAGGCGCTGATGTGTCCGTCTGATCTGTTGCTGCTCGACGAGCCCACCAACCACCTCGATCTGGATGCCATTCTCTGGCTGGAAGCCTGGCTTAAGAGCTATCCGGGCACACTGATGCTGATTTCCCATGATCGCGACTTCCTCGACGAGGTGGTCGGTCATGTGGTGCACGTCGAGCAGCGCAAGCTGACGCTCTATCGCGGGGGCTACTCGGCCTTTGAGCGGGCCCGGGCCGAACGCCTGGCGCAGCAGCAGCAGGCGTTTGAAAAGCAACAGGCACAGCGCGAGCACATGGAGGACTTTATTCGGCGCTTCAAGGCCAAGGCGAGCAAAGCGCGACAGGCGCAGAGCCGGATCAAGGCCCTGGAAAAGCTTGAGGAGTTGGCCCCGGCGCATATCGATTCGCCGTTCGACTTCGTTTTTCGCGAGGCGGATAAGGTCTCCAGCCCGCTGCTGGATCTGGAGCAGGGGAGTCTTGGCTACGGCGACAAGGTGGTGCTAGAGAAGGTCAAGCTGCAGTTGGTCCCGGGAGCCCGCATCGGTTTGCTTGGCCCCAACGGAGCGGGGAAATCCACGCTGATCAAGACGCTGGCCAACGAGCTGCAGCCCTTAGGTGGACGCCTGCAGCGCGGCGAGAACCTTGTCATCGGCTATTTCGCCCAGCATCAGCTAGACGCTCTGGACGCCAAGGCCAGCCCGCTATTGCATCTGCAGCGTATCGCCCCTGGCGAACGTGAGCAGGTACTGCGTGATTTTCTCGGTGGTTTCGATTTCCGCGGCAATCGCTGCGATGAGCCGGTCCTTAATTTCTCCGGCGGTGAAAAGGCCAGGCTCGCGCTAGCGCTGATCGCCTGGGGCAAACCCAATCTGTTGCTGCTCGACGAGCCGACCAACCACCTCGATCTCGAGATGCGGCTGGCGTTGACGCTGGCCTTGCAGGACTTCGAGGGGGCCGTGCTCGTCGTGTCCCACGACCGGCACTTGCTGAAAAGCACGACCGATGAATTCCTGCTGGTTGCAGAAGGCCGGGTCGTGGAGTTCGAAGGTGACCTTGAGGACTACGCTCGCTGGCTGGTCGACTACCGTTCCCGCCAGCAGCCGCTGAGCGCAGTGGAGCCCACGGGTGAAAAGACTGATAAACGTGCCGCCCGCCAGGCTGCGGCTAACCTGCGTCAGCAATTGGCTCCGTTGAAACGGCAAGCCGAAAAGCTCGAAAAGTCTTTGGCTGATATTCACGAAAAGCTCGCGCCGCTGGAGGCGCGTCTCGCTGATTCGGATGTATACGAGTCGGCCCGCAAGGATGAGCTGCGCGAGCTGCTGGCCAAGCAGGCTGAACTGAAGGTGCGCGAAGGCGAGCTGGAAGAGGCTTGGCTGGAGGCGCTCGAATCGCTCGAAGTTCTACAAAGCCAACTTGAGGCGAGCCTGTGAGCGAGCGGTGGTTGATTTTTTCGCAAAGATGGAGCGATCAGTTACTGCTCGGATTGCAGATACTGTTGATTCTGCTGGTCGCCTATATTCTTCAGCGGCTCGTCGTACGTGGGCTTTCACGGCTCGGCAGTCGCTATCCGCTTCCGCCTGAACTGCTTTTGCCGCTGCGTGGCGGGATTCGCTGGTTCATTATTGGCGGTGCGCTGATTATGGTGCTGGAGCGCGTCGGAGTTTCGGCCACCGTCATTTGGACCGCCTTCTCCGGGTTCGTGGCAGTCGCAGCCGTGGCCTTCTTTGCGATCTGGAGCGTGCTCTCCAACCTGCTCTGCGCTGTGCTCATCATGACCGTTGGCCCGTTTCGGTTGGGCGACATGGTGGAACTGGTGGAGAGTTTCGACAAGCCCATCGTCAAGGGCCGAGTCATCGACATAAACCTGCTTTACACCACGCTGGAAGAGTCAGCCGATAGCGGAACCGGTGCGATCGTTCAGGTTCCTAACAGTCTGTTCTTCCAGAAGGTGTTGCGCCGCTGGCGTGGCACCGAGATCCAGCCCCCTCATCACAACGCACACGAGTAGCACGCATGGAATGGCTTAGCAGCCCCGAAATCTGGGTCGCCTTTTTGACCCTGACCGCCCTGGAAATTGTCCTGGGTATCGACAACATCATCTTCATTTCCATCCTCGTCGGGCGCTTGCCAAAGGAGCAGCAACCCAAGGCGCGTTTCTTTGGCCTGGCCTTGGCAATGGGCACGCGGATTCTCTTGTTGCTATCGATCGCCTGGGTCATGCGCCTGACCAATGACTTGTTCACCGTATTCGAGCACGGTGTGTCCGGGCGTGACCTGATCCTGTTTTTCGGCGGCC
>Ga0208645_1004027_pt1 | contig 10605 bp, 10 predicted proteins | sample VirMetDEL_Sep_01_FD_184519 | JGI IMG/M metagenome (GOLD analysis project Ga0208645, IMG submission 184519) | Aqueous microbial communities from the Delaware River and Bay under freshwater to marine salinity gradient to study organic matter... | ecosystem: Environmental > Aquatic > Marine >...
TCAGCCGACTGGTAGGTGACCTTGACGGCTATCGTGTCCTGGAACCTTCCGCCTCCAATGGCGAAGAGGCGCTGTCCCTGATCGAGGAACTGCGTCCCGATGTTGTGTTGCTGGATATCCGTATGCCCGGGCTTGATGGCCTCCAGGTTGCAGCCAAACTGTGCGAGCGCGATGCACCCCCCGCGGTGATCTTCTGTACCGCTCATGACGAGTTCGCGCTGGATGCCTTCCAGGTCAGTGCGGTCGGTTATCTGGTCAAGCCGGTACGGCCTGAGCATCTCGCTGAAGCGTTGAAGAAAGCCGAGCGGCCCAACCGGGTTCAGCTCGCGGCGTTGACCCGTCCGGCCGCAGTGAGTAGTACCGGCCCGCGCAGCCACATCAGTGCGCGGACCCGCAAGGGCATCGAGCTGATCCCGTTGCCACAAGTGATCTACTTCATCGCCGACCACAAATACGTCACTCTCCGTCATGAAGGCGGCGAGGTGCTGCTGGATGAGCCGCTCAAGGCGCTCGAGGATGAGTTCGGCGAGCGTTTCGTCCGCATCCACCGCAATGCGCTGGTCTATCGTGACCGTATCGAGCGCTTGCAGCGCACGCCCCTTGGACATTTTCAGCTGTTCCTCAAGGGGCTCGAAGGCGAGCCGTTGACGGTCAGCCGTCGGCATGTCGCTGGTGTGCGCAAGTTGATGCAAAACATCTGATCCGGTATCGGCGCTAAGGACAGGCGCCGCGTTCCAGCTCAACCGTCCACCGGACGGCTTTCCTTGATCCCTGCCAACCCGATCGCCATTCCTGGCCTGTTATCATCGCCGGCAGTTCAATCTGTCTGGAATTGCTCATGTCCCGCGAAATTCGCATCGCTACCCGCAAGAGTGCCCTGGCCCTGTGGCAGGCCGAATACGTCAAGGCGCGCTTGGAAGCCGCACATCCGCACATAACGGTGAGCCTGGTGCCGATGGTTAGTCGGGGCGACAAATTGCTTGATGCTCCGTTGGCGAAAATTGGCGGCAAAGGCCTTTTCGTCAAGGAGTTGGAAACGGCCCTGATGGAGAACGAGGCGGACATCGCCGTGCACTCCATGAAGGATGTGCCGATGGAGTTTCCCGAGGGGCTCGGCCTGTACTGCATCTGTGAGCGGGAGGATCCGCGCGATGCGTTCGTCTCCAATCACTACGAGAATTTCGATGCGCTGCCCTCCGGCGCGGTCGTAGGTACTTCCAGCCTGCGGCGCCAGGCTCAACTGCTGGCGCGTCGGCCCGATCTCAAGATTCAGTTTCTGCGTGGCAATGTGAACACCCGTCTGGCCAAGCTTGATGCAGGCGAGTACGACGCGATCATCCTCGCGGCGGCCGGCCTGATCCGGCTAGGTTTCGGCGAGCGCATCCGCGCCAGCATCAGTGTCGAAGACAGCCTGCCCGCGGGCGGGCAGGGCGCGGTCGGGATCGAGTGCCGAACCGGCGACACCGAGCTGCATGAGCTGCTCCAATGCATGAACGATCCGCATACCGCGCTTCGCGTCACGGCCGAGCGTGCGCTGAATCGCCACCTCAACGGGGGCTGTCAGGTTCCGATCGCCTGTTATGCGGTCCTCGAAGGCGAGCAGCTGTGGTTGCGTGGGCTCGTCGGACAGCCCGACGGTGCTTTGCTCCTGCGCGCTGAAGGCCGCGCACCCAACGTCGAAGCCGAAGCGCTCGGCGTGCGCATCGCTGAAGAGTTGTTGCAGCAAGGCGCTGGAAAGATCCTCCAGGATATTTATGGCGAGGCCGGCAAGGCGTGAGCGGCTGGCGTCTATTGCTGACGCGACCGGCTGAGGAGTGTGCGGCGCTGGCCGCCACGCTGGAGGAGCAGCGAATTCACAGTGCAAGCCTGCCTCTCCTGGCCATCGAGGCGCTCGCCGAAACACCTCAGCAGCGCATGACCATGCTGGAGCTGGACCGTTACGCTGCGGTGGTGGTTGTCAGCAAGCCGGCTGCCAGGCTGACCTTGGAGCTGCTCCGCCGCTACTGGCCGCAGCAGCCCGCAGGGCAGGCGTGGTTCAGTGTTGGGGCAGCGACCGGCGCGATACTGGCCGATCACGGTCTGGACGTTAGCTGGCCGGTCGCAGGCGATGACAGCGAAGCCCTGCTTGCCTTGCCACGGCTCGCCGACGCGATAAGCGGGCCTGATCCAAAGGTGTTGATCCTTCGAGGCGAAGGCGGGCGTGAGCTTATCGCCGACACGCTACGCGCCCGCGGCGCGCACGTCGACAGCCTCGAACTGTACCGAAGATACCTGCCTGACTACCCGCGCGACCGACTCATCAAGTTGGTTCGTTCGGAACGGCTGAATGCCATGGTGGTCAGCAGTGGACAGGGTTTGCAGTCGTTACGCGAGTTGGCAGGATTCGATTGGTCAGCGCTGCGTGAACTACCCTTGTTTGTACCCAGCCCGCGAGTGGCCGAGATGGCCGCGGCGTTGGGTGCTAATAGAATTGTGGACTGCCGCGGTGCTGGAACCGCGGCTTTGCTGGCGGCGCTCCGGGACACTCCCGGGCCCGCTTCCTGATGCAAAGGATGGAAACGTGAGCGAAGTAGACTCCGACAAGGCACCGCAGCAACCCAAGGGCAACGACTCCGTCGCAGCTCAGAATTCGGTCAAGAAAGATTCGCAGAAGGATTCGAAAGAAGCGCCCAAGGCGCCGCCACCAAAAACGTCGTCCGCTGCCAAGCCCGATGCGCGTAGCGGCGGCAAGGGGTTGGCCGGTCTGGCCCTGCTGGTCGGCCTAGCCGGTCTGGCTGCGGGGAGCTACAGCGTCTGGCAGACTCAGCAGCTCGCCGATCAGGAGCAGCAACAGCAGCAGTCGGCCCAGGCTACGGGCGAACAGACCCGGCAGTTGGGTGAGCGCAGCCAGCAACTGGCCAGCCGTCTCGGCAAGTTGGAACAACTGCCCTCAGCCGAACAGCTGGAGGATCGTCGCCGTTTGCTTTCCGAGCTGCAAAGTGATCAGCAGCGGCTGGCGGGGCGTGTCGAACAGGTTCTCGGGGCTAGCCGCGAGCAATGGCGGCTTGCCGAGGCCGAGCATCTGCTGCGCATGGCGATGTTGCGTCTGTCGGCGATGCAGGACGTGAACAGCGCCGAATCGCTGCTCGCCGAGGCGGACCTGATTCTGCGCAAGCAGGACGATCCCGGCGCTTACGCAGCACGGCAGAAGTTGCTCGAAGGGCTTGAAGCGTTGCGCAGCCTGCCGGAGCTGGACCGTACCGGGTTGTTTCTCCAGCTTGGCGCGTTGCGTGGTCAGGCCAACCAGCTCAACGGCCTGGCTCCGGAATTCGAGGCGGGACCCGGTGCTGATGGCGGACAGGCTGATAGTCGCTGGCAGCGTTGGTTGGATGAGCTGACGCGCTACGTACGTATCGACTTCGATTCCGGCAATAGCGTCAAACCGCTGCTTGCCGGACAAAGCCTGGCGCAGGTGCGCTTGGCCTTGTCGCTGGCTATCGAACAGGCGCAGTGGGCCGTGCTCAATGGCAACGAAGAGGTCTATCAGCAATCGCTCGATCAGGCGGCGCAGTTGATCAAGGACCTCTTCAGCGAGGAAAACGGTCAGAGTCGAGGGCTGCGCGATCGCATCGAAGAGCTGAAAAAGCGCCAGGTGTCGGTGAGTCTGCCGGATCTGGCACCGGCGCTCCGCGCATTGCAGACCTATGTGCAGAAGCGTGAATCGTCCGAAGGTGCCGAGTCGTCCGCTGACAGCAGTCCTGAACAGCCCGCAGAACAACCAGCAGAACAACCAGCAGAACAGCCGGCAGAAGAGGCGAGCCCACAACCGGAGCAGCCGGCTACTGACGGCGCCGCGACCGAAGAGGGGCAGCGCGCATGAAGCGATTCGCCTTTGTCCTGATCCTGCTTATAGCGATCGTCGGGTTTCTCGGCTGGGCCATCGGACAGGATCCGGGTTATGTCCTGATCAGCTACGACCGCTTCCGCTACGAATCGAGTTTCTGGATTTTTCTGGGCCTGATCGCTTGCCTCTGGTTGCTGGCAATGGTGGTGCACTGGGTGCTCGGCCTTTTGCATACATCCGGGGCTCTGGTTAATCCGTGGTCGCGTCGCCACCGTGACCGGCGTGTCAGCAAGGCATCACGAAGCGGTTTGCGAGAACTGGCCGAGGGACAGTGGAGTCACGCGTTGGGCCATTTGCGCTCCGCGGCCGAGCACGATCACCAACCGCTGGTGCATTATCTCGGCGCGGCGCGTGCCGCCAATGAGTTGGGCGAGCACGATCAGAGCGACGAGTTGCTGCGCAAGGCAAGGGAGCGCGAGCCCGAGTCAGGGCTTGCGGTTGGCTTGACCCAGGCTCAGCTGCAAATTGCCAGGGGCCAATACAGCGAGGCGCGGGAAACGCTCAATGCCCTGCACAGCGAGCATCCTCGTCATGCCTATGTGCTGACCCTGCTCCAGCAGCTCTACGTTCAGCTGCAAGACTGGTCCGCGCTGTGCCGTTTGCTTCCCGAGCTGCGGAAGCACCGTGTTTTGCCGCCGGCTCGCCTGAGTGAGCTGGAGCTGTTGGCCTGGACTGCAGCACTTGAGCAATCCGGCCAGGCCGCGACGACCAGCAATGAGGACGCTCTGCAGGCCCTCAATCAGAAATGGCAGGCCGTTCCTTCCGGGTTGCGCAGTGAGTCGCTTCTGGTTCGTGCCTACGCTGACGGACTGTCCCGTTTGGGTGCGGACGCCAAGGCCGAAGAAGTGCTCTATGCAGCGCTCAAGCGTCAGTTCGATGATCGTCTGGTCGAGCGCTATGGGCGCGTCCGCGGTCAGGACGCGGCGCGTCAGCTGGCGAACGCAGAGGGCTGGCTCAAGGCTCATCCGGAGAACGCGGAGCTGCTGCTCGCGCTTGGTCGGCTGAGCATGCGCAACGCGCTGTGGGGCAAGGCGCGCGATTACCTCGAGGCAAGTCTGCGTTTCGAGCACCGTGCGGAAACCTGCGCCGAGCTGGCGCGGTTGCTGGCCCAGCTGGGAGACAACGAGCGCAGCAACCGGCTGTTTCAGGAAGGCCTGGGGCTCCTTGCTCACCCCGGCGTCAACCAGATACAAACAACCAGCAGCAGTTAGTCAAAAACGGTCGCCGTGGCAGCTCGGGTCGTGACATCCGTCCCGCGCCGCTGCGGCGATTTGCGTATGGCTTGCAGCGCGCTGCGTGCCGCACTACCGTAGCGAACTTTTCCTGTCTGCGGAGTCGCCATGAACCTGGCCAGCCCACGTTCGCTGTTTCTTCTGGCCTTCATTGGCTGCGCGTTGATGATGATCGCTGCCCTCTATCTCGAGCATGTTGTCGGGCTGGCGCCATGCCCGTTGTGCATCGTTCAACGCATCTGCGTCATCGGTTTTGGCCTGGTCTGCCTGGTCGCTGCCTTGCATGGTCCGGGCAGGACCGGTCGCCGCGTTTATTCGGCTTTGGCACTCCTGTTCGCCGTGGCAGGAGGGGGAACGGCGATACGCCAGATCTGGCTGCAGAACATGCCTGCCGATCAGTTGCCGAGCTGCTTGCCCAGTCTCGAATACATGATGGATGCGCTGCCGTTCCAGGAGATCGCCCGGCTGGTGCTTCACGGTACGGCCGAATGCGCTGAAGTCAGCTGGACACTGCTCGGTATGAGCATTCCGGAGTGGACGTTGCTCGCATTCATTGCAATGGCTGTGTTCTGTTTCTGGCAGTTGCTGCGTCGCAACTAGGCTTTTTGACGAGGCGAGCGAATGATCGTCTCGCCTGATGGTCAATGAGCAGGGCGAAGCGCTGATGCTCAAGTCTGGCCAGATGAAATTCATCCCTGCTGCTTGATGCTTCGTTCCGCGCAGCTTAGTCTGCCCAGGCGGCGTCGGTTTTCTGCCAATTTCGCTGTCACTCACCCAAGGCCGATATCCCAAGACAAAAAACCGTCTCGGAAGGCGCAACAGGCATCATCGATTAGGGAAAGTGAGGTCATCATGCTCGAGAGCTGTCGGAACGCCCAGGAACGCTGGGGAGGTGTGCACCTGCTGATCGACCGCTGGCTGCAAGAACGCCATGCATTGATCAACGCATTCGATGGGCTGCATGGGGGTGCCGAAGCGGCTACCCGCCCGGCCTTGCAAAAATTCTGCGAAATACTGCTGGACTACGTGTCGGCGGGTCATTTCGAGATCTACGAGCAATTGCTCAACGAAGCTGAAGCCTTTGGTGACAAACGCGGGCTGGATCTGGCACGTCAGATTTACCCTCGTATCGAGGCGATAACCCAAGTGGCAGTGGCGTTTAATGATCGGTGCGACAAGGGCGATTGCCTGGAAAGCCCTGGCCTTCCAGAAGAGTTGAAGCATCTGGGTCAGTTGCTGCATGAGCGCTTCGAGCTGGAAGATTGCCTGATCGAAGTGCTGCACACCGCGCACAAAGAGCCCGCAGCCACCGCCTGACCGGCACCTGCCGGTCAGCTGCGAGCGAAGGATTGCTTGCGGCACGCTTCGCTGGTCGGTTGGCGGATCACTGCAGCCCGTCTAGTATGGCTGCACCAATCCCGCCAGGAGGCGCTTTCATGCCAGCAAAGAAAAACGCGGTCACGACTCCGCTGCACTTGCTTCAGCAGTTATCGAAGAGTTTGGTCGTGCATCTGGAAAAAGCCTGCACCGATGCACAGAAGGACGCAGAGATTCTCCTGGCCAAGCTCGAAAAGCAGCGGGGCAAGACGCAGGAAAAACTGATCAAAGCGAGAGCCAAGCTCGATGAGGCTGGCAATGCAGGCAAGTCGAAAGCCCAAAGCAAGGCTCGCGCTAGGCTGGCCGAACTGGATGACATGCTCGCCTTGCTGCAGGCGCGGCAGAGCGAAACCTTGAGTTACCTGGCCGACCTCAAGCGCGACGCTGAGCAGAGCTTGAGCCTGGCGAGAGGCGTCACTCAGGTAGAAGAGGCCGCAGCGCAAGCGCTGGCATCGCGAAGCAAAGCCTCGCCGGCACGTTCGGCTACCACGCAACGCAAGGCCGCGCCGGCGACAACCAGGCAAGCGCCAGCCAAACAATCTTCCAGCAATTCGAGCACGGCAGCGCGCAAGCCCGCAGCCACAACCCGCGCTCGACCGGCCGCTTCCAAGGCTGCGAGTGGCAAATCCGCTGCGGCTAACACCTCCAGCAGCCAGGCCGCCGCAACCAGCGCGGCGAAACGTCCTGCTCGGCCCGCCAGTAGCCGCGCAAAGCCAAAAGCATCTACAACCAAACCTTCGGGCGCTGCCAAACCCGCCGCCGCGCGCAAGCCGGCCTCAGCCAAGGCTGGTAGTGCCGATCAGCCCGCCCCGCCAGCATCCAGCTGAGTAGCTGCACGGCGCAGCACGTTCAGTAATGCACGGGCGTCGCCGTCGACGCTCGTGCTTAGCTTATTCAGCCAGTCATCCGATCCGTCCTCCGTGCGCCAGTGTTGTGTGGCCTGTTGAAGGCGATCAAGTTGAACCCGTTCGGCATCCAGTTCCAATCGCTTGACGCACTTTCGCAGGCCTTCGAGCTCGGTGTCGGAGGCTGCCTGCTCACGCCACGCCAGGCGCAGATTTCGTAGGGGCACTACAACTGCGCGCTGCCAGTCCAGGCTGAGCTGTTTCAGCTGTTCCAATCGCTGCGCATTTTGACGGACGCCCCGGATTTCCAACCAGGCGCCGGTGAGCAACAGGCAGACGTCCAGCCCTAGTGCTTGCAGCTCAAGGCACGCTTTTTCCACGTCGGGCTCTGCATAGCAGGCGAGGGCGAACTTCCAGAGGTCGTCGTTGTTCATCTGTAAGGATTTTTTCGTGCGCAGCCGGATGGATTTCCGGGCGACCTGATAGACTCCGCCGCCATTATGATCCGACTTCAGAACCTGACTCTACAGCGCGGCCCCCAGCGTTTGCTGGAAGGCGCCGAGCTGACCCTGCATCCTGGCCAGAAGGTCGGGCTGGTTGGCGCCAATGGTGCCGGCAAATCCAGCCTGTTCGCCTTGCTGCGTGGCGAATTCACCCCCGACGGGGGCGACTGTCAGCTGCCACCGGACTGGCGCATTGCGCACATGCGCCAGGAGGTCGACACGCTCGATCGGTTGGCGGTCGATTACGTCTTGGACGGCGATACCGAGTTGCGTCGCGTTCAGGCGGCATTGATCGAGGCTGAAACCGTCCACGACGGCGGCGCGCTGGCTCGCTTGCACACCGAATTCGACAATGCCGACGGCTATACCGCTGACGCCCGAGCGCGCAAGTTGTTGGCCGGCCTGGGCTTTGCCAACGAGCAGATGGATCTTCCGGTCAGCAGCTTCTCCGGCGGCTGGCGGATGCGCCTGAACCTCGCACAAGCGCTGATGTGTCCGTCTGATCTGTTGCTGCTCGACGAGCCCACCAACCACCTCGACCTTGACGCCATCCTCTGGCTGGAAGCCTGGCTCAAGAGCTATCCGGGCACGTTGATGCTGATTTCCCATGATCGCGACTTCCTCGACGAGGTTGTCGGTCATGTTGTGCACGTCGAGCAGTGCAAGCTGACGCTCTATCGCGGGGGCTACTCGGCCTTCGAGCGGGCCCGTGCCGAGCGCCTGGCGCAGCAGCAGCAGGCGTTCGAAAAGCAACAGGCTCAGCGCGAGCACATGGAAGACTTCATTCGGCGTTTCAAAGCCAAGGCCAGCAAGGCGCGACAGGCGCAGAGCCGGATCAAGGCGCTGGAAAAGCTCGAGGAGTTGGCGCCGGCACATATCGATTCGCCGTTCGACTTTGCTTTCCGCGAGGCGGACCGAGTCTCAAGCCCGCTGCTGGATCTAGCCGAGGGGCGTCTTGGCTACGGTGACAAGCAGGTGCTGGACAAGGTCAAGCTGCAGCTGGTGCCCGGCGCCCGGATTGGCCTGCTCGGGCCCAACGGCGCGGGCAAGTCGACGCTGATCAAGACACTTGCCAACGAGCTGCAGCCCCTGGCAGGGCGTCTGCAGCGTGGTGAAAACCTGGTTATCGGCTATTTTGCCCAGCATCAACTCGATGCTCTGGACGCCAAGGCCAGTCCGCTGTTGCATCTGCAACGCATCGCTCCTGGCGAACGTGAACAGGTACTGCGTGATTTTCTCGGTGGTTTCGACTTTCGCGGTAATCGCTGCGATGAGCCGGTTCTCAATTTCTCGGGCGGTGAAAAGGCCAGGCTGGCGCTGGCGCTGATCGCCTGGGGTAAGCCCAATCTGTTGCTGCTCGACGAGCCGACCAACCACCTGGATCTGGAAATGCGCCTGGCGCTGACGCTTGCGCTGCAGGATTTCGACGGTGCCGTCTTGGTCGTGTCGCATGATCGTCACTTGCTCAAGAGCACGACCGACGAGTTCTTGCTGGTCGCTGAGGGGCGGGTCGCGGTTTTCGACGGAGACCTCGAAGATTATGCCCGCTGGCTAGCGGACTACCGCACGCGGCAACAGCCGGTGACCACGAACGAGCAGGCCGGCGACAAAACCGATAAGCGCGCCTTGCGTCAGGCGGCGGCCGCGCTGCGACAGCAACTCGCGCCGCTCAAACGTCAGGCTGACAAGCTCGAAAAGGATCTCGTAGGAGTCCATGAAAAGCTGGCCGACCTGGAGCAGCGCCTCGGTGATGCAGCCCTCTACGAGGTCGCTCGCAAGGACGAACTGCGCGAGCTGCTGGCCAAACAGGCGGAGCTGAAGGTGCGCGAGAGCGAGCTGGAAGAGGCCTGGCTGGGCGCGCTCGAGGCGCTGGAAACCTTGCAGGGCGAGCTCGAGGGCAGTGCATGAACGAGCGACTGCTGATGGAATGGCGCGATCCCTTGTTGCTCGGGTTGCAGGTGCTGGTGATTCTGCTGGCTGCCTACCTCCTGCAGCGATTGGTGGTGCGCGGGCTCGGGCGGCTTGGCAGTCGCTATCCGCTGCCGCCTGAATTGCTTCTGCCGCTGCGCGGTGGCATCCGCTGGTTGATCATCGGTGGCGCGCTGATCATGGTGCTAGAGCGCTTCGGTGTATCCGCAACGGTTATCTGGACCGCCTTCTCAGGATTCGTGGCCGTGGCGGCGGTGGCCTTCTTTGCAATGTGGAGTGTGCTCTCCAACCTGCTTTGCGCCGTGCTGATCATGACCGTTGGCCCGTTCCGGTTGGGCGACATGGTGGAGCTGGTGGAAAGCTTCGACAAGCCGATCGTCAAAGGGCGCGTGATCGATATAAACCTGCTGTACACCACGCTGGAGGAGTCCTCCGATAGCGGAACGGGCGCCATCGTTCAGGTGCCCAACAGCTTGTTCTTCCAGAAAGTATTGCGTCGCTGGCGCGGTACCGAGATCCAGCCCCCTCATCACAACGCACACGAGTAGTACGCATGGAATGGCTGAGCAGCCCTGAAATATGGGTCGCATTCTTGACCCTGACCGCCCTGGAAATCGTCCTGGGTATCGACAACATCATCTTCATCTCCATCCTTGTTGGACGCTTGCCAAAAGAGCAGCAACCCAAGGCGCGTTTCTTCGGCCTGGCATTGGCAATGGGCACGCGGATTCTCTTGTTGCTATCGATCGCCTGGGTCATGCGCCTGACCAATGACTTGTTCACCGTATTCGAGCACGGTGTGTCCGGGCGTGACCTGATCCTGTTTTTCGGCGGCC
>Ga0208645_1004028_pt1 | contig 10605 bp, 24 predicted proteins | sample VirMetDEL_Sep_01_FD_184519 | JGI IMG/M metagenome (GOLD analysis project Ga0208645, IMG submission 184519) | Aqueous microbial communities from the Delaware River and Bay under freshwater to marine salinity gradient to study organic matter... | ecosystem: Environmental > Aquatic > Marine >...
ACTTTTCTACTATTGTTTCAACGGTTTTGTCTACATCTGCATGAGAAAAAGGATTTTTATAAAAGTTTTCACCTTTGAATTCAAGTTGATGTTCAGCTATTGCTCTAGCTGTAGACTCACTACATGGATGAGTTCTGTTATCTTTAACTTTTTTAGTTTGAATATCTAAAGCTCTTTGGTATTCTTTTGTTTGTCTAATTTCATTTAGCGTTCTTTGTTTTGCCATTTTTATTAGATTTTAATTGATTAAACGCTTGTTTCAACTGTGCGATTTCAGTTTGACACTTTCTTATTTGTTCTTTATTACCTCGATCTTGATAGAATTTTGTCCAAGAGTACAAGTTTTCGAGTTGTTTTGTTATTTTATTCATATATTATTTAATATATTATCTAATAGTGATCGTATTTAGATTGTAACAAAGTAGTTTTATCTTATTATATTGTAATTGAGATATTTCTAAATTGTTTAGCGCTCGATCGAGATAGCGCTCTGCAATATTTTCGTCAACTTCTAAGAAATCAATGTAAGTTTTACCTATTTGCTCGAACATAACGTCGTTACCTACATAAGTAGTTGAGCATCCATTGATTATTTTAGGTTTACGTTGACTTGATTTACCACCTGACATAGATCTTAGTATACCAAAGCCAGCTCTTCGAGTAAGTTTACTAGCTTTGTCTGCATCTTCACGAGACATTACTTGAATAGTATTACCTGTTTTGTGGTGGATAGTATCGATACAACCGAGTTTTTCTTCAGTTGAACAGTCGACACAGACTTTATAGCCAAGATCTAGTCTTGCTTGTGGAATATTGTGGTTACATTTCATACCACGAAAAGCCCATACCTTGTGAGTATGAGCTAGTGTTACTTTCGTTACCTGCTGGTCGGGCCTATTCAGTAACTATCGTGGGAAAGAGATTGTAGACTGGTACTTAACTAGTATGGTGCTTTATCTACACTTTCTTGCGCTCTTATGATTCCTGTAGAGTAACAATGCCATCGAGCATCCGCAAACCAGTAGGTCTCCTTCATCTTTGTTGTTTGTCAACTTGTTATGTAAGTAAGGCCTTTGTAGTTAAACCAGCTTGTATAGTCGTCTGGTATATTATTAATAGTGTAGCCTTTTAGCATTTGACCATCTAATCTTATTAGTGATCTGTCGCTTGGGTAAAATTTAATTGTTTTCATGTTATTATTATCCATTAGTATTCGTATTTAGTTTGTATTTTTTAATTAATTCTCTTACTTCTTTACCTAGTTGTTGGTCATTAGGACACTTTATAGCTAGTTCTCTGACCACTATTCCCATTGTTGCTAGTAAAGACTTCTCGTCTTCCATATGTTGTAGCTCAAAGCTTTCTATAAACTCCCATTCTTTATCTCTATTCATTTTCTAAATCTATTATTAATTCACCATCATATATTTTTCTTGCTTGCGTTAGTGAGTATGTCCACTTCTGCCACTCTGTTCCACATTTCTGTGTCCAACCGTAGATACCATCCTGTATATCATTAGCGATTGCTTCAATTGCTTGTTGTTCTGTCATATTATTATTTTAAATCTTCATTAGTCATTGGTTGAAATAGTTCACTTCTCATATATTTTACTATTTTTATAGTCATTTCATTGAATAAATCCATGAATTCATTATTAGTTTCTGGAAAGTTTTCATGTTCTTGTAGTTCATATTCTAGCTCGTTAGCTAGTTTTTCATATAGTGAGTCAACTACTCTCCAAGTAATCTCGTCTTTTTCTTTGTTAGTTAGTTTCATATTAGTTATAAGCTGGACAATTATTATAGTTTTTATTCACATGCATTCCATATTTACTTATCGTTACTTTACTTGTAGCGCAAGATGTTGCAAGTGCTATTAGAGTTATCATTAGTATAATGTTAATACTTGGTATTATTATTTCTTTATTTACTTTCATTATTTATTTTATTTATTAGTTTGTGTATTTCATCATAGTTGAAAGTAGAATACACTTTGTCTACTTGTTTTTGTACATAGTTGTACGTAATTTCTTTTAGTGGTTTACCAAATAAAGATACAATAAGAGTTCTTGGATTATAGCCATAAGGTGATTTAGTTGTTTGATAAATCTGTAGTTTACCTGTGTTGTCACCGTAATCTATTACTGTTAAGTTATTTGTTTGTATATATTTCATATTGTTATTATCCATCTCTTGTCGTATTTATTTTGTAATTAATAATTCTTCAGTTTCATTAAGAGTATTTATATAATACTCTGCATAGATAGTATCCATCACTCCACTGTTTAAGTCTTCTATAACCCAACTTTTAATGTATTGTACATTTTCAAGAGCTTGTTCTACTTTAGTTCCATCTTCTTTGATATTATAACCGAGTAATCCACCCGCTACCATACCTGCTATTATTAGTTTATTCATATTATTTAGTTTTATAGTTTAAAATTCCTAGTTTATCACATAGTTTATCGGTTTCACTTTGATAACCTTCTTGTTTCCAAAATGGATTTAACCAGTCAGGATTGTTTACCATTTCATCATGACACCATTGTTTCTCGTTTTCACCAAGTTGATAGTAGTGCATGTCAAATTCTGACATAGCTACTTTGTCTATTGTAGTATTTATATTATTCATATTACTTGATTTAGTAGTTCATAAACATCATCTTGTTGTGATTTACTTAGTGTCATGAAGACACCATTAGCTTCACCCGGATAATTTAGAACATGGTTTATACATTGTTGAGTAAGTTCAGCTTGATTTACTGTCTTTTCCATTTCTGAGAAAGCTTTTGACCAAGACCAGTTTGAAGGATTATTTGGATTATACATAGTTATTTATTTTATTTAGTTTATTATATTATCCACTTTGGATAGTATTTAGTTTGTAACCGAGTGAAGAATCGAACCTCACTACCAACCATTTCGGCTATGTGCTTCAGTCATATATTCATTATGTTTATACTCTCTAAAGTATGACTATCAACTAAGAGTTTTAGTTTATATTACTCAGACACTAAATGATCTAAGATTTCACTATATTCTCTACAAAATTTTGGAACAGTGTTTGAATTAGTGTATGACTTGTATTGTTGAAAACATGGCATACTTTCAAATTTTTCTTGAAATGTTGAGTAGATTTCATCATGATCATAAGTAAACTTATAGCCTTTTTTGTTAGTGAAAGTGATTATAGTATTTGTACCAAGTAATGATTTTCTGATTACAAATCTTTTAGTAGTTAAGTTATTAGTTTTCATATTTATTTTATTTTATTTATTTATATTTAGTTTAGTTATTATTATTATCCAGTTGTTGTCGTATTTGGTTTGTAAAAGTGTAACTTTGTTTGTATGTTAGTTTTAGTTAGAAAGTCTTACACATGAGTTCTCAGTAATTTACCCTGAGTTATTCAGATGTTTTAAATAATCAGAGGTTTGTGAATATTAGAAGGACCACCTCATTGAAAGATCGATCGCATGATCATACGCTTCTCCATAATACTCTGAAGCATTTACTGGAAATTTACCAGTTTCATCATAGTGCGGATTAGTAATCCATACACCTTTATATTCAAATTCTATTTTATTATTCATAGTTATTATTTGTTTGTTAGTTATATATATTATCCAACATGCATCGTATTTAGTTTGTAGTAATATCTCAATAATATTTATAAAATAAAACAAAAAGGTAAAACATAACTCGTTGATAATCAAAACGATAGGGGGCTGGGTAAATATAAAACCATTTTGTAACTGGCTGATAATCAGTTAGATAGGGCTATAACACCATACTTCTAACTAACTAATTAGTTATGAAAAACAGTGACATTAGGCCGTTAGACCTAGCCTAGTAAGGGGCTATTGTCACACTTTTAAATATTCATTATACTTATTATTATTTGGATTATATCTTTTATTATTTCTATTATTTTTTTAACTTTATCTAACCTTTTCATATTTATTATATGTCATTATTTTGTTTTGTTTCAAATAATTAACAGGTAAAAACGATGTTTATCGTGTAATATACTAATTTAAGACAAAAGAATTAAAAATGGCATATAAACAATCAGCATTAAAAAACATCGGAGACATAAGAAACAAGATAGCAAAGCGAAAGCTAGAGAAAAGATTTGGAAGTGTAGAAGGCGCTAAAGAATTTGCAGCTGAACAGTTTAAGTATAGAGCAGAAGAAAGAAGGTTATCTAAGAAAACTGTAACACCTACAGAAACTTCTTTTACAACTTCTATAAAACCATTTGAAAAAGAGACTATAAGTTTAGATACTCCTAAAGAAGAAGTTGTTAGTACTAGAAGAAAGCCAGAAAGTAAGTTAAGTAAAGTAGCTGGAAAAGTAGGTGAAGGATTAAAGTATGGAGCGGTTGAACTAGGGCATACAGTTTTAGATAAACTGCCTTTAGCTGGCATGACAGTAGGTAAAAGAAGGGTATTTGCTGGAGATGAATCTGGTACTCAAGATTATCTTTTTGGCAAGTTAACTGGTTTAAACGAAGAAAAAGGGCATTACAAAAGATACCCTGCTGCGTCTGTAGGAACTGGAGAAGGAATAAAAGTTAGGCATTTTAATAGGATGACTAATAAAGAGTGGAGAGCTGAAAAGAAAAGAAGATATACTAAAAAAGAAAGATTAAAAAATATTGCTATTAAAGGATCATTTGCATTAGGAAAAGCAGTTACTGGTGCTGCAGCTGCAATAGGTTATGATAATAGTGGCTTTGGTATAGAAAAAGGTAGAAGACCTGGTCAAGGGCAGAAGTTTGTTAAAAATCTTGTAAAACAAGGCGCCAAAAATCTTAAAAAGTTTATATAGTGCCATATTTGTCACCACAAGCTAAAAGAGATAAAGCTAAAAGAGATTTAAAAGCTGCTAAAACTCCAGCTAGACGTAAGAAAAAAGCAGAGAACCAGCGTAAAAGAAGAGCTGCAGCTAAAAAGCATGGCATATCTTGGTTAAAAGGTAAAGACTATGACCATGATGACAAAAGATTTGAGTCCGTTAAAGCAAATAGAGGAAATGACGGCAACGGAACTAAAAAAGAAGGTAAAAAAACTAAAAGAAAAAAGAAATAATGGCATACAAAGGTAGATCAGCATTTGAGATGAAGGGCATTTTTGATAGTTTAAAAAGAGCTATAACGTCAAAAAAAGTAATTACAAAAGATTTAGAAAATAAATCTAATCCATTTGTAGAAGGAACTAAACCAAGTGGTGTAAGAGTTACACCTGGTGATGGTGGGGGATTTTGGACTATGCCTAAGAAAGAATATATAAAACAAGCTTCTAAAGTCTACAGAAAAACAGGGCTTAAACCAACTGAAGGAACTAGAAATATTTTGGGTTCTAAATCAAGTCATTTCGAACTACCAGTTTCAAATAAAGTTAACGTAGAAGTAGGAGAAAGAACTGGCGGTATGGATGGTATGGAAAGAGAGATTAAAATGAGCGTGGTAAAAAACAGCCAGGAAGAAAATAATACACCTAAAATTAAAACACGTAGAGTTAAAGCACGTAAGGTTAAAACACCTAACAGTTTGTATTTAAGAAAAGGTAAATTTATAGGAAAAAACTAAAAGAAAAAAGAAATAATGGCTATAATATACACATATCCAGTAAAGACAAACCCAGTAGGAGATGATTTAATACTAATATCAGATTCTGCAGATAAAAACAACACAAAGCAAGTTAAAGTATCTACATTACCTAGCTCTGGTGGTGGTTCTGTGTCATCAGTTGGGTTTTCTTTAAATAGTCTTGCAGCATTTACTGTAACCGGAGACAATCCAGTCACTGGATCAGGTACTATAACGCTTGGTACAACAGGTGGTTCAACTGGTCAATATTTAGATTACCAAGGAAACTGGTCTACTCCAGCTAGCACTACTTACGATGTTATGGGTAGTGGCAATAATTATGATGCTGGTTTAGTTTTAGCGGGTAATGCAACTCATAATGATAACTTTTTAAGAAAAGATGGTACTTGGGCTATACCAGTAGATACTGGAATATCTTTTTCTGGTTCAACCGCTAATGGCTTAGTTTTTTATAGTAACTCTACTACTGCTGCAGTATCATCTAATTTTACATTGACAACTAGCCAACTGCGTATTCCAGCTGGTTTAGTTTCTGCGCCTTCGTTAAATTTCACTGATGTTGGTGGTGTTTACTCAGCATCTGGAGGATATTTTTTAACTCATACAGGATCTAATTCTATAGGTTTTACAAGTGCATCTGTAATTAATTACAAAATAAACCAATTTAATAGTGGATTAAAATTTGGATCTGCTGGCAGCACTTTAAGTAATTATGAGTTTGGAACATGGACACCAACTGTTTATTCTCCAGTTTTAGCTTGGTCAGGAACTGCTAGCACAGGGTATTATGAAGTTATAGGCGATATGGTAAGAGCATACTTTAAAATATCAACTACTAGCTACCCTGCTGATTACCCAATGAATATAAACAACCTACCTATCGCAGCTTCGACAACTGCAGCTTATTTAGGAGGAGTTCAAGTTTATACAAACACTTCTTCGGTACAAGTAGGAAGAGCTACAACAGGAATAATAACAGGAGCTAACATAGTTCAATTTAAAACACTACAAACTAGTGGTAACGTTAACGAATTAATAGATTCAAAATACCAACCAACTGGAGCTACTGGAACACTAGAAGGACTTATTACTTATAAAAAATCATAAATAATCAAAAATGGCATTATCAAAAGAAATATCAAACGAAATAATAGAAGTAGTTGGAGAGTATAAAATTATATCTGTAAAGAAAGTTACAACTGTTTTAGAAGATAGCACTGTTATATCTAAATCTAACCACAGATTAACTTATGCTCCAGATACTGATGTATCTACATTAGATGCTGACGTAGCAGCTATAGCTAACCTTGTTTGGACACAAGATGTTAAAGACGCTTATACAGAGTCATTAAATTAAAATATTTTCTACCCATGTAGAAACCACTACTATCGAGTGATAGTATATGTATGGACTATTACGATGATACAAACCCATTAATACTTGAACACGGAACCTCTTTAGATCCATATATACTTGGATTTGCTTTAGGCGCTTTGTTTATTTTATTAATACACAAATATATATACAAAAACCAATAACAATTAAAACTAAAAACCATGACGTTTTTATATACCCGCACTAATACGTGGAATAGTGCACCACAACCAACAGAAGAAACCATTAAGTACTGGAAACATATCTCACAGAAGAAAAACTGGAGGATAGTTCAACTACCTAATGGATTTTTACAAACCGAATATAAATCTATTGATTCAGATGATTGGATCGATGTTACCAGAAGAGAAACTATAGACGGAGCAGAACAAGCAATAGATGCTTCTATTGAACATTATTCTAAAAAGCTAGAGTTTACCAAAGGACCGAAAGTAGTTAAAACCTTCGAGTAAATATTCAAAATCAATTATATTAAATTAAATTAAATGCAAGAATTGAAGTTAGTTAAGAATCTGACTTTTGGTGATACTGCCAGAAGTCAGATATTAACTGGGGTTGAAAAACTTACTAATGCAGTAGGTTCAACTTTAGGAGCAAGTGGAAAATGTGTTATACTAGAGGATAGTAACGGCGCACCACAAATAACAAAAGATGGAGTGACCGTTGCTAATAGCATAACGCTACAGGATCCATTAGAAAACATCGGAGCTACGCTAATTAAGCAAGCAGCTCAAAGAACAGTGTCAGATGCTGGTGATGGAACTACTACAGCTACAGTATTAGCTAAAGCCATACTAGACCAAGCTACAGAGCACTCGCTTTTAGATGATCCAAGAGCTATGAAACAAGGCATTGAATCAGGTGTTGAAAAAGTTATAAAGTATTTAAATAAAAAGTCTAAAAAAGTTACTGGCAAAAAGATTGACCAAGTAGCTACTATATCTGCTAACAATGATAAAGAGTTAGGTAAAGTTATAGGTGAAGCATTTAGATTAGTAGACGAGACAGGTGTTGTTATGATGGAAACAAATGAACAGCCTGAAACTGTAGTAGAGTTAATAGAGGGTGTTCAATATGACCAAGCGTTAAAGAACAACCATTTTATTACTAACAAAGAAAAAGGTACAGCTGAACTTGAAAACCCATTGGTTTTAATAGTTGAATCACAAATACCTAATGTTAGAAAAATACAATCAGTTCTTGAATACGTTATTAAAAATGGTAAAAGTTTACTTATCATTGCAGATGTTGACCAACAAGTAGTTTCCGCGCTGGCCATGAATAAAACGAAGGGTAACATAAAGGTCAACATCATAGATGCACCAGTATACGGAATCAGTAAGAAAGACGTACTAAGCGATCTATGTGCTGTGACTGGTGCTACACTTATTAACGAAGACCTAGGAGATGATATGGATATTATACAGCCTGAACATTTAGGAACATGTATTAAATCTGTAACTAACCACGAGGAAACAATATTAAAAGTTGATTTAACTGACAACATTGAAGTTAAAGAAACTATTGCTTTGTTAGAAAAGAATATAAAAGAAACTAAAAACCCTAATATTATTATTAGACTAGAGAAACGATTAGCCAAATTAAAAGCTAAAGTTGCTACAGTTAAAGTTGGGGCTAACTCAGAGATAGAATTAAAAGAGAAGAGAGATAGAGTTGAAGACGCTATTTGCGCTACAAAAGCCGCGATTAAAGAAGGTATAGTGCCAGGTGGTGGTATAGCTCTTTTAAATGCTAGCTTTAATTTAAAGCCAACCTGTATAGGTGAGGAAGTATTATACCAAGCTATAAGAAAACCTTATGAATTAATATTAAAAAATGCAGGGGTTGAAGAATTAAAAAAGCTTGAAGAAGGTAAAGGATTAGATGTGGTTACAGGAAATACGGTGGATATGGTAAAAGCCGGAATTATAGATCCTTTGTTAGTTACTAAGAGTGCATTAGCTAACGCGGCTTCAGTAGCTACAACTATATTATCAACTGATTGTGTGATCAATAATGTGAGAGCATGAAAGCAGTAGGTAAGTATATAGTTATAGATCCTATCAAGGAAGTTGATACGACTACAAAAGGAGGTTTAATTCTAGCTGAAAAGCAAAGAGAGGATATTAGATACAGAAGAGCTAAGGTTATAGAACCTGGCTCTGATGTTTCGGTATTAAAAAAAGGTGATGAAGTTTACTATGATAAATCAGCTGGATTTAATATTGAAATAAAAAAAGAAAACTATAAAGTTATTAAAGAGCACGACGTAGTTATTATTTTATGAGAAGGTTAACATCTGGTGATTTAAAAGATCTAGGTTTACTTAAACATTATAGAATAATAAGAAAGTGGGCTTGTAAGATTAATAAGTTAACAGATGCAGATCTAGAGCTACTAATTTACTTAGATGCTATAGATATGTTTACTAAAGATGATTTTAAAAAAGGTACGTACTCATTTAGCTGGGATAACAGGCGCTGGAACAGATTATTGAAACAAGGGTGGATTATAGTGTGGAGGAAACGAAACCGCACCACTCAAAAATATCATATATATAAAGTATCCTACAAGTGCAAACAGCTAATTAGTAGAATGTATCGTATTATGTTAGGTGAGGAAAACATGCCTACAACAAAATTAGAAAAAAGTAATAGATATAGTTACAAAGTAATAACAAAAGCAATAGATTATGCCAATAAAGACAAATAAATCACCGTTAACACTAGATCCAGCTACTATAATAAGCTTAGGAATTAAAGCTGGCACGGGAGGAGCTAAGGCTACGAAAGAATACACCGATAAAGTTAGACAAGATTTAGGAATAGAAAAAACAAAAGGTTTATTTGGTGGTATATTGAAATCACAAGAGTTTAAAGATTTATCTTTTAAAGAAAAATTAGGTATATACGGAAAAGGACTTGGATATAATGCTTTAGGTCGAATAGAAGGTATAACTGGAATGGATATAATACCCGAAGCAAAAGAACCTGAACAACCAAAATACACAACAAATATAAATCCTATGACAGGAGAAGAAGATAGTTTAAAAAATAGATATGGAAATCCAGCACCATTACCAATGGCTGGAAGTACAAAACCTTTAAAAATGTTAACTGGGGTAAACAGCCCTATAACTTACAAGATGTCAGCTGCTCAATATAAAAGCGGTTTGAAAATGTCTGAAATATCTGGAGCTGCACCACTGCAAAGTAATGCTTTTTACGCTTCATTAAACGCTGCTAAAGAAAAAGGTGCTAACACCTTTGACGTTGGTGGAAAAACTTTTAACGTTAAATAAATAATTATGCCAAGTTACGGAGAGTACCAAAAGCCTGCAGGAGTATTAAAATCTTGTGGATGTGACAGTATGTGCGGGTGCCATGCTAAAAAGAATATACCAGGTATCGAGAACAACATACCTTATAAAGGTAACGCTGTTCTTAACGCTAACAAATAATGGGAGCTGAAGATCTGAAGCTGTATTTGCTAAATGCATCTTCTTTTACTCTAGCTAGTATGAACTGGATAGAGCCAGCACTAGAAGTTATATTATTAATGCTAACCATTGGGTACACTGTGCATAAATGGTTAT
>Ga0208645_1004031_pt1 | contig 10602 bp, 10 predicted proteins | sample VirMetDEL_Sep_01_FD_184519 | JGI IMG/M metagenome (GOLD analysis project Ga0208645, IMG submission 184519) | Aqueous microbial communities from the Delaware River and Bay under freshwater to marine salinity gradient to study organic matter... | ecosystem: Environmental > Aquatic > Marine >...
AGCCATAATAAATTGTTACACTCGCAGCACTAACAGGAAGGGTTACAGATACTTTACCAGCCATTCTAATACCAGCATCAGTAAATTCTTGATAACCTACGTCATTAACACTTGTCAAGTCAAATCGAATAATACTACCGACAGTTGTACCAAAAGGGTCAACAGAAGTTCCCACGATAGAAAACTGCCCAATGCCTGTTGCGTGTACCCCACGAATACGTGTATCGGTAAGTGTAGTGCCTGTTACTACATCTAGTGCTGGACCAGAGGAAGACACATAAGATACTCTAAGATTAGTAGCCATATTGTTTTTGCTCCTATAAAAAACTGTAATGCCTATATTATACTAAAAAAGGGCGCAGGATACAACTCCCACGCCCTTCTATTTTTAGTCTAGGAGACTAACGCTTATGCGCCAGCGTTACCGAAGTAACCTCTCCAGTCCGACCAGCCAAAGCTGTAACGCTCACGAGCTTTGAAACGCAGATTACCCGTGTCAAAGTCTGGCTCCATTTTCGTTTGGAGTGGTGAACGTACAAACATTTTAGCACCATTCGGTACATCAGTCTTGATGAAGAAGGCATTCGTATCCGTGAAACGGCGGTTTACGAAGTAACCTTTCGGCAACAGACCTTGGTTGCGAATGGAGTTAATGTCGTTAACATTGGTTACACCTGAATCAGAAACGATTGTCGTTGACAACGTGCTGTTCAAGATTTGGTCAGCAGTGAATACCAAGTCTGATGGGATATGCAAGCTGACGGCTTGTGCGCCAACCAGAATACCACGGTCGTCTTTGATTTTCGAAATGCTGATAAGTGCAGTCTCAAGCGAAGCTTCAGACAGGTCAGCAGCAGAAAGCAGGTTGCTCTGGCTGCCAGCACCGATAGTTGGGTGCGTAGCAGAGAACAATGCAACACCGTCACCGCCTACATACGAAGCACTAAAGCCGTTGTTGAAAACGTCAGCAGCTTTAACCTGTTTCGTGTTTGCCATTGCACGAGCCAATGCTTTGGCACGTAGTTTAGCAAACGTGTCATACAGGTTGTCTTCCATAGCTTCTTCAGTAATTGCGAAGCCAAGGGCAACAGTTTCGTGTGTGTAACGTGCAGTGTAGCTTTCTTGTGCATCGTCATAAGTTACGGCTGCGCCTTCACCTTTAACAGGTGCAGAACCGAAGCCAGTGAAAAGAACTTCTTCTTCGAACGCACGGTCAGAATTTTCCGTGTCAAACAAAGGAGCGTGTTCGTTGTCAACTTCCCCATACTCAAGGCCAAATACGGCGTTAAGACCAGGGAGAAGCTCTTTAGAAATACTTGCTCTATTAATAGCCATTGTTATTTATCTCCCTTAGTTACCACCCGTTGCAGTCGCAGGGGCTGTTACGTATACTTGACGGAAGTTATCTGCATGAAGATTCAGCATAACTTCGATTTTCGTGTAAGCATCACCTAGTACGTTACCAGGCTCGTCAACAACACGAACTACTTTCAGGTCGAGTGCGCCAGCACCTACAGTGCTTGCATCGCCTGATGCGCCAGAACGACCAGTAAAGGTCGAACCAGAAGTAAGTGCGCCAAGAGAAATGTTATTACCAACTACACCAGCAGTAACTGAAGCGTCAGCTTGAATTACGTATACTTGTGCAGGATTATCACATACATAGCCTACAGCATTGGTAGCTGAAGTGCCACCAGGCCAGTATGCTTTAAATTTTTGCTCCCCGTTTTCGACATAGCGGCAGCCTTGGAAAACACCAATGGTAGACTCACCTGCAGAGGTAAGAGCTACGATTGAACCAGCAGACACACGGACTGGCTGTCCAGTGTAAATGCTAGCGGCAGTTCCAGAAGCAATCGGATACTCATTATTACCGTTGCTGTTTGGCGCACCACCACGAATACGGGAAGGAGTTAGACCATTAGGTGCAAAAGTTGCAGTCATTTTTTATTCTCCTTCAGAATGTTATGTAACCAAGGCTGTCGATTATCTTAATCAAAAGAGGGTGTTCGACCCTTAGTTACGTTGGTTTTGCTTTGGTTACGAATTGGCATTCTACGGTCACTGGCATTTTCTAGCTGTGAGTTTACAGCATCTACCATTTCTGCAGAAGCATTTTCGTAGTATCTTTGCCGTGATTCGGCACGACGAGCATCAATTTTTGCTAATGCTAAATCGCCACGGCATACAGTACCTTTATATCTACCATCTTCTTTTACGGCTGATGTGTGCATAATTTCAGGTACTTCTTCAAGTGAAACAAATTCCCATCCTTCACCTAAACGCTTACCAACATTTGTGTAATCGTCTTTGCCTTTTAGGGATATGCGTATCCAACGTAGCTTCATTCCTTGGTCAGCAAATCTATTTTCAATTGACTGTGGAATTTCTAAAAGGTTAGGTTCACGGTATTCAAAGTCTTCTGTTGCTCTTGTTTCCAGTTCACGAGTCTGTGTTGTACGTGTATCATTACGTGCCATTGTGTGTTTTTTCCTTTCGCTTATCGAATAGTTGTGTATGCGCCTTCTTCAGCTGATTCAATCTTCAGCTTTTCTGCCGCATACTGTTCAAGTGATATTCCCCACTTCTGTGCCAGTCTTACATCTTCTTGTGTAAGCTTGACCTTTTTACCTGAAGAGGCTTTAGGAGATAGCGAAGCTCCTGCTACCACTTGAGAGGGCGATGACGTTGCCTTCGGACGGGGGGTTTCGGCTTCCTGTTGTACAGTACCACCAAATCTATTTGGAAATAAGTCTGCCATACGGCGGTCTATTTCTTCGTAATACTCATCTTCTTCTGGGCTATAGCCTTCTTCTTGTAATTGATTATCAACTTCAAGAGCAGCTGCAGTTAGAATCTTATCGGCATTAAACCATTCATTTTCTCTTGCCCATTCCATAGCTTTTCTATTTGCTTTGGAACTATATTGTTCTTGTTGCTGTTTACTTTGTGCTTCTTGTTCTTGCACATTTACAGCATACTTTTCTAAATCTTTTTTGAACTGCTCAATTCGGTAGCTATCTTGTTGAGCATTTGATAGAATCTCTTGGGCTTGTACAATTGCTTCTGTGTCACCAGACTCTAAAGCCCTTTTATATGTTTGTTTAGCTAATTCAATACGTTCCTGAACTTGTCTTTCATTTGATTCAGTATTTGTATTAAGAAGTTTTTTATATTCTTCTTCTCTTTCTTGAAGGCGCAGCTGCACCTTTTTATTTTCTTCAATTAGCTTTTCAATTTCAGCTTCACGTTCTTTCTTTTGTTGAACTAGCTGTCTAATTCTTTTTTGTGCGCCTGAAGTTTCTACACCTTCCAGAGCCGCTTGCTCTTCGCTTTCCGCAGTTTCTTCTTTCGCCTCGACCTTTTTAGCAGGTTCTCTATTTTCTTCTTGATTATCTGTATCCAGTTCAAGTTGAAGTTGCTCATTGTCCTCCTCTTGGCCCTCAATTTCAAATTCAACTTTTTCTTTTTGTTCACCCTTACTAGGTGTTATGGTTGCCCATTCATCACTCATTCATTTTCTCCTGTTTTACGTCCATAGCGATACAGACGAGTTACGCCAATAATAGTATATTATATAGTATTATTATTATTTATACAAATCTAATTAGAAAGATTGTACGTTGGGTCTAGGTCTTTTGAATCTGACACTACCATTTTAACGTCATCATCAAATATAAGCAAGAGTTGTACGCCTCTATAGAAAAACTTATTGCCAGTATGCTTTCCATAGCAAACATAGTCACCCTCCTTACACCACGGTCTGCCTTTGAACTTGTCATCGGCATAGGCAAGAGTGCCTACTTTAAGAACACGACCAACTGTTGTAAGGTAAGCCATGTCCGATTTAATTGAGTCAGGAAGAATAATCCCTCCCTTAGTAGCAGACTTAACGGATACTGGACGTACAAGAATATGGTAACCTGGAACTTCGGGTAACGGGTTAGGGTCTGGTACTTCAGCATCGGTAATCCACTCGTCATTTTTCAACGCATTAGTATATGATTGCATTTATTACTCCTCTTCGATATATTTTTTCAAATAATCTTTGATTAAGTTAATAGAAGTTTCTATTCCTGCAATCCTACCTACCTGCTCACGATAACTAGCATAATCCGAACTTGCTCCATATGCAAGGGAATTTTTTATATTTTCTATTTCTTTTTGTAATTCTTTTTGTAATTCTTCGTATAACAATTATATCATCCTTTGATAGTTAGTTCCATATGGGTTTCTCTCTATACTACCTCCAGATTTAAACGTAAAATCTGCCATATTTCCCATTACTGGCTTTCGCGCTAATACTAATGGACCTACTTGAATTAATTCATCAGCATATAAAACAGGGTCACCAGTAGCTTTATCATAAAAATAACTGTGTCTTCCTGGATTTAATCCTACTTGTATCCATTCAGAATCAGGATTGTTAAGTTCCCTTCCAGCTAATGCCATAGCTTTATCTGTAGATAAATTAACAAAGTCGCCTTCCATTGCAGCATAAGGTGTTTTAGCTCCTCCTTGTGCAATCTTTAATCCTTTTGTTTGTTTACCTACTTCTTCTGGCAAATGAAATTTAACATTTTTTAATGCGGCTGTTTGACCATATCCAAATACTTTCCCTGCATTAGGCTCGTGAAAAGTAACAACCCATGTATCGTAGTCATTGTAAGCTGGTATATCTAAACGTGTAGAAACTCTTTGCCCAACCAAATCTTCTGGGTTTATTGTTTTTCCTACTACTCCTTTTTCTATTGCTTTGTTTCCAGCTATAATTGCTTCAATTCTTTTAAATGAAGGAACTTCTGGAAGTTCTGTAATAGGTATAATTGGATTGTATTCTTTAGATAGTTTATTAAATTCTTCTTTTGTAATATTACCTTCGTCTAAATCTTTGGCAGCTTGTTTTAATATATCAGGTTGTTCTTTTCTTTGACTAGGTACTTTATAAGCTTTTCTAAGTTCGTCAAGGTCAAGACCTTCTTCATCAATTTGTCTTCCTAATGTTCCTGTTTTAGAAATAGGTGCTTGTTTAGCAACAGCACCTGCAGGTAAATTTTCAAGTTCTCTAAGAGCCGAAGGTTTTGTAGATGCTTCTTCAGCTAACTCACTAATTCCTTTTTTAGAGATAGCAGACTTAGCAGCATCTTTAGATAATGTTTTAGCTACGGTAGTTCCTATCTTACCTAAAATACCAGACATTAATTAAACCCCAGGATTATCTTCTTTCATAAGCTGCATTAAAAGATTAGCTGTAGCTTTAGACTCATCAAGGTCATTAGCTTCTTGTGACTTAATAAGACTACCAAGCAGTTTCATTGCTTCAATGGCTCGTTTATTACTGCGGTCTTCATCTTTCTGAATAGCCCTCATTTGTTCTGATGTACCTTTTTGTTGCGCATCAATAGCTATTTTCATTTCTTTAAGGTCTTGGTCACGCATCTTAACTGCGGCATTGACCTGTTCTTTAGCAGCCAGAGTTTGATTCTTCTGTTGTTCAAGCTGAAGTTTCTGTGCTTCTAGCTGAAGCATTTGTTGTTCTGGCGTAACTGGACCGCCCTGTGCAACTTGTTGTGCAGCTTGAAGCAGCTGCTGTGCAGCCTGTAGTTGTAGTGCTGATTCTGGGTCAGGCATTTGAGCAAGCTGCTCTGCAATTTGAGGATTGTCAATAGCCATCCTCATCATGCCTTCCATTTGTTCTTGATAACCAAGGATACTATGTTCAGCAATATTGGCTTGCAATGCTGCAGCAATTTGAGGCAAAGCAGGATTCTGTTGGTTCAATGGGTTTTGAATAAACGCCATCTTAACATTGATATGTGCATTATGGTCTTGACCTTTGAAAGCTTTAATAGGCTTGCCTTGAGATACAGTCATAATGTCTGATAGTGGGTCTTGTGGTACAGCCTCTTCTTTACGTGGCATAAGTTTTTCTACATCTGGAACATTGGCTGATTCAAGAAGCATACGGTTAATTGCTTCCATATCAAACATACCTGGAGGAGACTGCGAAGCAATCTGCTGTACCATTTGAATCAACATCATACGCTGTGCATTAGAAGGAATATTCGGGTCAGACACAGGAATAACATCTACACGTCCATCAAAGTCTGACTTTAATACTTTCTCGCAGCATCCTGGAAGGTCGTAAGGATACTCGTCTGGTAGATATTCGTAGTCTACACGTGCCAGAATTTTAAACTCGTCACGTTGTGCTTTGTGTAGCCGCTTGTGAATAGCAGAGAAGAACTTGCTTGAAGCTTCTAGCAATGCCATCGTTGTACCGACAGGACCATAGCCCCCACTATCTGCAATGACTTGCTCTGTACTGTCGGCAAACTTCTGACCAACACCAGTGACATAGGTCAACATGTTGAATAGAGTTTGTGATGGTTCTTTAAATGGTAGTGGCACAATGGCCTTCGATAGGTCTACCCCTGTCGATTCTACTTCTTTAAATTCCCCTGGTGCGATTGGGTCGTTGTCCCCGACAATTCTAACGCCTTTTGCCTTAAAGCCACCAGGAAGGTTAGCGAACTGACCTGCATCAAGTAGTGACCGCATTGCTGCAGTGGCGGACATTGTGAGGTTACCAAGGAAGTGGATAAGTCCAAGACCATAAAATCCAAAGCCAGGTACATAACGATAATGCGTGAAGTGAAGTTTCTTAGTATATTTTTCATCTCCCTCGTTCCAGTTTCTTCTAATAGACAGAACCTGTCCCGACCTTTCCTCAACCGTAACAATGTACGGACAAGCAACGCCCTCTCCACGAGCCATCTTGTCTTCAGGAATTTCTAAATAACAGTGCTGCTCAAGCAACACATACTGTGGGTCATTGTCACCTGCTGGTGATAAACCCAATACAGTATCCATCTTCTCTGCCATACCTGACAGATTAGGAACACCTGCATCTGGTAATTCTACATCGGCATACATACCTGCGTCAATCTGACGGAACAATTCGTTAGGGCTACGATAGATTACGTGTGTATATCTATCTGCCCGTAGCAGGTCGGTAGCATAGTAGGACACATAAAACTGGTCGATAGGAACAAACTCACTGACTGGGCGACCAAGACTTGCGTCATAATAAATCTTTTTAATAGATGAACCGATAAGCGGTAGATGGAACAGCATACGTTCAAACTCATCGAAGTATTCAGGCATTTGTTCTGTAACCTGATAATTCATAAATGTTCTGACGCGCTCTGCCTGTGCAATTTTCTCTGCCGTTTGCTCTCCAAGTACTTGTGTTTTAATTGGACCTTTGGCAGGAAATAATTCTTGTGAAGCTTTAGACTGAAACTTAACAGCCGACTCAATCAGTAGTGGATGAACAGCTGTGGCTGCTCCTTCAAATGGTTCGCTTGTGTCTTCAAGCTTCAGACCTAATAGGTCAAAGCCTCTTTCAAACATGCTTTCCCATTCACCACGAGAATCTTTGTCTGCTTCAAACTTATCAATAACTGTATGACCAATATCTTTTAAGTCGTCTTCATCAAGCAGGTCAACTAGGTTTTCATAAAAACCTGTATCAACACCAACCTCAATTTCAATGGATTCTTCTACTGGTTCAAAGTCTACAATAACTTCACCAGTTTCAGGGTCTACTTCAATCGAAGCACCGCCTTCCATTTCTCTTTCCATTGATAGTTGAATTACATTATCGCCTTCGATGCGGTCATAAGGATTACGTTCTGTAGCCATATTAGTCCCTTGTTAAAATACTGTAGCCTATATTATACACCTAAGTGCGCCAATATCCAACCCTCTTTTGTCTTCTTGGGTTATAATCATCTTCCCAGTTAGGGTCGTCTGGGTGTGTAATATTCCAGCTGTCCTTCATATATTGAATAGCCATAGTCATAGCATCCACTTGGTCATCATGTGCGCCATTGGGAAAGGCCAATGCTTCGTCATACAAATCACCAGCCCACTCCTTTCCACGTGGTATAAACAATCTACCTGCTTCCATAATTGGAGTAGAAGCATATACCCTGCTTACCTTGTCTCTGTCAGGCAGATACTCTAACACAGGCAGACCTGCTCTACGCATGTCCTGTATCAATGACTGCCCTGAAGCTTTTTTCTCCACGATACACACATCTGGTCTGTGTTTCTGGAAAAGATGCTGCGCTACTCTACGAAGTTCTGGATATTCAAACCTGTCCTTGACATTCCCCAGTAGTATCAGACATGGCACGGCTGACTCAACACCATACTCATTACGTTCCATCTGGTAGAATATACCCCATGTCTGTATAACACTATAGTCAGCAGTCTTACTGGTGGAGAATGCTGTGTCATAGGTTTGTATTAACATTTCACAACTAGGTGGGTCTTCATACTCCCACCATTGGAACCATTTCTTTTTAATAATGCCGCCTTCTTCTGGCGATGGGTTTTGCATATACAGTGCATCCCAGTAGCGGCTACCATTGCTTGAGCGTATCTCTTGCTCATCAACTCTAAGAACACTGTCAGGCTTCCACTCTGGAAAGTAGCTAGTACCTTCTGGTAAACCTAACAGATTGGCAGCTGTCTCATCTAGCCAAGCAGGAATACTAATTACTTCCCACTTGTTCTCTGTCAGTTCATTCTCCTGCTTCAGCAGCCAGCCACACAGGTCATCGAAGTGATAGCGAGTATTAATAATGATAATAGCCCCATTAGGCATAAGACGAGTACGTAGACCAGAAGGCCACCATTCTTTAATATAACGTCTACCAGCTTCACTGAAACTATCCTCCTCTGACATTACATCATCCAGCAAGGCTAGGTGCGCACCACGACCTGCAATCTGTGACCTTACACCTGCAGCATAGTATGAGCCATTGTGGTTCGTCTTCCACTTACCTGCAGCCTTAACGTCACTGCGTAGCTGAACACCCTTGAACACACGCTGAAAGTCTTCTGTGTTTACCAAGTCCCTTACACTACGACCAAAGTCACTAGCCAGCTGGTCACTGTGTGACACAGACATAATTTCATGGTTAGGGTTACGCCCTATATACCACGCAGGAAAGAGCTTACTGGTTACCAGACTCTTAGAGCTACGTGGTGGTAGAAACACCATAAGCCTTTTAATCTCACCATCGGCTACCTTCTGCAGCCTGTCACACAATAACTCTATGTGTCTACCCATGTGAAAGTCAGACACAAGAGTAGGAGCAAACTTCCTGACATATGTTAGAAAGTCTTCCTTACACTTAGCAGTAATATAATTACCCAGTGCCTCATCAAACCCTATATAATTTTTAAAGTCTTCTACTTGTTCTTGTATCATATTGTAACATTTCGTGATGTATCTGGGTATTGTATGTTTGGAAAATCCATGCTATACTAACTTTACTTTAAAGTTGGAAGAAGATATATAGAACCTCGATAGCCCCGCCCCAGTTAATTATTATTATTACTATTATTACTTCCTACCATTAATGTAATTATACTTTATAATAATATTATATACAACACAAAATACTATATACTACATACAACCTAGGCTGCCCCGCCGTTGATTGATAAATCAACAACGACAGTGGCCTGGGTTTTATTTTTTTTATACCCTGATATACCCTCTTATTTTTTTCTACTAATAGAACTACCTCTATTTCATTTTTATTTTGACCTACTAATTCCTGCACAAAAAATAGGCAATTACTTCCCAGAATTTTGGAATATGATAAAGTTCCTTAATTTGGTCGGTATGTGTCAGGCACTATTTATATATACATATACACGCAGTTTTTTTGGGGTACCCTCTCAAACACCTCTACTTGAGAATGATTCTCAATAGCAAAAGGATGCTTTTTAGAACGATTCTAATTTGCATTTGCGCTTGTCCCATTGTTTCACGTGAAACATTGTAGTGTTGCAAATATGTCACACAATAAAAATAATTTATGCCCCATGCTTTTTTCTATTGACTATGACCCCAACCTATGCCCCTATGTACTTAGGCGATGTTGCCTAGTTTTTTGAAAGGAAATTGACCATGACTATCGAATTGACCAACCCTACCCGCGCTGTTGCCATTGTAGATATAAGCGACCAACACCGCGAGTATTGCCGCGAGCAAGGCATACGCTTCGAGTTTGATTATGGGGCTATGCTCGATTCTTTATATCCCGCGCTTAAAGAGGAATATCCCCAAGAACGCGCTAAAATTTTAGGCTATGTTTATAAATTGCTGAATAAATACGCATAAATGAGAGAGAACCCGCCATTAGTGCGGGTTTTCTTTTGCCTAAAATTAGAACAAAAAGAGAACAAAACGTAAACAAAACAAGAACATAACGTGAACAAACAGTGAACATCGGGCTGCCTAAAAAGTAGGCATATGCTCATTATTTAGGCATTCAAAATATGATTAAAAAATAGGCAAAATATGAGCCGCCAGAGTGTCAAAATTATGACACTTCATGCCTTCATCAGTCCGTCAAAATCTTGACAGTGTCAGAAAATTGACAGGGTAAATCCTGCTGGTTGTGTCAAATTATTGACATTGACAATGGGCATAAAATCATGCTAATCTAAAAGATTAAAAATAATTTACTGTCAAAAAATTGACATGTCAAAATACTGACGCGTCAAAAATTGACT
>Ga0208645_1004032_pt1 | contig 10601 bp, 14 predicted proteins | sample VirMetDEL_Sep_01_FD_184519 | JGI IMG/M metagenome (GOLD analysis project Ga0208645, IMG submission 184519) | Aqueous microbial communities from the Delaware River and Bay under freshwater to marine salinity gradient to study organic matter... | ecosystem: Environmental > Aquatic > Marine >...
AATACCACGATTTCTGTGGTTATCTGGTTTATTTATGTTAGGACTTGATGACTTGTTGTTCTTTGAGGAATTTGATTGTGTCAACAGAACCTCCCAATTTTTTACTGTCACATACTACCTGTGGGAAAGTAGAACCTTTCCCAAACTCGGCATAGAATTCTTCCTTGGTAAAATGCTCACCAAGATTATAGACCACATAGTTGCTGTTTGTCAACTCTAATACCTGTTTGACTTTGTAACAATATGGGCAGTCGTCTTTTGAATATACAGCAAAATTCATATCAGTTTTATTTTTTATTATATAGTTTAATATTAAAATTGATTAAAGTCAATAGTAATTTAATATGCTACACACCTAAAAGCACGGACACAGGCCAAAGAGGTTGATGGCCAAAACTGAAGGCTGCCGGTCGGGGGATAGAAGGTGAGATTGAAGGGAGGGGTGCCAGAACTGGACCAGTATCTGTCGTTCGAGTACTCATCCCAATAAGTTAAGCAAGTAGATCCTGGATTTTGCCCTTGGTCACAAGTTGGTATAAACCAGTCTCCACAAGCAGCCTGTGCTTCAGCAGTCGTAATGGCATCCTCACGAGCAAACCAATTTCTTGAGACTTCTGTTGATCCTGGTGCTATAACCCATGCAGTACCACCATTACAACAGATTATATATCCTCCAGCTGCAGCACCCCCCAATTCCGCAAAAGCGAGTGGATTAAACGATAATGCTTGCCAACGTGTTGGTCCAAATACAATTGCCATGCTTTTTTTGCTAATTATTTATGAAATGACTTCACACATAACACTTTATTTCTTGATAATGTGAGTTTGTTTTTTCGTTGATTTGCCTTTTGATGAGTGCTCTTTGATCGTTTGTTTGATATACCTGCCTTGCAAGTTCAATAAATGTTGAAGAAAAGTCTTGTTGTTTCTCTAATTCACGAAGTTGGTCTTCTATAACCCAGAGTTTTGAATTAACTTCTTTGAGTTCTTGTATATCCTTTTCGTTATAAACTTTATTTTCTTTTGCTATATTTGTAAGATCGGTTAGTTCCTTATGAATGTAAGGATTATTAGAATATTGTGACTTTATTTGAAGAATAGTGATTTTATCAAGCAATTCACCGACTGATATTGGAGTTTTAATTATCATAAGAAATAAGGTCTAGTAGGCAATACACCTGAAGGCACGAACACGATTCTCCCATCCCGCCGGTGCGGTAACCCCTTCACCATTACTGAATTGCACGTAAATTCCGAAGGTATAATTTGGTGTACTACTCCAGTAGTTAGATGCAGAATATGAGTCCCAATAAATTCTACAAGTATACCCTGGATTCACCAATTGATTAACATTAGGTACAAACCATCCAGTATCATTAGTACAAGCAGTAGCAGTCGTAATGGCATCCTCACGAGCAAACCAAGTTCTTACTACTTCACTAGATGATGGTGCCACAATCCATGCTGTGCCACCATTACGGCAGATTAAGTAACCTCCGTCTCTTACTTCATCTCCCAAAGAAGCATATTGTACATCCTCGGATTCATATGCTTTATTTTGCCAAAGTGATGGACCAAATATTATTGCCATTGTTTTTTTCTAATTATTTATAAATCACTCCTTTGATTTGTTTAGATTCCATAGAAACCTTAGTTTCTTTTTTAACATCTCCTTCTATATTTTTAATAATTTCTCCATAGGCATTCTCAATTTCTTCTTGAGTAAATTCAATTCTTGGTTCATTTAATCTTGATGCCATATGAGAATGAAAACCAGAAATTCTCATACTATCTGGATAAAATTTTTCATTTCTCTCAATAATATGAAAATTATCATATGTGATATTAATAGGATGCGTTCCGGCAACAATAACAGATGCTTTCTTATTGAAACACTTCCTAATGTGTTGTCCGCAACTATCACACCCAATAAAATAATCCGCAGCATCAATAATCGCACACCATTCTCTTAAATTTGGATCTGGATCTGGTTTATAAGTTTTTATATTATAAAAATTTTTAGCACCCATAAAGATTAAATTATAGTCTTTAGAAAGATTATCAACAAAGTAATTAAACATTGTATCAGGAATAGACCTTAAACTATCATCAAAAATTCCAGATTCATGTGGAGTTGCCGTAGACCCATAAGGTTGTATTACAATTGTTTTTTTCTTTTTGTGCTTCTTTTTTGCTTCCTGAATAATCTCATATGCCTTTCGTTTTTCGGCAAGTGATAAATGAAGTTTCATGGGAGGCAAATCACTATGGTCTGTTGTATCATTGATACAAACATCAAATGCTTCTCTTAGTGAAATCTCATTTCGATAATAAGCAGGAAGACGATAAGGTTCTGGAGAAATTACCTTATCTGCCTTCCAATATAAATCAAAAGTTCCCTTGGCATCAGGATTAAAAGTTCTGTCTTGAAGTTCTGGAAATCCCCAGGTTATAAAGTCCCATCCAGCAATTGTAAGATACCACTCTTCACCTGGATGATTTTTATGATACTTAAGTAGTGCTGGAATGGCAGTAATGATCCTTCCAAATCCACCATCGAGTGCTATAATTGTAGTCATTAGTAATAAGAAATAGTATTGGATTTTATTTTTTGTTTTTCAATAACAAATTTATCTATTACTAGATAATCAATATCAAGATTTAAAAATGCTATTATAGCATCTTCTGGTGTCTCTACAATAGGTTCTCCATTATCGTTAAATGATGTGTTTAAAATTACCGGTATTCCAGATATTTTATTAAATTTTTTTAGTAAAGTTACAATTTCTGGATAGAGTTCTTGATTTGCAGTTTGGATTCTACATGTATAATCCACATGTGTGATTGCTGCTATTTGGTCTCGTTTATCTTCTTTAACTGTAAGAGAGTATAGCATATATGGAGAGCAAAAGTCTTCCTCAAAGTAATCGTTCAAATACTCTTCGAGAATAATTCCAGCAAAAGGTCTCCAGTTTTCTCTATGCTTTACTCTTAAATTCATAATGTCTTTATTTGATGCTGGTCCTGGGTGCATCAACAAAGAACGAGACCCTAATGCTCTCGGTCCAAACTCTGATCTACCTTGAAACCATCCAATGATTTTATTCTCATTAAGTTTTTGTGCTGTAAACTCACAAAGTTCCTCAAAATTATCATATCTTTTATACTTCAACTTAAATTTATTCAATTGCGTTTTTACCTCTTCATCCGAATATTTTTTCCCAAGAAGATCTATGTTTTTTGGTAAAGAAACTTTTTGTTTTGATTTAAATACTCCATAACATGCCGCACCAAAATGAAGACCGGAATCATTGGTGCAAGGGGGTATATGAATATTGAATCCAAGATTTTTTAATCGACTATTTACCAAAACATTTAAAAATGATCCACCAGCAAGACATATATTATCTTCAAGATAATTAAGTTCTTTAAGTTCTGAAAAATATTCTACCATCGCATCTTCAAAATTTTTCTGAACGATATAGGCTCTTTCATCAGCACTAAACAAAGAAAAATACTTATCTTTAAAAACTATATACGGGAAATCTCCATATGTCAAATCTATTGATTTTTCATATTCCTTTAAATTTTCAAGATTTTTAGATTTACCATAAGCAGAAAGACCCATAATTTTACCATTCCATGCCTCTCGACTATTTTCATCCAATTCATCAATACATTTTCCAATTTTTTTACAGTAAATTTTATGTGAATTGGTATGATAATAGGATCCAAAATTATTTGTTCTACTTATACCATTAAAAATTCTAAGAATATTTTTGTCCTTATTAAAATATCCTATTGTGTTTGTTTCATAAGATAAAATTTCCTCATAATTATTATCATATATCATAGATCCAGATCCATCAACAGTAATAATACTTCCCTCATTAAAATCAGAAGAAAATACTGTTGAGGCGGCGTGTGAAAGATGGTGAGATACTATGTAATATTTTGCATTTGGAAAAATCTTTTTTATTTTTTCTTCAATTACATTATCGCGCAATTTTCTGTAAAAAATTTCAATACACATTGAAGGAATATAAACTTCATCAACATCTTCATATGAAACATTACCTTCTCTTAGACAATACTCAATTGATTTTATTGGAAAATTTCCTTCATATTTCTTACGAGTTAATCTTTCTTCAGAAATAGAAGAAATATGTTTTCCATGAATAAAAAGAGTTGCTCCAGAATCATGTGTCCAGGTCAAATCTCCTTGATTATTATTTGATTTATTTGCTTCCCAATCAAATGCACCATAAATTCCCAATATAATCATGAATATTTTACCTCAATTTTTTTATTATTTTCTTTAAAAGAAATTTGATTTATAACTTTTTCCCATTCTATCACAGGACTGATGTGATTTGCATCACAATGAGTAGACCAACCTGGCATAGGAGAAATTAAATATTTTTTTTTCTTTTGAAGTTCCCAGAACTTATCATAATCTTTTGAGAAATGAAATCCATCTTCCTCTTTAATTGCATTAGAGGAAGAATACTTTTGATGTATCTCTAAATCTTCAAGAAGAGTTTTATACCTACAAGCAAAAGTATTTGTCGTTGCTGGCACTGCCCTCCAATGAGAACTTGGAGTGGTAAAGATTTCACATAAGTATCCTGATGCAATAAAGAAATCAAAGTCATAAAGAGTTACATAATGAGATCCTATAGTAAATCCTTCAAGCATTATATCACACCATCCAGGACGATGCAAATAATCATCCTCTAGAAAATATATAATTTGATTTTCATCAAAGTTTCTTGATTGAATAATATCTAATGTGGAAAGAAAACTATCAGTTTCACTTCCACATTTAATAATCTCTACATTCTTTTCCTGAGATAAAAAAGTTTTCTCAATACCACCATAAAACTCATCATAAATGATTGTATAATTTACAAGGTCTTGATTCAATGTATTCTTAAAGTTTTCAAAGACTTTAATCTTATTAAACCATTGTGGTCTTGTGCGATCAGGAAGTTCTTGTAGTTTTGAATAGTAACAATGCCTTAAAAAAACTTCAATTGGTTTTTTCATTTTATTATCTCAGATTAGGTCCCTTCACCCAACTTACTAATGCGTGACGAATTCCTTTTTTTACTGGTTTTACTTCATGCATAATATCAGACTCAAAAAATATAATAGTTCCCTTCGACCTTGGTGCTTTTATTTCTCTATCGTTTACATATAAAATTAAATCTCCACCTTCATATTCTTTTTCATCAGTCAGTTGAATTGAAAAAGACAACTTTCTAATATCAACAAAATTCTCTAATCTATCACTATCTCCACAATCATTATGCTTTGCATAAAAACCTTGCTGACTTTCAGTATACTCAGAAAATTGTAGATTTTCTACAAACTTTAAAATCATATCAAAGTTTTCTTGATTAACCTTATGTATTTGACTAATAATTTTTTTATATAACCAATTTGTATCTGAATTTAATTCAATCCATTTTACATTGGAAATTCTTGTTCTTATTACAAGACCATTATTTATGTTTTTAATGTGATAATCTAGAGTAAATGGTTTTTTTTCATCCTCTCGAATATCGAAACCAACTTTCGCATCTTGTGAGGATAAATTTTCAGTGTATTTTTTAATTTTTTCAATTTCATCATCAGATAAAAAATTAGGAATCCAATAAACTGGATGAATTTCTTTATTAATTCTTAATAAATTCATACTTACTCATCAATTTCATTTAAAAGTTTAGATGCTTCGGATTCCATTTCATCCCAATTCATATTTGAGATTCCTTCATACCCAACTTTTTCTAAGAGTTTAATGTATCCTCTTGGAACTACCTCAAGACAAAAATAATCTTTAACTTCTTCATATCTGGGATCATCAGTTTGAATTCTTAATTGCATCATGTCAAGAATTTTCTTTACATCTTCAAGAGTTTCTAGTTTATCAACACACAATTGATATCGTCTTGTTGGTTTATCAGTCATAAGTCACTCCAAATGATTTGAGTTTTGAGTATTTATTCCACCATTCTAGGTGGTTAATATGAGGGTCTTTCTGCCTTTCAAATTGCACATGTAAGGCAAGAGAAGGTATTGGATTTACTCGAAATACATAATGCTCCCATATATCACTAATTGTATTTCCTTCATGCACTAATTCTTCAATTGGGTCTATTCCATTCCAAGGAGTATATTCTGTTGAAAGTTTCTCAAAGACTCCCCAATGGTCTTGAAATACTTTTGGAGTTGTCATCATTGTAAAAGTCGTCCATATACCCTCCTTCCAGTGTCTTCTAGGAGTCCTGAATACTCTTCCAGGAAATACATACCCATACTCATAGTCCTCTGGGTTGTCAAAGGGAAACAAACACAATTCTTTTTCTAAATGATAGTAGTTCTTTAAGTATTGATAAGAAGACAACATCTCTTGAATCGATTCGGCACAATGCAAGTAATCGTCCTCTACAGAATATACTAGGTCGGCAGTAGAATTCTTACAGTATTCAAATTGCTTTAATCCACTATAATGAAATCCAGGAATTTCTAAATCTATAAGTTGATATGGATGTTTTGAGTGCTGTAAGATTTGATTGACTTTAGAAATACATTCTTCAGTGCAGTGGTCATTCAAAATAACAAAGGATACTTCATCTTCTTTTACAAGATTAGAAGAATTAATGAGTGATGTTAAACAACCTAATATTAAATCTTTTTTAGGTATGTCAATATATCTTGGTTTATTTCCATGAATGTTTTTACCATCATGAATTCTTAAAACAATTTCGAGTTTCACTCTTCAATCCATCTCCCTCTTGGCGCCCAATAACCTTCTATACCCATCATCTCAATATGTCTTACAATTCTTTTATCTAAATGTCTATAAAGAAGATGCTCAATGTCTGCTTGCTTCTCTGTCCTTGATGCATGTAAAATATCTTCTTTCATTTTACCATAAGTTTTAACTATTTTCAATACTAAATTAGAATCAAAACTCCAACAACGAGTCATGTATTGAAACATACTACATTTAACATCAAAATTATATAAATTTTGACTGTGATATGGTGGAAGTAATACAACTTTATTCTTTGCCTCAAGGTGTTTAGAATAATCAAACTTTGAATTTAATTTATATCTTCCACTAATCTTAAAAACTCTATCATAGGAATCCACAGAATGTGTTTTCAAATAATCCTCAAACATCATTATCTCTAACATTGACTTGATGATAATGTCAGGTTCAATATCACGATTATTACAAAGATATTCTTGAAGGTGATATTTTATTTCTTGATGAGTTGTATAATCAATGACCTCACAACCAAACAGGTCTTTATCTACACTCCTTTCTCCACAATCAATAATCACCATAGAAGAATCTGGAGCATAAGTCTCAATAGACTTTATAGTTTCTCTAGTTTGTTCTATGCGTTCTTCTATAGAATACTTTCCATAAGAAGTATGAATTGCTGAGGTTATAATGAAGTGTGAGTTCATTGATAAGATAAAATATTTTTTGAAGGAGAGATTGTCAAATTTCCAGATATAGAAATACGATACTCTTCACTCGTATAAAAAGGATAAACAATATGACTTAATGAAGATGGAAACATAATTATCGTTCCTTCATATGACTTATCTACTTCAATTTTAGATGATGCTATTTTCCCCAAAAAATTAGTAAAAACAAATTCAAATAAAGAGTTTTTTGGAGTATTTGAATTTATACAATTTGGATGTGATAATTCATCTTTTATATTGTACGGTATTTGAACCCAAATAACAAAAGATAAAGTCCCATTATGATCATGTAATGGATTATATTCATACCTCTTTTGAAAGTTTATCCATAAGTCTTGGATATGCCATTGTGGATAATTTTCATCCTCCGCAGAATGTTTATAAAATTCATTTGCGAGAGAAGTTAAATAAGGTCTTAAAATTTCCCGACTTTTATCAATTTGATATTCTTGTTCTAAATTTCCTGCCAATTGCCCATTATATTTTTTGCATTGATTTGAATTCTCAAGCATAAACTTTGCCTCTTGTTTAAGTTCTTCTAAAACTTTAGAAGAAACTTTTGATTTTACGTAACCAGGATCTTTAAAGTTGAAAATTTCTATTTCCATCATTTATACTCAATAAATTTCTTATCTATCTTTTCAATAATGTCTGGATCAGATTTATGTCCTTCTCTCCAGAATTCCATATTTAATCTTCCAACTTTTTTAACAATTTCTGGTGGGAGAATATTTCTTGGTGGTTTGTATTCCACTTTTTTTCTAACAGTATGAAGGTCTTTAAGATTACACGCCTTATCAAAATTTTCATTTGAGTATTCTACATTCTCAAAATCATGAGAATAATAAGGTTTTTCAAGAAACTCATACACTCCCCTCATTGTTTTTTCTGGTTCTTTACACAGATTCTCATATTCAATAAAGTGAATTATTTCTGGATTAAGACTGTAACCTTCTTGAAGATATATCCAAGGCATAGAGACAATCCCATTACTAGTATCCATCGCCGTCATACTATCACATCTTGCAAACACATTATTATGCTCTGTGAATGCTGTGTTGTGAAATGGATTTTTAGAATAAATCAATTCAAAAGAATTTAAAATAGAAACAATATCTCTTACAGGGCATAGAATTTTTGTATAAGGAAAAAGTGACTGAAGAAAACTTGTTCTTTTAGTCCATTCTCTTGATGTGTCAAAAATAATAGGTTTTTCTATGTGCCTATAATATCCATCAAAAATACCATACATTAAATTTTTTCTTTGGTCTTCTATGAGTGTAAGATTACTTTCTCCACCAGTGACTATATTAACAGCAGTTCCAGTGAGTGCTTGTATCGGAGAAGAAATATCGGCATAAAATTCTGGATTTTGTCCGAGTAATGCAGAAAGTAGCGTAGATCCAGATCTTGGAAGACCAGAGATGAAATAATATTGTTTCATATATCATCACTTTTCAGTTGTTGGATAATTAATACTACCCTTAGGAAGTGCAATCAAATTAAATGAGATTGAAATGCGTTCTTCATCATGATTATTAGTCTCTACGGAATGAGGAAGATAAGAAGGAAAAAGAAGAATATTACCTTCTACTGGTTCAACACGAATTCTTTCTCCGGTGAACTGGTTTTTGTTTGATGCCAAAGAACAACCATTCCACATTTTATTAATTGCTGGATTTTGAAGCACTAGTTTTCCACTTTCGTCAGGAGCTTGGAGATAAAAGACTCCAGAAAATACATCACCATGCACATGTTCACTATTCATACACTGACGACTATCATTGACATTTAACCATGCCTCAGTTAGTGCAATATCACAATCAATAAAATCAAGGTCTGCAGCTGCCTTGAATCCCATTTGACAAATATATTCAAAAAGTGGTCTTAATTCTTCTACTCCTTGGAGAGTACTTGGAGACTGATATCCAAAAATATTTGACCTTGGAGTTTCTTTAGTTGGATTTTTTTCTTTATATTCTTTAACTGCGGTGAGAAAGATTTCTTTGTGTTCTTCAAACTCTGAATATTCAGACTGCCAGATAGGGACAGAATAAATTGGCGTTAAGTTCATAGTACTTTTCAAGTAAGTTTCAACTATTATAATTTATATGAGATTAAAAATCAAGTTTTTGTATCTCCATAATAAATGACTTGTATATTTCTTGTTGTCTTAAAGTTTCTCCACATGTCTACCACAATACTGCAATCAGGAATATCACAATACAATTTGTCTTTTTTAAAATATGTTGTGGAAGAACTATGTGCTAATAAAATTACTGAAGGTTCTAATATTTGATTTTCTCCTACTAATGGATCAATGTATTTTGGAGTTACTCCAAATTCTTCACAATAATTTCCAATCAAAATACTATAACTTCCATCAACATAAGGAACATCTGGCTTATATGCCTTTCCATGAATTGCAATGGGCATTTTATTTTTTTTAGACAAATTTACTAGTTTAATAGCAACATTTTTTGCTTGCATTTCACGAGTATGCATAATCGAACCAAAAAAATCGTAACCGAGATTCAACTTTTCAGCAAGGTATCGAAGAGCAATATTATCTCTTGGGTGACAAGCACCACCATCTCCCATTCCAGCCTTCATATATTTGGAACTAATAATTCTATCTGTAGACTTACAAAGTGCCTCTGTCACAACATCTACATTGATATTACCTTGCTTTTCCGCAACATCTTGTATCATATTTACAAAGGAAAGTTTTGTACTAATTAAAGTATTATAAAAAACTTTAATACACTCACACTCATCCCAATTTGATACAATTATTGGGGGGTCATTTTCAACTACGGATTTATACAAAGAAATAAGAGTATTTACTTCCTCTGTTTCTTCACCCCTTTCACTTCCCAGAATAATTAAATCTGGATTAAGCATATCATACTTAACTGACCCCATCGCAATAAAATATGGGTTATAAACAAACCTAGGATTGGTGACATACTTTACTAGATGTTCTCTTACTGTTCCTGGAAGAACTGTAGATATCAATACTAGAATCTGATTAGAATTCATGTATTGATTTGCCTCTTTGATTACATCCTGAACAATAGAATAATCAAAGT
>Ga0208645_1004033_pt1 | contig 10598 bp, 7 predicted proteins | sample VirMetDEL_Sep_01_FD_184519 | JGI IMG/M metagenome (GOLD analysis project Ga0208645, IMG submission 184519) | Aqueous microbial communities from the Delaware River and Bay under freshwater to marine salinity gradient to study organic matter... | ecosystem: Environmental > Aquatic > Marine >...
GGTTGAAGTCCCGATTGTACTAATCATTGATCAGCTTGACGCGGTCAGTGAGGTGATGGATCAGAGTTCACAACGCATGCAGGTTTTACTTCGCCTTGCGTCTCGGCTGCAGGAGGCGGAGAGTCAAGAGGGCAATAAATTGCCCGTTCACGTCATCGTTTCTTCTCGACCTTTTGAGGCGAAGTTCGACGCTCGATTTAGGTTGCTTGATGCTGATGAGTTACTGCTTTCCCTACCTCCGTTCGAGCGGATATCCACGCTACTCGGTGAGCTCGGTATCGACGCCACGATGGTGCCGGATAGCCTCAAAGAGACGCTGCGTACACCTTTTGCTCTCGGGTTATACGTCGATCTTGCCAAGACTGGTTTGAGTCCTGCTGATTTGACAGCAGCAAACTTGCTTGATCGATGGCTCGACAAAAAGCTACCCGCAGGTGCAGGACGAGCTTCGTGTATGGCGTTCTTGCGCCAGCTTGCTGTTGACATGACGCGGAATGAGAGTTTATGGCGGCCGGCGGCTCACTATGAACCGGACAACAGCGACATGCTGCGTTGGGCTGAGTCGATTGGCATCGTCATCCGCGAAGAAACATGCATCGGGTTCAGTCATCAGTCATGGCTCGATGATTTCCAGGCGAAGACGCTCCGAACCGCACAAGGGTTGGCTGATTATGCCTGGAGTCGCCAGGAAGGATTATTTGCGCGAGGAACAATATTACGCGGCCTTGAGCACATGCGAAGTGTTGATATTGCCTCCTATGAGGAGGCTATTCGCTTGTTGCTACCAAACCCCAAGACACGCAGACATTTGCGCCATCTTGTGGCCGATTTTTTGGCAAGTGCTAATGAACCAAGTGCAAGTGATATTGCTTGGGTCGATTGGATGGCGCGTAACGATTATGCACTTGCGAATCGAGCATTCAGGCAGGTAGCGATAAGATGGCAATGCTGGAGATCAGGGGTGCTGCCGCTCCTTCCTTTCCTTCTACAGGACGAAAAGCATCGCTGGAATGCGACCATGCTGCTCATCCGAGAAGTTGCTGAAGACTCGAGTCACGTAATGGATCTGGTCGACCGATATTGGTCGGATGCTTCACATGACGGAGACGTGTTTAGCCTCTTTGAGCGTTCAGGTATTGCGACCGACCGCGCAATCGCCCATGTGCGTACGATCTTTAATCGAACGGTGTTGGCAGATTGGGCGGTATCTCATTACGCCAGTACTTTGCATGAGAATGGCAATACCCGCGTTGCTTTGGAACTCATCTCATTTTGGGCTGAGTTGCAGCCCGTGGATCGGCACAATGGCATCAGAGTTTATGGCGTTGAAAAGATTGCGGCAGTCGAGCCTCTCTATTGTGCCGAACGGCTCCTGCCTTGGTTTGTCGGAGTGGTATCGCGAGAGTCCGGTGATGGGAGGTCTGGGCATCGTTATCCGCAGTCGATATCTGTTCCATACGATTGGAAATATGACGATGAGAAAGGGCACTTGACGCGGCTTCTGCGGAGTGTGCTTGAAGAGTTAGCGGTTTCTAACCCGTTAGGCGTACGCGCCTTGCTTGCGACTGTTGTTGCTGTCGAAATTGACGAAATTCAATCGCTAGTGGCTGATACTCTGGCGGCGAACGCGGCTGTATTTGCTGATGATTCGCTCGAGTTTCTCTTGACCGATCAGCGGCGCCTTCATTTAGGTAGCGACACGTTCGACGATGAAAGAGGTGTTGTTCAGATGATTTGTGGCTGGTCCTCAAGCAATCTGATCGCCCTGATCATTCCTCACCTATCTCTCGCTGATATTGAGCGGATGCGCGATTACATCGAGGCTTGGGAGCCTTGGAGGGAAGAAGTACAGGAAGAACGAGATCCTGCCCAGAGAAGGAAATTGCTCCGTTGGTCTGATGAGCGAAGGTTGCGTTTACTTGCCGAGCTACCAGCACAAGTGCTGACGCCCCGTCGTCGTAGGCAAGTTGAGGAGTGGCAGGTCGAACAGCCTACGCTACAAGCAAAGCGTGGCGGTCGGAGGATGGCGCAGTTTGTTGGATCACCCATGAGCCACGATCAGATGGCGAAAGCTAGTGACGATGCAATTATCAAAATGCTCGATGCAGTCAATGACCATACTGACCGTCATGAACACCCGAAACATTGGCTAAAGGGTGGTGTGACTGAGTTATCTCGGGCTTTTTCCGCATTTTCGAAGTCATTTCCAGATCGTGCCCTTCGTATCATTCCGCTGTTGCACCCGGATCTGCACGAGCAGGTTGCGGGAGCAGCAATTAGAGAGTTATCAGCGGTTGAGGAGGTTGATGCTCAGGTACTTAAAACGTTGATCTGGGATGCTCAGTCTCGTGGCTTTTCGTCGACTAGCTTTCGTCACGATGTTGGCCACGCCATGGAGGGTCTCGCTAAACGCCTGAAAGGTCTTGAGGTTCGTGACATCGAGTTGCTCAGGGGGTGGCTGCAGCGCGCCCCCGATGTGTTGGCAGTAGAAGCAGAGCGTCATGCCGCGTTAAACAAATCCAATCGTGAACGGAATGAGAAGCCAGACCAGCGTCCGGAGGCCATGCTATTTGGCCGGGGCGGGGGAATGCATTTTCTCCCTCATCGCAATTTCACGCTGCTGTCAGCGATCGCAGCGGGATATCTCCATCGTGACGGCGTGGATTGTGATGGTTGGCTCGCGGAGTTGGAACTGCACGTTACTCATCCAGAGGATCCCGAGGTTTGGAGTGCGATCCTAATGTTTAGGTCGCATGAGCTTTGGTGGGCGGACGCGGCAAGAGTGGGCGCACTGATTGAGGCGATCTGGCGGAGGTTTCCAGCAGCGTTTGAAGATGCAGCTGTAGTCCAGTCGTTGTGGCGCCTGCGTGTTCGCATGCATACGCGCCTACAGCAGGAGATTGTCAGCTTTTGGCTTCATCATGACGATCACAAGCTCAGGCAGGTCGGTGGTGAGTTTTCTGCTGCCAGTGTGATCGTAGATGGTGCTGCTTCGGGTGAGGTGTGCGGAATAGTCGAAGAGGTGATGGCAGGGAATGACATTTTTGCTAGGTGTGGCGTGTTATTTGCTGCTGCTACGGGATGGAGCGAGCCTGATCTTGATATTCGAAGTCGCTCGCACGCCTACCTCATTACTGTTGCCAATACAGTCAATGGATTTGAGGCCCATGCTCTATCTACAGCTATTGATCGTGGCGAGAGATTACCTCCCGATGATATGACGCGAGCCCTGTTGGCTTCTGTTGCAGTAAATATGGATCTACTCAAAGAGTCGATGGGGCGGCTGTTTGTTCGCTCGCTTCAGCACCTGCTGCTTTATCCAGACTTTGAAATGCTGGTGCTTGAAATAACAGAGTCCGCAGCTGAGCTTGCACGTACATCGCCAGAAAGAACCGTTGGAGGAATGTACGATGGCGAGTTTATAGGGCTTGTGATTGCACTTCAGCGTTCAACGATAGAGATAAAAACCCGAGCGATGACAATCTATGAGTGTCTGCTTGACGCTGAGGTTCATGGTGCAGAAGATGCTGCTGCCTTAGCTTTGCGTCGTTGAAGGCTCAAAGTAGTTTCTGCTTGGGCATTCTGTCCGCTATCAATATCGTCAGTCCTGTTGCCTTGATGAGATGGCGCAGCAATTGATTGATCTGATTCATTCTGGATAGCTGTTACGCTTGGAATGCCTGCACGTTTTCAGTGTTGCAGCACAGACAGCGTGACGGTGAGGGCGAACAGGCTCAGGCTCAGGACGCTGATCACCAGCAGGCGTCTGTCCTTGCGAATCTGGCTGGTGAGTATCGCTTTGCGCTGGCGCCAGTCGCAGGCGATGGTGATCCATCGTTTCTCCAGCAGTTGGCGCCAATCATCCTCGTTCAGCCAGCAGGCGACATGATGTGCCGGCAGGTCCAGCGCGGGGAACAACTCCTCGCAGGTCAACGGCCCCAGGGATATTTGAAAGCGCTGCCCATGACGCTCGCAATCCAGCTCAAGCTGGACTTGCGGTCGGCTATCCATGGCGTGAGTGTCTTCTGGGTCGGGTGTGAAGACTTCGTAGGACGTGATTTGCGCGGTGCCTGGACGTAGCAACGATCTGCGGATTTTTTCCCAGAGCAGCCGCGCGAGTTTGTAAAAGGCCCAGGCGGAGAAGGCGAGCAGTGACAAGCTGATCAGCCATAGCAGGCCTCCGAGCAGGATGAAGACCACGATCATGCTCAGAGCCCTATCAGCAGGGTCGGCGCGGCTTCCCAGATCATGTAGCCCATGATCATCAGCATGATCGCGGCGAAGGGCGATGCGGCGCTTGGGGCTTCGGGGGTGGCGTCTGCCGGAGTTGCCTTGGGAACGTAGAGCAGAAAGGTTCCTGCCTGCTTGTTGAGCTCTACATGTTCTTCGTTGAGTACGAGATGTTCCACTTCGTAGGTGTGCTGTTCGTACTCGTAGCGCAGGCGATAGACGTACTTGAGGCTGACCATTGTGGTTTTGCCTGCACTGATGCGGGCTTTGACAAGCTTCTGATCGATGATCGCCGCTTTAACGATGTCATGCGGGCGGCTTAGCCGGTAGCAGTCGGACCAGATCATTTCGCCGAATGCGGCCATGAGCCCGATCCACATCAGCAGGAGCAGGGGCGTGATCGCTGCGATCATGATCCCCAAGGGGGCGTCGAATAAAAGGCTGTCCATGTCCGGGTGAGCGCGTCCTGTTGATTGCCTGGGGATTCTATCGTGGTGAGCACCGCCTTTTCTCGGCGTTATCTCGCAGTGGCGGCCGCGGCAATTTGTCTTTCCAGGGCACTCGTCGAGCTATGCATGAAAATGAGAAGATACCGCAATTGAGTATGCCTGCAGATTGCCGAGGATGAAGATGTCGTTTACCCGCAGACAAGTGCTCGCCGGTCTGGCCGGTCTCGGAGTTGTCGGTCTGGGCGCCGGTGGCGTGCGTTACTGGCTGGGTCGCCCGGAGAATGTGGCGACCCATGATTACGAGCTGATCGCCGCGCCGGTGGATGTGGAGCTGGTGCCGGGGCATATGACGCCGGCCTGGGGTTATGGCGGGCAGGCGCCTGGTGTCGAGCTGCGCTGCCGTCAGGGCGAGCGGTTGCGGGTGCGCTTCATCAACAAGCTGGAGCAGCAGAGCACCATCCATTGGCATGGCATCAGGCTGCCGCTGGAAATGGACGGCGTGCCCTATGTGTCCCAGGCGCCTGTGTTGCCGGGCGAGTATTTCGACTACGACTTCATTTGCCACGACGCCGGCACCTTCTGGTATCACCCGCATACCACCAGCGCCGAGCAGCTGGGGCGCGGTCTGGTCGGACCGCTGATCGTCGAGGAACGCGAGCCGACAGGGTTCCTTCATGAACGTACGTTGAGCCTGAAGACCTGGCATATCGATGAGCAGGGCGCCTTCACGCCGTTCATGGTGCCACGCCAGGCGGCGCGCGAAGGTACCCGCGGGCGCCTGACCACCATCAATGGCGAACCCAACCCGACTATCGAGCTGCCGGAAGGACAGGTGGTACGCCTGCGCTTGGTCAACCTCGACAACACCGTCACCTATCGTCTCAATCTGCCGGGCGGCGAGGCGCGTATCTATGCGCTGGACGGTAATCCGGTGCAGCCGCGGCCACTGGGCAAGGAATACTGGCTTGGCCCGGGCATGCGTATCGATCTAGCGCTCAAGGTACCGGCTGCCGGTGAGGAGCTGTCGTTGCGCAATGGGCCGTTGCGCCTGGCGACGCTCAAAGGTGCCGTCAGTACGCAGGTGGCCGGTGACTGGCCGCCGGCGCTTCCAGCCAACCCCATTGCCGAGCCGGACCTGTCACGCGCCGAGACGCTGCGCTTCAACTTCGAATGGGCAGCGGCGCTGGCTTCGCCGGCCGATGAAGCGGCTGGGCGCTACAAGTACTGGCAGATCAACGGTCAGGCGTGGGACATCAACGACAAGACCTGTGCCGACCGGCCGATTGCCACGTTGAAGAAGGATGGCCACTACATCTTCGTGCTGCGCAACATGGCGCAGTACCAGCACCCGATCCACCTGCATGGCATGACCTTCAAGGTGCTGGGCTCGGACCGGCGCAAGATCACTCCGTATTTCACCGATACCTATTTGCTGGGCAAGAACGAGACGGCGCGCATCGCCTTCGTGGCCGATAACCCCGGTGTGTGGATGTTCCACTGCCACGTCATCGACCATATGGAAACGGGGCTGATGGCGGCCATCGAAGTGGTGTAGGGTAGGCGCCGTTTTTCAGGCCGCCCAAGGTGGCGGGTTGCCCTACGGATTGATGCAATGAAACGACCGCAGATCATCGACCGCTCGCGTGACGAGCATTTCATGCGCCTGGCGCTGGCGCAGGCGTGCCTGGGTGCCGAGCAGGGTGAAGTGCCGGTTGGCGCCGTGCTGGTGCAGGACGGTGAGGTGGTCGGGCAGGGCTTCAATTGCCCGATTCTGCGGCATGACCCCAGTGCCCATGCCGAGATGGTGGCGATCCGTGCAGCGGCGGAAAGTGTGCAGAACTATCGGCTGCCAGGCAGCACCCTGTACGTCACGCTGGAGCCCTGCAGCATGTGCGCCGGGCTGATCGTGCATGCACGCATCGCCCGCGTGGTGTTCGCAGCCAGTGAGCCGCGCGCGGGGGTGGCGATCAGCCAGGGGCAGTTCTTCGATCAGGGCTTTCTCAATCACCGCGTACAGGTGGAGGGCGGCTTGTTGGCCGATGAGAGTGGGGCGCTGCTGAAAGCATTTTTCAAGGCTCGGCGCGGCTGATCAGTCGCCGTTTCACAGGTGCGGCGCGTCGTCGTCCCGCGATGCTCTTAATTGGGGCGAGGCGGTTGGATACGCCGTAGGACGAGATATCGGTTGTCGCTAAGCTGATCGCGCTCGGTGGAACAGGTAGTAGACCGCCAGTCCGGGAGCAAGGAACAGGAGCCACAGCAGTCCTCCGAGAGCCAGCAAGAGACTGACGAAGAGAGTTTCCATCGTTATATCCAGGCCAGCTTGAAGAGGGCTCTAGCTGGCGTAAGCCTTATCAGGCGGCCGTCAGGGCCATTTCTCTCGGCTGCTATGGCTTTGTGGTATCACACTTGCTTAAGCTTTAGAGTGCTGGGGGGCAGGGCTTCTGCTGATAAGTTTCGTGCTCCAAGTGCAGAAACCTTTGGTGCACTGCTGAGAGCTGAGTAGGCGGTTATCAACGCGCTTACTTGAAGTGTGACCTGCCCCGCTCAATACGTGAGCGAAGCTCAAGTCGCAGTTTGGCAATCAGAAACTGCGCTGCCAGGCTTTTATTACTGTGCTCTGAGCTTGGCTGGCAGGATGGTCCGACGCCAGTTTAAGAGCCACATTGCACTCAGCTCTCGCTGTGATCGAGGTATTGGGCGAGTGATTGATTAGAAGGTAGGATTTTTGTGGCGCTTGATTTCAACACCATACTTCTGATGATGGCGGTCATTTCATGCCTGTCAGCTATCGCGCTTTATTTACTTTATCGTTTGTTACCGGAAACTCCCGGCCTCAGGCACGCGGCTATTGCCGGCGCCTGCCAGGCGGTCACCCCTGTGGTTCTCCTGGCCCGTGGCATCATCGACCCGATGATATCGATTCTGCTGTCAAATGCGGCCTACCTTCTCGCAGGCGCGTTCTACTATCAGGCAGTACGGCAGCTCTGCGATCTCGCCATGGAGTGGCGTTGGCCAATGACCATCATACTGATGTTCTACCCGCTGATTATTATTTTTCTAGATGGTGAGGACCTGAGTAAACGCGTTTTCATCAGCTCAATAGCGATAGGCTGTCTTACCTTTATGAGCAGCTGGGTGTTATGGAAAGGTCAAATACAGTTATCTCGGCGCGCTCTGGCAATCGTTTTTGCGACGGCTACCCTACTTTGTGTGATCAGGGTTTTCTTCATTCTGGGTCAGCCGAGCATGAGTCAGTCAGACTTTAAGAGTGCTTACTTGATATTCATGCTGGGAATAGTTACCAGCATTGGTGTAATGGTCGGTATTGTTGTAATTGTCTTTGATCGCCTGCGTGAGCAATTAAAGTTCCAGTTGCAGGAGGTTACGGCGGCCCATGATGTCGCGCGTATTGCCTTGCGTGAGCAGAAAGATTTCATGGCCATGCTATCTCATGAGTTCAAAACCCCATTGAGTATCATCAAGGCCAATGCCGATGCGGTGGCGATGATCGATAACCCACCAGCACCCTTCATTAGAGAAAGTTTGGAGCGAATACAGCAAACTTCCTTGCGCCTGAGCGATCTGGTTGATGGCTGCCTGAGTGATGAGCGGATCTCGACCGTTATCGAAGAGAATGAATTGTTCATGACGTCGCTCGATCTGGTCGAACTATTGAGGGGCTTGAGTCAGGAGTACGGTGTTCGTTTTGTCGATGCGCATGCTCCTCCAGCGCTGCACATACAGGGAGATCGCTACCTTGTGTCGATTTTGTTTTCAAATCTGATCAGTAACGCCCGAAAGTTTGCACGCAGACACGAGAATACCGAGGTTCGGCTGCTATCCCCGCCGCAGAATAGTACCGCCCCGATAACCGTGGAAGTATTTGACGACGGCCAGGGTGTTGCGGAACAGGAACGCAAACGAATATTTGATAAATACTATCGCGCATCATCGGAAACACAGCCGCAGGGATCAGGGCTGGGGCTTTTCTTTGTCAAACGGATTGTTGAACTGCACGGTGGTGCGGTGAGTGTCGAGTGTCGGCAGGGAACTGTTTTTTCCGTGGCATTACCTGTTGAGGGGGCGGCTAGATGCAGCAGTTGCGCGTATTGATCGTTGACGATGAGGCACACTTCCGTGCGCCCATACGCGCCGTGCTGGAGAGTATCGGGATGGAGGTCATGGAGGCCGGTTCGGCAACGCAGATGGATGCCATCATGAGCCGTTTCGAGGTCGATATGCTGCTGCTGGATGTCAATCTGCCCGGCGAGGGCGGTTTGCAGATCGCCAGTCGCCTCAAGCAAACAAGGCGTATCGAGATCATCATGATGTCGGCCTTGGGCGATGTTGAGCATCGCGTCAACGGTCTGTCCTCGGGGGCCGATTACTATTTGCCCAAGCCAGTTGATATCAGAGAGTTGCTGGCAGTGATGCAACGCTGCAAGCGACACGGCAGTGTTGAAAAGGCAGCGCCCACCCCCTGGCAGTTTCAGGCAGCCAAATGGTTGCTGATCACGCCGGACGGTGAAGCGCATGAGTTGTCAAAGTCCGAGCGGGATATATTGGACCGGTTGATATCTCTGGCCGGAAAGCCCGTAACCCGACAGCAACTGTATGCTGCCATGGGTGTTCCAAATTACCCGCCGGAAAGCAGAAGCCTGGATGTCCATATCACCCGCATTCGCCGCCGTTTTACGACCGGTAGTTATGCCATCCCGATCAAGACCGTACGCAATGTCGGTTATCTGTTTTCCGAAGCGGTGCGTGTGTATCATTGAGGTTTATCGGGGCTTTAATAATTTGAGTGCTGTCGTGCGCCTAGGCCTGCTTTAGTGATGTAAACCGGTTTCTTATTAAACCCTAAAACCAGCCCTTTCCTGACGGCGCTGTTGATTGAGCATTGCTGGTCTTCGGCATTACTGCCGTCATCCAGTAGCTACGTCATGTCGTTCTATGAGTCGACGCCGAATTCTGCCGTGGCCATGCTTATTACTGATGGTTTGTTGGCTGTACTTGGTTGCTTTGTTGTGCGCGTGATTCTTCGTGATGCATGAAGTTTGGTGGGCCTGAAATTATTTAACTTTAAATTTTTGTCTTATGCATAGGGTTGATCAGCCAAGTCCCTGTCATGTTACACGGTGAAACATAAGCTTTTCTCGCGTTGTGCTAGTGTCGCGTTTTCGTTGTTTCTCAGGGGGCGCTTGTTTCGTCTGCGCAGACTTTCTGCGCCCTGAGAAAAGAGATGCGTGCTAGCTCAATTTGATAAAAGCAAAAGGTTTTCGCAATGAACAGGATGTATAAGATTGTCTGGAGTGCTGCTCGTCAGGTATGGGTAGTGGTGGGTGAGTTGGCCAAAGGCAAAACAAAAGGCGCATCTTCGCAATCAACCATCCCCCTTGCACGCCTTCTTTCGTCTCGTTGCGATGTCACACCTTTCGAATGCCGGGGCTTTCGTTACAGCGCTTTGTATGCGGCGGTTATAGCTGCGGCGGTCGGAGTGCCGGCCACCGTCTATGCAGAGGACAAGATCGTCGATGGAGGGGCAGTGGAAACCATCGATACGTCCGAGACGTTCGATGGCGTCGTCGTCGGCAACACCGGTACCGGCACGCTGACCATTTCGGACGGCGGAGCGCTTAGCAGCACCCTCGACGGCGTTATCGGCCGCGAAACCGGCAGCACGGGTACGGTGACGGTGACCGGCGAAGACTCCACTTGGAGCAGTTCTGGAGGGCTGTTTGTCGGTCTTGACGGCACCGGCACGCTGACCGTTTCGGATGGTGGCACGGTGAGCAACGCCCTTGGCAGCATCGGCGGTGGCTTCGGCGTGGGAGCGGTGACGGTGACCGGTGCCGGTTCCACCTGGACCAATAGCGGAACTCTGAGCGTCGGCAACTTTGGCACCGGCAGCACGCTGAC